>Ga0209066_10006607_pt1 | contig 11769 bp, 11 predicted proteins | sample All_14_2_FD_187198 | JGI IMG/M metagenome (GOLD analysis project Ga0209066, IMG submission 187198) | Freshwater microbial communities in response to fracking from Pennsylvania, USA - Allegheny Zone_MetaG_DW_15 (SPAdes) (version 2) ...
CCCCCGACCTCTGGAGAGGCCGCAGCGGCCACCGGAACTCAGGAGGGGGCCCCCACCAAGCCAGCCGGTGCCGTCGCATCGGTCACACGGGCCGCCACCGAAATGGCAACCGGCGGAGCCAAGGCGGACTATCTCGGGTCGGTCGTGCGCGAGCCGATCCTGGCCGGAGAGCCGATCGTGTCGCGCAAGATCGTGCGCGCCGGCGACAGCGGATATCTGGCGGCCTATCTTGAGCCCGGTATGCGGGCCATGGCGATCAAGGTCACGGTCGAGACAGCCGCCGGCGGTTTCATCCTGCCGGGCGACCGGGTCGACGTGCTGCTGACCCAGCAGACCAGCCTGTCAAACCTGGACGGCGCAGCCAGCGCGTCCAAATTCAGGTCGTCGACCGTCATGCAGAACGTCAAGGTCCTGGCCATCGACCAGACAACCCGTGCGGGCGACGATGAGCAGTCGGTGGTGGGGGCGACCGCCACACTGGAACTGCGGCCTTCCGACTCCGAGGCCCTGGCCCTGGCGAAGTCCGAGGGCGAGCTGTCCCTGGTGCTGCGATCCTATGCCGACACCGCTGGACCCTCGGGCCGGGTGCAGGCCCCGCGTGAATCCTCGGCCGTCCGCATCTTCCGCGGCGGCGTCCCTGAAACGGTCGTGATCCAGTGAGCGGTGCGATGACAGTGGCCCGGACCCTGACCCTGAGACGCAGACTGGTAGCGACGGCCGTCGCCGGCCTTGTCGGTATCGCCGGCGTCCTGCCGTCGACGACGATGGCCCAGAGCACGCGAGCGGTTTCGGTCGGTTCCGGTCCCCGGCTGGTCAATCTGCCGCGTGGCTCGTCGTTTGCCGTCGATCTGCCGGCCGATGCCCATGATGTGATCATCTCCAACCCGGCCGTCGCCGAGGCTCTGACCCATTCGCCGCGTCGGGTGACCGTGATCGGTACTGCACCCGGCCAGACTGATGCAGTCTTCCTTGATGCCGCCGGCCGCACCATTCTGTCGCTGAGGGTCCGGGTCGATGCCGGTGTCTATGCGCTTCAGGACACGATCAGCCGGATTGCGCCGGGATCGCAGGCCCGCGCCGAGGCGGTCAACGACAGCATCATCCTGACTGGACTGGTCACCAGCCCCGCCGAGGCCGACCGCATCGTCCAGGTCGCCCGGGCCTTCGTTTCGGCCCCCGAAAAGGTCCTGAACATGATGACGGTCGCCGAGAGTGACCAGGTCACCCTTAAGGTCAGGGTCGTCGAGATCCAGCGCAACGCGATCAAACAGCTGGGCTTCAACACCTCGGCCGTTCTCGGCCAACTTGGCGACGCCCAGTTCCTGATCGGCCAGGCCGCCAGCTTCGGCGTCAACGGCAGCCTGCTGGGCGGGATATCGGCCGGTTCGTCCATCGATACCACCCAAAACTTTCAGCTGGAGCGACCCTGCGTCGGTAGCGGCTATACAGCGGGAACCATGTGCCCCTTTGTCGCCAATGGCCCAGAGGATTCCGCCAACTGGGATACGGCCCAGCCGGGCACCGGCCCCGGCGACCGCGAGCTGAACTCGGGCGAGGCGACCATCAAGGCGTTCGAGCGGGTCGGACTGGTCCGCACCCTTGCCGAACCGAACCTGACCGCCGTGAGTGGTGAGGCCGCCACCTTCCTGGCGGGCGGAGAATTTCCCGTGCCTTCGGGCCGCGACCAGCAGGGCAATGTCAGCGTCGAATACAAGCCCTACGGCATCAGTGTAGCGTTCCGACCGGTGGTCCTGTCGGGCGGCCGGATCTCGATGCAGATCAAGGTCGAGGTGTCCGAACTGACCAGCCAGGGCGGCTTCACCCTGGGAGCCGGCGGTGCCAATGCCTTGACCTTGCAGGGGCTTCAGGTGCGGCGGACCGAGAGCACGGTCGAGCTGCCCTCGGGTGGATCGATGATGATCGCCGGCCTTCTGCAGGAACAGACGCGCCAGGCCATCGACGGACTGCCCGGCATGACCACAGGCATCCTGGGTTCGCTGTTCCGCTCGCGAGACTATCTGTCGGGCGAGACCGAACTGGTGGTGATCGTGGAACCCTATATCGTCACCCCGACCTCGCCGGGCCGTATGCAGACGCCGGCCGATGGCCTCAGACTGGCCAGCGACATCCAGACCACCTTCTTTGGCCAGTTGAACCAGGCTTATGGCACCCCCACCCCGACCGCCGTCGCCGGTGTCGGCTGGCAGGGTCCTGTTGGCTATGTGATCGAGTGAGACACCCGATGACCCCTCGCATGCTGAGAACCGCCGCTGTCATTGCCGCCGTATCGGCCGCGTTGGCCGGGTGCATGGGTGGACCTGCGGGTGGAGACGGCCCTCCGCCCCTGACCCCCACGTCGCGCTTCACCCTCCAGGTCGAGCCCGGCATGGATCGTATCGCCCTGGCGGTCCATGAAGACGGGGTATCGCCCGCCCAGCAGGACGCTCTCGTCGCCCTTGTTGATCGTTTCGGGATCGAAGGCGGCACGACTCTGAGGGTCGAGGCCCCGGGCGGCGGCGATGTGGTGGCCAACGATTTTGCCTTCCGGATCAAGACGGCGCTGGAACAGGCCGGAGCACCCGGTCACCTGATCCAGGTTGTTGCCTACGCGGCACCCGACGCCCGCGCGCCCGTTCTGGTGGGATTCGAGACGCTGCGGGCTGCCGTGCCGCAATGCGGGACCCAATGGGGCAACCTGGCGCGCACCAACCGCAACGAGACGTCGTCGAACTTCGGGTGTTCCGTGACCGCCAATCTGGCAGCCCAGATCGCCAATCCGCGCGACATCGTCACGCCGCGCGGCATGACACCTTCGGACTCCGGCCGTCGCGCCGTGGTCTTTGACAACTACCGCAAAGGCGAAGCCACCGCGGCCACTCAGGAAGACCTGATCGCGAATCGGCGGGTCTCGCGGGCAGTGGAATGACCGGATCATGACTAACGCCTTCGCCCCGCGGAGCTATGAGGCTTTCGAGGACGAGTTCGATCTTGATGTCGAGTTCGCGCCCGGCGATCCCGCTGCTGCATCAGCCGCTGCGCGCGAACCCCTGCAGTTCATGGCCCCGGCCGGAACCGCGCCCCAGGCGCGGGGTGCCGCTCCGCCTCCGATACCAGCCGCGGGCTTCAATCCCGTGGGCGAGATGATTGCCGGTGCCGCCACCGCCATCGCCCCGGTGAACACTCCGGCCTCGCTCGGGGCTCCGATGGGTGCCGAGGTATCGGTTCCGCGCATCGCCATCCACGTCTTCGCCGAACGCCAGGACACCCTGGCTGCCGCAGAACGGGCGGGCCAGGATCGCCGTCTGTCGCGCGCCACGACCCAGATTCGCGTCGGTGGCGTGCCCGCCGCGATCGAGGCCTATCACTCCGAACCGACGCCGCCCCTGATCATCGTCGAATGCCTCGACGATCCCCACGCCCTGTTGAACCAGGTCGATGCCCTGGCCGAAGTCTGCGATGCAGGCACCAAGGTCGTGGTCATCGGGGCGATGAATGACATCATCCTGTTCCGCGAACTCATGCGACGCGGGGTGTCTGAGTACCTGGTCGCGCCGATCCAGCCGCTGCAACTGATCTCGGCCATCGGGGGTCTGTTCGCCGACCCGGCCCAGCCCTTCATTGGACGCTCGATTGCCTTCGTCGGCGCGCGCGGAGGGGCGGGTTCGTCTTCGGTGGCCCACAACACCGCCTATGCGATGAGCGAGCGAATCGGGGCCAATACTGTCATTGTCGATTATGATCTGCCGTTCGGAACCGCCGGGCTGGACTTCAACCAGGATCCGTTGAACGGAGTGGCCGATGCGCTGGGCCAGCCCGATCGTCTGGATGCCACTCTGCTGGACCGGATGATGGTCCGCTGCACCGACAAGCTGAGCCTGTTCGCGGCCCCCGCCACCCTCGACGTCGACTGGGACATCTCGCCGGACGCCTTCGAGGAGGTGACCAGCCGGATCCGCTCGACCGCGCCCTTTGTTGTGCTGGACCTGCCCCATCTCTGGTCGGGCTGGATGCGCAAGACTCTGATTTCGGCCGACGAGGTGGTGGTGGTCGCCACGCCCGATCTGGCCAGCCTGCGTAACGCCAAGAACATGATGGACCTGATCCGTGCGGGTCGGCCCAACGATGCGCCGCCCCGGCTGGTCCTGAACCAGATGGGAATGCCCGGCCGGCCGGAAATCCCGGCCAAGGATTTCGGCGCGGCCCTGGGTGTCCACCCCAGTCTGATAATTCCGTTTGATGCGAAGCTGTTCGGTGCTGCGGCCAACAACGGCCAGATGATCATCGACGCGGGGGCCAAGTCCAAGGCCGCCGAGGCGTTCCAGACCCTGGCCCAGATCGTGTCGCGTCGGGAACTGCCCGCAATTGTGGGACCCCGTGGCGGGTCCGCAGGCAAGTCGGCGAAACCGGCGACAAAACCGGCATCCGAGGGCAAGTCGCTCTTCGGCAAGATGTTCAAGAAACGCTGACGGTCTCCGTGTTCGGTAAACGCACAGGTACATCCAGCCCTACGGCCCCAGCAGCCGCACGCGCGCCCGCTCCCCAGCCCGATCAGGGCGTCCAGAGCCAGGCCTTCAGCTTCGAGGACGAGGCGCCGCCGCCGGCCCAGGCGTTTGGCCATGCCTCCAGTGGCGCGACACCGGCGTCGACCGGCGGGGCTGACCGTCTCGACGCCCTGGCGGCTCGACCAAAACCTGCTGCCTCAGTCCCTCCCGTGTCCAACGGTCCTGGCCCCAAGGCGACGGCGGGTTTCGAACAGCTGAAGAAGGCCCAGCCGATCACCGAGATCGTGCGGGAACAAAGCGACTACTACCACGCCACGAAGACGACCATCTTCAACGCGTTGATGAACACCATCGACCTGTCCCAACTGGCCCAGCTGGATACCAAGGCGGCGTCAGAGGAAATCCGCGACATCGTCGCCGAGCTGGTGGCGATCAAGAACGTCTCCATGTCGGTCGCCGAGCAGGAACACCTGGTCCAGGACATCGTCAACGACGTCCTCGGCTACGGTCCGCTGGAGCCCCTCCTGGCCCGCGACGACATCGCCGACATCATGGTCAATGGTGCCGGCCGGGTCTTCATCGAGGTGAACGGCAAGGTCCAGCTGACCAACGTCCGCTTCCGCGACAACACCCAGCTGATGAACATCTGCCAGCGGATCGTCAGCCAGGTCGGCCGCCGCGTCGATGAAAGCAGCCCCATCTGCGACGCCCGCCTGCCGGACGGTTCCCGCGTCAACGTCATCGCCCCGCCACTGGCCATCGACGGCGCGACCCTGACGATCCGGAAGTTCAAGAAAGACAAGCTGACGATGAAGAACCTGGTGGAGTATGCCTCCATCAGCCCGGAAGGGGCCCGCGTCCTGGGCGTGATCGGTGCCTGTCGATGCAACGTCGTCATCTCGGGCGGTACCGGATCGGGCAAGACGACTCTGCTGAACACCCTGACCGCCTTCATCGATCCGACCGAGCGCGTGATCACCTGCGAGGATGCGGCCGAGCTCCAGTTGCAACAGCCACATGTCGTGCGTCTGGAAACGCGCCCGCCGAACCTGGAGGGTCAGGGTGCCATCCATATGCGGGACCTGATCAAGAACTGTCTGCGGATGCGTCCCGAACGCATCATCGTCGGCGAGGTCCGGGGTCCCGAGGCCTTCGACCTGTTGCAGGCCATGAACACCGGCCACGACGGCTCGATGGGCACGCTGCACGCCAACTCCCCGCGTGAGGCCCTGGCCCGGATGGAATCCATGATCACCATGGGTGGCTATGGCCTGCCGTCCAAGACCATCCGCGAGATGATCACCGGCTCGGTCGATGTCATCATCCAGGCGGCGCGCCTCAGGGACGGGTCGCGTCGGATCACCCACATTACCGAAGTCGTGGGCCTCGAGGGCGACGTGATCGTGACCCAGGACCTGTTCGTCTACGAGATCACCGGCGAGGACGAGCACGGCAAGATCATCGGCCGTCACCGCTCGACCGGCATCGCCCGTCCCCGCTTCTGGGACCGTGCCCGCTATTATGGGCTGGAGCGCGAACTGGCCGAAGCCCTGGACGCGGCGGAGTAGGCGGCGATGCTCCCCTTCCTCGCGGCCATCCTGGCCTTCGTCACCATCGGCGGGCTCGGCTGGGCCTTCGTCGGCGGTGACAATTCCTCCACCCAGGCCCTGAAACGCGCCCAGGGTCTGGGGCCGCGCGACAATTCCGTAGCCCGCGCCAAGGCCGCTGCCCAGTCGAATACCCCCGAAGCCCGCCGTAAGCAGATCGTCGATCAGCTCAAGGAGGCCGATCGCAAGGAGCGCAAGGCCCGCATGACGATGGCGGCCAAGCTGAAGCACGCCGGGCTGACCATGAAGATCAGGACCTTCTGGATCATCAGCGCCGTCGCCGGTCTTTCGGCCTTTCTCCTGCCGCTTCTGTTCGGGGCCAACATCTTCCTGAGCCTGGGTCTGGCGGTCGTGTTCGGCGCAGGACTGCCGCGGTGGGTCGTCGGCTTCATCGGCAAGCGCCGCATGAAGAAATTCTCCATGGAGTTCGCCAACTCGGTCGATGTGATCGTGCGCGGCATCAAGTCCGGCCTGCCGGTCCACGAGTGTTTCAAGATCATCGCGCGCGAGAGCCCGGCTCCCCTGGGTCCCGAATTCCAGCGTCTGGTCGAGGGCCTCGGCGTTGGCCTGACGCTCGCCCAGGCCCTGGACAAGATGTACGAAAGGATGCCGACGGCCGAGCTGCGCTTCTTTGCCATCGTCATCGCCATTCAGCAGAAGACCGGCGGCAACCTGGCCGAGGCCCTGGGCAACCTGACCACCGTGCTGCGGGCGCGCCGGATGATGGATGAAAAGATCAAGGCCCTGTCATCCGAGGCCATGGCCTCGGCCGGGATCATCGGTTCGCTCCCCCCGGTGGTGATGGGCCTCGTGTTCCTGACGACGCCGGCCTACATCCTGCTGCTGTTCACCGACCCACGCGGTCAGGTGATGCTGCTCGGTGCGGGCCTGTGGATGTCGTGCGGCGTCTTCGTGATGAAGAAAATGATCTCGTTCAAGTTCTGAGGGCCCGGTTACCATGATCGCCTTCCTCACAAACCCCCAGAACCTGCTGTCGATCCTGGTCGGGGTGCTGGCCTTCGCCACCCTGTTCACCGTCCTCAGCTCCATGGGCGGAGGGGCAAAGCTTGAGGACCGGATGAAGGCCGTGGCCACGCGCCGCGATGAACTGAAGCGCCGCTCGCGCCAGGCCCTGGCCAAGGAGGGGGGACTGCGCCACTCCAACGACGGCTTCCACAAGGACGTGGTCGACAAGCTGAACCTGGCCAAGATGCTGGAAGACCCCAAGGTCGCCGAGAAGATGGCCCAGGCCGGGTATCGGGGGCCCAAGCCGCTGAACACCTTCTATTTTTTCCGCTTCGCCTCGCCCTTCATCTTCTTTGCATTTGTCGGCTTCTACCTGTTCATCTTCAACGATTTCGGCCTGCCGCTGATGGCGCGGGTAACCGCGACGATGGCGGCGGCGGTAATCGGTTTCTATGCACCAAACATCTATCTCTCGAACCGGATCGCCAAACGCCAGCAGTCCATCATGCAGGCCTTTCCCGATGCCCTGGACCTGCTGCTGATCTGCGTCGAGGCCGGGATGTCGATCGAATCGGCGATCCAGAAGGTCAGCCAGGAGATTGGTGGCTCCTCCATCGACCTGGCCGAGGAACTGTCGCTTTTGTCGGCCGAGCTCAGCTACCTGCCCGAACGGCGTCAGGCCTATGAGGGCCTGGCCAAACGGACCAACCATGCGGGCGTCAAGTCCGTCGCTACCGCCATGGTCCAGGCCGAACAGTACGGCACGCCCCTGGGCTCGGCCCTGCGCACCATGGCCAAGGAGAACCGTGACCTGCGGATGTCGGCGGCGGAAAAGAAGGCGGCGGCCCTGCCGGCCAAGCTGACCGTGCCGATGATCCTGTTCTTCCTGCCGGTACTGTTCGTCGTCATCCTGGGCCCGGCGATTATCAACATCCAGGACACGATGAAGGCCACCGGAGGCTGACTTCAGCCTTCGGAAACCGCCCGCAGAGCCTCGCCGATCGAGGCCAGGGCGGGCTTGAGCAGCTTGCGGTTCTTGTCGTGAAAGCCTTCCCCCCGCAGGCCTGAAAAGATCATGCCATTGGAAACGATGCAGTTTTCTGGGCCAAGGGACTCGATCTCGTAAAAGCGCGCGACGGCGAACAGCCAGCCGCGCTTTTCGGTCCAGACCAGCTGCGCCCCGGGTTGCCAGTCACTGACGCGGACCAGGGCGTTGCGCTCGGACAGGCCGGGAAGGGTCTCGGTCAATGTGATCTGACCTCCGTAGGCAATGACGCCCCCGACACCGGTCTCGACAGGATTCCAGTGCGACCATGATGCCAGATCGCCGATGAACGACCAGATACGGTCCGACGACGCCCTGACCCCGACCCGATGCTCGACCTTGAAGTTCATGGGGCGGGATTTGCCATGGCTTTCGGGCCGAGAAAAGGCGTCATGGGCGTGGTCGCTAGCCGGTGCCGCCGTCCGCCTCTCCGCTGCCGATCAGCGTGAGGGTGGGCTTCAGCCGACGTCCGTCGTCCAGGCCCAGTCGCGCCTTGACCTCCAGCAGGTCGGCTCCTGTGGGGACGATCAACAGTTGCTTGGGGGCGGCGGCATTGACCGCGATCACCGCATCCCGAGGGCAGACGTCGAAACAGCCTGTCTCGATCACCGCGAGTTCGGATTTTCGACCCTTGCCAGCCTTCATGTATTTTCGAAGGGCCTTCTTGAGCGTCTTGTCGCCGTCGGGGCCGAACCCCCCGCCCTTGAGCTTCTTGGAGCATTTCTTGCAGACCAGCACGACGTCGCGCCACTGGGTCTTAGCGGTCTTGATGGCCATGGAACGCAGATCGTCGAGTCGCGGCGTTTGTGCAAGCCTCTCTTTTCAGGCTTTGTCAGGCTCGGCTTGCGCGTCCGGGCTTCGATCGGTCGGACACAGGCTTAATCTCGCGACTTGAGCTTGCACATCGCGGCGGCCCGTCCGCATGATCGGCCATCCCCCGGAGAGCCCCATGAACCGTCTGTTTGCCCTCGCCGCCGCTGCTCTGACACTCGCTGCAGGAGCCGCCACCGCCCAGACCGTTGTGACACCGTCCGATAGCCTGGCGACCGATGTCGCGGCCGCGACCGCCGCGATCAATCCCCGGCTGATCGAATGGCGGCGGCACCTGCATCAGAACCCCGAACTGGGCTTTGCCGAGGTCAAGACTGCCGCCTATGTCGCAGAACAGCTGACCGCCATGGGGCTGGACGTCAGGACCGGGGTCGGCAAGACCGGCGTGGTCGCGGTGCTGAGGGGCGGTCTTCCGGGATCCCACGTCGTGGCCCTGCGGTCCGACATGGACGCCCTGCCGGTGCTGGAGGCCACGGGCCTGCCGTTCGCTTCGACCGCGACCGGGACCTATCAGGGGGCGGTCGTGCCCGTCGCCCACGCCTGTGGTCATGACGCCCACATGGCCATGTTGCTGGGGGCGGCGGAGGTCCTGTCGGGCATGAGGGACCGCATCCCCGGCACGATCGTCTTCATCTTCCAGCCGGCCGAGGAGGGGGCTCCTCCCGGCGAACCGCTGGGCGGTGCGGCCCTGATGATCCAGGAAGGGGTGCTCAAGGATCCGGCGGTCGAGGCAATCTTCGGCATTCACGTGGTGCCGGGTCGTGCCGGGTCGCTGTTCTATCGGCCGCAGGGTTTCATGGCGGCCTCGGACAGGATCGACATCGTCCTGAAGGGACGCCAGACCCATGGGGCCTGGCCCTGGCGCGGGGTCGACGTGATCGCGGTGGCCAGCCAGATCGTGCAGACGATCAACACCCTGACCGCGCGAACGATCGACCCGACCACGACGCCCACGGTCTTCACCATCGCCACGATCAATGCGGGGGTCCGCTACAATATCATTCCCGAGGACGCGACCCTCAGCGGCACCCTGCGGACCTTCGACATCGCCTCGCGCGATGATCTGGTGAGGCGCGCCGAGATCGCGGTCGACAATGTGGCAGAGACCTATGGGGCCAGCGCCGACTTCTCGATCCGCCAGAACGCGGCCCTGACTTTCAACGACCCGGCCCTGTCGGGCTGGCTGGCCCCGGTCCTGGTCGAGGCTGCGGGGGGCGACAACGTCAATCCGGCCAGTCCCCCGACGACCGTGGCCGAGGACTTCTCCTATTTCCAGGGCCAGATCCCCGGCGTCTTCTATCACCTGGGCGGCACCCGGCCGGGTCAGGATCCGGCGACGGCTGCCCCCAACCATTCGCCGGGTTTCGACGTCGATGAAGGCGTCCTCCCGGTCGGGGTGCGCGCCCATGTGATGACGGCGATGCGGTTCCTTCAGCGCCCCTGATCTGGCGAGACGGTCCGTGACAGGCTAAGGGCCTGCTCTTCACAGGAGCCAGCCCCATGATCACCCGTCTCGAACCCGGCACCCGCATGAGCGAGGCCGTGATCCATGGCAATACCGTCTATCTGGCCGGTCAGGTCGGGGAACCGGGCGACGACGTCACGGCCCAGACCCGGACGGTGCTGTCGGAGATCGACAGATTGCTGGACGCCGCCGGATCGGAAAAGTCCAGGATCCTGATGGCGACCATCTGGCTGGCCGACATCGCCGACTTCGCCGCCATGAACGCGGTCTGGGACGCCTGGGTCGACAAGGCCAATCCTCCCGCCCGTGCCACATCCGAGGCGAGATTGGCGTCCCCTGAATACCACGTCGAGATCGTCATCGTGGCCGCCCGATAGGATCGTCCCCATGAGCGACAGCGAGCTTGAGCGGTTCCGGGCGGCGCGGGTCACGGCCATCCATCGTCTTGACCTGATCGCCCGGGGTGCCCGGATCCGGTTCGAGGATGGCACACCCGTCGACATGGAGTCCGAAAAGACCCGGCTGGAAGACGTCGTCGCCGACATGGATCGCCGGATCGCCAGGATCGAATTTTCAGAGCCCCGATGATCGGCGCACGGGGTCGGCTGCCTTTACCGGGTTCGCCCGTCTGGTGTTCCGACGCGACCGCGTTCAATGTCAGGCGTTACACTGGCCTGAATGCTCAAGCTGGAGCGACCCGTCCATGCGTCGATTTTTGATCTGGTCTGGCCTGGCGGTTGTGGTCGGCCTTGTGCTGGCCGTGAGCGGCTACCTTGCCTACGACTATTTCTACGCCCGTTTCCAGCCTGTGACGATCGCGCGAAACCAGGGCGAGATCCAGCGACTGCTGGACGAGGCGTCCTGGGTTTCGGCGGGGGGCGGGGACCAACCGCTCTATATCATCGGCTATCGGGACAATGCCCCGACCCGTGCCTATGAGCGTGAGGAGGCCGACAAGCTTCATGCTGCGGGCGTCGATGTACGGGTCCTGGTGTTCGCCCGGCCGGACCGGGAGGGAGCCCCCCAGTCAACGGCTGCCGAACGGGCGACGATCGCCGAGCTTTGGCTGAACCGGGACTGGACCTTGTACCGGCGCTGGACCTCTGTGCCGTCGGCGACCTGGTCCGCGACGGGGATTGCGCCTGCCGATGGGAATCTGGCCCGTACGGCGGTGGTCGAGGCCAGCCGCCAGTTCATTGACCGGCTGGACGCGCTGATGCGTGATGCCGGGGTCAAGCCGACCTGGCCCCTGGTCATCTGGCGTGACCGCGAGGGGTTTCTCAAAGCCTGCGCCTGTGCCGACCGTCGGTCGTGGGCCTTTATTCGCGACGACCTCGACGCGCCCGACAGTAT
>Ga0209066_10006609_pt1 | contig 11768 bp, 7 predicted proteins | sample All_14_2_FD_187198 | JGI IMG/M metagenome (GOLD analysis project Ga0209066, IMG submission 187198) | Freshwater microbial communities in response to fracking from Pennsylvania, USA - Allegheny Zone_MetaG_DW_15 (SPAdes) (version 2) ...
GGACGACGTCGGGCGACATCCAAGCTGAGCTGCGTAGCTACAGCACTGCGAATTGCCATGAGGCCGTCCGGTTTGCCACGTCCAAATGCGACTGCGGGTGTCGGCACTTCGCTCTGCAGACCGATGAGGAAGCTGGCGTGGCAATCCGAACCTGCACCGACTGTGGGCAGGAGCACCTGATGGGCCACAGCGCGGAACACGTTGAAGAGGCCATGCCCGAGGCGCATGAGTGCGTGTGCGAGAACGAAGTGTTTGACCTGATGTCCGGCGTCTCCGTGTATGAGGGCACACATGACGTGCGCTGGTACTACATCGCTTGCCGCTGCGTGGAATGCAATCTGGTCGGGGTCTTCGCAGACTGGAAGTGTGAAGCGGGTGATGCGGCGGCCTATCTTGCCAAGGTATGAGCGGCCGAACCCCACGGAGATCAGGTTCGCAGGCTTTGGGTCACGCGAGGCCCAGAGTCAGTGCTCTGGTTTCAAACCCTGGCTTGAGCGATACCTGACCTTCTCGCGCTGGAGCGCCAAGCCTCGGCACGTCGAAGGCGCCGGGATCGCACTTACTGCGCGAACTGCCAAGGGGTGTCATGACGTGGTCAGTGGACTTCAGCACTAGGCTGGCTGCTGACGCAGAGTTTTGGCGGCCCAGCGACCGCTGCCGCCAGCACCGGTCATTGGACTGTTCGATGGCTGAGTGACTGCTGCCCCCCAGGACCTGCCTTTCAGCGGAAATCGAGCTTGGGACGCCCGGAGCCCAATGGGCACCGCGGGTCAGCGGCTGTTCTCGCGAACTGCGAACTGGCGGTACCACCCTGAACTGACATCCGCTGCCCTGATCTCGCCACCCTGAAGCTGTCGGTCGGTCCCGCACGCAGGCACCGTTGAAGGCCGAGCAGACGAGGGAAGACAGTTGGCCCGCCACCTCTGCCTGTTCGGCGGCTCATGAGGTCGAGTGCCCCGTTTGCACTCGCCACCGTCAGCGCGTAGGCACTTCCTTGTAGGGTGTGTCGTCGCCGATGCCTTCGCTGAGGCCCCCCTGTTTCGGGCGCGCTCGATACCGGTGCAAGTCGAAGAAGCCAACCTGATTGCACGGGTTCTGCAAATGGGGACGACTGATGAGCACGCCCGTCGCCCGGACTTCTTGCTCACTAAACTTGGGCACACTGCGCAGCAATTGCGTGCAGACGAGTCGTCGAAGCTGCTGCGTATTCGTCACGACCTGCTGTCTGATGTCCCACGCCCAAACCCCAGATGAGTTAACCGCTGCGAGTTGAGTTCCACTGCGCGAAAACGCTATCACGACGTAGCCAGTGCCGGGAATAGCGAAATTGCCCACTTCGTGGCCCCCGTCAACGCGCCACAACCGCAACCTGTTGAAGCTGATGCCGGCAACGAATGCCCGATCGGCCGAGAACGAAAACGAGTGGGCAAGCCCCTGCAGTTCCGCGACGAAGCCCCCATCGGAGCGACGGATCACCCGAGCCGACTCAGGTCCAGGCACGACCAGCAAGGACGAGTCAGGCGAGAGTCGAATCCCGGCCCCCCTGACCACTGGCACGTCGAACTGGTTCAGCACGGTGCCGGTGGCGACGCTCCAAACAGTCGTGAGGCCGGTGCTGGATACACCTGTCGCCAAACTGCCATCCGCGCTAAATAACGGCGGGCTGATGCCTGTAGAACCCTCCAACCGAGAGATGACCTGCCCGCTACGAGACTCCCAAATGACGGCCTCCTGGCCGTCAGCCGAAACCCCTGCAATCCATCTTGCATCAGGGCTGAACCTGGCCGAGAACAATCGCCACACCCGCTCACCATTGGCAGAGGTCGGCCTGGGTGGCGGAAGCAAGCCATTGCGTCGAGAGGCAGCCATTGAGGCTGCCGCCAAGGGGGAGTCTTGAGCGCCCGACGCAGTCGGTGTGCGTGGTTGCTGCTTTTCAGACTTGAGCTGAACTGGCGCCAAACGAGCCTGTACCTGCCCTGCCGCCGTAAGCACCTCACCAAGGTCGCGGCGCATGACCAGGGCGAGGGAAAGATCCGGGCTCACCTCGACGTTTCGAACCTCGTCGGGACGTGATGGTGCTGGATGCAGGCTGTCAGAAGGGTCGCGCCCTAGCAACTTCACAAGTGAGGCGTGTTGCGCTTGCAACATGCCAAGTCGCCCGCCACCCTCGACTGCGGCAGCTTCGACATCACTGCGCCCCTCAGGGGAGAGTTGCCCGATCGAGCGAGCAAAGGTGGTGGTCCACAGCATCGGTGAGTTCTCTTTGCCTACGCTGAGGATGAGGTCGCCTTCCACGGTACCCTTTACGAGCTCAACCCCACCTTCGTGAGCCCGGGCCCCAAGTTCCTGCCGGTGGTCATTCACGTCCCAAGCGGTCAGCAGCCCCTCTTGCGACATTGCAATCAGTTGGGAGCCACCGCGCGCGAAGGACAGGAAGCGGATGGGGCCGCCGTTGGTGGATACCCTGAAGGGCCGCTTGTCGTCAGCAAGACGCCAGAAGTAGATTGCCCCGTCGGCGCTGCCCACCGCAACCATCGAGCCACTTGGATTAAACTCGGCTTTGGTCAGTGTCCCAGCGGGACCGCGCCACTCCCGCACGAATTGCTCGTCGAAGAGGTCCTCCACGCGCACCATTCCATCGGACGACGCGGTGAACGTGCGAGTGCCATCGCGATTGAATCCACACGACATGATCGCCTCGGCGTGGGACCTCAACTCGCGAAGCTTGGCACCATCCGGCAGCGACCACACAACTGCACTCCCACTGGACGAGCAAGTCAGGACGTGCCGTCCGTCGGCAGAGATGTCTAGCCCGAAGATGGCTCCCTCTTGGGCTTGCCATTGGTGCTTGACCTTTGCGGTCCGGGGATCAAACAGCAAGATGGCGCCCATCCGCACTGCCAGGATGCCCGACTGATCTGGCAGCAGAGACAGGTTTGAGAAGCCTACCGGTGCCATGGTCGAGTGGTTGACGGCCGCCATCAGGTTGCCGGAGCTGTCGAACGTTCTCAGGAGTCCGAAACCCTCGCTGATAGCAAGCAAAGATCCATCGTGCGAGAGCGCGATTTCCGCCTGAGAGGCCATGGCACCAGGGCGGGCAGTAGGAATTCGTTTGAGGACCCGCCCGAGTCCGTCCAGCAGAAACGCAGCCCCCGTTGCCGACGCAATGGCTACGCGTTCACCTCTCGCCGAAATCGCCACTGAAGTGACGGGGCGACCAACGTCTCCATAAGCCCGAACGAGAGGCGATCCCGCGAGGGCCCGCTGCAATGCGGCGGCGGCCGCTGGAGAAGTTGGACTCAGGGGGCCGGATCCTGGTGGAGGCACTGCCGCAACCGCGAGCCGCAAGGCCATGACATGCTCACCGCGCGCCGTCGCCTCAATGGCCAAGTTTGCGAGCACGTCTCCGTCTTGCATGGCAGAGACATAGCTAAGATAAGCCACCACGCAGGAAGCGACCAACACAGCGCCGACGGCCCAAGCGGCGAACTGCCGCCTGCGCATAACGTCGCGCCGCCAAAGTTCGTCGAACTCCACGCCAAGAAGACCAGCAACGATCTTCACGACGGCTCGCCGTCGGCCGTCCTGCCCACCGGCTCGCCGCGACCTCAGATCGGCCGCCAGCGGCTGCACGGTGCCGCCCCCCACCTTGGCGCCAAGCAATTGGGGAGGAAAGATCCCGGGCGGTTCTCCTCCACCGATGACCGTGTGGACATTGGCACCCGGTCTAAGCTGCCTGAACAGTTCGATCTCACGCGGGACCCACGATCCCGGCGACACAGCATCAGGTGTGCAGAGCACCACCAACTGCTCGGAACGCTTCAGCTCGGCAGCGATGAGCGTTTCGAGATCCTCAACCGTGCGGGCTTCGTCCCTGTCGCGGAAGATGCGACCGACTCGCTTGGTCACACGTGAGACTTCGTCTTGCTTGCTCAACAATGCGCGCGGCACACGGTATCTCTCGAGCGCTCGATGCAGCCAAGCCGCTTGGGTTTTGTCCGCGCTTCGATAGCTCAGGAAGGCCCGGTAGCGCATGCCCGGCGGAAGTTCTACCTCCGGCTCGCAGCGTGTTCCGAATAGGCTTCGAATCCGCGTTCTTAGCGACACCAATCGCCTCAGATGAGAGTGAGTTCGAACGCGGAGGTAGGACCGCCTGCACGTCCCGTCGTGACAACACTATGCACCTACTCTCCCTCAGGAGGGATTGGCGTGCGAGCCGCGACGTTCGGCAGGGGGCAATCGTCACGACGGACAAGCAACGGCTGAGCAGCGCCAGATCCTTCGGAGTACCGCGTTGTCGTGCATCTTGGTCCGAATTCTAGCTCGACCACGTATTGCTGGCAACGACTCATTCTGACCCGCCCGGCAGCTACCCGCGGAGACTCAGGTCCGCGATTGCAAGCCCTCCTGAAGAGCCGCCGAGATAGGAGCGTCCGGAATGCGTTTTTAGGAAATGAAGGCGTTGTACTGCCTACCTTATGGAAGCATGGAAGCAAGCCCTGCGTCGGCGTTCAATACTGAACTGCGCGGGACAGCCGAGTATGGGTCCTCAGGTGATCGAGATCAGTTTGGAGGGCCTCAACAAGGGCCCGCGCTGAGGCATCAAACTCCTGGTCGTCCTGGAAGCGTACCCGCGGCAATTGCGTCGAATCTGATCGGCAGGAATCAAGCCACGTCGAGCACGGCTCATCATCAAAACTGATGACGAAACCGTGGTGCTTGGCCGTGCCGGCGGGGCATTCCCTGCGTTTCAAGCTTCCCGGCAAGGGAAACTGCACGAGTTTTGCCGAACGCTCGGGGTGTCGGCGTGTGCTATCTTTCTGATTGAGAGAGTGCAGGGCTTGATTTCCGGGAAATTCGAAGAGATGTTGCTCCGAAGCGAAGCCCAGACAGTCGTCGAGTAGCTGTCTCTCGTTCGGTGTTCGGTCGTCTCCTAGGAGGTTGGGCCTATATGGCGAATCGGTCTCACGTCTTCATTAGCCATCATCACGCCGATGATTCGCAGGTCACGCGCTTGACGAACATGCTGGCTCGAGCAGGTCACGAGATTCGGAACAGCTCGATCCGGGCCAAGCCGGCGAACCAGGCGCGCTTGGACCGGGGTTTAGTCAGCGATCGCACGATCAAGCGCCTCTTGCGAATGAAGATGACCTGGGCGTCGACGGTCGTTGTGCTGATTGGCAAGAACACTCATACGCGCCCGTGGGTGGACTGGGAGATCAACTCTGCGAAGGAGAAGGGGAAGCGCATCGTCGGCGTGTTCGAGCGCGGCGGGACCGAGAACGACATCCCCGAGCCGTTCAAGAAGTACGGCGACGCACTGGTCGCCTGGAACTCGGACAAGATCATCGCCGCTATACAGGGCACCTGCGACGAGGAACCGTTTGAGAAGCCGGATGGCGGCGAGCGGGAACCGGTGGGGGCTGCGCCGCGCAGCAGCTGCTAGGTTCGAGCCGATGAAAGCGTATCTGTACGCGGTCAGCTACGACCTCGGTTTCGCGCCGAACCCTTTTGGCGGACTTTGCAGCCTCGCCTGCTGCAAGCCAAAAATCAGAGAGCACGCGCAACCCGGCGACTGGATCGTCGGTTTCACGGGCTCCAAGCTTCCGCCTGCGCTGAGGTGCATCTTCGCGATGGTCGTGACGCGCGAGATGACGTTCGATCAATACTGGGCCGACCCAGCCTTCATCAGTCGCCGACCCAAGCGGAACGGCTCGGACAAGAAGCTGGTGGGAGACAACATTTACCACCGTGATGGCCCGCGGGCTCACTGGAAGCAGGAAGACTCGGTGCACAGCCTCGTGTCGGGCAAGCAGTGCCCGGACAACACGGCGCATGACACGCGCATCAATCGCGTCTTGCTGTCGGACCGATTCACCTACTTCGGCACCCGGGCCCCCGCAATGCCGCAGTCTGTGCGCAAGGCGATGGGCTATGACAAGAACGCGCGCGACTACCGGGTGTTCATCGATAAGGAGACCAAGCCCTTGCTCACGTGGCTGGAGCCGCAACTCGCCGCGCACCCCAACGAACTGATCGCTGACCCCATCGACTTCGCGTCCGGAGGGAAGCGGTTTTCCGCCACGCTCAAGAGACTCGTATGAGCGAGTACACCCAACCGATGATGCCGCCTGCCGACCTCGAGCGACTCAAAGAGAAGATCAACGACGCGATCGTTGCCCTGCCAGGCGGAGCAAAGGTGGCGATCGTTGGATGGTGCAGCACCGCGTTCGAACTGGCTGCGCTGCCGGCCTTCGTCGCGGGTGCGGCCAAGCTCGAAGGGATCTTCGCGCTGCAACCGGTCGCGACCGCGCGTCCACTGGACGAGATCTCGAGTTGCGGCCCTGACATTGTCGTGATCGCGGAGGACGCTGGGAAGGAAGCACTTCTTGAGGCCGTGGCCGACCGAGTCCCGGCTTCGACAAGGCTGCTCATTGGCGGCTATGCCCACTTCGAGTTTCGTGACGAAATCTTCGACCGGGTCCGCAGGGATCTGTTCATTCCGTCGCTGGCGAACGGCTATCCGCACTGCCTGGTGCACATCTACCAGTGCCTTCGCAATGCCCACCGGCAAGGGCTGTCGGGCGTCGTGGCTGAGTTCGGCATGTTCAAGGGCGGCACGACCATGCTCATGTCGCGGTTCATCGAAGAGCTGGGTGCATCCTGGAAGGTGTACGGCTTCGACACCTTCGACGGGTTCCCTGCCAAGCGTAGCCCGCTAGACATGTACAACCATCCGGACTGCGTCTTCCTCAATGTCGACCTCGTGCGCGCCGTGTTCTCCGGACGCAACGTGGAAATCGTAGAAGGTGACGTGGTCAATACAGTGCGTCGGCTTGCCGACCAGGACCTTGTTCTGTCGTTCGTGGACACGGACAACTTCACGTCAGCGTCCGCGATCGTCGACGTCGTGGCTGAACGAACTGTCGTAGGTGGCGCCGTGATCTTCGACCACTGGGCGGGCCATGGCAGATACCTCGACACCGTCGGCGAGCGGATGGCCGCAAGAAAGCTCGCTGACAACCCTCGGTACTTCAACCTGCACGGCACGGGCGTCTTCCTGAGACAGGCATGAGGCGGGTCCCGCACGATCTGGTGCGTCGTACGGCGCCCACGAAGCGCCCAGAGGTGTTCGACCTGTATTGGACCTTCGCGTCCCGACGGCACGCGGCCTTCGAGGCGCGTCTGAGCGGCGGGACGTGGCCGTGGAGCGACGATCCGATCCTGCAGACATTCAAGTTCTGCAACGTGTTTCGGGCGCTGGACAGGGTGTCGCAATACCTGATCGGCGAGGTCGCGTATGGGGCCGACGCGATGACGACGCCGCTCGACCGGATCTTCCAGCTGGTTGCGTTCCGCACCTTCAGCAAGATCGGCACTTGGCAAGAGGTGTCGGCGATCCTTGGCGGCGCGCCGCGCTTAGAGCACCTTCGCTCTGGTGCCTTCGAGCAAGCGCTGGACGAGGTGAAGGCCAGGACGGGCGGCCTCTACACGGGCGCGTTCATCCTGTGCGCCACTAAGGCATTCGGCTTTGACGAAAAGCACTGCAATCATGTGGCGCTGTTCCGGCACATGTTCATCGACAACGCCTGCGCGGAGCGGGCACTGGATGCACCCAGCCTCGAGGCTCTGGTGGCACTGCTGCAGAGCTTCCCCTTGATGGGGCCGTTCATGGCATACCAGACGGCGATCGATCTCAACTACTCCGACCTCTCTAACTTTGACGAGAACGATTACGTGCAGGCCGGCCCTGGTGCGCTGCGCGGCCTGCGAAAGGCGTTCGTCAGCCTAGGTGACTACTCGCCCTCGGATGCGATTCGGTGGATGGTCGACCGGCAATGCAATGAGTTCACCCGGTTGGGTCTGCGCTTCGAGGGACTGTTCGGCAGGCCGCTGCATGCGATCGACTGCCAAGGACTGTTCTGCGAGCTCGACAAGTACTGTCGTGAAGCGTTTCCGGAGCTGGCAAGCGCGAGAACACGCATCAAAGCCCGATACAAGCCGTCGTCAGAAGCAATGCCAATCTACCTGCCGCCGAAGTGGCAACTTCGCAACGGAGGGTTCTTGCCCGGACTGACAAGGGACGCGGGCGTGGGCTTCGCGCGCCGTGCCTTGCGACGGACCGATCAACAAAGCCTTGACCTGTTCGACGAATGACCACTCCAAGCCTCAGGCGAACGCTCGGTGAATTGAGATCCGAACTGGATGGACTCGCGGGTGAGGCGTCGGATGCGCGCCCGCTGACTCTCGCCGAGTACCAGCGTTTCGCGGTGAAGACGTACCGCGGCCGCGGTACGGGCAACGAGAAGCTCGAGTTCCTTCTGCTGGGCCTGTTCGGTGAGGTCGGAAGTCTGCTCAGCGAGCTGAAGAAGAAGCAGCGAGATCGCAGTTCCTACATCGCCTACAACTCGAGCTCGATTGAGGAAACGGGCGACGTCCTCTGGTACTTGGCGAACGTGGTGGACCATTGTGGCCTGTCTCTGGGTGTTCTGGCCGGATACCCGGAGCCCGAGGCGGCCGTTCGCCCGCTGCTAGACCTCCAGCCTCAGGCATCACTGTTTCATGCCCCTGCCAGCCCCCCGCGGGTGCAGGAGAGTCTCCTCACCCTCGCGGGGACAGCCGGAACTTTGGTCTCGCGCCACAAGTCCATCGTCGGAACCGACACCATGGCGACCGACCTGGCCAGCATCCTGTCCCAGTTGGTGTCTGCGTCGACCGACGCCCATATCAGCTTGGCGGAGGCCGCTCACGCCAACCTGGACAAGTTGATGGATCGATGGCCGATCCAACGGAAGTGGAGCCCCTTGTTGGACGCCAAGGATCTGCCGAATGAACAGTTTCCGCGCGTCATGCGAGTCCTGTTCAAGGAGATCAAGATGGGGCAGCGAGTATTCACCTATCAGTCGATGAACGACGTCAATATCGGCGATCGGTTGACCGACAACAGCTTTGAGGAAGACGACTACCGCTTCCATGACGTCTTTCACCTGGCCTTCGCCGGTATCCTTGGCTGGTCGCCGGTGCTGCGGACCCTGCTGGGTGTTCGTCGGCGGAGCCGGCCGGACATTGACGAGGTACAGGACGGGGCGCGTGCGAAGATCACTGAAGAGGGCCTCTCGAACTGGGTGTTCTCCCATGGCCTACGCTACGAAGCCTTCGAACACGTGGACAGCCTCGACTTCGCGCTGCTGAAGACCATTGGGCAGATGGTGAAGGGCTACGAGGCGGAGAGCTTGAGGCCTTGGATGTGGGAGCAGGCCATCCTTGAGGGTTTCCGTGTCTTTCGCTTCCTTCGCGAGCACCGGGGTGGCTTGGTCACTGCTGACCTGGATCGACGCTGCCTCAGTGTTGAGATGGCCCCAAATCCGTAGCGACCTAGCCTGACGGGCCTCGGATCCTGTGATGCCACGGCACAGGTTGTGAGTCGTAGCATTTTCGGGTCGGCCGTTGCGGCACGTGGCCCCGCGGTCGGGGGTGCTCGAACGCTTAGACACCTGAACCCATGCAACTTGTACCGCGCCGCCCGGAAACACCTGAGTTGACCCGCTGGACACACGCGCCGGCACCGAAGCCTCGCTGGCACGTGTGGTCGGCGTGTTCGTTGCTGCGCGGCCACACCACGCCTAGCTTCCTGCGTCGCGCTGTGAAGCAGAGTGGCCGCTTGAAGTGGCACGGGCAGGGAGGATCAGCGACAGCAGATGCCCGTCTACGGTCAATGCGAGGATGGTCCTACCATCCTTGGAGATCGAAGCGCTGCTCAGCGCAGTATTGAAGCCCGGATAGATCGTCTCCGGTCGCGCGAACAGGTTGCGCTGGTAGTCGAGTTCCCACACGCCGATCCGAAAACCACTAGTCACCGCGATGACGAGACGTCCGCCATCCGCCTGCGTGACCGCAATGACCTGACCGAAGGCATCCGCGCTGCCAACGCGATCCGGCGGTCGAAGGAGGATTGGCTCTCCTTCGGCATCGCCCCATTTTATGGTTCTTACCTTGACCATCCCGGCTTCGTCGCCGGCGAGGATGCGCGATGGCTTTGACAAGTAGCGCACTGCGCCGATCCCCGCGTCGTGCTTGAGCAGGGCATGTTCTGTTTTCAGCGTCGCTGCGTCCAGCGCGACCACCGTCCCATCCTTCGTGCCCACTAGCACCGAGTCGTGCGTCGGCGCGACGTCGACTCGGACTGCGTTCGGGAACGGTCGGCGCACGGGGTCGCCGCCCGATGCCCAAGCCATGACCTGAGCGGTGCCGTCGAGCCATGCGGTCAAGCGCGCCGCGTCCGATACCGCCAGTGCTTGGATCGCCTTGCTTGACGCCCGGGAGATCGAACGGAGCGCGAGACGCCCTGTTCGCCAGTCGAAGATGTGCACCTCTCCGTCAGCCCTTCCTATGGCCAACGTTGTACCATCTGGGCTCAACGAAGCTGCGCTGACGGATCCGCCTGCTGACACGCCGGTCTCGGTACGCCGCCAAGTGGGCAGGTCAAACTGCTCAATCTTGCCGTCGGGTACGATCACGATGGCTCTGTCTCCGGTTGGTGAGAGCACGATCCTGCTCTTGGCGTCAACGCGAGGACCTGCCACCACCGCGGCGTTGCTCATTGACCAAGCGGCTAGCAAGCCGTCAGTACCTGCGGTGACGAGCAACTGGTCGGTACAGGCAAACGACATCGTCAGCACGGCGCCGCGGTGAGCCACGAGTTCTGCGACCGGTGCACCTGTCGCCACATCCCAGAGGTGGAGGGTCCCAGCGAAATCACCGGTGACGCCGAAGTCACCACGGACTGCGACTGACATGGCACCTTCGGTCAGAGCGTTCGGTGCTCGTGCTTGCGCACCTGACTCGATGTTGATCACTGCCACCGAGCCGTTAGCGTTTGCAAGGAATGCCCAATCCATCTCTACCAGCAGGGCAACATCCCGAAGTGGGCCTCGCTGCTTGATGGGTGGGTAGGCCAGGGACCACTTCGAGCCGTTTCGTTTCCAGGTGGCAGCTGTGTTGTCCCTACTCGTCGAGACGATGCGGGAGGCGTCCGCGTTGATGCGCACCGCGGATACGTCGCCAGCGTGCGCAGGCCAAGCTATCGACTTCCCGCTGCGCTTGTCGAACTCCACAAGCAAGCCGTCCGCGGTCCCAAACACGAACCGCGAGCCATCGTCCGTCGCGTCCATTGAAGACACGGACTTCCCCTGCAATCTGTGCAGTTCGCGCGCCGTTGGTGGATTGACCGTGAGGTCCCATTGAAGGAGCCGTCCGTCATGGCCGGCACTGAACACGCCAGCACTCACAGCTCGAAGTTCAGACACACGGCCCGTATGCTTGTCAACGGCGTCCACTGCGGCGCTGCGATCCGGCCGCCATGCGACGAGGCCGCCGGACTGGTCACCCGCAAGCAATGTGCGACTCGCACAGTCGAAGGCCGCTGCTGAGAAGCGTCTGCCCTTGTATTGAATTTGTGCAGATGGTGATCGTCGCTCCCGATCGATCAGCCAAGTCGCGAACTCCGCCAGAAGAGGCGATCGATTCAGGGATGCGTAGCCGTCCCAAGCCCGGCCCAGGACCTCGGACGCCGACTGCCACTGCCGACGTGCCGCGTATTCGCGCGACTGAAACACAAACGAATCTGCGAGGCGAAGCTCAGCGTTCCTGCGGGACGACTGCTCGGCCACGTACAGCACCGAGACCACGCCGGCCAGAACCAGGATGCTCAGGCCGGCGTGGTCTCGGTGCTGTACGTGGCCGAGCAGTCGTCCCGCAGGAACGCTGAG
>Ga0209066_10006610_pt1 | contig 11767 bp, 8 predicted proteins | sample All_14_2_FD_187198 | JGI IMG/M metagenome (GOLD analysis project Ga0209066, IMG submission 187198) | Freshwater microbial communities in response to fracking from Pennsylvania, USA - Allegheny Zone_MetaG_DW_15 (SPAdes) (version 2) ...
GGGCGCCGATGGCCATGATGACGTTGCGCAGTCCCATGGACACGCTGGTGCCCACCACGGTCTGGATCAGGGTGGTGTCGGCGGTCAGGCGCGACAGCACTTCGCCACTTTGCGTGGTCTCGAAAAACTCGGGGCTTTGGCGCAGCACGTGTGCGTAAACGGCGCGCTTGACGTTGGCCGTGATGCGCTCGCCCAGCCAGGTCACCGAGTAGTAGCGCGAGGCCGAGAACACACCCATGGCCACGCCCACGCCGAACAGCGCCAGGAAATGCTCACGCATGGCCATGACGCGTTGTTCGGGGTCGGCCGAGACCAGACCCTGGTCAATCAAGGTGCGCAGCGCCACCGGCAGGACCAGCGTGGTCAGCGCGGCCAGGATGAGAAAGACCAGGGCCAGGCCGATCTGGACCTTGTAGGGCCGCAGGAAGGGCCCCAGTCCCTGGAGTGACTTGACCGACTTGCCGGGAGGTGGCGTGCTGCTGGGTGCGCTGGACATGAGCGGGCGAGAAGTGTGCGAGTTGCCGCATTATCATGCCTTGACAATATTTGCGTAGGCAAATAAATTGGCGGCATGCCGAAAACGTCAACTACTTTGCCTGAGGCGCCCGGGGACCTGAAACAGGATCCTGCGCAGCGGCCACCGGAACCGTTCTATCGCCGTGGCACCTTCAGCCGCGAGAACAGCGTGGGCTACCTGATGCGTCGCATCGTGCAGATGATGGTCAGCCAGGTGGACAAGCGCCTTGAAAGCCATGGCCTGACCCAGGCGCAATGGACGCCAATGTTCCTGATCCACCAGGGGCGCGCGTCCACCCTGGCCGAGCTGTCTCGCGACCTGCAGGTGGACGCGGGTGCCTTGACCCGCACGCTCGATCGTTTGCAGGCCAAGGGCTTGTGCAAGCGCGAGCGCTCCACCGAAGACCGGCGTGTCGTGCACCTGGCCTTGACCCCGGAAGGCGAGGCCGCCACCGCGCCGGTACCCGAGGTGCTGTGCGAAGTCAGCAACGCCTTGCTGGACGGTTTCACGCCAGAAGAATGGCAGACCTTGATGACCTTGCTTCGGCGCATGCTGGCCAACGCCGAGGCCTTGAAAGAGTCGTCCGACCCCGCGCCCTGAATACAAGATCCCCGCTGGAGCAGTACCCATGTCCACCCCCCACCAGGCAGGCGCCAAGGCCCTGCTGAGACCCTTGGTCGCGCTCGTGTTGCTGACCTTGAGCGCGTGTTCAACGCAGCAGGACGTGCAACCGAGCTTGCGCCCGACCGATGCCGCCCGGTTGGGCTTGCAGGCCACGGCCCCGACGGTGGTGCCGGACCAATTGGCGCCTTGGTGGCAAGCCTATGGCGACGAGCAACTCAACCAGCTCGTTGCACAAGCATTGCTTGACAACCCGACGGTGCAGGTTGCGCAGACGCGGCTGCAGCGCGTGCGGGCCCAGGAAACCTACACGCGAGGTGCCGACAAGCCCGGCTTGCAGGCCACCGCAGAAGTGGATCGCCAGCACTTTTCCGAGCGAGGCATGTACCCGCCACCGATTGCCGGCAACACCCTGACCACGGGCACGCTGCAGCTGGAGAGCAGCTGGGAGCTCGACCTGTTCGGTCGCCACCGTGCCGAGCTGGCCGGCGCCATCGGCCAGACCCGAGCCGTGCAGGCCGACTTGCAGGCGGCCCGCTTGCTGCTGTCGTCTCAGGTGGCGCGGCTGTACGTGCAACTGGCCCGCTGGCAGGCGCAGCGCGGGCTGGCGCAACGCACCTTGTCGCAACGTGATGAAATGCTGGGCCTGATCCGCCAACGCGTGCAGGCCGGGCTGGACACCACAGTCGAACTGCGCCAGGGCGAGGGCGCTTTGCCCGATGCGCGTTTGCAGATCGAGGTGATGGACGAGCAGATCGCACTGAGCCGCCATGCACTGGCCGTGCTCACAGGCCAGGCGCCGCAGGCCCTGGATCAACTGAACGCGCCCTTGGACAAGGTGCATGCCTTGCCGGCACCTGGCAGCATCCCCGTGGATCTGTTGGCCCGGCGTGCCGACGTGATGGCGGCGCTGTGGCGTGCCGAGGCGGCAGGGCATCAGGTTGACGCCGCGCGCGCCATGTTCTACCCGAACGTGGACCTGGTCAGCTACGGTGGCTTCAATGCCATCGGGCTGGACCAGTTGCTCAAGGCCGGCAGCCTGCAGTGGGGGCTGATGCCGGCCATCCATCTGCCCTTGTTTGATGCCGACCGCCGCCGTGCCAACCTGCAAGGCAAGGTGGCCGAGCAGGATGCTGCTCTGGCCAGCTACAACCAGACGGTGCTGCAAGCCGTGCAGGAAGTGGCCGACCAGCTCAGCAGCGCCCAGTCCATCGCGCGCCAGCGCAAGGAGCAACAAGCCGCGCAGCACAGCGCAGAGGCCGCTTACAGCCTGGCGCAGGCGCGCTACCGCGCAGGCCTGGGCACCTACCTGGTCGTGCTCAATGCCGAGTCCATGGTGCTGAGCCAGCGGCGCGCGGCCATTGACCTGCAGGCGCGCACGCTGGATGCCCAGCTTGGCCTGGTCCGTGCCCTGGGTGGCAGCCTGCAAACCGATCCGCTGAATGGAGACCGCTCATGAACAACGATAACAAGCCAGACGCCAGCGTCGAGGCCAACCCGCCTGCCCGCAAACAAGCACTGACCTTGATCGCCGCCGTGGTGCTGGTGGCCGGCGGTGCTTATGGCGCCTATTACGCGCTGGTGGCCAACCACTACGAGCACACGGACAACGCCTACGTGCAGGCCAATGTGGTCCAGATCACGCCGCAGGTTGCGGGCACGGTGCTGGCCATCAATGCCGATGACACCGATGTGGTCAAGGCCGGTCAGGTGCTGGTCAGGCTCGATGCGGCCGATGCCCGGGTGGCGTTGGACCAGGCCCAGGCGCAACTGGCGCAGACCGTGCGCGAAGTGCGCACCTTGTTTGCCAACAATGGTGGCCTGCAGTCGCAAATCCAGATGCGTCAGGCCGATGTGGGCAAGGCACTCAACGAGGTCGCCCGTGCGCAGGACGATGTCAACCGCCGCGCGCCCTTGCTGGCCAGCGGTGCGGTGGGCAAGGAAGAGTTCAACCACGCGCAGGCGCAATTGCAGGCCGCACGCAGCATGCAGGTTGCAGCCGAGTCGGCCCTGCTGACCGCGCGTGAGCAACTGGCCTCGAACCAGTCCTTGACCGAGGGGACCACGGTTGAGCAGCACCCCAATGTGGCCCGCGCCGCAGCGCGTGTGCGTGAAGCTTATCTGGCGCTCCAGCGCGTGACGCTGTTGGCGCCAGTGGATGGCTATGTGGCCAAACGCAGCGTGCAGGTCGGCCAGCGTGTGCAGGCTGGCGCGCCGCTGATGACGGTGGTGGCGCTGGACCGCCCCTGGGTCGACGCCAATTTCAAGGAAAGCCAGTTGCAGCGCGTGCGCATCGGGCAGCCCGCCACCCTGACCGCCGACGTGTATGGCCAGAAGGTGGTCTATCACGGCACGGTGGCTGGACTGGGTGCAGGCACGGGCGCGGCGTTCTCGCTGCTGCCTGCGCAGAACGCCACGGGCAACTGGATCAAGATCGTGCAGCGCGTGCCGGTGCGCGTGGTGCTGCTGCCCGAAGAGGTCAAGGCGCACCCGCTGCGTGTGGGCCTGTCGATGGAGGTCGAGCTGGACGTGAAGGACCAGAGCGGCCCCGTGCTGGCCCAGGTCAAGCGTGACAAGGCCGTGGCCCAGACCCTGGTGTTCGACAACTTGCAGCGTGATGCCGACCAGCTCGTGTCCCGCATCATCTCGGCTAACCTGGGTCATGTGACGCATGCAGGCCGCGTGAGCAAGGGCGCCTGAGATGTCGGGCGCTGCCTCGCACACCCCCGCGCCGCTGAGTGGGTCTTCGCTGGTACTGGGCACGGTGGCCTTGTCGCTGGCCACGTTCATGAACGTGCTGGACTCGTCGATCGCCAATGTGTCCTTGCCGGCCATTGCGGGCGACATCGGCGTGAGCCCCACGCAGGGCACCTGGGTGATCACCAGCTTCGGCGTGGCCAACGCGATCTCGGTGCCCTTGACCGGCTGGCTGACGCAACGCTTTGGTGCGGTGCGCCTGTTCACCACCAGCGTGCTCCTGTTCGTGCTGGCTTCGTGGATGTGCGGCCTGGCCTCGTCGCTGGAGATGCTGATCGCCTTCCGCGTGCTGCAAGGCCTGGTGGCCGGGCCCATGATCCCGCTGTCGCAGACCTTGCTCTTGAGCAGCTACCCGCCGGCCAAAGCCGGCATGGCGCTGGCGATGTGGGCGATGACCACGCTGGTGGCGCCCGTGACCGGGCCCTTGTTGGGTGGCTGGATCACGGACAACATGTCCTGGCCGTGGATCTTCTACATCAACATACCCGTGGGCCTGGGTGCGGCCCTGGTGACCTGGCGCATCTACGCCAGGCGCGAGACCCCCATCACCAAGCTGCCCATCGACACCGTTGGCTTGACGCTGCTGGTGCTGTGGGTGGGTGCCCTGCAGATCATGCTGGACAAGGGCAAGGAGCTGGACTGGTTCGAGAGCAGCCAGATCGTGATCCTGGGTCTGGTCGCGCTGATCGGCTTTGCGGTGTTCGTGGTGTGGGAACTGACACAGGAACACCCGGTGGTGGACTTGCGCCTGTTCGCGCGGCGCAACTTTCTGTTTGGTGTGCTGGCCTTGTCCGTGGGTTACGGCCTGTTCTTTGGCAACGTGGTGCTCTTGCCGATGTGGCTGCAGCAGTACATGGGCTACACGGCGTCGGCGGCGGGCATGGCTGTGGCGCCTGTGGGCATCCTGGCCATCTTGCTGTCGCCCCTGGTGGGCAAGAACGTGAGCCGTGTGGACCCACGCATATTGGCCACCGTGGCGTTTTCAGGCTTTGCGCTGGTGATGTGGCTGCGTTCGCACTTCACGGTGCAGGCTGACTTCAACGCCATCTTGATACCCACGATCTTGCAGGGCGCGGCCATCGCTTTCTTCTTCATCCCGCTCAGCGCCATCACCTTCAATGGCTTGTCGCCGGACCGCATCCCCTCGGCATCGGGCCTGAGCAACTTCGTGCGCATCACGGCGGGGGCGATGGGCACGTCCACCGTGGCCACCATCTGGGACGACCGTGCCACCTTGCACCACGTGCACATGGCCGAAAAGCTGTCGCAGGCCGATGGTGCCGCCACCGAGGGTTTCAATGCCTTGATGAGTACGGGCATGAGCTTTGATCAGGCGGCCGCCCAGATCAACCGACTGATCGACCAGCAGGCCTTCACGCGCGCAGCCGACGACGTCTACCTGGCCTCGTCCGTGCTGTTCCTGTGCCTGATCCCCGTTGTGTGGATGGCGCGACCTCGCAAGTCACCCGTGGCGGTCGATGCGGGCGGTGCGCACTGAGCTGGCGCGGGCGCTTCAGCGCGGGATGGCGTAGTTGGCTTCGGTCATCAGGTCGATACCGCACGCCAGGCCCTCGACCCACTCGATGAACTGCGTCACGGCAGCGCCCTGCATGGGGGCGCCGTGCTGCGGCACGATCATGTCGATGGGCAACTGGCGCACCATGCGGGCCCAATAACGCAGCACCTTGTTGGACACGATGTAGCGCCGGTGAAAGGCCTCCATGCCAGCGGGCATGGGCGACAGCGAAGTGAGCACCTGTTGGGCTTGCGCGCCGCTGCCCATGGACACACCCAGGTCCCCTGAAAACAGGATGCGGCTGATGGGGTCGTAGAACTGGAAGTTGCCCTCGGCGTGCATGAAGTGCGCAGGCAGGGCGATCAACTCGCTGTTGCCGATGGGGATGCGCATGCCCGAGTCGGGGATGCCCACAACGCGGCCCGTGGTCTTGCCCGGTTTGCAAAAGTGCGGCACAAAGCGCTCCCACAGTGTCGACACATACAGCTTGGCGTCGGGTGTGGCGGTCATCCATCGGTCGAGCGAGGCGATGATGTCCGGGTCGGCGTGCGAGGCCAGGATGGCCGACAGGCGCGAGGGTGCGAAATGCCGCGTCATGCCCAGGTACAGCTCGCTGTAGGCCAGGTTGCCGCCCGGGTCGATGATGGCGCCCGTGTCGTCGTTGACGATCAGGAACTGGTTGGCTTGCACCGCGCCGCCGCCCTCGTCACACAGGTCGGAGAACATCAGGCAGACATGGCCCTGGTGGCGGAACAGTTCGTACGGCATGGCATTCCTTGTAGGAGGCGCCAGCTTAGAGAGCTCAGCCTTGCGCGGACTTAAGCTAAGTCAAAAGTAATGCTTCACGCACGCGGGCCAGGGCATCGGTGTGGTCACAGTGCACAACATGGCGCTGGGGCATGCTGCGCAACCAGGTGATCTGGCGCTTGGCGAGCTGGCGCGTGGCGGCGATGCCTTTGTCCATGACTTCGCGCAGATGGGCTGGCACGCTCAAGTCCAGCCCGGCGTCCAGCGCCTCCCATACCTGGCGGTAGCCCACACAGCGTATCGAGGGCAGGCCCACGTGCAGGTCACCGCGTGCGCGCAGGCGCCGGACCTCTTCAACGAAGCCGGCTTGCATCATCAGTTCGAAGCGCTGGGCAATGCGCTGGTGCAGCCAGGCGCGGTCGCTGGGCTCCAGTGAGACCAGCACGGCGTCGTGCGCTGGTGTGCGAGCTGCCTCACCAGACTGGCGGTGAAAGCTCGACAGCGGCCGCCCGGTGCTGTGCCAGACCTCCAGCGCACGCTGGATGCGTTGCGTGTCGCCCGGCGCCAGCCGTGCGGCGGTGACTGGATCAACCTGAGCCAGGTCGGCATGCAGGGCCGCGCTGCCGCGTTGCGCCATCTGGGCGTCGATCATGGCGCGCACGGCGGCATCGGCCGAGGGCATGTCGTCCAGCCCTTCCAGCAAGGCCTTGATATAGAGCATGGTGCCGCCCACCAGCAGCGGGGTGCGGCCACGAGCGCGGATCTCGCCGATCAGCCGGGTGGTGTCCTGCACGAAGCGGGCGGCGCTGTAGCTGTCGGTCGGGTCGATGATGTCGATCAGGTGGTGTGGCACCTGCGCCAGCTCCTGTGGCGTGGGCTTGGCGGTGCCAATGTCCATGCCCCGGTAGATGAGGGCCGAGTCCACGCTGATGACCTCGATGTCGACCTCTTGCGCAATGGCCAGCGCCGCTGCCGTTTTGCCGCAGGCGGTCGGCCCGGCGAGTATCCAGGTGGGCGGTGTGCTGCTCATGTGCTCGCGCCGACGCGGCCATCACGTTGCACGCGGCCCAAGGCGATCCAGGCTGTCATGGCGCCGCCCATGCCCATGCCCAGTGTCATCGGGTGAATCGTGCCGGCCCAGGCTGGCAGCGCCGTCCACCATGACAGCACCGAGCCAATGATGAAGGCGATGGCGGCCAGCACAAAGCCCGACAAGGCCGATGCGGCACCCGCCTGGGTCGGAAAAGCCGAGACCACGCCCGTCTGGCCACAAGGCTGGTGGATGCCATGTGCAAAGGCATACAGCCACATGCCAGGCAGCAGGCTCCAGGCGGGCACGGACCAGCCCAGCTCAACCTGCGCGATGGACACGGCCACCAGCCCCATGCCACCGGCCAGTGAACACCAGCCCGCCAGCTTGATGGTGCCGGTCAAGCCGCGCTTGGGCAGCAGGCGTCGGCACAGCACCGTGCCGATCAGGTAGGACAGTGACAGCGTGGCCATGCCCATGCCATAGGCCGTGCGGCTGGTGCCCAGCACGTCGATGAACACGAAGGCCGACAAGGCCAGGTACACATACAGACCGCCGTAGGTGGACGATGTCAGCATGGCATGGGCCCTGAAGGTGGGGTGCTGGGCGATCTGCCACCAGTGGCGCAGCATGGTGAACCAGTTCAGGCTGGTCTGCCGACGTTGGGGCGGCAGGGTTTCAGGCAGTTGTGTCCAGACAAAGGCCATGACCACCGCACCGAACACGGCCAGCGTGCCCATGGTGGCGCGCCAACCCAGGTAGGTGGCAGTCAGCCCGCCCACGATGGGCCCGGCCAGCGCAATGACGCCCAGCCCGGTCATGCCCTTGGCCATCATGCGGGCGCCTTCTTCTGGCACATACAGGTCGCGGACCATGGCGCGGCCGCACACCACGGCCGCTGACAAGGTTGCGCCTTGCAGCGCGCGGGCCAGCACCATCAGGGTCAAATCGCTGGCCAGTGTGGTCAGCATGCTGGCCAGCACATACAGGCCCAGGCCCCAGCGCAACACGGGGCGCCGCCCGACGCGGTCTGCCACTGGGCCCCACACCAGTTGCCCGATGCCAAAGGCCAGGATCAGCGCAGACAGCGTCCATTGTGCTGACGAAGGGTTGAGCCCCAGCGCGCGCTGCATCTGGGGCAAGGCCGGCAGGTACAGGTCGGTGGTGATCGGCTGCAAGCCTGTCAGCAAGCCCAGCGCTGTGATCACCACCCAGGCGGGTATCGCGCTGCGGCTTGCGCTGGCCGTGTCAGAAGCGCTCATCAGGCCTCAGAAAACGCCATTGCCCCACAGGCAGCTTGCCCAGGGTGATGCTGCCCATGCGCACGCGCTTGAGCCCCACCACCTTGAGCCCCACCAGTTCGCACATGCGGCGGATCTGGCGCTTGCGGCCTTCGCGCAGCACAAAACGCAACTGCTGTTCGTTCTGCCATGACACCTGCGCATGCTTGAGCTGGCGGCCATCGAGTTCCAGGCCAAAGCGCAGCCGTTCGATGTCTTCAGGCGGCACCACGGCGGACACGTTTTCGGCCTCGGGCTGCGCCATTGATTGCACGCGCACCAGGTATTCCTTCTCGACGCCGGAGTCTTCGCCGATCAGGTGTTTGGCGATGCGGCCATCCTGCGTCAGCACCAGCATGCCGGTGGAGTCGATGTCCAGGCGGCCGGCCGGGGCCAGGTGCTTGAGGTGGCCCCGCGTCAACTGGATGGGCAGCTTGTCTTCGGCCCAGCGGTTCTCGGGCTTGATCAGCACGACGGCGGGCTCATAGCCATCTTCGGCCTGGCCACTCACATAGCCAATGGGCTTGTGGATCAGGATGGTGACGCGCAGGGCCTGCTGCGAATGCGCAGCCGGGTCGATGGTGACAACCTGATCCGGGAAGACGCGTGAGCCCAGTTCGGCCACGATCTGGCCATCCACCCGCACCCAGCCGTGTTCGATCCATTCGTCGGCCTCGCGGCGCGATGCCAGGCCTTTCTCGCTCATCAGTTTGGACAGTCGGATGCGGCCGTCTTCTTCGCGCTGCGGGGCAGCTTGTTGAGGTGCAGGGCGTTGAGGGCGCTCGTCCGCGCGGCCATCGGCTCGGCGGCCATCGCGGCGAGAAGCTGCGCGCACGGCCTGGTAGTCGTCCGGACGCTGTTCGTTGCGTTGGGCGGGGCGCTGCGCTTGGCGTGGCGGCTCGTTGCGCTGTTCGTTGCGCTGCGCCGACCGCTGATCACCGCGGGCATCGCGCGGATCACGCTGGTCACGCGAAGGCTCGCGCCGTGGGTCGCGGCTTTGCTGGGGCCCGCGAGCTGGCGGGGCAAAGCGATCGCCCTGCGCGTGTGGCGCGCGCGCTGGCGGACGGTCAGCACGCGGTGGGCGCGCTGCGGCCTGAGCCTCCCATTCGGCGCGTTGGCGCTCACGCTCGAGCGCTTGTTCGCGCTCGCGGGCGGCGGCGTCTTCGCGCGCTTGCGCGGCTTCGGCGGCCGTCATGCGTTTGCGCGGTGCCGAGCCGGTGCCGCGCACGGGCGGTTTGCGGTAGGTGCTGGCAGGGCTGTCGGGGGTGGTCTGATCCGGTTTGGTCAGACTCAGTTTTTTGCGTTCGGTCATGTGGTGGGGGTGTCCGACAGGTCGGCTGACGCGTTCAGCGTCCGCGCAGGAAAAGCGCGTCAAGTTCACGCAGGGTCAACTGGCGCCAGGTGGGGCGGCCATGGTTGCATTGGTCTGCGCGTTCAGTGGCTTCCATGTCGCGCAGCAGGGCATTCATCTCGGTCAGGTTCAGCCTGCGGTTGGCGCGCACCGCGCCGTGGCAGGCCATGGTGGCCAGCAGTTCATGCTGGGCGCGCTTGATCACATCGCTGGCGTCCAGTTGGGCCAGCTCGGCCAGCACGGAGCGCGTCAGTTCGACCCCATCGGCCTGCGACAGCGCCATGGGGGTTGAGCGCACGGCCAGCTTGCCGGGCCCGATGGCGTCCACATCCAGGCCGAGCGACAGCAAGGCGTCGCGTTGGGTTTCGGCCGTGGCGACCTCTTGCGGCGTCGCGGCAAAGGTCAAGGGGATCAGCAGGGGCTGGCTTTCGAGCTGCGCGTGTGCCAGCTGGGCCTTGAGCCGTTCGTAGACCACGCGCTCATGGGCGGCGTGCATGTCCACGATGATCAGGCCCTTGGCGTTTTCAGCCAGCACATAGACGCCACCAACTTGCGCGATGGCGCGGCCCAGTGGCCATTCGTGGCTGTCGTCCATCTGGGCCGGTGCAATCTGCGTGGCCCAGCCTGCCGTGGCGCTGTCGTCCGCGGATGAAGACGGCACCACGCGCGGCAGGTTCAAGCCGGCAAAGGCGTCGGGCATAGCCGATGCGGTAGACAAAGCCGTGGTCGAGGCCTCGCTGGCATCACGGCTGGGCCAGCCTGCCCAGCGGCGCTCGGGTGCGCTGTCTTGCACGCGTGGGGTCCAGGGCAGGGGGGCTTGCTGGGCGTAGTTGACACCCGTAGGCGCGGCGCCCTGCTCATTGGCGGCCTGGGCACCCGCGACCGATGCATCGCCCGCAGCCAGCGGCACGAAGGTTTGGGCCGCATCCGGCGGCACAGCCTGGCCTGCGCGCGACAAAGCCAGCGACGCTTCGACCGCGCGGCGCACGGCCTGGTGCACCTCGCGCGAATCGCGAAAGCGCACCTCGATCTTGGTCGGGTGCACGTTCACGTCCACCAGTTCGGGTGCGATCTCGATGAACAGGGCATACGTGGGCTGGCGCGCGCCGTGTAGCACGTCTTCATAGGCCGAGCGCACGCCGTGGGCCAGCAGCTTGTCGCGCACATAGCGGCCGTTCACGTAGCAGTACTGCCAGTCAGCGCGTGCGCGTGCGGCGTCAGGCAGGCCCGCACGTCCGTGGATGCGCATGGGGCCGATGCGCAGTTCGACATCGCGGCTGGTGCTGATGAAGGCCTCACCCAGCACATCGGCCAGGCGCTGCGCAGGCGTGCCGGCGCGCAACTGTTCGACCAGCTTGCCCTCGTGCCACACGCTGAAGCCCACATCCGGGCGCGCCAGTGCATGGCGGCGCACCGCTTCAAGGCAATGGGCCAGCTCGGTGGCGTCACTTTTCAAAAATTTACGTCGTGCCGGCGTGCTGAAAAACAGCTCTCGCACCTCCACGCTGGTGCCCACGCTGCGTGCCGCAGGGCTCAGCTCACCCGAGCGGGCATCCAGCCGGTGCGCGTGGGCGTCGCTGGGTGTGCGGCTGGACAGCGAGGTGTCCGACACCGAGGCAATGGCAGCCAGCGCTTCGCCCCGAAAACCCATGGTCGAGACGTGCTCCAGGTCGTCCAGCGAGCGGATTTTGCTGGTGGCATGGCGCCGCAAAGCCAAAGGCAGTTCGGCCACGGGGATACCGAAACCATCGTCTTCGACCAGAATCTGCCGCACGCCACCCGCCAGCAGCTTGACCGTGATCTGCGAAGCGCCCGCATCCAGGGCGTTGTCCACCAGTTCACGCACCACGGAGGCCGGGCGCTCGACCACTTCGCCTGCGGCGATCTGGCTGATCAGCTCGTCAGGCAGTTCAAGGATGCTGCGTCGAGGGGCGCTCGGGCTGTGCTC
>Ga0209066_10006611_pt1 | contig 11767 bp, 9 predicted proteins | sample All_14_2_FD_187198 | JGI IMG/M metagenome (GOLD analysis project Ga0209066, IMG submission 187198) | Freshwater microbial communities in response to fracking from Pennsylvania, USA - Allegheny Zone_MetaG_DW_15 (SPAdes) (version 2) ...
GGCAAACTTGCCCGACACGTCCAGGCCCGGCGTGATGATGGTGGACTTGATCGGGTCCAGCATGTTGAAGCCATCGGCCAGGTTGCCAAAGCCGTGCCATTTTTCATTGGCCTTGAGCACCCAGTCCGAGGGCTTGCCGATGTCGTCGGCCGCGATCTTGTCGGGGCCCCAGACCTTGAACCACCAGTCTTTGCCGTACTCCTTGTCGACCTTGCGCATGGCACGGCGGAAATCCAGCGCTTCCTTGATGCTTTCTTCCACCAGGGCGGTGCCGCCAGGGGGCTCCATCATGGCCGCAGCCACGTCGCACGACGCGATGATCGCGTACTGGGGCGACGTCGAGGTGTGCATCAGGTAGGCCTCATTGAAGAGGTTGCGATCCAGCGGCACGGTCTGCGAATCCTGCACCAGCACGTGCGAGGCCTGCGAGATGCCGGCCAGCAGCTTGTGGATGGACTGCGTGGCGTACACCACGGCCTCCTTGGGGCGCGAGCGCCCCTTGCCCATGGCGTGGTACATGCCATAGAACTTGTGGAAGGCCGCATGCGGCAACCAGGCCTCGTCAAAGTGCAGGTTGTCGATCCACCCGTCGACCATGCCCTTGATGGTCTCGGTGTTGTAGAGCACGCCGTCGTAGGTGCTTTGTGTCAGCGTCAGGATGCGGGGTTTGGCCGTCTTGGGGTCCACACCCTTGAGCAGCGGGTTCTTGGCGATCTTCTTGCGAATGGTTGCAGGCTCGAACTCGCTCTTGGGGATCGGGCCAATGATGCCGAAGTGGTTGCGCGTGGGCGTCATGAACACCGGGATGGCCCCGGTCATGATGATGCTGTGCAGGATGGACTTGTGACAGTTGCGGTCCACCACCACGATGTCATCGGGCGCCACGGTGTGGTGCCACACCATCTTGTTGGAGGTGGACGTGCCATTGGTCACAAAGAAGCAGTGGTCGGCATTGAAGATGCGTGCCGCGTTTTTCTCGGACTCGTAGACCGGGCCGGTGTGATCCAGCAACTGGCCGAGTTCTTCCACCGCATTGCACACGTCGGCGCGCAGCATGTTCTCACCATAGAACTGGTGGAACATCTGGCCCACGGGGCTCTTCAAGAAGGCCACACCGCCCGAGTGACCCGGGCAGTGCCAGGAGTAAGAGCCATCTTGCGCATAGTCCATCAGCGCCTTGAAGAAAGGCGGCGGCAGCGCATCGAGGTAGCTCTTGGCCTCGCGGATGATGTGGCGCGCCACAAACTCGGGCGTGTCCTCGAACATGTGGATGAAGCCGTGCAGCTCGCGCAGGATGTCGTTGGGCAGGTGCTCGGACGTCCGCGTCTCGCCATACAGGTAGATGGGGATGTCGGCGTTCTTGAAGCGGATCTGCTCGATGAACTTGCGCAGGTTCAGCACGGCCGGGTCCAGCTCGGGTCCGGGGGTGAACTCTTCGTCGTCGATCGACAGGATGAAGGCGCTGGCGCGGCTTTGCTGCTGGGCAAACTGCGCCAGGTCACCATAACCCGTCACGCCCAGAACCTCCATGCCCTCCTTCTGGATGGCATCAGCCAGGGCACGGATGCCCAGACCCGAGGTGTTCTCGGAGCGGAAGTCCTCGTCAATGATGACGATCGGAAAATGGAAACGCAGCATAAGCCACCTGCATCAAAAATCGCAAAACGCGAAGTGTAGGCCCCCTGGATGACAGCAGCGCCACATGCACAGGTGGAATTGCGCTGTTTTTGCACCGGATGCTCCACCGAGGCATGAGTTGCGTACACTCATCGGCATCGATTCACGTCGACTGAAAAAGGAACACAAGGATGGACGAAGCCACGATCTGGTGGGTCTTGGGTGGGTTGCTGGTCGCAGTAGAGCTGGCCACGGGCACGTTTTACCTGTTGATGCTGGCCCTGGGAGCCGCCGCGGGGGCCGTCGCGGCCATGCTGGGCGCCTCCACAAGTGTTCAACTGGCTGTGGCAGCCCTGGTCGGTGGCGCCTTCGCTGGCGGCTGGCACTTCAAACGCCGCAGCCGGGCTGCCTTGGCCGCCGCTTCGGGGGCCCTGGACGACCCCATCCAGGCCATGGACGTGGGGCAACTGGTCACCGTCACCCAATGGGCCGCCGATGGCAGCACCCGGGTCCACCACCGTGGCAGCCCCTGGACCGCCCGCCTGCGCCACCCCCTGCCCGATGGCAACGTCGCCACGACGGGCATCTACCGCATCTGCCACATGGATGGCAACACGCTCTTCATTGAAAAGGTCTGACACCATGGAAGTCCAAATCGCACTCGTTCTGCTCGTGATCGCCATCATTTTTGTGATTCAGGCGGTCAAGGTGGTGCCCCAGCAAAGTGCCTGGGTACTGGAGCGTCTGGGCAAGTACCACGGTACGCTGACCGCAGGCTTGCAAGTGGTGCTGCCCTTTGTGGACAAGGTGGCCTACAAGCACTCCCTCAAGGAGGTGCCGCTGGACGTGCCCAGCCAGGTTTGCATCACGCGCGACAACACGCAGCTGCAGGTCGACGGCATCCTGTACTTCCAGGTCACCGACGCCATGCGGGCCAGCTATGGCTCGTCCAACTACCTCGTGGCCATCACGCAACTGGCGCAAACCACGCTGCGCTCCGTGGTCGGCAAGATGGAGCTGGACAAGACCTTTGAAGAACGTGACCTGATCAACGCTGCCGTGGTCAATGCCCTGGACGAAGCTGCCCAGAACTGGGGCGTCAAGGTCTTGCGCTACGAGATCAAGGACCTGACCCCACCGGCCGAGATCCTGCGCAGCATGCAGGCCCAGATCACAGCCGAGCGTGAGAAGCGCGCCTTGATCGCCGCCTCCGAGGGCCGTCGCCAGGAGCAGATCAACATCGCCACGGGTGAGCGTGAGGCCTTCATTGCCCGCTCCGAAGGCGAGAAGCAGGCCGAGATCAACAAGGCCCAGGGTGAGGCGTCCGCCATCACCGCCGTGGCAGAAGCCACCGCCGACGCCATCCGCAAGATCGCCGCGGCCATTGAACAGCCAGGCGGGCAGCAGGCCGTGCAGCTCAAGGTGGCGGAAAAAGCCGTCGACGCCTACGCCCAACTGGCCCAGAAGAACAACACCATGATCGTGCCGGGCAACATGAGCGAAGTCTCTGCCCTGATCGGCACGGCCATGACACTGCTCAAACAAACGCCCGTGGGTCAGGGCCCGGCGTCAAAGTAACGCTTCAGGCCAGCCAGGATCATCTCGACGGCAATGGCCGTCAGGACCAGGCCCATGAGCTTTTCGACCGCGTTGACCACGCTGTGCCCCAACCAACGGTACAGGCGGTCGCTGAGCAACAACACGAGGGCGCACACGGCAATCGCGCCCGACAGTGCCGCGATCCAGCCCCACATCTGCGCGGGCTGACGGGAGGCCAGCAGCAGCACGGTGGCCATGGCAGACGGCCCTGCCAGCAAGGGAATCGCAATCGGGAAGATCAAGGGTTCGTGAGAGGGGCCGTCTGGCGCTGCGCCGCTGTCAAACAGACGCTGCCCGGACGAGAAAATCACCCGGATGGCCACCAGCAGCAAGATCACGCCACCGGCCACTTCCAGTGAGCGCTCGGACAGGTGGAGCACCCGCAAGAATGCGTCCCCGCCCAGCATGAAGGCCAGCAACACACCAAAGGCGACCAGCGCCTCCCGCAGGGCCACCCAGGCGCGCCGCTCCGGTGACACGCTGCGCATCACCGACATGAAAACCGGCAAGGTGCCAAAGGGGTCAAGCACCAACAGCAAGAGGATGAAGGCCGACGTGACGCTGTGATCCATGGGCCCGATTTTGCGCTCTGGCAATCCACTCAATCCCAGGAGCAATCCCGAATCCGCCCTGGAAGTTCAATGCTCAACGCAGCTTCTGAGTCACCTCAAGGCCGACGCCACCGTTTTGCGCCCATAGACCTCGACTGCTTCGACCAGGCGAGAGGCCTGCATGGCCATGCTGTCCGCCGCGGCGGAAGACTGTTCGACCAACGCAGCGTTTTGCTGCGTCATCTGGTCGAGCTGCCCAACCGCGGTGTTCACCTGATCAATGCCGTTGGACTGTTCGACGCTCGATGAGCTGATCTCACCAATCAAATCGGCCACGCGGCGAACCTGGCCCACGATCTCGCCCATGGCCACTCCGGCGTGATTGACCAGCTTGCTTCCCTGTTCAACCTTTTCCACGCTGTCGTTGATCAGCGTCTTGATTTCTTTGGCAGCATTGGCACTGCGTTGGGCGAGGCTGCGCACCTCGCTGGCCACCACGGCAAAGCCGCGCCCCTGCTCTCCGGCCCTGGCCGCCTCTACCGCGGCATTCAAGGCCAAGATGTTGGTCTGAAAAGCAATGGCATCGATGACGCCGATGATGTCGCTGATCTTGCGGCTGGACGTGGTGATGGCATCCATCGTGCCCACCACCTCGTTGACCAGTGAGCCGCCGTTGGCTGCTGCCTGACTGGCGGTCGATGCCAGTTCTGTCGCCTTGGACGCAGTTTCCGCGTTGTTCTTGACCGATGCGGTCATCTGCTCCATGGAGGCTGCCGTCTGCTCCAGATTGGCCGCAGCAGCCTCGGTTCGAGCGCTCAAGTTGCTGTTGCCCTGAGCAATTTCGCTGCCAGAGGTGCTCAAACCCTGAACCTGATGACTCACGTCGTCGACCAAAGCCCGCAGATTCAGGCCAGATTGATTGATCGCGCGCAGTATCAGACCAATCTCATCCACGCGGTTGAGGTGCTGCATGTCCCCTGGCTGCCCCGCGGCCACGCTCTGCGCCTGCTTGAGCAGTTGCTTGAGTGGGTGAGCCAACTGCACCTCCAGCCACCACGCCATCAACAACGTCAGGCCCACGGCGCCAGACGCAAAGCCGCCCAAAGCCGCACCGTCGATGCCCGCCAGCGATGCCCCAAGAATGCCCATCAGTGACAAAGGCCACATGGACAGTCGAACACGCCAACGTGCAGGCATGGTCTGCAGGGCCGATGTCCACCCCCAAACACCCCTGCGGACGATCAAGCCTTTGTGAAATGCCAGCCCCCAGATCGCCCCTCTCGGAAGTCCCGGTAAAGCGATTCGGCTCCGGCGACCTCCTCTTGCGTGGGCTTGGTACGAACTGACATGTAACCCACCGTTTGACCTTCACGGACGACGGGCACGGCATTGGCCCGGACCCAGTAGTGGTCGCCGTTCTTTCGGCGGTTCTTGACCAGGGCCGTCCAGGAATCGCCCGATTGGAGCGTGGCCCACATGTCGGCAAATGCCTGGACCGGCATGTCCGGGTGCCGCACCATGTTGTGGGTCTGCCCCATCAATTCGTCGCGCTCAAAGCCGCTGACCGCGATGAATGCCGCATTGGCGTAGGAGATGTGACTTTGCTTGTCAGTCACCGACATCAACGTCGCATTTGCCGGGAAGTCAAACTCTCGTTGGGTGACAGGGCCGTTGTTTCGCATTTCGAATGCCTTTTTGGAAGACGACTAAAAAATCTCTTCTGGTGGCGCATGCTGCACCATCCCCCTGTTTTCGCCATGATTAGTGATTGCTTTAATCATTTATTCGCCAGCACATCAGTTGATGCTCTTTTTGCGGACTAATCATCGATTGCCCCCTCATGATTTGATGCTTCAATGCCATCAACTCTCTTCAGGTTGGCCATCTGCATGCTGCCCCACACCCTTGCGCTGATCGACGACGACCTCGAATACACCGAGTTCCTGTCTCAACACCTGCGGGAACAGGGCATCCAAGTCGATGTGTTCAACCATGGCCACGATTTCCTGGCACACAAGGCCCCTTACGGCTACGACTTTTATGTTGTCGACCTGATGCTGCCCGGCATCGACGGTGTCGAGTTGATCAAGATTCTTCGACTTCGCAGCGATGCCGGGGTGTTGGTGGTGTCAGGACGGCTCGCCCCAGACGTCTTCAAAAACGTGATCACCGCAGGCGCAGACATGTACCTGACCAAGCCTGTGCAGTTTGAACAGGTTGTCATCGGCATCCAGGCGGTACAACGCCGCGCGGGCAAAGACAACAGCGCCAGGCCGGCGGATTGGACGCTGGATCGGCACGCGCGGCAACTGGTCGCCCCCGATGGTGCCCGGGTGGATCTCAGCGAGATCGACATCGCACTGCTGGAGTGCTTTGTTCAGGCTGCAGGCGAGGTTGTCAGCCGAGACGTGCTGTGTCAACACCTTGGCAAAAGCGATGAGCAACATGACCCCGGCAGCCTCAACGCAACCATCTACCGCTTGCGCAGACGCATCGAGCGCGCCACCCCGATCCTGGTGCCCCTGCAATCCAAATCGCGCGTGGGTTATGTTTTCCGGGCGCCCTTGCAAGCCACTTGACGACCTTGAGCACAGGCCTGTTCAGGCGTCGGATGAGGGTGGCAGCAGCAGACGCATCGTGGCCCCTTGAGGGCTGTTTCGGATCAATTCCACCTGTCCGCCATGCAGGGCCATGACACGCTGAACGATGTAGAGCCCCAGGCCGTGTCCCGGTTGCCCTGGCTGCCGCTTCCCACGGACACCACGCTCGAAGATGTGCGGCACCAGATCAGCCTCCATGCCTGGGCCAGCATCCACCACATCAATGACCAGGGCCAAGGGCTCGTCAGAATCGGCCAAGCGCACGGTGACCGGCGCGCCCTCCGGGCTGTACTTGAGTGCATTGGTCAACAGATTGCGCAGTGCCATGCGCATGAGACTCATGTCCATGGAGGCCGTGCGCGTTGAGGTCATGCGCTCGACCCGGACACGCCCACGCTCACTGACGGGGATGTCAGCCAGCGCGACGGCCACCACGGTGTCGATGTCCGTGTCCGTGCGTTCAATGGGGTCTTGTCGACCCAGCAGTGAGGCCACAGCCAGTCGATTGTCGATGCTGGACTGAACCTGCCCGATCACGGCCTGAGCACGCATCAAACGCTCGGATGCGTTGGTTTCACCCACCTCGATCAGCGCTGTGGCTGCGCTCTGAAGGGCTGCTGTGGCATTGTTCAGAGGTTGGCGAACTTCGTGGGCCAGCACATCCAGCATTTCACCCCGCTCCTGCAGCAATGCGTCAAGCGTGCGCGCGTGCGCTTCCAGCTGAAGGCGCAAGGTGCGCTCGCGCTGCAGGGCATCTTCGGTTTCTCGCAACTGAGTCAGCTCGCCTACCTGGACCATGAAGCCTTCCACCACGCCATGGACGACATCCGGGATGTACCAGGCCATCGCAAAGCGCTTGGTGCCACCGGGCCCGGGCAGCAACCGCTCGAACGTTTGCTCTTCGCCCCGCAAGGCGCCATCGATGTAGGGCTTGTTCAAGGCATACAGCTCAGGTCCGAGCAAATCGATGATGGACGTGCCAATCAAACGCTCAGGGGTGACGCCGAACCAGCTCTTGTACGCCTGGTTGGCATAACGACAAATCAGGTCCTTGTCCCAGTAGGCCAGCATGGATGGCAGGCGATCGACCAACCTTCGCAGGTGGTATTGATCATCCTGATGGGAATGAACGTTCATGAGGATGACCGTGCGGCGGTGTTGACAATGGGTCGCATCATGACCCGATCAACCCGCGTCAAGCAAGGCCTTCAAGCCCGATTCATCCAACACCGTCACACCCAGCTCACGTGCCTTGTCGAGTTTGCTGCCGGCTTCTTCACCGGCCACCACGTAGTGGGTCTTCTTGGACACCGAGCCTGAGACCTTGCCACCTGCCGCCTCGATCATGGCCTTGGCCTGGTCGCGGCTGAGTGTGGGCAAGGTGCCGGTCAGCACCAGGGTCTGTCCTGCCAGCGGTTGCGGCTGGTCGCTGACCTGGGTTACATCGGATTCGGGCCAGTGGATGCCACAGGCGCGCAATTGCTCCACCACCTCGCGGTTGTGGGGCTGGTCAAAAAACGTTCGGATGCTGTGGGCCACGATGGGGCCCACATCGCGCACTTGCAGCAACTGCTCTTCAGTGGCGTCCATCAAACGATCGAGCTCGCCAAAGTGTTTGGCGAGGTCTTTGGCCGTGGCCTCGCCCACATGCCGAATACCCAGGCCAAACAGGAATCGCGGCAGCGTGGTCTCTTTGCTGCGCTCCAGTGCCGAGACGATGTTCTGCGCGCTCTTGTCCGCCATGCGGTCCAGGGCCGCCAGCTTGGCCAGCCCCATCTTGTACAGGTCCGGCAGGGTGCGCACCAGGCCCCCGTCGACCAGTTGTTCCACCAGCTTGTCGCCCAGGCCTTCGATGTCCATGGCGCGGCGCTGCGCAAAGTGCAGCAGGGCCTGCTTGCGCTGGGCACCACAGAACAGCCCGCCTGAGCAGCGGTGGTTGACCTCACCGCGCTCGCGCTCCACCCGGCTGCCGCAGACCGGACAGGCCGTCGGCATCGCAAAATTGGGCACATACGACAGGCGCTGGCCGGGCACCACGCCCACCACTTCGGGGATCACGTCACCCGCACGGCGCACGACGACCTGGTCCCCCACCCTGACCTTCTTTCGGCGCAGCTCGAACAGGTTGTGCAAGGTCGCGTTGGTCACGGTCACGCCGCCCACAAACACGGGCTGCAGCCGGGCCACGGGGGTGAGCTTGCCGGTTCGCCCCACTTGCACGTCAATGCCTTCCACCCGGGTCATCTGCTCCTGGGCGGGGTACTTGTGGGCCACGGCCCAACGTGGCTCGCGGGTGACAAAGCCCAACCGGTCCTGCAGGTCACGGCGGTTGACCTTGTAGACCACGCCATCAATGTCAAAGGGCAACTGGTCGCGCCGGGCGCCCATGGCCTGGTGAAAAGTCACCAGGCCTTCCGCCCCCAGGGCCACGACCCGGTGCTCACACACGGGCAGTCCCATCGCCAGCAAGGCATCGAGCAAACCGCTGTGGGTGGTGGGCACGCTCCACCCGTCCACCTGCCCCAACCCGTAGGCATAAAAGCTCAAAGGGCGCTGGGCGGCAATGGTCGGGTCCAGTTGGCGCACGGCACCTGCGGCGGCATTGCGCGGGTTCACAAAGGTCTTGTCACCCCGCTCGCGCTGCTGCTCGTTCAGGCGCTCAAAGTCATCCCGGCGCATGTAGACCTCACCGCGCACCTCCAGCACCGCGGCCGTCACGCCGCTCAGGCGAAGGGGGATCTGGCCCACGGTGCGGATGTTTTGTGTCACGTCTTCGCCGGCTTCGCCATCACCGCGCGTGGTGGCCTGCACCAGCACGCCATGCTCGTAGCGAAGGTTGATCGCCAGGCCGTCAAATTTGAGCTCGGCCGCGTATTCGATGGGGCCGGACGCTTCAGGCCAATCCAGTTCCTTGCGCACGCGGGCATCAAAGGCCTGCGCGCCAGTGGCCTCGGTGTCGGTCTCGGTGCGGATGGACAACATGGGCACGGCATGGCGCACCGAGGCAAAACCATCCAGCACCTGGCCCAGCACGCGCTGCGTGGGCGAGTCAGCAGTTTTCAGTTCAGGGTGCGCCAACTCGATGGCTTGCAGCGCCTGGAACAGCCGGTCGTATTCCGCATCCGGGATCTCAGGCGCGTCCAGCACGTAATACCGATGGGCGTGGTGCTGCAACTGGGCGCGCAAGGCTGCAGCCTGCTCGGCCACGGAAGTCGCCACGGCGGGCGCACCGCCGAACAAGGGCGCTTGCCCCGGCGTGGTCTCGGACATCGTCGCAGCCTCAGGAATCGTCAGGAAAACAGACGGCGCGCGGCGGCAGAGCCCGCCGCCAGGTCACGCACGCTCAGGGCCTCGTACAGGCGAGACAACTCGCCCCCGATGGACTCGAACGCGGCAGGAGAGAAAGGCTTGCCTTGCTCGTCGGCCATGACGGCACCCAGCGACATCGACAGCACCTCACCGGCGGCGCACCAGCCCTTGTAGGGCTCTTGCTCGGCAGCGGTCTGGGGCACGTCAAAGGCCAGCAGCAATTCGCGCAGGGTGGTTTGATCCGGGTCGTCGGCAAAGGCGGCCTGGGCATCAAAGTGCAAGGTCAACACAGGGGGAGCGCCCTCTTCGTTGGATGGCAGGACCAGGCGGCCGGGCAAGGCACCAGGCACAAAACCATGGCGCGCCGCCTGCTGCTGCACATAACCCACCGACCAGGCGCTGCCCTTGGCATGCAGGCGCATGGCCAGTTGGGCATCGTGCGCGCTGGCAAAGGCATCCAGTTCCTTGGAGCGGGCCACCACGTCCAGCATGTCCGGGAACTCGACCGAAGCGCCCAGGGCATCGGTCATGGCCTGAACCTTCTGGACAAACTCGGAGTATTCAATCTCGTTGAGGCCACCGGTGCGATTGGCCAGCAGCACGCCGGCCTGCAACTCGCTGTAGGTCACCCCGCTCTGGGGCGCTTCCCATTCACCGCAGTCGGTGCGCAGGCCTTCGACCAGCACCGGTTTGCTGCCGGCACGGCGGCTGGGAGGCAGATGCGCCAGCACCTGGTCGCCCGTGAGAGGGTGCTCCAGGGTGATGGTGGCAATGGCATCGATCAGGGCATCCAGGCGCACCGGGCCACGCTTGAGCGCCGGCTGGGAGGAGGTGCTGCTCATGCCCCCAGCGGCGGCAGGCGCCATCAGGTCGGGCACCGTGTCGGAGCCACCAGGGCCGGAGCCCGGCTCATGCGGGCCGGCCCGTTTGGGCGCGCGGGCGGCGGTCTTGCGAGCCGTCCAGGCACCGTGGGCCACAACGCCCGTCAGCACCAGACCGCCCAGCAGCGCCAGACCCAGGGTCAATGAATCATTCATGTCTCAGGTTCCAACTTCTTGTCTCAGGCAGCCAGGGCCATGCCCATGGCAGCTTCCATGTCCACCGCCACGATGCGGGAGACACCTTGTTCTTGCATGGTCACACCGACCAGTTGTTCGGCCATCTCCATCGCAATCTTGTTGTGCGAGATGAAGAGGAACTGTGTCCCGCTGGACATCTCCTTGACCAGGCGGGCGTAGCGTTCAGTGTTGGCATCGTCCAGGGGTGCGTCAACCTCGTCGAGCAAACAGAACGGCGCTGGATTGAGCTGGAAGATCGCAAACACCAGGGCAATGGCCGTCAGCGCCTTTTCGCCGCCCGAGAGCAGGTGGATGGTGCTGTTTTTCTTGCCCGGCGGATGGGCCATCACCTGCACACCGGCGTCCAGGATCTCGTCGCCGGTCATGACCAGGCGCGCACTGCCCCCGCCGAACAGGCTGGGGAACATGCGCCCGAAATGCTCGTTGACGGTGTTGAAGGTGGCCCCCAGCAGGTCGCGGGTCTCCAGGTCGATCTTGTGGATGGCGTCTTCCAGGGTGCCGATGGCATCCATCAGGTCGGCCGTTTGCGAGTCCAGGAAGCCCTTGCGCTCACGGGCGGCCGTCAGCTCTTCCAGGGCCGCCAGGTTGACGGCGCCCAGCGCATTGATGTCGCGCTGGATGCGGTCGATCTCGGTCTGCAAGCCGTAGAGCTTGACGCCATCGCGCTCGATGGTGGCCGCCAGGGCCTCCATGTCCACGGCAGCAGCGGTGAGCTGTTCCAGGAACTGGGCACCGCCCAGGGTGGCGGCCTGCTCTTCCAGTTGCAGGCGGGTGATCTGGTCGCGCAAGGGCTGCAGGCTGCGCTCAAAGGTCATGCGCTGCTCGTCGGCACGGCGCAGTTGGGCGGACAGGTCGTCGTAGCGGCTGCGGGTCAGGGCCAGCAGGCTCTCGCGCTCCAGCTTCAAGGCCAGGGCATCGTCCAGGCCGGTCTGCGCGGTGGCATCGCTCAGGCGGGCCAGCTCTTCGCGCAACTGCACGGCAGATGCCTCGTTGGTCTGGATCTGCTGTGCGG
>Ga0209066_10006614_pt1 | contig 11765 bp, 12 predicted proteins | sample All_14_2_FD_187198 | JGI IMG/M metagenome (GOLD analysis project Ga0209066, IMG submission 187198) | Freshwater microbial communities in response to fracking from Pennsylvania, USA - Allegheny Zone_MetaG_DW_15 (SPAdes) (version 2) ...
AGCGTTTTTGCTTTCGAAATCTGCTATTTGTCCTGCTGATCTAAAAGGTTTTAAACGCGATACGATTCAAGTATCTTTATTAGATACAAAATTCAAAAACAAGTCTTATGTCGACAGTCGAATGAAGTCTGGTTTCGGCAAATTCTACGTTGATTCATTGCAATATATTCCTTTCACAAACGCTAAGCGTCAGTGGAAATTGGAAACAATGGATACTCTTAAAATTGGAGAAGAAATTTTGCCAGCGATGAAAGTGTCAGGTAAAATTCCATTCGCTAAGGTTCAAGGTACGGACGACGAAGAATTGTTTATGGGTACACTTACAGCTCCTGACGTTGTTGGGAACTGGGAAGACAAATAAACTATGAGGCTTAGACATTTAGTCATTGAGCTAAACGAATCTTCTGTTCAATTTACATCTCTACTTGCTGGCGAAGTTGAATCAACGCATTCTTTTGTCTTTACTGATAAAAAGGATTACCGCTACAAAGAACAATTGGACGAATTTATTCTTGAAAGTGGATTAAAAAATCGTGAACACGACGAACATTCCATTTCTTGGTCTTCACCCCGTACTGCATTAATTCCTTCAAATGTATTTGCTGAAAGTAAGTCTGAAGCAGTTTACAGGTTATGTTTTGGTGAATCAACAGGAAGTTCTGATATCGACTACAATCGTTTACCCGAATTAAGCATCGTTAACGTATACGAAATACCTCTTTGGGTAAAATCATATTTTGTAGTGCGTCATCCCCGTTCCATCATTCAACATGAAGGAACGATGATTTTACGAACATTGTTTGTAAGTCCCACTTTTCGCTTAAAAATTGTACTTGTTCCCTATGCTGATTACTTCTTGCTAGCGATTGCGAAAGAAAATAAATTGGTGTTTTATGCAGCTTTCGATTTCCAAACCCCTGATGATATAATTTATCATTTAATGTTTAGTTTGCAGCAAAACGGCTTATTGAAAGAGGAAGGAGATTTAATTTGGGTAAACGGAAACGGTTCTTTTCAAGCAATTTACGAGCAAGTAAAATCGAATCTGGAACGCATCAATGACTTCAAAAATTTAAAAGTACAATACGATCATTCATACATCGCTAATTCCCATAAACTGTGCGTATAATCAGTGGATTTCTTAAAGCACGTCGCTTCACCGTACCAAAAAACTTCCCTTCTCGTCCAACAACAAACTTTGCGAAAGAAGGCCTTTTCAATATTCTTGGAAACAGAATCGATTTATTTGATTTAAAAATTCTCGATCTCTGTGCTGGGACTGGTAACATTACCTTTGAATTTATTTCGCGTCAAGCCGGTGAAATAACTGCAGTGGATAGTCACCCAAATTGCTTGCGCTATATTCAAAAAAATGCTGTTGATCTTGGTATAAAAGAATTGGTGACAACCGTAAAGGAAGATATCATCAAATTTGTTCAACGAACAGATCAAAAGTTTGATTTGATTTTCACCGATCCACCTTATGGATACCCGCATTACGAGGAATTAATACGCGTTATTTTTGAACGAGAATTATTGACTGAGGACGGATTATTAATCGTTGAACACAGTCGGGATACCAAATTGGAGCATTTGCCTCAGTTTGAATTTTGTCGTACGTTTGGAAACGTGTATTTTAGTTTTTTCAAAGTGCAGGTTTAAAATCATCCTAAAATGAAAAGAATAGCTGTTTTTCCAGGTTCATTTGATCCTTTTACGAAAGGCCATGAAGCAGTTGTGCGCAAAGCACTACATCTTTTTGATGAAGTCATTGTTGCGATTGGCGTTAATTCGACCAAGAATTATCAATTTACACTTGAAAAAAGAACACAGCATATTACTTCCCTTTTCCCGTCTTCAGAAAATGTGCGTGTGGTAAATTACCAAAAGCTTACGGTTGATTTATGTAAAGCTGAAGGTGCTCAATTCATCGTCCGTGGACTGCGCGATTCAAAAGATTTTGAATATGAAAAGTCTATTGCACATATGAATGAAGCGTTGGCAGGAATTGAAACAGTCTTCTTATTGACCAATCAAGAATATAGCGCAATTAGTTCATCTATTATCCGTGAAATTTATAAAAATGATGGCGACATTGCTCCATTTGTAACGAACGTTCATCTTCTCGTTTGATAAGTGGTACAATTACTGCTAAGACAAACAAATTTTTCAACTCGTATTATGGCGCTCCGCATTCAATTTTTAGTAATCTTTCTTTTCTCTTTTGCACCACTTTTTGGGCAAGAAAAAGAGATTGTAACCATAAAAGGTTTTGCTCCAAGTTATGTTGGTGGGACAATTCAAATCAATGAAATTGAGGATTTTGTGAGCATGAAAGAGTCCAGTTTAGCCAGTACAACCGTAAAGGCAGACAGTACTTTTACCCTTTCATTTTACGCTAAAGAAACCCAAAAAGTAGTCGTTCGCGCCAATAAGAATCACGGATTGATGTATATTCAGCCAAAAGCTTCATACGATATTTTTGTCCCAGACAAAGATCCTTACGAGCCCAAACGACCAAATGGAAATTTAATCGAAGTCACATTTTTTGATTTAGATTCGTTGGATGTCAACTACAAAATTTTAAGCTATTTGCGTTGGCAAGATGATTTCATTGGTAAAAACTATCATTTACGCGGACCAGAACCAGTAGAGTTTGCAAAGCGATTGGATCTTTTCAAAACGAATGTAGAAAAAGCTTATAGTGTAGATACAACGGACGTTTATTTCAAAACCTTTGTGCGTTTTTCGATCGCTTCTTTGGATAACATCCAGACTGCTTCCGACCGTAATCGTTATGAAAAACATGACTTTTACTTGAAGAACTTCCCTGTTTCTTATCAAAATGATGCGTACATGGGCTACGTGAATACCTTTTATGAAAAAATGCTTCCTCGCTTAGCGATGGAAACGAACAACCGCGTTTACCTAGGTATTTTAAAAAGTAGTCCAACCCTCATCATGAAAGCGTTGGGTGCGGAATACACTTTAATTAACATGCGTATTCGTGAAATGGTGATGATTAAATCCTTGAGCGAAGTGTTTTACACAAAACAATATCCTCAAACCAATATTCTAACCATTTTAGATAGCTTATCGAACAACAGTTTATTCGAAGCAAATCAAGTGATTGCACGAAATATGAAAGCGCGATTAACAGAATTGGTTCCAGGAGGAAAAGCGCCTGATTTTGCCATGAAGAATGATAAAGGTGAAATGAAAACCCTTTTGAATTATGCAAAAAAATACGTTTACATTCATTTTTACGATCCAACTGGATCGAAATCTACCATTGAAATCGAACCGTTGATTCAATTGCACACGAAGTATCAATACGACGTTACATTTATCACTGTTTATCCAAACAAACCTTTAGATGAAACAGCCAAGCAACATTTGGCGAAAATTCCGTGGGAAAAATTCAGTGCAGATGAAGGTGCGAGCATCTTTGATAATTATAAGGTTGAAACATATCCATACTATGTATTGATTGACGAAACGGGATATATTGTCGCTTCACCTGCTTTAACACCGATGCCTAATGGTCAATATGAAACCATTGACAAAACCTTTTTCTTCATAAAAGAAGCAAGAGAGGCTTTACGACAAAATAATCACCGTTAATTTCGTTTTGCTAATAGTTTCATTTACATTTGTTTAATACTTTTTGAACTACTGAAAAGTAAGTACACTTTGTATCAACCAATGCTATTTGATGACCAAAATCTTCATTTTATTACTGTTTTTTTGTTCCTTGAACTTTTTGAATGCTCAATTAAATGAGCGTCAAACAGCGCATTTAAAAGAATTTAAAGCGGCAAAAAAAGATAGTATTAAAATATATTTGCTTTCGGAAATTGCCTATGAATATGAGGGAACTTCCTTAGAAAAAGCAAATGAATACTACGACAAGGCAATCACCCTTTCTAAAAAATCTAAAAGCACTTATTGGTTAGGAAAAAATTATGGATACAAGGCTCTAATCTATCAATACAATCGAGATTATGACTCAGCGGTCTATTTCCTAAATAAGGCGATAAAAATTGCTGAAAGTTTAAACGATCAAGAACAACTTTCGAAACAACTGTGTAATCTTGGGAAAACCTATTTTGAAAACGATAAAATACCGCTCTCCATTGATGCGTATAAAAAAGCGTTGACAATTTCGAAAAAACTTAAACTTGAAATTGTCATGAGTACGGCATATCGGGGAATTGGTGTTTGTTACGACAAGCTAGGCAACTATAATTATTGTTTGAAGTACCATTATTTAGCTCTATCAGTTGACCAAACATTGAATAATTCGCAAGGAATTGGAATGGATTATTCCAATATTGCCAATGCTTATATGGATTTGAAAAATTTTAAAAAGTCAAATGACTATTATACTATGGCAATCGAAACATTCAAAACCATAGGAATTGAAGGAGAGGAACTCGCAACAATATACAACAACCAGGCATCGATAAAATTTCAAACAAATCAATTTCAAGATGCTTTAGGCTTATTTTTCAAAGCCAAAGATCATTTCAAACTTTCAAAAGAGACAGCAAGCATTCCGTTTATTAACAAGAACATCGCCTCTTGTTATTTGAAATTAAATCAAACAGAAAAAGCAAAAAGCTATATCGATTCTGCCTTAATGAATTTTTCAATGGCCTCAAACCCTCGATTGGTGTTGGAGTCGCGCTTGATTTTAGCGGAAATATTAATGAAAACAAATAAGCATAAAGAGGCCGCAACAATGCTTTTTACGATGATTGGAGAGCGAGATAGTCTGGCTCAAAGTTATCAAACAGAAAAACTGAATGAATTAGAAGTAAAGTTTCAATCAAAGGAGAAAGACATAAAGATTAAAGAGGCTGAAGCCGAAAAAAAGGAAAAAGATGCGGCGCTTTCCATTCAAAAGGGCATTAATGAGCGAAGAAAAATATTCGTTTTTGGCTTGAGTATCGTCGGATTACTCCTACTTTTCTTATTTCTAAACCTCCGAAAAACCAATCAAAAAACGCAGAAAGCAAATACAGAAATTGCGCGTCAAAAATTAATCATTGAAGAAAAAAGCGAGGAAATAACAGCAAGTATCCGTTATGCAGAGCGTATTCAAAATGCCATCTTACCCTCCAATAATTTCTTGAAAGATATTTTCCAAGATTACTTTGTTTTATACCTTCCAAAAGATATTGTTGCAGGTGATTTTTATTGGACAGAGCGAAAAGAAAATTATATCATGTTTGCGGCTGCAGATTGCACGGGTCATGGTGTTCCTGGTGCAATGATGAGCGTTGTATGTTTCAATGCCTTGAACCAAGCTGTGCGCGAATATCGTTTGGTGAATCCAGCTGAAATTCTCAATAAAACCAGAGAAATTGTACTCAATACGCTTTCCAAAAACGAACAAAACGTGATGGATGGAATGGATATTTCTTTGAGTGTGATCGATTTGAAAGGCAAAAAACTTCATTTTTCAGGAGCTAATAATTCGTTGTATGTGTACAAAAAAGCCACATCAGAACTACTCAAATTAAAAGCAAATCGTTACCCGATTGGTTTCTCACACGAAATGTTGCCTTTTACCTCAGAGAGTATGGAACTAGAGAAAGGTGATCGCATTTATTCAACTACAGATGGTTTTCCAGATCAATTTGGAGGTGAGCACGGAAAGAAATACAAGACCAAAAATTTCGAAGAATTGTTACTTTCTCTTCAGAAATTTAGTTTAACACAGCAAGAGGATCGTCTGCATTCGGAGTTTCAACACTGGAAAGGTGATTATGACCAAACAGATGATGTCTGTGTTTTTTCGATTGAGCTTTAAATAATGTGAAAATGGAGCATTTTTCTAAAGGAGCAATGTGAAAATGTGACAATTGGTAAGGAAGGAATTTCTTGATGATTTAAGACTATTCAATCGTTTTCTTAACTTTGTGAAAGATTCAATAAGCTATGAGATTCAATTTATCAGAAGTCAACGATTTGATTCGTTCGCGCAGGACAATTTACCCAGAACAATTCAGTGATCGACAGGTGCATCAAGAGCAAATTGAGCTTATTTTGAACAATGCACAATGGGCACCAACACACGGTAACACGCAACCTTGGCGATTTAAAGTTTTCATGGATGCAGGTCGTCAAAAACTCAGCGATTTCTTGGGAAAAACCTACTTGGAGTTAACGCCAAAGGAGCAACAAAACGATATGAAATTGGCAAAAATGCTCACGCGTCCTATGAAAGCTTCTGTAGTTATCGCAGTTTGCATGGAGCGTCAAGCGGAAGAAAAAATCTTAGAATTAGAAGAAATTGAAGCGGTGGCTTGTGCCATTCAAAATATGCACTTAACATGCACTGCATACGGTTTGGGAGGATTTTGGGCTACGCCAAAACTAATTTATCATCCAAAAATGAATGAGTTTTTAGAAATTGGGGAGAAAGATAAATGCCTCGGCTTGTTCTACATAGGCTATCCCGCAATCGAATGGCCAAAAGCCCACAGAAAACCCTTAGAGTACACCACTAAATGGATCAACGAATAAAATGAGCGGATCTGCAGATCATACCTTAGACTTAGGATTCGTGAACTATGTTCAACATCCTGAAAACAGCAATTACTCTGTTTTTCGTTTCTACGATGACAATCGTGCCGCTAGTTTTGAATCAGAACTTACTGAACAAAAAATATGGTTTGAAAAGGCCGAGGAAGAACGAAAAGGTAAGATGGTAACACTTTTTGGGATTCATAATAATGATTTCAAAAAGGCAGAAAGAATCAATTACAAAGTAGAAGCAATGCATAAAAAGCGACTGATTCCTGGTCGTATTTTTAGAACGGTTTTACTTCTTTTTTCATTCACTGCACTCGCACTTGCGATCATAGGTTATTGTAAAGCACCTAAAATCGACCTTGGAAACAATAAAAGTAACACATCAATCAACCATTAACATTTGAACCAAATATTTTACTTTTCTTCGCGTTGTGAAATCCATGGTTAAATTTTTACTTCCCATATTCCTATTTATACTGACTTTTGATTCAGTTGGTCAAACGACTCAGCGAAAAAAAGAACGGTTCCCCTCCTATTTTGGAATTCAGGTGCGTCCCGTTTTTCCAACTCGTTTTATTGGTGAATCCAGTGCGTCCTTTTTAAAAGATGGCTTTTCAACCACTATTTCCCAAAAAGTGGGTTATTCCTTTGGCGGAACGGTGCGCGCAGGTATCACTAAATTAATCGCCTTCGAAACAGGAATCAATTTTACACAACGGAACTTTAATATTGATATGTCTATCGCAGACTCGAACGTTTTCGCGACGAATGATCTTTCCTTTATTCAATACGACATCCCACTGAATGCCTTGATTTATGTTCAATTAAGTGAAAAATTCTTTATGAATGCTTCACTTGGTGTTGCTCTCAACTTTAAACCGAGTGATGTGGGAGTTTTGACCTTACCTGGAGGATCGTTTTCGTTTACACATACGGGAAGAGTAAACAGTTTGGCAACGGTTGATTTAAATGCGAATTTTGGTTTTGAATACCGCACCGAAAAGAGTGGTTTTTTCTACATTGGAGGTTCGGCAAGAGTCCCGTTTTCACCATTGTTTACGCTCGTTTCGCAGTACAAGTACGATGGATACAAAACAACGATTTACGGCGATGTTGACGGCTCATTTTTATCGGTCGATTTTAAGTACTTCTTTCCAAATATCAGTAAAAAAGGCCCACAATTTCAACGTGGACCCATCTTATAAAATGAACACAGCTATTCAACAAATCATTGATAATCTTCACTTAGAAGCACATCCAGAAGGAGGATTTTTTATTGAAACCTATCGAAGTACAGAGCTAATAGCGCATCCAGAGCGCAATTTGATGACCTCTATCTACTTTTTGTTGACCTCTGAGAACGTTTCTAAATTTCATCAAATCAAAAGCGATGAAATGTGGTATTTTCACAGTGGAAGTCCACTAATTGTGCACATGCTGAACGATAAAGGTCATACAGAACTCATCATTGGAAATGATTTAAGCAAGGGACAAAGACCTTACGGAATGGTACCAAAAGACACCATCTTTGGTTCATGTGTGCTTGAAGAAAATAGTTATTCGCTTGTTTCGTGTGCTGTAGCACCTGGATTTGATTTCCGCGATTTCAAACTTTTCACCAAAGCAGAACTCATGCAGGATTACGCTGCATTTGAGAATATCATCGATAAGTTAACTTAATTGTTATCTGCTCTCAACCAATAGTAAAGCAAGGCCAATTTGTCTTTTGCTGAACTTACTTCGAAGCTATATTGAGGCTTCATGTAATTACTCGTGCTCACTTCAATCGAAAACAAAATCTCGTCGCGCGATATCAATAATTCAGCTTTCTCGCCTATCATCAATCCATTCACGGTTGCTTCTAATGATTTTTGTTCGGCACGGTAGCCATTCACTCCCAAAACTTCATCATTGACGCTCAATCCAGCATCTTCAGCTGCCGAACCATTTCGGATACCTTTTACGATAATCTTTCCTCCTTCTGTTCTGAAATTAGCTCCAAATGATGGTTTTGAAGTACTAACGTCTTTCACATTCAAACCAATCAAACCTAATAAATCATTGTAAGGTGGAACTTGAGTTCCGTTAATATACTTGTCAAAGAATTCCGTCATGTCTTCCCCAAGGAAAGTTCCCAATTCCTTTTTGAATTCATCTTCTGAAAAACCTCTATTCATTTTTTTGTAATACTTCGTATACAAGGTTTGAAGAAAATGATCTAAGCACTTTTCACCTTTGTATTTACTGAGAATTTTTGCATCTAGAATCGCTGCCATTACTTGTCCACGTGTGTAATATGTCATCGTTGTATTCGCACTGTTTTCATTCGGACGATATGCCTTAATCCAAGCATCAAAACTCGCATGAGCAACTGGTTGAACACGTGAACCAACACTTCCTTCCACATAATTGATGGAATTCTGCAGTTTGTTTAAATATGTATCCTTGTCGTAATATCCAGCGCGTACCATCAACAATTCGTCGTAGTAAGAAGTAAAACCTTCCATTACCCATAAAAGAGAAGTATAGTTTTCTTCATCGTAGTTAAATGGTCCCAATTCGATTGGTCGAATGCGCTTAACGTTCCACAAATGGAAATATTCATGTGCTACAAGAGATAAAAAACCGAGGTAATCTGCGCCTTGGTAGGTCCAACGATTGACACTTAAGGTTGTTGAATTCGTATGTTCTAAACCGCCTTGACCATCAACTACGTTGTGAATAATGAAAACATAATCCTTGTTCGGATTTTCGCCAAATACATTTGTAGCAGCATTTACCACCTTTGCCATATCTGTTTTCAACTTGGCAACATCATAATTACCTTCACCATAAAGGGCAACTGTATGCTTTACATCGTTAGCGGTAAAATCAAATATTTCGTGGTTTCCAATTTCAATTGGGCAATCTACCAATTGATCGTAATTCTCAAAGCGAAAAGAATAGGTATTTGTCTTTATAGAAGGTTCTGATGGCAAAGCCGTTGTGATTTTGCGGAATCCAACATGAGGAACGATATCCAATTTTCCTTTTAAACCCAAGTGTTTGTCAACGTACATGAAAACTCCAGTTCCACTTACATAACCATGTGTCAAATCCAAGAAGCTCGTTCTCACTGAAAGTTCAAAAGCATAAACTTCATATTTCACGGACACTTTTTTTGATTTCCCTTTAGCAATCGACCAAGTATTTTTTGATTTCTTCGTGACTTTCAATTCATTTCCACCTTCATCGAAGGCCTTCACTAGGTTGACATTCTTCGCAAATTCGCGCACCAAATAAGATCCTGGTGCCCAAACTGGCATTTTGATATCCAACTGTTTATCCTTGAAATTGGACAACAACATTTCCACTTCAAAATAATGATTCTGAGGCTTAGGCATTGAAAGTTTGTAGCTAATTTCTTGCGCTTGGATAGTTAAAACAGCACTCAACGCGCAGATAAATAGGAAAAATCGAATCATGGTTATATTATTTTGGTTTCAAAGATACGATTTGTCTGTTTAGGTTTATCTTTACAATAGAAAAGTACAGAATTATGTCCACAAAATTTACCCTCGTCGCAGCGCTTGGTTTAGCAATCGCATCTTGTTCGACCCCAACTGAAAAGACCGTTTCCACTTCTACGGGTGTCGATTCGCGCATTGCACAGTTGGAAAAGGAAAATGCTCAAAAAGATTCAATGATCAATGAATCTTTGGCTTTCTTCAGTGAAATTCAGAGCAATTTATCGTCGATTGAGTTGAAAAAGGATGAGATTCGAATTAAATCAACGGATACGGAATTCACAACGGACGATAAAGCGTGGATTTTAGAGCAAATCAAACAAATCAATTTCTTGCGCCAAGAAAACGCAAAAAAAGTAAAAGCGCTTTCTGACCAATTGAAGAAAAGTGGTTTGAAAATCGCCCAACTGGATGCCATGGTTCAGGGCTTGTTGCAAAGTATTCAGGAAAAGGAAGAGCAAATCAGCATTCTTGAAAGCGATTTAGTGAGTTTGGATAAGGCTTATGCGCGCTTGTTCGATGCTTACCAAGAAAAAGCAGTTTTAGTGGAAGAACTTACAGAGGAAATCAACACTGTTTATTATTCGTATGGAACCGAGGAAGAATTGGTTAAAAACAAGGTCATTGACCGCAAGAATGGTTTTATCGGCATTGGAAAAAGCATCAAATTGATGGATAATTTCAACCAGAAATATTTTGCTAAAATTGATTTAACCGAAGAAAAAGAACTCTTTATTGAAGGTACTGAACTGAAATTCATCACCGATCACCCTTCTAGTTCGTATTCGTTAAGTCCGTCAGGGAAGAATACGAAAATTAAGATTAGTAATCCAAGAGAATTCTGGAAGGTTTCGAGGTATTTGGTTATTGTTGTTGATTAGGCGAGGATGCTGTCCTCGATACATTCAGCCGAAGCTGAACACTCGGACAGCGATTAGATACATTCAGCCGAAACTGAACACTCGGACAGCGTTATATTAAGTATGAATCAAAGCCGACCGAGTGGCCGACGAAGGAGGATGTACCGAGGGTGGCCTGCTAGTCCTAAGTTATGAAGGAGAATTCTTTGGTGTTGATGACAGATTCAAAGAGATGCGGGTAATATTTTTTCATTTCGCTGTTCATTAATTCCACGGGGACATCGTTGAAGGAACCATAAAAATGAAGGTATTCCATGAATTGATGGTCTTTTGAGTATTCTTGAAACATGGAATCTGTTTTTCCATCCCAATCAAGTGGTGCAACACCTGTGATACTACAAATTCGCTTATCGAAGGCTGGAGTGCATTTTACCCATTTCCCTTCGAGGTAAAGTTCTACAAATCCATGAAAAACAATTTCGTTGCGCTTTAGGTAGTGGGTTAATTTTTCGACGCCGATGTGATTGACTACGATGGCATAACCCAAGCGCGATGGAATTCCAAATTTGCGTGCACAAGCAGCCAAAACAGTTGATTTTTCGACACACCACGCTCTTTTCTTCGATAAAACAGCAGAAGCTTGCAGTCCTTGGGGAGTTAAATTCAAATGATACGGATCATATAAAAAGGCATCGCGCACCAGGAAATAGAGCTGAATCGCGATAGCTGTTGGTGAACCAGTAGCATCGATGATTTCCGTGAAACGATCAAAAGCAGGATGATTAAAGTCAATAAGTTCTGTATCCTTTAGGAATTCATCCATTATGGGAAAATATTTCGATTATTTTTGTTGTAC
>Ga0209066_10006615_pt1 | contig 11764 bp, 7 predicted proteins | sample All_14_2_FD_187198 | JGI IMG/M metagenome (GOLD analysis project Ga0209066, IMG submission 187198) | Freshwater microbial communities in response to fracking from Pennsylvania, USA - Allegheny Zone_MetaG_DW_15 (SPAdes) (version 2) ...
CAATATATTCATAAGTTCTTTTTGTATATAGCCTTCTTCGCAAACGGGAACGATTTCCCGGTGCGGTTTATATCCAAAATAGTCCCAAGCATAAATTGTGAAAGGGTATTCTCCCGCTGGGATTGATAAATCATTTACTGATATTCCAACTTGAAGCACTTGCGATGGACATAGGCTTCCCACGGCTTGTTTTACAAGCGGATGTTGATTGGTTATAAACATAATATCTTGGTTTTGGTTTGCATACTCGCCATCAAAAGTTATTGCGCAAGTTGGACTAGCTTGTTTTAAGAATCGAACCCATTCTTGATTCGCACGGGTGCGGGGAAGAGATAATGTCTTGTAATCATCGAGAAGAATCTGTCTTGCTTCAGAGGACAAACGCAATGCCTTTTGTGAAGATTCGCCAAGAACATAATTTCCATCTCCTAGGCGTGCCTTCAAGTATTGCTGGATAGTAGCTTGAATAGCTGAAGGTGATATCCATGGATTCTCCGCATCCTGAACTTCTTTTGTGAATATGTAATTTGACAAATCAAAACCAAAGAGTTGCTTCTCTTCATTTTCTAATCGGCGAAGTTCCTGGATTTTTCGGATTTCATTATCAGCGATAATTTCGAGCTTTTGAGCCTTTTCCTCGTCAGTCAGAGATGGCGAAAGCATGATATTTTCAATCTCTGTATGCAGTTGCCCGAGAATTTCCGAACACTCCCCGATACTCTCCTCGAAAACACCGATTCGTGATAAACAGCGATGAAAAATAGTTGCATCGATGGTTTCAGCAGTGATCATATTATAGATACTTACCGCTTCACTTTTTTGGCCACGGCGATCTATACGACCAATTCGTTGTTCGATTCTCATTGGATTCCACGGAAGATCGTAATTAATCATTAAATCACAGAATTGATAATCAAGCCCTTCAGATCCTACCTCTGTAAACAGCATAATATCTATAGCTTGTGGGTCTTCTTTAATGCGCTGAAACCTACCTCGCAAAGCATATCGATCTTCGTCCTTTACACTTCCGTCGATCTGTGCGATGCGCAAGCCAGTCGATTGCAGTTTACTCCTCAAATATGCAAGAGTATGTTTGAACGTGCTAAAAAGTATGATCTTGTTATTATCATATTTTTGTTTCTCTTCCACAATCCTTAACAAGGCATCAAATTTGGGATCCTCGATTGGGAGGGCTTCGGCGTGGAGTAGCAGTTTCTGCGCAAGGCCGTTTATGATCGGGTAATCAGAATCTTTGATTTCGTATTCAGACAAATCGTATTCTGGGTCATCCCATATCTGCGATAATCGCCGATGTATCAATGCATTTATAAAGGGAGCCAATCCAAACAAGCAACTCGCTGCTTGCCGCATGATTGTACACATCATGAATCTAACATTGATATCCCCATGTAAAAGCGTCAACGCGGCTGCTTCGAACTGCAATAATTCGTCATATAACTCTTTTTGCGCAGGAGTGAATGAGGTCTCTTGTGTACATGAGCGACGAATACAAAAATCTTGAATGTCTTGTCGGCGGGTCCGATTTATAATTCCAAAAAAACTGTGCAGGCTTTCGACATCTGAAATTAGTCGAATGCGTTCCTCTCTTGTTATTTCATTCTGAGATAACGTCTCCATGGCGCGTTTAAAAGCTGGGTTCTGATTTATCACTGCTCCTCCCCATTGTGTGAGGGCTGCATCCTGTAGGGATGCAATGGCTTCATTCTGCCATTCAGCGGTCGCGGCTCGAATTAGGTGAACAGTCTTGCTGATAAAAGGGTTTGGTCGCCCCATCATTTGAAAAGTGTCGTAATCAAGAATTACATCGGGACGTAATAAATTCAATAGCGTATATAAATCGTTGTCGCTCGTCTGCAATGGTGTGGCTGTTAGAAAAATCACCGATTCTGCATGATCACAAAAGTACTTTACTGTCGCATAACTATTTGTGTTATTGTTTCGGATGTGATGCGCTTCATCGACAATAACCATATCAAAATGCGGCTCAGGATCAAGGTCAACCAATCCTAAGCTTCCGCGGTGGGCACTTCCGCTTTTCGTCGGTTTAGATCCAAATAGAACATCTTCCTTTTGAAGTATAGAGTAGGGAATTATTACTTTGTTCGCTCGATCTGGCCAGACACCATCACGATCCGCATCCAAAATAATCTGCTTAAGTGCTGGGCCATCTATTTGAGAGAATTCTTCATCAAAACGCTTCATTTCGAGTTGCCATTTTCGCTCGGCTACTAATGGTTTTGGACAAATAATTATTACAGATTCGATATCGTTTCTTGCTTGAGCTTCCTTCAGGATAAGGCCAGCCTCAATTGTTTTGCCAACGCCAACACTATCCGCGATTAAGATTCTAGGCGTGTCGGATTTGATCATTTTTAATGCCGGCCTGAACTGATATGGAACGAAGTCAATTCGTGCTGAATTTAAGGAATATAGACTTTGTGAAGAGGGGTTGCGTAATTGAAAAGCAGTTAGATAGCTTTGTAATGCCTGAATATCTACTAACTTGTATTCTGGAGCATCGTTCATAAGTTTCAATTGTTCGTAATAGTAAGAGTTAATATGTCCATCTATGAAGACGTCATACTTTTTCACAGCTCCAATTTCTGAAACGGCAAATACCATTCCTTTCATCTCGGGATTGCTTTTTAATGTAACCATGTCTTTTTCTTTAATTTCGCATTGAGGAGTATTTGCGATAGGCTTCTTTTCTTCGTAAGAACTTGTAGCAAGTGTTGAAATTTCATCTATTGATGTACGTTGCACTGAGGCGATAAATTGCTTGATTTCTGTTATTTTATCTGCTGGTAAGCCGATCTGCTGAGAAAATTGAAGAACGATTTCAGCATCATGCTGGATTAATTCTTTCCCAGGCATTATCCCAGCGCAGTGAGCCCAGGTATTGCGGATAGTAGCCATATGACGAACGCACTCACGTTCAAATTGTGTTAAATATACAATGTTTCGAAGCTCATACCAGTTTTTATCTGTTATTCTCAACAAAGCAGCTAAATCTAGCTGTTTTAAGGTTGTTATTTCTTGCTTTACGATGAAATCACGCTGGTAATAGCTTAGAGCATCTAAAACGCACTTCGACCACCAATCATCGCAGACATGGGAAAGTCGCGCAAGCAACCAATCTGCCAAGGTCACGGTGATCTCGTGCAGGAACCCATTCATTTTGCTAATTATCAACGCAGAATCCATTTTTTCTCCTCTTATACTTTCCACCTATTAACGATTAATTTTAATGCGCCCATCCAGAAATGTGCTTCTATAAAGAGGCCTTAAGCTTTTTCAATCGCCCATATAGGACTGCGCCAACAGTATCCATCACCTGGCGCATCATGTCGGGATCGGAGAACATGCGAATGAAGAAGTCCTCGTTTTTTTCGTAGCGCGAGGCAGCCATGCTCGGGAAATCCTTCTCGAACAAGAGCATAAACGTCTTCTGGTCGTTGTTGGCCGCATAGCTGCGCCACTTTTCCTCCGCGGCGTAATCGTTTTGAATTTGCAACAATACCTTATCCATTTCGGAGAAGCTCGTGCCATACTTCTCGTTGATCTTCTCAATGATGATTGTGAGCGGGTCTTTCTTCTTCTCTTTGCGTCCTGCCTCGCCCGTAATGGGACGGAAGCCATCCGGCGCACTTTCCAAAGCAATTTCGCCTTCGAAATCTTTCTCAAGACGATAGTACTCAAGCATCACCTTGTCGTCCATCGAAACAAGCGCATTCTGCCCCTTAGGGAGCAGCGTCGCTAAGAAGCGCGCATAGATGCTGAACGCATGGATTTCCCTATCAAACAGGCGACAAACCTGGGTAATGAACGCATAGATTCGGTTGAATCGCGCGAGCGTAGACTTGAACAGCTCCTGCCGCTCCGGCGGCAAGGCAAGAAAGCGATCCAGCGCGGGCTTCAACGCGCCCTGCAGCTTGCCGAGATCGCCCGCGGACTGCGCCGAACTCGCAAAGAATACATCAGCAAAATGATGAATCTCTGGTTGGAGATACACGCCATACTCATCCAGCGTACTCTTGAGGTCGTAGATGACGTTCGGGTCGGTCTCCTCCTCCAGTATCGTCTCTTCATAGAACGGCTCAAACGCGTTCTTGATCTCCTCGGCAGTATTCACAAAATCGAGGACGAACGTATCCTGCTTGCCGCGCGTGGTTCTGTTCAAGCGAGAGAGCGTCTGCACCGCCTTCACGCCGGAGAGCTTTTTATCGACAAACATCGTGTGCAGAAGCGGCTCGTCAAACCCCGTTTGATATTTCTCCGCAACGATCAGCATGCCGAATTCGTCGCTGTGGAACGCCTCAGGCAGTGCCTTCTCGCGTATCGTCTCGCCTGCACGGTTTTGGTTCATCTTCTCTTCCGTATAGGTTTCGCCTTCATCCTCCACCTCGCCGGAGAACGCGACCAGTACCTCAAGATCCGTATACCCGCGCTCCGCTATCTGCCGCCGGAACTCCTGCACATATCGCACGGCGTGTAGGCGGGAGGGAGTGACCACCATCGCCTTGGCTTTACCACCGATTTTGTGCATTGTCACGGAGCGAAAATGCTCTAGCATCACAGCGGTCTTTTGCGAGATGTTGTGCGGATGCAGCGTCTCGAACTTGCGGATGGCTTTGACTCCGGCCGCGGTATCCAGCTCCGGATTGTCCGGAATCGCCTTCGCGATCTGGTAATACATCCGGTAAGTCATATAGTTTTGCAGCACGTCGAGGATGAACCCTTCCTCAATCGCCTGCCGCATGGAGTAGATATGGAACGGGTGATATCGCCCGCCCGCGTCCGGCGTGCCGAACATTTGCAGGGTTTTATCCTTCGGCGTTGCGGTGAACGCAAAGAACGACATGTTCTCATGCGTGCCCTGCGCGGCAAGCTCGTCCAGCAGCTTATCCTCGTCGTCCTTGCGCTTGGCCTCGCTTGCGTACTCCTCAGCGGCATATTCTTCGAGTATCTTCTCCGTGTCCGCGAGCGCGCGCTTGAGCTTCTTCGCCGCGTCGCCCGTCTGGGACGAGTGCGCCTCGTCCACGATCACCGCATAGCGGTGCTTGCCGGACTGCACGTCCTTATAGATCACTGGGAACTTTTGCAGCGTCGTGATGATGATGCCCTTGCCGGATTCAATCGCTTCCTTGAGCTGCTGGGATGACTGGTCGATCTTCTGCACCAGACCCTCGACATGGTCAAACTGATACACCGTGTTTTGCAGCTGGCTATCCAGCACGCGGCGGTCGGTCACGATGATCACCGAGTGGAAGATCTTCTCGTCATTTGCGTCGTGCAGTCCCGCGAGGCGATAAGCAAGCCACGCGATGGAGTTGGATTTGCCGGAGCCCGCGCTGTGCTGAATCAGATAATGATACCCCGATCCGCTCGCCTTCACGTCGGCCAGCAGGTGCGTAACCACATCCAGCTGATGATAGCGCGGGAAGATCATGCGCTCGCTCTTGACGATACCCGTCTTCTCGTCCCGCTCGACCTGCAGATGCAGGTACTTATTCAGGATTTCGAGCAAGCGATCCTTGCAAAGCACATTCTCCCAGAGATACGCGGTGGCGTAGCCGTCCGGGTTGAGCGGGTTGCCCTTTCCGCCGACGTTGCCCGCGCCGTTGCTGCCCTGGTCAAACGGCAGGAAAAACGTCTTTGCGCCCTCCAGACGTGTCGTCATAAACACATTGCTCAGATCGACCGCGAAGTGCGCGAGAATGCGATTCTTGAATTCAAAGATCGCGTCGTTGCCCGCGCGGTCAAATTTATATTGCTCAATCGCGTTTGCGCTGCTTTGGCCGGTGAACTGGCACTTGAGCTCCATGGAGACCACGGGGATGCCGTTGAGTAGCAACACGATGTCAATACTGTTTTCGTTCTTGAGGGAGTAGTGCAGCTGCCGCGTGCAGTGCAGGATGTTTGCGGCGTACTGCGAGCCGCTCGCCTCGTTGAGGGAGGTTTCCGGCCGCCAGTAGACCACGCGAAAGCGGATGCCGCGGTCGATCAACCCGTTGCGCAGGACGTTGAGAAGGCTGGTTTGCTTGACTTCGCGACAAAAGCGGTCGATGAGCTGGCGCTCGCTGTCCGCGCCGTAGATGCGGACGTATTTCTCCCAGCTTTTGGGTTGGGTGGAATGGATAAAGGAGAGCAGTGTCGCCTTGTCGAGCGCGAGGGTGCGGTCGAAGGAGGCGGGGGAGCCGTTTGTGTAGCCGCCGACAGAGCAGAGGTATTCTTCTATATCCTGCTCAAAGCGCTTTTCCTTTACGTCGAAGTCGGTCATAAATTTCTCCTTACCCTTGAATAAGCTTCATTGCTTCTGCTCCAATTAAGCTAACCACAGTGCCGTAAAACCACGCATGCTTAGCAAGATGGTTCGATAATCTCGTGAACAAACTGCTGTTCTTGGGAATACGGCGAGTTTCCTTCATGTTCTCTAGTAAATCTCGCACTTCAGCTAAAAGAGCTTTAAGTTCGGCTACATCTTCGCCGCCATTTTCATCGATCATTTGCTCTATCTTAGTAATACTATTATCTATTGAAAGAGTTGAGTCGTTAACATCACCAAATACAAAATTGCTTCCATTAGCTACAATACTTCCAATTATCAATCCTGTGTTTTGGGGCTTTTTCTTATCTTCTTTCAAGGCTTTCTCTTTATTCTCAAAATAGGAAAGACCCATAGGCGTAATATACAATTCCCACATTCCATTTATCCAAATTTGCGGAGTCGAAATCATCCCATACATGCTAAGTTTTTCAAATTCCAGTTTTAGTGACATATGATACGCTTTGGGAAAGACATCATAGTTGCCACGCAACTCATCAGATGAGTCTGTATTATTCTGATCAAGCAGGATTCGAAGTATCTCTTCACTTGATGCATCCATAATTCGCATATTCCCAATAGTGGGTTGCCCCGCAACAATCTGGCTCGCTCTGTTCTGTGTTGCTGCGTCTCTGGCTCGTTGTGCCTCATCTCTCGCATGCTTCTCCGCGTCTCGTCTTTGCTTTTCGAGAGCTTTCTCCAAACTACTAGTAGCCATTTTCACACCTCCCGCTTTCCCGTCACGACCTCGTAAACGAGAGATTTCTTGTATTCTTCTAGTTTTGCAATGATAGTCTGTTTTTTCATAGCAATCTCATCTATTCGTTCACATTTTTTGTCAAGATAGTCTGAGATCGAAACTTGCTCGTCTTCTGGAGGAAGCTGTACTAAGTAGCGCGAAAGAAGGTTAATATTCAGGCCTACATATACAACTCCACGCAAACTGAATTTTTGATATGAAGAGAAGACCATCGAAAGTAAACAATACATAATATATCTATTATTTGCCAACGAAACAGGAACTATAGCTACCTCCCTAGCGATATTGAAACCTATTTGCCTTTCCGAAATGACAGCACACCCACCTAAAGTTCCTCGTACATTAACAACAACATCTCCAAGTTGAAGTATCGAACGCGAATACTCATCCGATAACGTCTTTGCAACAGTTCTAATATTCGATTCATTGATAAATCCTGGCTGAACATCACTACACCTCAGCACTTTAACGCCGTTATTATCTTCTTCTCCCAGCTTAACAATTCCATAGGTAATTGATCTCGAACATAGATCTCCCAATCTTTGAAATGTCCAGTGTGTTGGGATTTCACCTAACCACTCGATCCCGCTTTCCTTCATCGGTACATTGGGATTCAATCCCTTCGAGACCGCCTCTGTAATAACCGAGAGCTTATACTCTTTCAGCTTCTCGATTACCTCCTGCTGGCGCGCAATCGCGCGGTCAATCTGCGCGCATTTAGCGTCGAGGTAGGCAAGTGCTTTGTCTTGTTGAATCTTGGTTGGGCAAGGTAGTCGCAGATTTAATAGGTCATATGTAGATAATTCAATAAATGTAGTGCCTCTGCCTAAAGTTACAAGAAAGTCAGAAATTGAAAACAGATAATAGCCGATAAATTTACTGCTCAGATCCTTTCTAGCAACAAGTGCCTTGCAACCTTGATTTGTGCAAAGGTCAACGCCTGCAAGCGCAATCTTTCCGATTGGCGCTCTCGTTGATAAAACGATGCTTCCCCGAGGTACAATTGTCGTACCACAACTTCCTAGGCCAGTATCTGTTATGTTCTTTTCCGAAATTGTCAATGTTTCAAGAGGTTGTTTCATGTCCGTCGGGGTAACCCAAACAATATTACCTTCCCAATTATCAGGTTCATCACTTCGCGGTGTGGCTCCATTTACGACCGAAAAAACGTACTTTGCTTTTGCAGTATCCCAATCAATCGGTATCTCCCCGATCCACTCAACCCCACTATCTTTCATCTCTCTCATCTCTGTACTCCAGACAAATCACTCTTCAAGATTTCTAGTTCTTCCTTCTTAAAACCAACAACGAATTCATCGTTGAAATAACGCTCACTCTTTGCGATATGAACATTCAACGCCCGAATCTCCGCTTCATCGCCTCTCTTGTAGGAGACATGATTTAATGCACCATCTTCCCCAATGCACTCTTGGTGTAGTTTCGGAGATTGATAGAGGATAGCTACCTTGGGACTGAGAGGTAAAACAATAAAGGATTCCCCGATGCTGCTACTATAACCAATACAGTTCTTTGGAACAACCAATCTTACGTCACTATCATTCACAAGGATATTAAGCTTATAATCCTCAAAAAACTCAAAGTTTGGCAGAGTGTTATGCGCTGCCCAAATTGCCAAATCGTGAGCGCGTCAGGAACCACTGCTCCAACTAAGGAGGTTTTCGCAATCAAATCAAACGTGTAATTGCTTCGCATGACCGACATTTTTATGAAAGACTTTATATCCTTCTGCTGATCCTCGGTCAGTTCCAATATCGAGCGCTTTCCTGTTGAAAACTCTCGAACAGCAACAGCTAACTGCAAAAACGGGTTCTCGTATACAGCATCAAGCAATCGCTCCGTTGGTTCGCTGAAAAAATCAAAAACGGCATCCAATACTTTTATTTTCTGCGTGTAAATCTGCATATCATGCAGGTCAAGATAATACACACAATTCCCATTTTTTGTTCGATGGGAAAATGCTTTTAAAATACCTTTCGGAATCTGAACGTGTGAATTAATTCCCATTACCTGAATATCTCCGCCAAGCTCCCGTCCAGCTCTTTCTCAATCTCCAAAATCTCCGCCATAATCTGCGCGGAAGGCTTCGGCGCTTCATATTGATAAAAATACCGCGTAAACGGAATCTCGTAGCCTACCTTGCTCTTGCTCTGGTCGACGCACGCATCCGGCGCAAACGGCAGCACCTCGCGCGCAACATACGCCGCGATATCCTCTGTCAGCGGAACATTCTCCGTGTCCCGCAGGTTGCTATCCGGCTGCTGTTTCCCCTTCACAAGAATCAGCTTGCCCACCTCGTCCCGCAGCGGCCGCTCGACCGTGATTTTGGTGTACCCAAACTCCGCGTTGTCGAAAATCTTGCTGATCTCGCTCTCGGCAAAGTCTCCGTAGAGCCGCGTGATCTCGTTAATCGCGCTCTCGGGAATATCGTTGCGCTTGTTGCCCAGCGCCTTTCTACGCTTCTCATAGAGGCCGTTGGCGTTGATGAGCTGCACACGGCCCTCGCGCTTGGTGCCGTGCTTCTTGTTGCTCAGCACCCAGATATAGGTGGCAATGCCGGTGTTGTAGAAGATGTCGTTCGGCAGCGCGACAATCGCCTCTAGCAGGTCGTTTTCCAGAATGTATCGGCGAATCTCGGAAGGTCCGCTGCCCGCGTCGCCCGTGAAGAGGGGAGAGCCGTTGTGGATGATCGCGATGCGGCTACCGCCATCCTTCGGCTCCTTCATCTTGGAGAGCGCGGTAAGCAAAAACAGCATCTGCCCATCACCAACGGAAGGCAGGCCGGGGCCGAAACGCCCCGCAAAGCCGCGCTTGGCTTCGGTCTCAATCTTCGCGCGCTCGTTCTTCCATTCCCGCCCGAAGGGAGGATTGGAGAGGATATAGTCGAAGTGCTGACCTTCAAACATGTCCTCGGTGAGCGTGTTGCCGTCTTTGATGAAGTCCGCATCGTTGCCCTTGATCAACATGTCCGCCTTGCAGATGGCGAAGGTCTGGTCGTTGATCTCCTGACCAAAGGGAATGATCTTTGCGGTGGTGTTGAGCAGGTGCAGGTATTCCTCGGCAACGGAAAGCATGCCCCCAGTGCCGCAGGCGGGGTCGTAGATGGTCTTGGCCACATTTGTGCCGGAGAGCGCGGGGTTGTCGTAATTGAAGAGGATGTTGACCATGAGCTTGATGACTTCGCGCGGCGTATAGTGCTGCCCGGCGTCCTCATTATGCGCCTCGGAAAACCTGCGGATAATCTCTTCGAAGATATATCCCATCTCAAGGTTGGAGATCACGGCGGGGTGGAGGTTCGCCTTTGGCGTGGTGAACTCCTTGAGCACGATGTAGAGGATGCCTTTGTTCGCCATAGTGGTGATATGCGTGTCAAATTTAAACTTCGCAATGATGTCTCGCACGTTCTCCGAAAAGCCCTGCAAATACAAGTGGAAATTGCCCTCGATATTGTCGGGGTCGTTTAGCAATCGTTCAAATGTATAATGGCTTGTATTATAAAACGGTTGCTTAGATGCTGTGGTCAATAATACATCGCGCATCGGCAGCGACTTCACGCTATCATATTTCTCCCAAACCGCCTCGTTGGTGTCCGCGAGGATGCAGTCAAACCGCCGGATAACCGTCAAAGGGAGGATGACCTCGCCGTATTCATGCGGCTTATACACACCCGTGAGTTTATCGGCAATCGCCCAAATCAGGTTCGCTTTTTCGTTAATGTTTGCGCTTAGTCCCATTGTTGTACTTCCAATCTATCTATTTGTATCAAAAAGTCGGCTAAAACTCATCGCTTTCGCTCGAATTATCTTCTGTGAAATCCATATCTGTATCGTCTTCAACCGAGTCTTCGTTTTCGGGTTCGATTTTCGAGATATTATCTTTGGGAATACTATCTGGAGTTGAGGCTCTATCAAAATTCCGCTTAAATGATTCGTTGTATTGAACATACCCTTCTAACCCAGACCCGAAGTACCCGAAATCATCTTTCATGAGCACACCTCCAATATATTGCAATCATGCTTTTTCGCTTGAACAGCAATTGCCTGATAAATCTTGCGCTGTTATTTGATTTCTCTATAGAGCCCCATAACCTGTTTTGCATGGGCTTTCATCTCTGCAGCTATCGAATCAGGCGACAGAATCTTCATGTTTTTTCCAAACTGAAAGAACCACCCGAAGAATACCGGACTGACCAGCACCTCGACCGTTGCTTTACAAAGTCCACGTTTATAAGCGAGGATTTCAACACTTTCCCCGAACTTATCATGTACCGCATCGATTAGTTTGCGGTCAAACTGTAGCTCGACTGTTGCCTGCGGACCATTGAACATCTTGAAGATTCGTTCGGTGTACGTCCCGAGTTCGCGGGACAGTGCGATTGCATGTTCTGCGACCGGCTCGATTTCGATCTGCATGTCCGCCATTCGATCAACCCTATAGTTCACCGTCGCTTCGTGAGTTTCATGGTAGGTTACCAGATAATAATTATCCTCGTGATAAACAAGACCGACTGGGTTCACGAGATAGCGCTCGCCATCTTTTCGGAAAATGCGCTCGCCGTGTTCATTCAGATCAAAATAACGAAAGGACGCTCTTTGCTTTTGCTGTAAAGCGTTCTCTAGTGTATCGACAGTATAGTAAAT
>Ga0209066_10006617_pt1 | contig 11762 bp, 7 predicted proteins | sample All_14_2_FD_187198 | JGI IMG/M metagenome (GOLD analysis project Ga0209066, IMG submission 187198) | Freshwater microbial communities in response to fracking from Pennsylvania, USA - Allegheny Zone_MetaG_DW_15 (SPAdes) (version 2) ...
GGCAATGCCGCTTCCGAATCCGGTACCCGGCTGGTGCTGGCGGACACGGTGATGCGGTCCAGCGCTTTGGCGCTGTCGGCGAGGCTGGTGCCGGAGAACAGGAGGGTACTGATGGCAAGCGCGAGTGAGGTACGAAGGGGCATGGGAATGACTGCAAATGGGAACCGAACGCAAGTATAAATGCGAACCAATGCTATTTGAAGTCACTTCAGCGACGGTGATCGAACTGCCGTGAGCGCATTTCGCGCCCCCGATCAACACGAAGTGCGTATTTCAGTCCGTCAGACAGCGGGAGAAGGTGTGCAGGCAGTACGCCACCGCGGCGTCATCGATATCCAGATGGGTGACCAGACGCCAGCGTGGGCCGCGACCGGCGGCGACGCGGATGCCTGCATCGGACAGGCGTTTCGCCAGCGCGGCGGCGTGCGTCTCGGGCACCTGAATGAACACCATGTTGGTGTGTTGCGCCAGCACTTCGATGCCAGGAATCGCACTGAGTCCACTGGCCAGACGGGCGGCACGCGCATGGTCGTCGGCAAGCCGCTCAACCTGATGGGTGAGCGCGTACAGACCGGCGGCGGCCAGATGGCCAGCCTGACGCCAGCCGCCGCCCAGCACCTTGCGCCAGCGTTTGGCGCGTTCAATCAGTGTCGCGCTGCCCAGCAGCACCGATCCGACAGGTGCCCCGAGACCCTTGGAAAGGCAGACCGAGACGCTGTCGAACGGTGCCGTGATGTGGCGTGCGTCGATGCCCTCGGCGACCGCAGCGTTGTAGAGGCGTGCGCCATCCAGATGAAACGCCAACTGCTGTTGCTTGGCCAGCGCCGCGGCTTCCGCGATGTAGCCGCGATCCAGCACGCGGCCATGCCAGGTGTTTTCCAGCGCCAGCAAACGCGAGCGCGCGAAATGCGGATCACCCACCGGTTTGATCGCCGCACGAATCGCGTCCAGTGGCAGTCGTCCATCCTCGCCTTGCACGATGGGCTGCGGCTGGATCGAGCCCAGTACCGCCGCGCCACCGCCTTCGTATTTGTAGGTGTGGGCGTCGGCACCGACCAGATACTCGTCACCGCGCTCGCAGTGCGCCATCAGGGCCAGCAGGTTCGACTGCGTGCCACTGCTGACGAACAACGCGGCGGCAAAGCCCAGTTGTTCGGCCAGATGGTCCTGCAGCGCGTTCACACTGGGATCGTCGCCAAACACATCGTCACCCACCGGGGCCGCTGCCATTGCTGCCCGCATGGCGTCGGTTGGCTGAGTGACGGTGTCGCTGCGCAGATCGATCAAACGCGGAGTCATGCGGGATTTCAGGCCAGCCGCGCCAGCACCGCTTCGGCGGCTTGCTCGGTATTCAGTGCAGTCTGACCCTTGACCGCGATATCACCGGTGAAACAGCCCGCATACAGCGCGTCGCTGACCGCCTTTTCGATCGCGGCGGCTTCGGTTTCGAGTCCCAGCGAGTGACGCAGCAGCAAGGCGGCGCTGAGAATCGTGGCGTAGGGATTGGCGATGCCGCGCCCGGCGATGTCCGGCGCGGAGCCGTGGATCGGTTCATACAGGCCGATGCGACCCTCGCCCAACGAGGCCGAAGGCAGCAGGCCCAGCGAACCCGCCAGCAGTGAGGCTTCGTCGGTGAGGATGTCGCCGAACATGTTTTCGGTAACGATCACATCGTATTCGCGCGGGCGTGCAATCAGGTGCATCGCCATCGAATCGACCAGTTGGTGTTCTAGGCGAACGTCGGGAAACTCCTCCGCGCCGATGCGCGTGGTGACTTCGCGCCACAGACGCGAGGTGTCCAGCACATTGGCCTTGTCCACCGACACTAGATAGCCGCGACGGGCTTGCGCCAGGCGAAAAGCGCGTCGCACCACCCGTTCGATCTCGCTGCGGCTGTAGGCGCATTCATCGGTCGCGTGATCGGCCGTGCGGGTGCGCTTTCCGAAGTAGATGCCGCCGGTCAGCTCGCGCACCACGATCATGTCGACGCCCTGCAGCAACTCGGCCTTGATCGGCGCGCGGTCAAGCACCGCCGGATGCGTGCTGACTGGTCGAAGGTTGGCATACAGACCCAATGCCTGACGGATCGCCAGTAGACCCTGTTCGGGGCGCACCGGCGCCTTGGGATCGGACCACTTCGGTCCGCCAACCGCGCCGAGCAGCACCGCGTCGGCAGCGCGACAGGCGTCGAGGGTGATCGCAGGCAGCGCTTCACCCGTCGCATCGATGGCGGCACCACCAATCAAGTGGGTCTGGAAGCGGAATTCATGCCCAAAGTGCTGCGCGATCTGTTGCAGCACACGCACCGCACAGGCGGTGATTTCTGGACCGATGCCGTCTCCCGGCAATACGACGATGTCAGCCTGCATGGACGAGTTCCTGTTCGCGGCGTTGTTCAAAAGCGGTGATGGCCTCCCCGCGAGCCAGGAGGTAGCCCATTTCATCCACGCCTTCGAGCAGACAGGTGCGGGCAAAGGCATCCAGCGGGAAGTGGAAGCAGCGCCCGTCGGGCGTGTGCAAGCTGTTGCTCGCGACATCGATGCGCAGCACCTCATCCGGGCGCTGCATCAGGTCCTGCACCACCGCCTCGTCCAGCACGATGGGAAGCAGTCCGTTCTTCAGGGCGTTGTTGCGGAAGATGTCGGCGATCTGGCTGCTGATCACCGCGCGAAGACCGAGATCGGTCAGCGCCCAGGGCGCGTGTTCGCGCGAGGAACCGCAGCCGAAGTTGCGCCCGGCAATGAGGATGCGTCGGCCCGCATTGCTCGCCTGGTTGAAGGGGAATTCGGCGCGCGGCTGACCCGTGGCATCACGGCGCCAATCGCTGAACGCATGTTCCCCCAATCCTTGGCGTGTGGTCGTGGATAGGAAGCGTGCCGGGATGATCTGGTCGGTGTCGATGTTTTCGTTTGCCAATACGACGCTGGCAGATTCGAGCTGGGTGAAAGCGCTCATCAGATGGTCTCCGCGATGCGGTCGGACATGAACACGGCCGGGTCGGTCACGTATCCGGTCACCGCCGCGACGGCGGCGCTCAAAGGCGAGGCCAGCAAGGTGCGTGAGCCTGGTCCCTGTCGACCTTCGAAGTTGCGATTACTGGTGCTGACCGCGGTTTGACCGGCGGCCACGATGTCGCCATTCATCGCGATGCACATCGAGCAGCCCGGCTCGCGCCATTCGGCACCGGCGGCGCGCACGATGCGATCAATGCCTTCTGCCTCCGCTTCGCGCTTGACCTGTTCCGAACCGGGCACCACCAGCATGCGCACCCGCGGATGCAGCCGTCGTCCCTGCAGCACCATCGCCACGTCGCGCATGTCGGACAGACGCCCGTTCGTACAACTGCCGACGAAAACCACATCGACTTCGCGACCCGCGACCGTTTCGGCGGCCTGAAAGCCCATGTAGGCGAGGCCCTTGCGCGCGCTGTCGTCAGCGGGTGCAGGAATCGGCGTATCGACCGCAATGGCAGTGCCGGGGTGAGTACCCCAGGTCAGCGTCGGACGAATGTCGGCGGCATCGATCTTTACTTCCCGATCAAATACCGCGCCGTTGTCGCTGCAGAACTGCGACCAGCGTGCCTTGGCTTGCTCGAAGGCTGCACCTTTGGGGGCTCGCGGTGTCTTGGCAAGGTAGGCGAAGGTCACCTCGTCGGGGGCGATCATGCCAGCGCGCGCACCGGCTTCGATCGACATGTTGCAGATCGTCATGCGCGCGTCCATGTCGAGCGCACGGATGGTCGAACCGCGGTACTCGATGACGTGTCCGGTGCCGCCATTGACGCCGATCACGCCGATCACATGCAGGATGATGTCCTTGGCGCTGACGCCGGGTCGCAATGGGCCATCGATCTCGATGGCCAGGGTCTTCGCTTTGCGTTGCAGCAGACATTGGGTGGCCAGCACGTGACCCACCTCGCTGGTGCCGATGCCAAACGCCAGCGCGCCAAACGCACCATGCGTGCTGGTGTGGCTGTCGCCGCAGACGATGGTCATGCCCGGTTGGGTCAAGCCTTGCTCGGGTGCGATCACATGGACGATGCCGCGTCGCGCGTCGCCCATGTCGAATAGTTCGATGCCGAACTTGCCACAGTTTTCGCGCAATGCCGCCACCTGCTGCTCGGACGCCGCGCTGGCGTAGGGCAGTTTGCCGCTGGCGTCGGCAGGCAGCGTGGGTGTGGAGTGATCCATCGTCGCGATGCAACGATCCACCCGTCGCGGGCGCAATCCACGGCTGGCCAGCTCGGTGAAGGCCTGCGGTGTGGTGACTTCGTGCAGCAGGTGCAAGTCGATGTAGAACACGGCGGGTGCCGCGTCCGATTCGGGAACGACGACATGCGCGTCCCAGATCTTGTCAAACAGGGTGCGTGGTTTCATGGCAGATCCATCAGCGTCGGCGAGGTGCCGTGGCAAAACAGAAACCCGCCGGATCAGGTCCGACGGGTCAGGACTCAAGCGCCGATATCGCGGCGGCGCAGGATGCGGTTGGCGACATCCAGCCAGGCCAGTGCGCTGGCTTCGATGATGTCGCGGCTAACACCGATGCCGGTCAGTTCTTCGTCTTCAAACAGCACTGAGAGACTGGCTTCGCCACGAGCGTGTTCACCCATGCCGATGCTGTGCACCTGATAGCTTTCCAATTGCAGACTGACGCCGGTAGCGGCGGCCATGGCTTCAAACAGGGCCGCGACCGGACCATCGCTTTCGGCCTCGCCGGTGACGTGCTTGCCATCCGGGTCGGACAGTTCCACATCGGCGCGCGCCTTGCCGCCCAGGTCGCCCAGCTTCATCGACGCCAGACGATAGCCTTGGCCGGCGACCGCCGAGCTGCCGAGGATGAGTTCTTCCAGATCCTTGTCGGTCACCACGCGCTGAGTTTCGGTCAGATCCTTGAAGTTGTTGAAGACGTGTTCGAACTCGCCTTCCTCGAACACGAAGCCGAGCGCACGCAAACGCTCGGAGACGGCTGCGCGACCGCTGTGGCGACCCAGCACCAGCTCGGACTTCGGCCAGCCGACATCTTCGGGCCGCATGATTTCGTAGGTTTCACGGTGCTTGAGCATGCCGTGCTGGTGAATACCGGCTTCGTGCGCAAAGGCATTGACGCCAACCACCGCCTTGTTGCGCTGGACCATCATGCCGGTCAAACGCTGCAGCAAGCGCGAGGTGGGCACAAGACGCTCGCTGTGGATGCCTGTATCGGCCTCGTAGTAAGCCTGTCGCACCCGCAGCACCATCGCCAGCTCTTCGACGGCGCAGTTACCTGCGCGTTCGCCGATGCCGTTGACCGTGCATTCGACTTGCCGGGCGCCGCCTTCGATAGCGGCCAGCGAGTTGGCGACCGCCAAGCCCAGGTCGTTGTGGCAATGCGTGCTCCAGATCAGATGATCGCCCGGCACCGCAGCGCGCAGACGTTGAAACAGACTGCGAATCTCTTCCGGCGTGGTGTAGCCGACGGTATCCGGCACGTTCAAGGTTTGCGCACCGGCAGCGGCGGTAGCGGAAAAAATCTCGGTCAGGAAATCGAACTCGGTGCGGATCGCGTCTTCCGCCGAAAACTCGATGTCATCGAAATAGCGCTTGGCAAAGTTCACTGCCGACACGGCGCGTTCCAGCACCTGTTCGCGCGACAGCCCGAGTTTGAACTGCCGATGCAGCGGGCTGGTGGAGATGAAGACATGGATGCGCGGTTTGTGCGCGTGTTCCATGGCCTTGGCGCAGGCCGTGATGTCGGCCTCGGCGCAGCGCGACAGCGTGGCGAGGGTGACGTGTTTGCCGACATCGCGGGCAATCTGATCGGTGGATTCGCGATCCGCCTGCGAACTGGCGGGAAAGCCGGTTTCGATCACGTCCACGCCGAGTTCGGCCAGCGCACGCGCCATCACCAGTTTTTGTGCCGGGCCCATGCTGCAGCCAGGTGACTGTTCACCGTCGCGCAGGGTGGTGTCGAAGATGCGGATGCGTTGGCTCATATCAGCTCCAGAAAACGTGTGACGCCAGTGATGCCTCAGTTTGGGGGACTTGCGTGACCGCAAGTGTTCACATGCAAAAAACCCCGCACCAGTTGCCCGGTGCGGGGTTCTCTCGAATCAGGTCTGCCTTGGCGCGCCTAAACCCGGAGTCCGCAACCGGACGGTCCGATAAGAATAAGAAGCTTGCCACGAAGCAGCATCGACGCCGGGGCGGCAATGGCTTGCGGGTGAGCGGGCGCGGTCAAGGTGTGCATGCGGCGAGTTTCCGAGCGCGCCGCGCTGCTTGTCAATACAGACCATCGGCGATACATCCTTGCTTCATGTGCTGCGCAGGGCTTGGTCCAGCTCGGCGCGCAAGTCTTCCACGTCCTCCACACCCACCGACAAGCGCACCAGATTGTCGTGTATGCCCAGGCGTGCGCGCTGCTCGGCGGGGATCGAAGCATGCGTCATGATCGCCGGATGATTGATCAGGCTCTCCACGCCGCCGAGTGATTCGGCCAGCGCGAACAGCTCGCAGCGCTCCATCATCCGTCGTGTTTCGGCCAGACCGCCACGCACATAGAGGCTGATCATGCCGCCAAAGCCGCGCATCTGTCGTTTGGCGAGTTCGTGTTGCGGATGCGATGTCAGACCCGGATAGATCACCTTGTCGACGTTCGGATGCGACTGCAGCCAGTCCGCCAACTGCATCGCGTTGTCGCAGTGCGCACGCATGCGCAGGTGCAGCGTCTTCAGTCCGCGCAGGGCGAGAAAGCTGTCGAACGGGCCTTGCACGCCGCCAACCGCGTTTTGCAGAAAGGTCATCTTCTCCTGCAGCTCGGCATCGTCACCAACGACGACGATGCCGCCGACGATGTCGCTGTGACCATTGAGATACTTGGTGGCCGAATGCATCACCAGATGGGCGCCCAGTTCCAGCGGGCGTTGCAGCATCGGCGAACTGAAGGTGTTGTCGACGGCAAGCCAGATCCCGCGAGCACGAGCAAACGCCGCCAATCGGGCGATGTCGACAATCTTCAGCATCGGATTGGTCGGCGTCTCGCACCAGATCAAACGGGTTGTCGGCTTGATCGCCGCTTCCAGTGCGGTCAGGTCATTCAGATCGACGAAGCTGAAATCCAGACCGGCAGAGCGCCGCCGCACGCGCTCGAACAAGCGGAACGTCCCACCGTAGACATCGTCCATGCAGAGGACGTGGCTGCCGGAGTCCAGCACGTCGAGCACGGTGGACGTCGCCGCCAACCCCGATGCAAACGCATAGCCGCGGGTGCCGCCTTCCAGTGCGGCGACACAGCGCTCGTAGGCAAAACGGGTCGGGTTGTGGCTGCGCGAATACTCGAAGCCCTGGTGTTCACCCGGACTGCGCTGGGCGTAGGTCGAGGTGGCGTAGATCGGTGTCATCACCGCACCGGTGCTGGGGTCAGGTGATTGGCCGGCGTGAATGGCCAAGGTGCCTAGAGCAAGGTGAGCGCTATTTTTCGTGGTCATGGCGAATTCCGTCGGTTACTGCACACGGCGACGCAGATAGTTCAGCAGGTCGATGCGGGTGATCAGTCCCAGGAACTGCGCCCCATCCATCACGATGGCGACATGGCCGCGCTGGAACACCGGTAGCAGCGATTCGACCGACGCATGCACGTCGATCTTGTCGAGGACATCGATCATCGCCGTGGCAACCGGGTCGCGGAAGCGCGACTCATCGCCGTAAACGTGCATCAACACATCCGATTCGTCGACGATGCCGACGATCTGGTCATCCTGCATCACGGGTAACTGGGAAACGTCGTACAACTTCATGCGCTGGTAAGCCACGGTGAGCGCATCCGTCGGTGCAATCACCACGGTATCGCGCTGCGAATACGGGCGCAGAATCAAGTCGCGCAGATCGCCATGATGAGGACGCTCCAGGAAGCCGTTGTCGAGCATCCAGTAGTCGTTGTACATCTTTGAAAGATATTTGTTGCCGGTGTCGCAGACGAACATCACGACATTCTTGGGTTCGGTCTGCTCGCGGCAGTACCGCAGCGCGGCGGCCAGAATGGTGCCGGTGGACGAGCCGCCCAGAATGCCTTCCCTCGCCAGCAGCTCGCGTCCAGCCAGAAAGCTCTCGCGATCGGACACCGCGTAGGCTTTTTTCACATGGCTGAAGTCGGAAATGGGCGGCAGGAAATCCTCACCGATGCCTTCCACCAACCAACTGCCCGACTTGGTGCTGAGCGTGCCCTCATTGATGTACTGCGCCAGAATCGACCCGACCGGATCAGCCAGCACCAGTTCGACGTGCGGCGCCTCGCGCCGGAAAAAGCGCGACAACCCCGTGACGGTGCCCGACGAGCCGACGCCGAACACGATGGCGTCCATCTTGCCCTCCATCTGCGACCAGATTTCCGGGCCGGTGCCCTCTTCGTGGGCGCGCGGGTTGTCGGCGTTGCCGAACTGGTTGATGAAATAGGCACCCGGGGTGTCGCGTGCGATCTGTTCGGCCAGATCCTGGTAATACTGCGGGTGGCCCTTGGCGACGTCGGAGCGGGTCAGCACTACTTCCGCACCCATCGCCTTCAGATTGAAAATCTTCTCTCGACTCATCTTGTCGGGCACCACCAGAATCAGTCGGTAGCCCTTCTGCTGCGCCACCAGAGCCAGACCGATTCCGGTATTGCCCGCGGTGCCCTCGACGATGATGCCGCCGGGCTTGAGATCACCGCGCTGCTCGGCGGCCTCGATCATGGTCAGGCCGATCCGATCCTTGATGGAACCGCCGGGGTTGAAGGCTTCGAGCTTGAAGAACAACTGACAGACGCCGGTGTCCAGGTGGCGGGACTTGACGATGGGGGTGTTGCCGATCAGCTCGGTGACGCTGTGATGGATGCTCATTCGAGGCGGTTTCGCGGGGCGGGCCGCCATTCTACGGGCAAGGCAAGTCAGGCCGCGATCCGCGTAGCACGCGCTTGTTGCGGCGATGCAACACCTGTGTTGCGTGCTATTCCCACGTTAAGTATTTGTTGTTATTCTCGACGAGCCGCCTATTCCACAGGGACCAGAACCCTGCGTTGTCGGCACTTCCAAGGACACGGAAGACTGTTGTCCCGACCCGTGTTTCGTCACTCTGAACGTTGGAGAGTAGTGAATGAAGATCAACCGTAATCTGCTGAGCGACGCCGTTCGCTACAGCCTCGCCGCCGGCGCGGTGGGTGTGGCAGGCCTGAGTGCCGCCCCTGCGTTCGCGCAGGAAGAAGCCACCCTCGACCGTATTGAAGTCACGGGTACCCGCATCAAGCGCGTCGACTCGGAAACCTCGCAGCCGGTGTTCTCGATGAGCCGCGAAGACATCAAGGCTCAGGGTCTGACCTCGGTCGGTGACGTCATCCAGAACATCACCTCGAATGGTTCTGCGCTGAACTCCACCTTCAACAACGGCGGCAACGGTGAAACCCGCGTCAGCCTGCGTAACTTGGGCTCGGGCCGCACCCTGGTGCTCGTCAATGGCCGTCGTTGGCCGGGCGGTACGGGTCTCGGCGGTGCTGTCGACCTGAACACCATCCCGACTGCCGCGGTTGAGCGCATCGAAGTCCTGAAGGACGGCGCCTCCACCATCTACGGTTCGGACGCCATCGCTGGCGTGGTCAACGTCATCCTGCGCAAGGATTTCGATGGCGCCGAGTTCAACTCCTACTTCGGTCAGTTCGACGAGGGTGACGGTACCCGTCAGTCCTACGACATGACCATCGGTTCCACCGGTGATCGCTTCAGTGCGATGTTCGGTGCGGCCTACGTGAAGGAAGAGCCGGTCATGGCCGGTGATCGCGCCATTTCTGAAGAGCCTATCTTCGGTACCGGTACCTTCTTCGGTTCCTCGACCACGCCCTTTGGTCGCTTTGAAATCTGTAACACCGCGACCCCGGTGACCAATCCGGGCTCCTGCCCGACCGCCAATCGCCGTCGTCCCGATGGCACCGCCGGTCAGTTCACCTACAACCCGGGCCAGAGCGGCACCAACTGGCGTAACTTCACCGGCGCGGATTTCTACAACTTCGCTCCGGAAAACTACCTGTTGACCCCGCAGGAGCGCACCTCGGTCTTCGGTCAGTCGACCTTCGACGTCACCGACGACATCCGCTTCAACATGTACGGCACCTACAACCAGCGCAAGTCGGAACAGTTGCTGGCGGCCATGCCGATCGTGCTCGGTACCGGCCCCGGTGCAGGCGCGCAGGCGCGTACGGTGCTGATCTCCGAGCACAGCATGTACAACCCCTTCGGTGCCCCGGTCACGCGTATTCAGCGTCGTGCGGTCGAAACCGGCGGTCGCAGCTTCAACCAGAACGTCGCCACCTACGCCTTTACGGCGGCGCTGGATGGCCAGTTTGAACTGGGTGACCGCTTCTTCTCGTGGGAAGCTGGCTGGACCTACGCGGGCAACAACCAGAACGACACCACCTTCGGCCTGTTCAACGTGCTGGCCCTGCGCCAGGCGCTTGGCCCCTCGATGCTGGTCAATGGCGTGCCGACCTGCGTCGCGACCCCCGGCAATGCCGCCACCGCCATCAGCGGTTGCGTGCCGCTCAACCTGTTGGGCGCTGCGGGCTCGATTACGCCGGAAATGCTGGCCTTCTCGTCCTTCGTCGCCCACGACGAAACCCAGAGCGAGATGTTGGACTACTTCGCCAACCTGTCGGGCGACCTGTTCGAACTGCCGGGCGGCATGAGTGCCTTCGCCTTCGGTCTGGAGCGTCGTGCGGAAGAGGGCTTTGACCAGCCCGACGCACTGATCTCTTCGGGCAACACCACGGGCAATGCGCGTACCCCGACCAGCGGTAAGTACAGCCTGCAGGAAGCCTATTTGGAACTGCAGTTGCCCTTGCTCGCTGACCTGCCGCTGGTGCAGTCGCTGGAACTGTCGCTTGCGACGCGTTACTCCGACTACAGCAACTTTGGTGACACCACCAACAGCAAGGCTGGCCTGAAGTGGAAGCCGATCGAAGACCTGCTGGTTCGCGCCAACTGGTCGGAAGGTTTCCGCGCACCGTCGATTTCGGAAATGTTCCAGGGCGTGTCCGACTCCTTCCCGCAGGTTGCCGATCCGTGTAATGACGCACGTTTCGTCAGTCTGGGTGCAGAAGCGCAAGCGCGCTGCTTGGCGCAGGGCGTGCCGGCGGGTGGCTATGACCAGTCCAATCCGCAGATCCGCATCAGCACGGGTGGTAACCCCAACTTGCAGCCGGAAACCTCGACCACCCAGACCTTGGGCTTCGTCTACAGCCCGAACTATCTGGAAGGCTTCGACGTGTCGTTGGATTGGTGGAAGATCGAGCTGGACAACACCATCACCTCGTTTGGTGCCCAGTTCATCCTCAACGACTGCGTGATCAACGGCAACCAGCAGGCCTGCTCGCTGTTCTCGCGTAACTCGGACGGTTCGATTGCTGACCTGCTGTCGGCTGGCCTGAACATCGGCAAGCAAGAGACGGAAGGCTTTGACGTCACGTTCAACTACCGTCTGCCGGAAACCGCCTTCGGTACCTTCAGCTTCACGCTGGACAACGTCTACATGGTGACCGACCAGTCGGATAACGATGTCGACGGCGATATCGATGCCGACGACGGTGGTTCGATCGTGGGTGAGTACTTCGACCGCAGCAACAACTGGCGCGTCCGCTCGAATCTGAGCTCGCGTTGGGAGATGGGCGATTTCGGTGCGACCTGGAACGTGCGCTACTACTCGCGCCAGGAAGAAGACTGCCAGTTCATGGTCGACTACGGCTTCGCCGACCTGTGCTCGGATCCGGAC
>Ga0209066_10006618_pt1 | contig 11761 bp, 9 predicted proteins | sample All_14_2_FD_187198 | JGI IMG/M metagenome (GOLD analysis project Ga0209066, IMG submission 187198) | Freshwater microbial communities in response to fracking from Pennsylvania, USA - Allegheny Zone_MetaG_DW_15 (SPAdes) (version 2) ...
TCAGCGATCTTCGTGCCACGCACCGCGCACTGTGTCTTGATCGCCCTGTGCAAGCTGGCTGGCACATCGATGGTAAGCCGCTTCATCGGCTCAGGACCATCTGCGGGGACGCGACTTTCTACCCATGCATCAGCTGCGGCAGGTACGGCCCTGCCAGTTGGCTTCGCGCCAATGGATATCTTCTTCGTCGTCATCAAATACTCCGGTGGATACCCCCTCCTTGACTGGCCTGTTGCGTAGCAACATTCAGGCGGAGCCGACCAGTCAGGAGGCGGGAGGAAACCGGGAAGTTGTTGTTTTTCCCGGTGTTGGATGGGGTGATTGACCAGGCATAGCCATAGCCATCGCCCCGCTGAACGATGCGGCAGTATTTGTGCGAGACGCCTTGCACGACCGCATCAACGGTCTGGATGTTGAAGCTGCCGGTGGCGCGCACCGCCACGCGGCCGATGTATTCGCCGATCTTCTTTCCGGCGGTGACCGACGCGCGCACGAGATCGCCGGTTCGAAACCCCTTGACCGATTTTGTGCGCATCAGATAGCCGCGCGCAAAGCCGTACTGCGTGAGCCGCGTGCGCTGATAGCTGCCACGGCCGGTGCATTTGATCTGAAGCGTCGGGCGCGACCAGGCGTGAATCGCATTGACTTGGCCGACACAGGCGGCATCGAGCGCATGCGATTTCGGAACACCGAGGCGCGTGCGGTTGAACTTTGTGAGACCGCCGCTGCCGGTCTCGACCGGCAACCCTTTTGATTTAAGCGCTTCGAAGAGCGCCCAACGGGTCGCATTGACAGCGGCCGCGTCCTTGAGCGGGCGCTTCAGTTGCGCCCGGATGCGAGCAAGACGTGCCGGGTCCTTCGCGAGAAAGGCCTCGATCGAGCGCGCGCCCTTTTTCGTGTTGCACGGGACGCAGGCGATTGCCAGGTTGGACGCGCGGTTCGTGCCGCCTTGCGCCTTCGGATGAATGTGCTCGATGTTGAGCGGCACGTCTTTGGCGTCGCAGTAGCAGCAGCTGCGGTTGAACTTCTCGAGCAGATACTCGCGCAGCTCGTAACCCGCGAGCGTGCCCTGCTGATATTCAACGCCGGCGATCTCGGCGTTCTCCATCTTCTGCATGTCGAATCGCACCAGCTCCTGCGACAGCGCGGTGACCGGCGCCCAGCGCTGGAGCCGGCGCACCCAGGCGAGCGTGGTCTCGATGCGGTGACGCAATGACGGCGCAAGCCAGCCCCGGCCTTTTCCCCGGTTGAGAAAGCGCGGCGCGCGATAACGCAAGTTCGCACCACGACGACGACGCCTGAAGGTACGGCGCCCGGTGAGCGCTTCTGAGATCTGGCGGCCGCGATGCACCAGATCGAAGAGGTTGAGCACGAAAAGCTCACGGCGCACTTCACCGCTCGCGGCATCGATCGATTCGGCTTCGCGCACAAGCGCGAGGCCGGTCGTCTTGCTGCCCGGGTCGATCTTGACGCGAAGCGGTTGCAACGCGCTATCCTGCAGGCGGCGATCGACAAGCCGGATCACGAACGGCATCACCCGATGCACGCGCGCACGACCAGCGGCAAGAAGTTTCCTTGCGCGCTTTTCGCTGCACGGCATCAATGGCTTGCCGCTTCGGTCCAGAACAAAAACTGCCATGTCGATCCTTTGAATGTTTCAACTGCATGCCCTTTGCTTCTAGCCTTTACAGGCCTTGTTACGGGCGCCGCCTAAAACAACCTGGCGGCGCCGCTCCCCTCGGCCATGTTGCAACGCAGCTTCGATCGATGATTCCGATCTTGCGACAGCCCGTTTCGTGCCAACCCGAAGGCGTGTCTGCTGCTGCCGCTTGCAGAGCGCCGGACTGAGGAAGCATCCGGCGGTGCGTCTTGTACTTCGCTGCAACGTAGCTGCCGCACCGTGAAGCTGAGTGCTGCAGCTTGGCCTGGTCAATCAGGCTTGTTGTTCACAAGCCCCCACCTCGGCGGCTACGCCAGGTGGCGGGTAATTGACCGTGCAAACTCCATCAACTCCGCCGTTACGGCTTCGATCTCTGACGCTGCGGCTCCGTCTTTGTCAATCTCATGCACGGCCAGCCCCTGGGCTACTGCCTCGGCGAAAACAACCCGCTGTGTGACGCTAGATGCCAAGACATGGACGGGATAAGCAGAGAGAGCCTCGCGAACATCACGACCGATTGCCGTATTTGCGATTTTACGATTAACCACAAAAGCGGCTTTCAGACTTTCTTTGTAGATACGTGCTTCCTCGATCAGCTTCACAACCTCCTCAGCAGCCCAAATGTCGTAGGGGGAGGGCTGTACGGGTATCAGGACCACATCTGCAGCCATGATCGCGGATCGGGCCAAGTCGGTGACTCGCGGAGGACCATCGATAACAATGTGATCGTAACCTTGCCCGATCTGTCCGATTTCCTTGTGCACGGTCGCCCTCGGCAACCCCACTACGGAGAAAATCGGTTCGGCTTGTCGGGCTGCAGCCCAATCCAACGCGCTCCCCTGAGGGTCTGCATCGATCAGCAGCACCCGGGCCCCAGTGCGTGAGAGGCTGGCGGCCAGGTTCACGCTGAGGGTGGTCTTGCCCACGCCTCCCTTCTGGTTCAGAAGTCCAATGATCATGTTTTCATTTTCTCTGTATTAGCGTAACCACGATTTTACGACGAATCGCAAAACAGTAAAGCAAGAGCACATCTTCTCTCATGCAGATCTTGAATGGCTGTTGGACAGCGTCAGGAGCCAGAGGCACTGCCCGAGGACTGCAGAGCTGCATAGAGTGCAGTCTTGCTGACCTTGATCCGTCCTGCGGCTTCACGGACATTTAACCCATTGGCAATGAACTCGCGGGCGCGCTGTAACTTGTCGTTGGTTACGACCGGCTTTCGCCCGCCTTTGCGACCTCGAGCAGCGGCAGCAACCAACCCAGCTTTGGTACGCTCCCGGATCAAGTCACGTTCAAACTGGCCCAACGCTCCGAACACATGGAAGATGAGTCGCCCACCCGAGGTGGTGGTGTCGATGGCTTCGGTCAGCGAACGAAAGCCAACACCGCGCGCGTCCAGCGCAGCGATGGTTTCGATCAGGTGCGGCAAAGAGCGACCGAGCCGATCCAGTCGCCAGACGGCGAGCACGTCGCCTTCACGCAGGTAGGCCAGCGCCTCGGCCAAACCAGGGCGGTCCGCCTTCGCGCCGGAAACCGTGTCCTCAAAAATCCGCTCGCATCCCGCCGTACGCAGCGCGTCCGTCTGCAGAGCAGTGTCCTGGTCGGCGGTCGATACCCGCGCGTAGCCGATTAGTGCCATGGCGCCCACTTTTGTCCGTAATCTCGTCCGTATATCTTAATGTCCGAGAACCCGATAATCAATTATATTCCCGGACAAAATGGCACCTGTCCGGCTAATGATCGTTTGACGGACAGGGATGGACAGGTTAAATAAGGGTATCCTTAGGTATCACTTAGTAATTAAAGAACAACCATGGCAACCTCGCTCAAGATTGACGACGCGTTGAAAGGTCGCGTCCAGCAACTCGCCGGTCAGCGCCGCCGCTCGGCACACTGGATCATGCTCGAAGCGATCCAGCAGTACGTCGAGCGTGAGGAAGCCCGTGAACGCTTCAAGCAGGAAGCCTTGGCATCGTGGGTGGCCTATCAAGAAACAGGCCAGCATCTGACAGGGCAGGAGGTTCGCACCTGGTTGAACACCTGGGGCACCGAAGACGAGACGACGGTCCCCGCGTGCCACACGTAATCGTCACTGCAGGCGCAGCGGAAGGCTTGGAGCGATGCCGCGAGTTCCTGGCCACCAAAGCACCAGAAGCCGCTCGACGGGCGGGTCAGGCGATCGAACGGCAATTGCGGCTGCTGGAAACAGCCCCCGACATTGGCAGACCGTTCCCTGAGATGCCTGAACTACGCGAATTAGTGATTGCCTTCGGGGACTCCGGCTATGTCGCGCTGTATCGGCATGAGCTGACAGCTAATGCGGTGTATGTCTTAGCGTTCCGGCATCAGAAAGAGGCCGGGTACTGATTTCTAGAGACCGGCCATGTTGATCGAATCAACATCAACATCAGCAGATGCCGCTGCGCCAGCCAAGTGTAAAGCGTCCCCGGCGAGCTCTAGCACAGCTTCGCGATCGCTCTCTTGTTCAGCACGAGCACCAAACGACTTTTGACTACATGCACAGAGATCCCGCGCTCAGCAGCGAGCCTGAGCATCTCGAGCACCTGGAGCGTTGAGCGTGCCAGGCGGGTGATCTCGTCCGCCCCCAGGATCGACTCCGGCGATACCCGCCCCTGTCGCGGGGGCTAGGGGGCTAAAGGCTACCTCAGCCCTCCATCCTAGCGCATGTGAGCGGTGCTACCCGCGTGCGAATCAGTCGAGGGAAGCCTCGGTTTTCTTGGTAGAGTTCGGCAGTTTCCGATTTCATAATCGACTTCCATTACGTAGCGGCACTTGAAAACAGATCATCGAGCTGCGGGTTGCTGGTGATCAGCAGCAGCTTCTTGATCGTGGCGGCCTGATTGATCTCCAGGCGCGCGAAATGCTCGCCACCAGCCGAAGACTGCTTGCGGATCAGTTGGATGCGCCCGAACAGCGCTCCGTGCTTCTCCGCAAATTTTGCCAACCCGACGGCCTTTTCAAAGTTGTCACTCAGGCTAGGGTCGTGGGGCTCCAGAATATCGATGGCGAAGTCACTGCCGACCTTGCGCATCACGACCAGATCCGGAAACATCGGACGCACGTCACCCCCCGTCTCATACGGAATCTCCAGCGACCACGGCTTGCGATCCAGATTGCGCAACCAGCCGACCACTTCAGGCTTGGCCAGTTCTTCCTTCAATACCCCGGCTTCCCAACTGCCCAGCTCGGCACGAAACTGGCCATTGCCTTCCACATAAAGATGGCGCTCCCAGAGGGGGTCGGTCGGCAATCGCTTGAAGTCGATGGATGCCGGTAATTGCCATGGCACTTCGTTGGGCTTGGCCGTCGCCAGCCGCAACTTCTCGTAGTTGCTGCGCCGCTGCTCCTTGAGTTTGTAGATGGCCTTCTTGTGCTGGTCGTAAAGACGATCAAAGGCTTTCTCTGCCAACGACTCCAGCACCGCCATTTCTGCCGCGTTGCGTGCCAGAACGATGGACTCGACCTTGACTTCCAGCGCATCACGGTCCGCATGGGCACGCCAATACTCCATCTGCAGGCCATGGCTGAAGGCACGGCCGGCCTCTTCAAACAGCCGATCAAGGTCCACATCCGAGGCGTCGATGTGATAGTCCGCTGTCGGTTCTGCAGTACCTGCGCCGTTGTTAACAGCCAAGGTCCGTAGGCCAACCTGCGTGATCGCTTTGGCCCCAGCATCGAGCTGGCCTGCTGCCTTGATCGCTGCAATGCGCTGCCCCATCCACTCAACGATCTGCTGCTTGGCTTGGCCCCAGGCATCGTCATCAATCTCATCGATGGTCAGACTGCGTGAGATGGCCATATAGCGGCGCAGTGGGCTTTGCGCCCGAGCGGCATTCACACGGTAGGTGATCAATTCGTCGAGTGCCGCAAAGATGGACTCGCAGCCTTCGCGCCGCTTGAGCACCACCAGATTGCGGCTGGAGCCCGTTTCGGCCGGCGGCACATCTTCCGCGTTGTGCAGCGAGGCCACCACGCTTTCCACGGCGCCCGTATCGAAGTACGGCAAAAACAGATGCACGTCGTTGAGCGCGGCATCCTTTTCGATGCGGCGCGCCAGTGGCGTGCGCACCATTCGGCCCAGCAACTGGGCGATGTAGGTGTGGTCCTCCGCACGGCGGAACGACATCATCACTTCGGCGCGCGGGCAATCCCAGCCGGTGGACAGGCTGGTCTTGAAGAACACCACACCGATGTTTTTGTCGGCGTCAATCCGCGAGGCTTCGACCTTGCGCACCCGGCGGCGGCCCACGTCCAGGTCACCCGTGTCGTGCATCGCATGGGCGACCTCGCCTTCGTTCAGGCGACGGCCAATGGCGCTCTCGATCACGGTCAACGCTGCACCGAGGTCTGTCTTGGTCAGTTGCCGGTCTGAACCATTTTCGACCTGAACCACCAAAACCGGCCAGATGGTTTGCTCTTTTTCGTCATGGCAATACGCGCCCCAGGCGGCCGTCATCTGTCCCCAGCGACGGGCGGCTTCTTCCAATAGCGCCATCTCGGCTGTCGTGGCAGCTTCAGGGTGATGAATCAGGATGCGGTCTTTCAGCAGGCCGGATTTACGCACTTCTTCTGCCGGTACGGCCACCTTGTGCGTGGTCACGGTGTGCTCGGCATTCGCAATCAAATCCAGGAATCGTTTGGGCGTGGCCGACACCCCAATCACCATCGGCATCTTGACCAGGCCCACCTCGGGGTAACCCAGCAGGAAGCGCTGCATCAAGGTCTGAGCGGCCTGCGCCCCCCTGCCCGAGGTCATGCCGCGGTGCGCTTCGTCGATCACCACATAGAAGCGATCCGGGATGGCGCGCGCAGTGTTGGTCAGCGTTTCCCAGATCAGATGCTCACGGCCATCGCCACGGTTGGTCAGTGGCTGGTTGACCGCCAGCTTCTGTGTATTGATGAAATAGATGCGTCCGCCGTCCAGATGGGGAGCGTCAAAATGCGCGTCGATGTTGATGAGCTGGTTGACCCGGTACACCTTGTCCGATTTGCTCTCGATCTTGAGCTTGGTCTGCTCGTTGAGCTCAGGCATGTCCGACACCCACAGGATCACGGCATCGGGCTGCGGAGCCCAATCCAGGGGCCACGCCAACTGGTCATCGGGCTCATCCAGAATGGCCTCGAACAGCGCCGTCATCATGATCGTCTTGCCGCTGCCCGTCGCGGCCGAAAAAGCCACCACGTGCTGATCGTCGGACGACACGCCTTGACGCGCCTTCACCAGCGCCTTGCGCAAATCATTCAGCGCATCTTTCTGAAAATCGAACAGCGTGACCCTCATGCCCGCGCTCCCTGTGTGTCGGCGTGACCGGCCAACTTGGCGTGTGACGGGTCCTGGTTCTTGTTGATCATGAAATTGAGCAGGTAATCGCGGTACAACTGCACCACTACCAGGCCGGGGTTGGCCTTACCCGCCACCTCACGCACATCCTGCGTCATGGTTTTGAAGGATTCGTCCGCGTCGGTGACGATGAACACCTGCGACAAACCCGTGCGGCCTTCCAGCGATTTCAGCAAACGGCCCATGCGGATTTCATCCAGCAGCACCACGAAATTGCTGCCTTCCGGCGCAAACAGCACGGGCTCAGGCTCGCCGCGCTTCAGTTCTGGCTGCGGCCCCAAGGCTCCCGCCTTCAACCACAGCAGGGGCAGAATTTCGCGGAAAGCCCGGCGCAGCGACACGCGTTCGCGCTCCAGAAAATCCAGTTTGAAGTAGGCGAGGTTGGCAGCAAAGCCCGCGCTCATCGGGCGCTTTTCTTCTTCCGGCACCAGAATCGGCCCGAGCAACTCCACCACCTGCGCCTTCAACTGGTCGAACACACGCTTGACGGGTGTGAGGATGTAAAAGTCGGTGATTTGCTCTTGCCCGTCCAGCGCCTCCAGCCAGTCCTCCGCGGCCGTTGGGTCAAACAGCACGCTGGCCTTGTGGTCTTCCGACACGATGAACGGGCATGGGTCTTTCACCAGCGTTTGCGGCAAGCCGTCGATCAGCGCCACCACCTGTTTCTTTTTGGCCGGCGTATCGAGCAGCAAAGGATCTACAAAACCGATCTGCGTGAAGCCGCGCGCTTTCTCACGCTCCACGGTTCTGCCGGTCAGGTATTCACCCGACAGCACCGAACCATCGTCGCGCTGGCCCAGGATGGTGTACTTGCTGCGCGGCCAGGTCACCGAACGGCAGATGCCTTGGGCTTCCCATTCCGCATCACCGGGTTGCAAGCCGCGGGCGGTCAGGGCGGCAGCTTCCTCGGCAGAGACTTCGTTGTTGGTGACCAGGATGCAGCGCCGCTGGCCGCCATCGGTGGCGTTGAGCAGGTTGACGGCGTTCAACGTGGTGCCGCTGCCGGCGAAGAAATCTACGATAAGGGCGTTGGGGCGATCACGGACCACGGCTGCCACTGCATCGCGCGTGGCGTACAGCGACTTTGGAAAAGAGAACTTCCCACCTTCACCCAGAATGCCGCGCAGCAGACTGGAGCCATAGTTGCCCGCATCGTGGGTGGCACGGTGCCACACAGTTTTGATCGAGCGTTGCTGGGCTTCGGTGTAGCGCACGGCGACTTCGCCCGTCACTTCATCCTGAGATACCACCTCGATCACACCGTCTTCGATTTGCTTTTGTGCCTTCTGCCCGAGATAAAGAATGGTCCAGGTGCCCCGTGCCTCATCGAAGCCGCCCAGCTTCACATAGCCTTTGGCCAGCAACAGGCGCAAGGTCGGTGGGCTGACACGCCAGTTGCCCTGCGTGCCGTCGCTACGCAGCGGCCATGCAATGCGGCGATTGGACAGGTTGCTCAAGTCCGGCTGTTGGTCAGGCGGCAAGGGATCACCGATTTCGATGATCTGGCGCTTCTTCGGATCAACGGTGATCGGGAAGAACAGGCCGTACCGATCTTCACGCCGTGAGTTGGTGCCGCCCCGCAACAACCTCTCCCATCGCGGCGTTTGAAAACGCCTGGAATCCCCGCGGTCGGGCGAAAGCAGATCGTCGTGGTGTGCTGCCAATGTGACGCCGGGGTTGAAGCAGAACAGCGCGTATTCCTCGGCGCGGGACAGGCGTCCCTGGGCGACACCTTTCTGGTTGATGACGATGGTCACCAACTGGCGCCATGCCTCCGGAAATTCCCGCTCCAACAGCATCCCGAGGTGATGCACCTCGTGTTCGTCGATGGTGACGATCAGCACCCCGGACTCTGGCTTGAGCAGCCGCTTGGCCAGTTTCAAGCGCTTTTCCATGAAGGCCAGCCATTTGCTGTGCCGCCAGCTATCGTTGCCGTCCACATAGTCGTTGTTGTATTTCCAGTCGCGTGCGCCGGTGTTGTAGGGCGGGTCGATGTAGATGCAATCGACCTTGCCGGCATACAGGTAATCCAGCAGTTGCAGCGCGTGGTAGTTGTCGGCTTCGATCAGCGTGTGCCAGGGTGCATCGGCTGGGCCGTTGGCGACGGCATCCACGGGCACCAGGGCGGGGAAGATCGGCTCGCCAAATTCACGCACCACCAGCAGTTCATCAACCGGGAACTGCACCGGCTCTGCCGCAGCGCGGGTGGGTTCGCTGGGGTGCGTTTCATTACTGGGCTTGACGCAGGTGGCCACGCCCTCATGGATGGACCTGATCTGCCACACATCTTTCAGCACGCTGACCTGTTCATTCACGCGGCGGCATACCAGATCGCCCTTGCGGGGCTTGGCGCCGGGCAGCGGCAACAACTCGGGCAGATGGTCTTCAAAGACCAGACCGAATTTCTTTTCTTTTTTGGCGTTATCCCACTCGGCAGAGAGGCGCTCGCGCAGGCGCGGATCGCTGATTTGGGCGATCAGGGTATCGATGGCAGACAAAAGCTCCCCCTTGTTCTTCGTTCGGCCGTGCCGGGTTCAATCCAGTACCACCAGAAATTCAGTGGCCAGCGCGATGGGCTGGGTTTCGCGGGCGTTCTTTTCAATGGCAACCAGCCCATAGCCTTCCATCATGCGCAGTGTGCGCGACAGATTGGGCACTTGCCGCCCGGTCAACTCGGCCAGTTCGGTGAGCGATTTGGGCTTGCGCTCGTGAATCAGGCGGAGCATGGCCCGGTTGTCTTCCGAGAGCACAGCCGCCATGGTGGCCATGGACGGGAACCACACCGTCGGGGCGTACTGCCCCCGGCCTTCGGCCACCGGCGCATCGGCGCGACGGACACCCACAACACAGCGCTTCATCGGAAGCCACCTGATATTTTATTCATTCATTTTAATTATATCAGTATGGCACAACTATATAAATAGTATTCGCTTTGCTTCTTGATAGTTCAGCGCCTGCCGATGCTCCTCGAAAAAATCGATGCCCTGCGGAAACTGGCCAACTCAGGTTTTGCGGCCGGATCTGTCTAGCTCAAACCATCGTTTTCTTTGAACACGAGATTCGTTTTTTCTGTTTGAGACTCTGGAGCAGAGGCCGGGAGTTCACCCTCAAGGTGCTCGTGTTCGATGTCCAATTGCCTTATCGAGGCTGCTAATAAAAAAAAACGGCTAAAATTAACTAACAGCCCGCACTAGTTAAGCGGGTTTAACCAAGGGATTCCATGGCCGACAACCCCGCGCAACAGGGTGCAAACTCGAGGATCGGGCGCTACATCTCCACCGTCGCCTTCAACGAGACCGTCAGAGCCTACGTTCCTCCCCCACTTCCACCCGATCCCCCGCTGGCGTTCTCCCCGCGCCTGCTGCAGCGGCTGAGCGAAGCAGACCGCGCAGTAGGCCGCCTGGACGGCGTGGCGATGCTTCTGCCGGACAAGGCTCTGTTCCTGTACATGTACGTCCGCAAGGAGGCGGTTCTGTCGTCCCAGATCGAGGGAACGCAGTCGACCCTCGATGACCTCCTGCAGTACGAGAATGCCGCGTTGGCCGGGAAGCCGCTCGACGACGTCGCCGAGGTCTCGAACTATGTGGACGCGATGATGTACGGCCTCGGCACCATCCGAGACCCGAACGGTCTCCCCCTCTGCCTTCGTCTCCTGAGGGACATGCATGCGCGCTTGCTGCAGCGAGGCCGTGGGGAAGCCAAGAACCCGGGGGAATTCCGGCGCTCGCAAAACTGGATTGGCGGCACCCGGCCGGGCAACGCCCACTACGTTCCGCCGCCAGTCAATGAAATGGACGCTTGCCTCGGCGACCTTGAGCGCTTCCTTCACGACGATTCCGACAGCATCCCGCCGCTCGTGAAGGCCGGGTACCTGCACGTGCAGTTCGAGTCGATCCACCCGTTTCTGGACGGCAACGGCCGCCTCGGCCGCTTGTTGGTGGCCCTCTTCCTAGTCGAAAAGAAGGTCCTCCACGAGCCGCTCCTCTACCTCAGCCTCTACCTGAAGACGTACCGGGAGGACTACTACCGCCTGCTGCAGGACGTCCGCGAGCGCGGGGACTGGGAAACCTGGACGGAATTCTTCCTCACCGGCGTCGCTGAAACGGCCAACAACGCCTTTGAGAGCGCGATGCGCATCGTCACGCTCTTCCGGTCCGACAAAGAACGGATCGCTGCGTCCGGAGAGCAGACCAACTCCATGCTGCGGATCCACGAGCTGCTGCAGACCCACCCGTTCCTCAACGCCGCCCAGGCACGGGAAAAGGCAGGCCTCAGCGCCCCGACGATCAACAAGGCGTTCGAGGCCCTGGAGGCCCTGGGCGTCGTCCGAGAGATCACCGGCAAGCATCGCGGACGGGTGTTCGCCTATACAGCATTTCTGAAGATCCTTGAGAGCGGGACGGAAGTGCGGCCAGCCGTCGGATAGGACCCAGCTTTCTATCCACCTTGCGGCCAGCCATACAAGGGCAAACGAGAGCGGGCCACCTCATCCTTATGTCCAAAGCTCTGTGGCGTGGACCGAGCTGGAACCCTTGCCGTTGCTGGGGGGGGGCTTCAGAGATTGGACAAAATGGTTCATTTTGTCTAATCACGCCGCGCCATGCCCCTAAACGACCTCGTCGCCAGCCCACTCATGGCAGACAGCAGGCGGCCAGAAGCGGCCATTGGTTCTTACGTTTGAATTCACTACCATTGTGCGCCGATAACAACCCCGTGAGTCCGATTTCCCTATGCTGAAG
>Ga0209066_10006619_pt1 | contig 11760 bp, 7 predicted proteins | sample All_14_2_FD_187198 | JGI IMG/M metagenome (GOLD analysis project Ga0209066, IMG submission 187198) | Freshwater microbial communities in response to fracking from Pennsylvania, USA - Allegheny Zone_MetaG_DW_15 (SPAdes) (version 2) ...
GTTTTAATATTTTCGCTCGCAGAATGGAGGGTTCCATGCCCAAGCCGGCATTCTATTCAAGGTACTATCAGGATACGCCCGTGATGCGCGGATGGCCCTTCCGCATCCGCTCCTTCGGATACAACAACTACGCGCCCTTCGCGAAGTTTCCGAGCGGTTCGCATCCGGCCGATCACCTTTTCTCCTGGGAGCAAGGGCGTGTTCTTCCGACCGTAACGCTGGTGCATGTCGTTGGCGGCAAGGGGCGTTTCCGTTCGCAGGCGTCTGGCACGCTGTCGCTGCCCTGCAACACCATCCTGCTCGTGCATCCGAACCTCCGTCACGCCTACGGCCCCGACCCCAAAACCGGCTGGAGCGACCAATGGGTGGAGATGGACGCAGCCAGCGCGTTGCCTCTGATGCGGCAGGCCGGGGTGAAGCCGGAAGAGCCCTTCAGAACGTTCGACGCCGCACCGCACCTCTTCCGGCTGTTTCAGGAGCTGTTCGATCTCTCATGCATGGATGCGTTCGGGGTGGAGCAGGAACTTTCGGCTTGTGCCCACCGCATTTTCGCACACGTGCTCGCACGCTGGCAGAGCCGGGAACCCCAGGCGCAACACTACGCAGCCGTGGAACGGATGCGGCAGTATCTGGTCAGCGATCTGGCGCACACGCCTTCGGTTGCGGCGGCGGCGGGTCAGACGGGCCTCAGCGGCTCGCGCCTGCGCGTGCTTTTCAAGAAGGCCACCGGCCTTTCGCCCAAACAATTCCAGATGGAAGCCCGTATCCACCGAGCCGAACGCCTGCTGGCAGAAAGCACACTGCCAGTCGGCATGATCGCTGAGCAAACCGGCTTCGAGTCGATTTATCATTTTTCGCTTCAATTCAAACGCATGCGAGGCGTCCCGCCATCACGCTACCGTTCTGCCCTCATGACCCAATCTCAGAAAGGGAAATGAAACCGGTGTGGTCAGCCGACCAGCGAGCCGTCCAGCGCATCGACCTTGGCCCGCTTCATCCGTTCGCCGTCGGACTGGCGCGTGGTGATCGTCTTGGCCTCGGTGAAGAAACGCACGCTTCCCGTCCTTGCCCGGCGCGGGCAAGCCGCCGAAGAACGACGGCTCTGCGCACGAACGGGAAGATGAGACGGACGACGGGAGAAAACAGGCACCCTCTAGCGCATCGCGTTGATCTCTTGCTGAAGCGAAACAGGTATCGCGACCTGTTTCTCCGCCAGCCGGTCCAGCTGCTCCCGGACTTCCCCCTTGTCCCCCAGCTTGACCTGAGCCCGAAGCAACGAAAGCCGGTAGACCGGCTGGTCCGGCTGTGATGAGACGGCTTTCTGAGCCGCCTCCGCCGCATCGGCGTAACGCCCCCGGTCCAAAAGGATGCAGGCCAGCGTGTCACATGCGGGCGCGAGATCAGGACTCGCCTTCAAAGCCTGCCGCACCGTGGTCTCCGCCTCAGCCAGCTTGCCCTGCCTGCGAAGACTCTCCGCAAGATTATTGTAGGCCGCCGGGGTCGCCTTTGTCTCTATGCTACGCCGCAGAAAATCTTCCGCCTCGGGCAGTTCTCCACGTTCAAGCAGGGTCGTCCCCAAGAGGTAATTGGCAAAAACTTGGTCCGGCTCAAGACCCAGCAACCGCCGCGTATCGATTTCGGTAAATTCGGCACTCCCGATCTGCGCATCCAGTTTCAACACATCGTTCCAGACCTCTGTCAGCGAGGCGTTCCTCGCAAGTGCCGCAAGCAGGGATAGTCTAGCCTCCTTGAAGAACTCCGGACCTTTTCTACGCAACACCGTGCCTCGGATCACGTGACACAGGAAATGATCGGGGTTCTTGAGGGCCCGCTGCATATCCGGCAGAAGTTGACGTTCCACATATTGAAAATCCCCCCGGTCCAGAAGCTGGTCGGCCATCAAGAGCCAATACCGGCTGTCGGAAGGCACGTCCCGTATGGCCGCTTTCAACAACTCCATAGCCTGTTTTTTGTCATTCTTCAGAATCGCCAACATCACGGTTTGGTACCGCAGCGTCAAAGGTTCCACACCTGCCTTGAGGGCCCGCTGATACCACTCTTGCGCTTGATGAACCTGCGACTGACCGATCGCCAATGTGCAGAGCGCAATGAGGGCATCACGGTTCTGGTCATCTTGTTCCAATGCGGCATGGTAACACGCCTCGGCCTGAGCCCGGTTCCCCGTCTGGAGATAAACCGCCGCATTACCGACCAATGTCGCGACCCCCGTTTTCTCAGACAGCGACTGAGCTCGACTGATCTTGTCCGCAACGACAGCCTTCGCACCAGACAATGACCAGTTGGCGGCCTGCTGCTGATAGAACGCCTGCTGACGGATCGTCCCATAGTTCTGGAGCACCCAGGTGATTCCCTGCATATTCTTGATCTGCGCTTGGGCCACCACAGTCCGCATCCGCTTTCTCAGGACATCCCCCATTTCCGGATGCAACTGATGCTGCCGCGACAGTTCACATACGTTCACAGCCGCACTAATATTTTGAGGGTCGATTTCCGTTGCGGCCAGATACACGTCATAGGCGGCCTCGAAATCACGACTGTCTTCGAGCATGACCCCCAGCTCGTTCATCGCGAAAGCAGCTCGCGTGCGGAGCAGGTGTCGGATTCCGGTCGAAAAATCCAACCTCGCGGAGGCCCCGGCCAGGACCGGAGCAATGCGCTGCGCGAACGCGCGATTCTCCTCGACCAATTGGCTCATGTCTAGCGGCTCACCCTTCGGCAGCCCCTTGAAAAGAAAACCGGTCGGGATGGCCCGATACCCGCAAGCCGTCCAGATATCCGGCGTTACGAAAATCAGGACTTTATTTGCGGCCTCTTTGTCTTCGTTGATCCACTCCATCACGAAACGCACGGGATCGATCGAAAGGGCATTCGCCAACCGTTGACGGTTGAGCCCTTCGAACAGGGGGCTCGTCTCAATCAGCCGCCGGATGTCCCGCGCGTTGCCCTCGTTGGAGAAAGCACGTAACTTGACTAACGCCAGTTTCTTACCCAACAAACGGGCCTGCAACAACAGGTGGTTGTCGATCAAGCCGTTCGTGACCAGACAGGTACGCCATTTCATCTCGCCCAGAATTTCCCGCGCGACCTGATCGGCAAAGGTCCCGCGCCGAGCATCGACCCGGCTGAAACTCCTGAAGGGGGTCGCGACAGCCAACAGCACGACCAGTGCCGACAGGGTCCCGGCAACTCCCCGCAACGTGCTGAGTCGTTGCGCGAACGCATCGTCCACTGATTCAGACGGATCAAGATCGATGGCCCGCTCATCCGGAAGCAGAAAAATCCAGCCGCTTGCGAACACACACGCCGTCGCCATCACCGCGATGGCCGACGCGAAGACCGGAAGATGATCGAAGCGCTGAAAAAGCTCAAAGGGCGCGATCGGCAGGCTCAACAGTCCGGGCAAGACCGCAATGAGGCCGAGAAATTGGGCGACAAGCGTATTGACGCCCCGCTCCCGGAAAAGAATCTGCTTCCCGAACAGGAGCACAATTGCGGGCATTCCAACCTGAAGAACCGCCAACAGCCACCCCGATCTCGGAAAAAAGAATCGTAGCTCGGCAAGATGGCCATGGGCCAATCCGCGCACATACGGGATCAACGCATCACGCAGAGGGACCTCTGTCTGATTCATCCAATAAGCCGCCAAGGCAACTCCAAAAGCCGCCAAACCGGCCAACACACCCAACGCCACCATGCCGACCCGCCGGTCGGTCTGGAGGAACACCGTGAACAACAGGTACGCGTAGCACGGAAGAAACAGAATGAACACGGCCGAGTCGAACATGCCCAAGGCAAAGAACACGGCCGAGAACGCCAACCGGATCAGCCGGTATGGCGCATCCACGAACGGAAAGAGGCACAAGGATATCAGTCCCAGCATCAGATGAAAGAGACCGGCATCCAACCGCGTGGCGGCAGCCCACGCCGCCGCTGTGAACGCAAAGAGAATGCCGGCAAACAAACCGCAGGCTGCCGCGACGCGGAAGACCCTCCGGTTGTAGGCATTCACCTCTTCATGCAAGACCGACGGCCCGATATCCTCCTCATCCGCCTCTCCACTCTTTTGCCCGCCACCGCCATCCTCACTGGCAGAATACAGGATCATCCGGGAAACCACATATGCGAGCAACATGGCACAGATAACCCCGCAGAGGGCGGAAAGCGCATTCATGCGAAGCACATAAGGGCCCAGATCCCATGCGGCGACCTGCCGCGCAAGCAGCGCGAACAGCGGATGGGCCGCGCCCGTAGGCGGGATCACCCCCGCCGCCTCCGCCATGAGCGCGGCGGAACGGCCCGGAAAGGCGCTTGTCGACAAAGAGAGGGAATACGTCACTCCGGCCGCAAGGCCGGCCAGGGGAAGACACCAGACTAAACGCCGACCCCGCAACACAACTGAAGGATGTACCCACATCTTTAGCGTCCCCTGAATCCAAAAAAGGCCACCGATATTAATCGGCGGCCTTTTTTCAAATCATCACGTATGCCTCGACGTCGTTCAGCCCTTTGGGAAGAAACCTTTGCGGCGGCGCAGTCCGAGAGCCGCGCACCCGAACGCCAACAGCGCCAGACTGGTCGGCTCAGGCACAACATTATAGTTGTAGGTAACCGTGATGAGCGACTGCACGCTAGAGGGGCCACCGGAGTAATAAAGGGCACCCTCACCATCATGGTCTGAAGACTGATTTACTGTGTACGTCAACGAGAGATCACCCAATCCTGTGTAGGCATCTAATCCGGTCGTGCGTGTTCCGGAAGCGTTCTCCGATAATGCATTCCCCTGTGTTGGTCCATCCAACCGATATGCATCTGTACCACCATCGTTATACACATCCGTCGCGTCACCATCATTGGGTTGCAAAGTTACAGTCCCATTAGACGTCAGGATCGTTGAGAGCGAATCGAGTGAACCGGCAGGAAGGAAATACTCATATCCTGCCGTAGTCGTAATATTCCCCGTTGCACCATGTTGAACAGTAATATTAGCAACCGTATCTCCGTCATTGTCGACCGAATAGTACCCGCCCCACGCATATTGGGTCACCGAAACCGTCACCGATTGTAACGTTCGCGTACCTCCTTGAGTGTTGAATTGGTCAAACAGAATGTTGATGGTACTAGGAACGCCCGGCTGAAAAGCGCCTGAATCATAGGTCTGTGTAATCGTCCCCTCCCCGTTGTCGCTGTAGGACATCACGGCAGCTTGTGCCGTACCGAACAACGCAAGAAACACGGCTACAAACAAAACAGTTGATTTCATGTTCTTATCCCCCAACAACTGGACAGATCGTTATGCAACGAGCCATACAGGCACAGTTCACCTATTCAATTGTTTGTATTGTGCCTGATTACACGGGTCTGCGTCAAATGAAAGCTTAAAATATTTTCTCGCTGCGAAGAATAATGTTTTTTCATATTACTATTACCTGACGGCGCATCATCCCGGAAAACTTTTTCTAGGGGGAAACATATCTTCTATTCTATAGTGTGTGGGTTGAAAGAACCTTTTTTTTCTTGAGGTGGGAGGGGGAGAGTTGTGACGACGGCCAAGGTGTTCCTGATTGTTCTTGTTGGCATCCTTTCTTTCGTGAACGGAAACGCCGTCTTCGCCGCCGGAGCAGGAGAATGGCCGCAATTCCGCGGACCGACAGGCCAGGGCACCGCAACAGCCCGAGGCCTCCCGCGCTCTTGGAGCGAGACCAACAACATCCTGTGGCAGACCAAACTCCCCGGTCTTGGCCACTCCTCCCCCGTCGTCGCGGACAATCGGGTCTGGCTGACCAGCGCAACCGACAAGGGCCGCTCTCGCCATGTGGTGTGCGTGGACCTCGCGACCGGTAAGGTCGCGCGGGACATCGTCCTCTTCACCTGCGACAACCCGGAGCCTTGTCACCCGCTCAACAGCCACGCCACACCCACACCCGTCCTGGAAGATGACCGCGTGTACGTCACTTTCGGCAGCGTCGGCACAGCCTGCCTCTCCGCCGAAACCGGCGAGACCCTCTGGGAACGCCGCGACATCCCCGTGCGCTATTTCGACGTCGGCCCCGCCAGCTCCCCTGTCCTCTACCGCGACCTGCTCGTCCTCACCTGCGACGGCCAGGCCGACGACCGGCGCTTCGTCATGGCGCTCGATAAAAAGACCGGCGCAACGCGCTGGCAGACCGACCGGACCTTCGCAGGCGGCAAAATCCCGCCCCACACCCACTCTTCCTGCGTGCCACTCGCCATCCCGGTGTCCGGGAAAGACCAGCTGATCAGCCCCGGCGGATACGGCGTGCGCGCCTATGACCCGGAGACCGGCGCCGAGCTCTGGAACGTCCGCTACGAAGGCTGGTCCGTCGTGCCCCGCCCCGTCTTCGCCGACGGGCTGCTCTTCGTCTGCTGCGGCACCGTCAACCCTTCCTTGCTGTGCATCCGGCCAGACGGAGCGTCCGGCGACGCCACCCAGAGTGCGGTCGTCTGGAAAACGGCCAAGAACGTGCCCGGCATGCCCTCCCCGCTTTTGCTCGGCGACCGGCTCTACACGATGACCGCCACGCGCCTGAGCTGCCTCGAAGCGGCCACGGGAAAAGAACGCTGGTCCGGCAACATTCCCGGCCAGCACATGGCCTCGCCCATCGCGGCGGACGGGCACATCTATCTGTTCAACACCACCGGCGGCGGCGCGGTTGTCGCCCTCGGCGACACCTTCAACCTGGTCGCCACCAACAAGCTGACGGAGGGCTGCATGGCCTCGCCCGCCGTCGCCGGCAACTCTCTGATCGTTCGGACCCGCACCCGGCTTTACCGCATCGGGAAGTGATGCGCGAACACTGCGGCCGCACCGCCGTTATCGCCGCAGCGGAACAATCTTTGCGGCGAGGTCGGTGGCGATGGGGCCGGGGTTGAGCGCGAGCTTCCCGCCGGCCGAACGCGCCGTCTCGCGCCGGAGTTCCTTGCCCTCCCACGTCTCCCACCACGTCACCTCGTAGTCGCCGTCGACGAAACCATCGAGCGTGTAAGCCGCGGCGGGGAAAGGCCGGATCTCGCTCGCGCACTGCGCGTGGTTGACCCACGTGCTTTCGCCGTTCTGTATCCACACACAAGCGACACCCGGGGCCGCCAACGCATAGCAGACCGCCTCCTGTCGCTCCTGTGTTCGACAGCCGCTGAAGACGTAACGCCTGACCGCCACCCAATCTTTGCCGTGGTTCTCCACGCGGATGCGATGCGCGCCCGCCTTGACCGGCACGCTGACCTCCTCGTCATAGACCGACTCCCACAACTTCCACTGCGGCACGTACCTCCATGACTTGCCGCACCCCTCGCCGCACGGCAAGGGCTTCTCCATCGCGAGGCGGTCGTCGACGAAGACCTTGAGCAGCCCCGCGTTCGAGACCTTGTCGACCTGTATCACGAAAGCGCCGTCTGCTGGATACGACACCTCGAAAGTCGGCGGGCTTATCAGATCCCTGTGCCCGGAGCCGTGCAACAGCGAGAGCACCTCTGCCGCGTTCGACACCGTACCGTCCGCCGAAAGCGCGAACACGTTCGCCGACGGCTTCCGGAGGCCGCTGCTCGTGAGCACCACCGCGTCGCGCCGCGAAGGCCGCGCGGGCTGCATCACGGCTTCAGGCGCGGTGACTTGGACCTGCCGCCAGACCTCGGTGCCAAACGGCAGCCCGTTGACGAAACTGCGGATGGCGCGAAAATGGAAATAGAGATTCTTCGGCTCGATGTAGTTCTCGTGCCACCACGGCATCGGCACGCCGCAACAGCCGCTGGCGACCCCCGCCCACAGGCTGTTGTGGATCGCCCGCCCGGTGGGGTCGGCCTCGGCAGAGAAATTGTGGCTGCGGATGCCGAACTCCGCGAAGAGATGCGGTTTCTGAAAACCGTTCCACTGCGTCAGGCAGTAGGCATGCGTTTCCAAGGCCACATTGAGATCGTTGTTCGCATAGCTGTGCGTCTGGACAAAGTCGATCTCGGGAATCTGCCAGCACGCCTCAGGGCCGGTCTTGGACCACCAACTCGTCGAGATCAGGTGGTTGTAGGGATCAAGGGCGGCCAGCACCGGCGCCATCTCGCGATGCCATGCGAGAATCGTCTCCCGCTTCACGCCCTCCCAGCCTTCGAACTCGTTGCCGAACTCCCAACACAGAACATGCGGACTGTAGCCCCAGCGCGCCACCGTGTAACGCAGGCGCTTGCGGTAGAGCGCCTTGGCGGTCTCGTCCGTGAACCAGTCTCCCGCCGTTTTGCACGGGCCGCCCTGAGCGGCGTTGAACGGATTCACCTTCCACCCGTCCTTCCGGAAGTCCTGATGCGTGTCCATGCACAGCATGTAATACATCCCCAGCCGCCCCGCGTCTTCAAGCAGCCAGTCCAGCTTTGCTGCCTGCGCCTGACGGTACCAGCCGAGACGGGGCTCCCATTCGAGCCCGAGACCGCTTTTGGACATCCACCAGCGGTTCCAGTTCTCGCCGTTCGCCGACATCTTCTCGAGAATGTCCTTCACCGACATCGCGTTGCTGCTTTGATAGATCGGAACATTGTGGCCGATGGGCACAAACCCCTCGCCATTGTCGTGCGCCAGATAATGCCGGTCCGCCTGACTCACGCGCACGAAGCCTTTCCCCTGTTTGCCGGCGGTCACCTGGATGGTCGCGAGCCCTTCGAACACCGCCTTGCCGCTGCGGTCACGCGCGGCGAGCGTCACACGCATGGGCCCCGGCTCCGTCGCCGCGAGACGCACCTTCCACTGCCCTTCGCCCGAAGGCTGCGCAAAGTCCTCGATGCCTTCCCGCTCGAGCCGCTGCGGGATCATGAAGAAACCGGGCTGCGTATACGTTTTTCCCGAAGCCGAGATGACCGTCGCGTCGAGCGCGATGTCATCTGGGTCGTAGGGGTTGTCCCATGTGCCCATCAACGCAACATCGACCTCGCACTTGCCGTAGAGCGGGACTTCCTTGGGAGCGCGGGCCGAAAGGGCGAGCGGCGCGCGGCACGTCATCACGGGCCGCAGGATCTTCGGCATCGTCGCGAAACCGAAGGCCATCGCCACCGTCATCCGCCCACCGGAAGGGAAGTCGCGCTTTTTGGAAAAGTTCACCTCACACACGTGGCGGTTTCCCCCCGCGTGAGACCGCAGCGGACAGAGCCCCTCGCCGCTGAAAAAGAGAGCCGGGCCCGCCTCCTGGCCGATGAAGGCCTGCCTGAATGAGCCTTCGATGGGCTTTCCGACCGGCACGGCCGCTGCCGGCCCAAGATTGATCATGCGCGTATCGTTGGTCGCGACAACCGTCCCCAGCGAAGCCCATACGCCGGCCGCCAGTTTCACCTCGCCCGTCTTCTCCAGGTCCAAGCGCACGGCGACCCGGTCTTCTCCGGGCACCAGTGACAGCGTATAGCGGAGCGTCGCCGGTCCCTCGCGCGAACCCCACAGGCCGCACAGGCGCAACGAGCCATCGGCCTGCACGCCCGCGGCTTCGACCTTGCCCGCCTCCAGCGTCTCGTAGACCCACGCATCGCGCCACAGGAAGAATCCGATCTCCAACGCAGGCTGACCCTCTGCCTTGTGCTGAAGACGTCCGCGGCGGTCACAGGTGAAAACACCCTGCGCATACGTCAGCGTATGCCCCCCTGCCTGCTCCACCCATGCGGGCGTCTCCGCAAGCAGCGTCGCCGCCAACGAACAAACCACGGACACGGCAATCGCTTTCCCTACGCGCATAGGCGCTCCTTATCTCCGGCTGGACGCACAAAAAAAGAAACGGGGCACAGGGTCACCTGTGTCCCGCTGCGGAACACCCCGCACAAAACCTGGCTTATTACTTCGCGAGCGCGCGCAGCGCGGCCTCGTAGTCCGGCTCCTGCGTGATCTCCGCGACGTGCTCGGCGTAGACGACCTTGCCCGCCTCGTCCACGATCACGACTGCCCGCGAGAGCAGTCCGCGCAGCGGCCCCTCCGCAATCACCACGCCGTAATCCTTGCCGAATTCCGGCGAACGGAAGACCGAGAGCGGCACCACGTTCTCCAGCCCCTCGACCGTGCAGAACCGTCCGTGCGCGAACGGCAGGTCGGCCGAGATGCACAGGACCGCGGTGTTGCCCAGCGCGCTGGCCTCGGCGTTGAAGCGCCTCACCGACGCGGCGCAGACCGGCGTGTCGATGCTCGGGAAAATATTCAGCACCACCTTTTTCCCCGCGTACCCCGCGAGCGTCACATCGGAAAGGTCTTTGCCAGCAAGCGAAAACGCGGGCGCCCGGCTGCCGACCGCCGGCAGAGCGCCTGCCGTCTGGACAGGGGTTCCCTTAAATGCCACTTGAGCCATACATTTCTCCTCTCGTTGTCTTCACATGAAAGAACATATCATGACGTTGGGTAAGATAGCAGAAAAGGGAAGCGGCGGTCAACCCGCGCACGGCCAAACTTCCGGTTTGTTTTCACCGCGGTTTGCGGTAAACTAAGGGCCATTCTTGAAAGGACTTTCATGAAAATCTTAGTTACTGGCGGCGCCGGGTTCATCGGCAGCCACACCTGCATCGAACTTCTGAACGCGGGGCATACCGTCACGGTCGTTGACAACCTGTGCAACAGCAGCGCCGAAAGCTTGCGCCGCGTCGCAAAAATCACCGGCAAAACACCCGGCTTCCATAAAGCCGACATCCGCGACCGCGCCGCGCTCGACGCGGTCTTCGCGGCCGAAGGCCCCTTCGACGCCGTCGTCCATTTCGCCGCGCTCAAGGCGGTCGGAGAGTCCGTGCGGATTCCCCTCGCCTATTACGGCAACAACATCACCGGCACCATCACGCTGTGCGAGGCCATGGCCGCGCACGGCTGCAAGAACATTGTCTTCAGCTCCTCCTCCACGGTCTACGGCGACCCCGCCTCCGTGCCCATCCGCGAGGACTTCCCGACACCCGGCGCGACCAACCCCTACGGCTGGTCCAAGCTCATGATGGAGCAGGTCTTCCGCGACGTGCAGAAGTCCGACCCCGCCTGGAACATCGTCCTGCTCCGCTATTTCAACCCGATCGGCGCGCACGCCAGCGGCCTGCTCGGCGAGGACCCCGCCGGCATCCCCAACAACCTTCTGCCCTATGTGGCGCAGGTGGCGGTCGGCCGCCTCGCCTGCCTTTCGGTGTACGGGAACGACTACCCCACCCACGACGGCACCGGCGTGCGCGACTACATCCACGTCGTGGACCTGGCGGTCGGGCACCTCAAAGCCCTCGACAAGCTCGCGGCCAAGCCCGGCCTGGCCATCTACAACCTCGGGACCGGCAAAGGCTACAGCGTGCTCGACGTGGTGAAAGCCTTCGAGAAAGCCTCGGGGCGCAAAGTGCCCTACACCATCGTGCCGCGCCGCCCCGGCGACGTGGCCGAGTGCTGGGCCGACCCGTCCAAAGCGCTGAACGAGCTCGGCTGGCGGGCGGAGCGCGACCTCGCCGCCATGTGCGAGGACGCCTGGCGCTGGCAGTCCCAGAACCCCCACGGCTTCGGCAAAGGCTGACCCATGTCTTCATGGACCGCCATCCTCGATGATGTGATCGACCACGTGCACCTGCTCCAAGAGCTGGGCGTGCGGTCCGTGGAGCTCTCCCCCGACGTGCTGCGCGGGCCCGGCGCGCCCGCGAAAACTTCTCCCGACCCCGCTTCCGCATCTCCCACTGCCCAAACGCCCACCGCGAATACTCCGGCGAATACTTATCCCCCAGCTTCCCAATGTTCTTCGCCGTCGCCGCCAAATGCTG
>Ga0209066_10006620_pt1 | contig 11760 bp, 13 predicted proteins | sample All_14_2_FD_187198 | JGI IMG/M metagenome (GOLD analysis project Ga0209066, IMG submission 187198) | Freshwater microbial communities in response to fracking from Pennsylvania, USA - Allegheny Zone_MetaG_DW_15 (SPAdes) (version 2) ...
TCATGACCCACTGCGCCAGGGGCGAGGAATACATCGTCGGCCAGCAGGCCCATACCTATAAATATGAAGGCGGAGGCGCCGCCGTGCTGGGCAGCATCCAGCCGCAGCCGCTGGACTTCGAGGCCGACGGGACACTCGATCTCGAGCGGGTGGCCAGGGCGATCAAACCCGATGATTACCATTTCGCCCGGACCCGCTTGCTGTGTCTGGAAAATACCCAGGGCGGCAAGGTCCTGCCCCCCGATTATCTGCGAAGGGCCGGGGAATTCGCCAGGGCGAGGCATCTGCGATTGCACCTCGACGGCGCCCGCATCTTCAATGCGGCGGTGCAGTTGGGGATGGATGTGCGGGAATTGACGGCACCGTTCGATTCGGTGTCGGTCTGTCTGTCGAAAGGACTTGGCGCCCCCGTCGGATCGATGGTCTGTGGCGACCGGGAGTTTATCAGGGAGGCGAGACGATGGCGCAAGGTGTGCGGCGGCGGCATGCGGCAGGCCGGCATCCTGGCGGCGGCCGGGCTGCATGCCCTCGACCACCATGTCGAAAGACTGGCCGATGACCATCACAACGCCGAACTGCTGGCCACGGGGCTGCAGAAGTTCGCAGCGGTACGGGTGGATCCGGCCACGGCGCACACCAACATGGTCTTTGTCGGCATCGACGCCGAATTGTGCCATGATCTGGCCGAACACCTGCAGGCCGAGGGGATTCTCATCAGCCCCGGCAACCCGCTGCGGCTGGTGACCCATCTCGATGTCAGCGATCGCGACATCGGCCGGGTACTCAAGGCCGTCGCCACCTTCTTCCACCGCCAGGCCTGAACAGGTCCGAGCCGGCGGCGGCAGGGACGAAGGCCTCGAACCGGGGATTTCCCCATCAATGCGCACACCCCCCGCAAGAGAGATGTGCGCAGGGATGTGTTATTTCACTTTCTTGACGTTTGCTGCAGCCGGTCCTTTCGCCCCGGAAACAATGTCAAATGTCACCCGATTACCTTCCTCGAGCGACTTGAACCCGTCTCCCTGGATTGCCGAATGGTGGACGAAAACGTCGTTGCCGCCATCCTGAGCGATAAAACCAAAGCCTTTTGCATCATTAAACCACTTCACTGTTCCTTCAGCCATTGTACTGCTCCCTTGTACTCGGTCACTTTGTGACCTCTTTGTTCTAAAACCGGCCGATCTTCGATCTTCCGGCAAGCCGTCCGGAACGCCCGGGCAGCCATCTCTCCCGGCGATTACAGGCCGAAATCAAACGATCTCGCCCGTCCCCGCCTGGTTTTTCCCCGGGTATCGCCACCACTTACCGGGGCGACCGGGGAGACCTTCTTCACTGCCTCGACCGCAACCGCCGGTTGTCTGGTCGGACGTGCTATCTTCTTTATGGATACTGCGTCGCCAAGCGTCTTCTGGATCTGCCTCACCAGTTGGGTGTCGTCACCGGTGGCGAATGTAAACGCATCACCGACGCAGGTTGCCCGACCGGTCCGGCCGGTCCGGTGGGTGTAGGCCTCGAAGGTGTCGGGCATATCGAAATTGATCACATGAGAGAGCCCGGACACATCGATCCCCCTGGCAGCGATATCGGTGGCAACCATGATGGTATAGGTCCCCCGCTTGAACCCTTCCAGGGCCTGCTGCCGCTTCGGCTGCGACATGTTCCCCTGCAGGGCGGTGGCCTTGAAGCCGGCCTTGTCAAGGACCTGGGCCAGGCTCCGGGCCTTGTGCTTGGTCCTGGTGAAGACCAGGGCGTTACGGATCTCGGGCTGGAGAAGAATCTCCTGCAGCAGGGCGGACTTACCGGTCTGCTCGACCTGAAAGATCGAGTGGCTGACCGTGTCGAGCGGCACCTGGTGATCAATCTGCACCGTTACGGCGTCGTCAAGGATATCCTCGACCAGGTGGCGCACCTCGCGGGGCATGGTGGCCGAAAACACCAGGGTCTGCCGTTGCTGCGGCACCTGCTTGATTATCCGGCGGATATCCGGCAGAAATCCCTTGTCGAACATGTGATCGGCCTCATCGAGGACCAGTATCTCGACATGGCGCAGTTCGACGGCCTTGTCCTGCAGGTGATCGAGGAGCCGGCCGGGACAGGCGACAATGATCTCCACGCCCTCCCGCAACTTCCGTGCCTGCACGGACTTGCTCACACCGCCGTAGATGACGGCGCTGCGGATCCTTGTCCCTGCCGCCATCCGGGCGAAGTATTCGTGAATCTGCTCGGCCAGTTCACGGGTCGGGGCGATTACCAGGGCCTGGACCCCTTTCTTAGGATGCTGAAGGCACCGCTGCAGGATCGGCAGGACAAAGGCTGCCGTCTTGCCGGTTCCGGTCTGGGCCAGGCCCAGAACGTCACGCCCGGCGAGAACGGGGGGAATAGCCTGCTGTTGAATCGGGGTCGGACTGGTATAGCCGCTGGTCTTGATGGCGGCGGTGATGTGGGGGTGAAACTGAAAGACAGAAAAACTCATTCAAACTCCTGGCACCTGTTCACGGTGCTGTATATATGCTTTTCCCGCTTCCATCCCGAATGGAAGGAAAAGGGACGCCATCTCATTTTCAAAAATTGAAAACGAAAAATGTTTTCAGCACATTCGATCGTCAACAGGGAAGCGGGACATCCGTTCTGCATTGAAATCTGTGCCGATGGCAGATGGTTGTGTGGTAAAGGAGGCAAGGACTGCGGATCAGAACCGTCGCCCCTTTTTCTTGGGGGGCTTGGCCTCGTTGCAGACGAGGGTCCGGTGTTTATAAACCTTGCCGTTGAGATCCTCCATGGCCTTGTGTCCTTCTGATCTGGTCGACATCTCGACAAAGGCAAAACCCTTGGAACGACCGGAAAAATGATCGGTAACCAGATTGGCGGCAACGACGCTGCCATAGGTCCCGAAAAGGGTCGCGAGTTCCGGTTCGGTGATATCGAAGGGAAGACTACCGACAAAAAGTTTCATACTGGATCTCCTTTAACGTAGTCAGCAGAAACTTTGGCGGCATCAGGCGGTGCGATATCAAGACACGGCAGGAGGCGGGAAAGAGTATGCTCATAATAATTGTAAGACTGATATGATAAAAGGATCCATCAATTAATGCAAGACAATTCGGCAGTCGGGATCAACACAGACTGCCGCCGGGATCTCCACTCCAGCCCCTGCCGCAGTCTTCAGGAGGAATGGTGATCATTTCACGGCGAACAACCGCAGGAACGACGGGGGGACAGCGCTCTCAAACCGGCAGGGGACATTGCCGACGGGATGGATAAAGGCCAGGACCTGGGCATGCAGAGCGAGGCGTCTGAGGGGATTGCTGGTCGCCCCGTATTTCTTGTCCCCCACGATCGGATGACCGATATCCTGGAGATGGACCCGGATCTGGTGCTTGCGCCCGGTCTCGAGGGAAAGGCTGAGCAGCGAATAATCGCGATTGCCCTTGATCGTCCGGTAATGGGTGACCGCCCTCTTCCCCTGGTCCGGCTTCCGGCTCGAATAGACTTTGAACGCGGCACTTTCCGTCAACCAGGAGGTGACGGCCCCCTCCGCTGGCTCCACCTGTCCCTCTACCACCGCCACGTAGGTGCGCTCGGTGATCGTCGACATCCAGGTCTCCTGAATTCTGTCCCGGATGCCCTCGTTTTTGGCGAAGAGCAGCAGCCCCGAGGTTTCCCGGTCTATGCGGTGGACGATGAAGATTTTGGCGGCAGGGTCCTGCTCCTTGACGTATTCGCTGAGGATGCTGTAGGCCGTCCGGCGTTTTTCCGTTTCGGTGGCGACCGTCAGCAGCCCCGCGGGCTTGTCGATGACGATCAGATCGCGATCCTCGAAGACGATTCGTATCCCGTGGTAGAGCCGGTTGAAGGGGATTTTTTCCCATCGCACCCTGATCTCCTGGCCGGCATGCAGGGGATGGTCGAATTGAGTGACGACCTTGCCGTCCACCGAGACCTGCCTGTCGCGCAGGACGGCCTTGATGGTGTTGCGGCGCTTCGCCGGAACGCTGTCGACCAGATATTTCAGCAACTCCGTTTCGCTTTTGACGACCAGGGAAAGTTCTTCCCTGTCTTTCAAGCTATCAATTTGATGTCGATTTCTCAGATTTTTTTTCATCACGTCCATGGGGTGGTTCGAGGGAGGGCTACAAAGAGGGGCCCGGCGGCGGCATCACCGTATTGATGCGGTGTTTCAGATGGAACAGACGGCGCAGACGGAAGCAGTACCATCCTTATCCAACCGCTCGGCGAAACATTCGACGATATCGACCATCCATGCCTGCCGCAGGGAACACCAATCACCGCTCCAGAGCCAGTGTATCTTCCGGGCAAAGAGCAAGGGGAGGCAGAAATCCCGCTCGACGGTGGGAGGACGGAGAATGGTCAGCAACTCCGGCAGGGTCGGCAGCCGCCAGTCGCTGCGGCCGGCATAGCCCTGCCGGTTCAATTGCTCCACATACTCTCCCGCCTGCCTCCAGTCAAGCGGGAATTCCGAGCCCTGCCCCTGCCACAGCAGCCCGGTCAGGGGATCGAGGACAAGCCGGTCGCCCCCTGACCGCAATTGATGCGCCCGGTAGGCGGTCGGTCGCATCAACCGGTCGAGACCAACCTCCGCCTGCGCCTCGCAAGAGCGGATGCGTTTGGCTTCCCGGCGCATGATCACCGCCGAACCCTCGTCCTCCTCATCCTCCGCGAACAGGCACCCGGCCGCCGAGGTCGCCTTCCAGGCGGCGAAGACATCCTCCAGGGCCGAACGCATCTGCCTGGCGGTAGCGTACCGTCGCGACGGTACGGAGGCAAGGCCGGTCATGATCCACTCATCCCAACTCGCTCCCAGCTCCGGCCGCAGACTGCTCGGCACCGGCGCGTCCCCCTGCGCCGGTGCAGCCAGACGACCGGTCAGGAGCCGGTAGGCGAGCATTGCGGTGCTGTAGAGATCGGCCCGCTCATCCGCCGTCTCCGGCCTGATTTCCTGCTCCGGAGCGGCGTAGAAGGGCGACCCGACCTGCAGCCCCTTGATCCCCAGCCGCTCTTCGCCGCGAACCCGGGAGAGACCGAAGTCGATAATCTTGATCCGGTCGTCGCCGGTCAGCATCAGATTATAGGGTTTCAGGTCCCGATGGACAATGCCGGCGAAATGGAGGCGCTCCAACCCTTTGAGGGTCTGCAGCAGATAGCGGGTGGTCTTGGCGACAGAGATGGGCCGGGAGGGTCGCTCAACCTCGTAGGCTTCACCGATCAAGGTGCCGAGCGAATGGGCGTAGTACTCGAGGACGATGAAGGGGCGGCCGCCTGCCTCGTCACAGTCCACCACCCCGGCGACATGGGCATGGGCGATGCCGCCCATGATCCGGGCTTCGTCGAGGAACGCCTGCCGCAGCTGGTCCTCGCCGGCGAGATCGACGAGCAGCTCGTCCCGGGGGGCAAGGACCTTCAGGGCGACGATCCTGCCGGTGAGCGGCGCCCGCCCCTTGTAGACCATGCTCATGCCGCCCCGGCCGAGACGACCGATGACCTCGTATCTGCCAAGACGATTCATGACCGGAACAGCCTCTCGGCATAGGCCTCGGGAAAACCGAGCCGACGGATCTTGGCGGCCGTGATCCGGCAATCGTAGGGAACGAACATTACCTGCAGCAACCGGGTCACCGAGTCCCACACCAGGTACTTGGCCCTCTGGTCGCCGTCCCGCGGCTGGCCGACACTACCGGCATTGACGATATGCCCCGTTTCTTCCGGCAGCCTGATCGTCCTCTCGGCCAGCGGCTCACGAACGATCTCTCCCTCCGCCTGCCGCACGAGTTGCAGGTCATGGGTGTGGCCGACAAAATAGAGCGCTACCGGGGACGAAGCGAAGAGTCCGGCAATCTTCCGATCGGACTGAGTGAACAGGTAGATAAAAACCGATTCGGGCGGAAAACCGTGGACGAACATCGCCTCGGCCAGCAGCACGGAGCGCGGCAGACTGCGGCAGTAGGCCAGACTCTCTTCGCCAAGGAGCTGCTCGGTGCGGACGTTGTTCTCCCGGGCCTGAAAGTTCATCCACCGTCTCGCCTCCGCCGACAGCAGTGCCGCTTCGTGGTTGCCGAGTATCGCCAGGCATTTCAGTTCTTGCACCAACCGGACAACCCCATCGGGATCGGGACCATAGCCGATCATATCCCCCAGGCAGACGATCCGGTCCACCTCCCGGGTACGGAGGTCGGCCGCAACCGCTTCCAAGGCCTCCAAATTTCCATGAATATCTGAAAGAACCGCGATTCGCATATCTCTGCCGGCTGATTGTCGATGGAGTCGAGGCGTACCGTCCAGTTTCAGACTAGACCAAAGCAAAGTCGAGAGGCAAGTACTTTCACCGCCGATCTGCCCCGCCGAATTGCAATGGACGCCACATCGCAGCACTTGACATGCACAGGAGGCCTTCTTATTTTCTTTTCTGGAAACGAGAATTATATATAATTTCAATTGAATACAATCAACAACACGATGTTCGGCCATGTTTTCATCAGTCCATCCATAACCAACAGGAGGTGCAGTTATGCGAACGCGATTTCATGATCTGCAGCAGATGTTATCATCAATGGATGCCTTGCGGGACACCTTCAATCTGCTGAGCGGTCAGGCACATGAAGGTCTGCCGCGATTTGAGGGCGGCTGGGGAATCCCTGACGGGTGGCCCAAGATGAACCTCTACGATACCGGGGAACAGCTGGAAATGCGTGTCGAACTCCCCGGTTTCTCCCGGGAAGACATCCAGATCAAGGTCCAGGGCAATTACCTCGAGATCAGCGGTTCACGCAAGGCGGCCGGACCGGAAGGCTATACCGTGCACCGCCGGGAACGGGAAAACCCAACCTTCACCCGGAGCATGACCCTGCCGATCGAAGTCGACAGCGGCCAGGCTACCGCCTCGATCAAGAACGGCATACTGAGTCTTGTCCTGCCGAAAAGCGTTGCGGCACGCCCGCAGCAGATAACGATCCGCTGATGCAACGAGATGATCTGAACAGGAGGTCTGCCATGACACAGGAAAACCCAATTGCCCAGGCTGGAAAGACGGCCGTGGAGAAACCGGAAAAACTCACCGTGCTTATCCCCAGCGTCGATATCTACGAAAACAGTGATGAATATCTCGTCTACGCCGATCTGCCGGGCGTGACGAAGGAGGATGTCAGCATCGATCTTGATAACGGCCAGCTGACCCTGATCGGCAACCGCTACGTCGAGGCGGTCAAGGGCCAGCTGACGGCAGAGTTCGGTTCCGCCCGGTATCGCCGGGTCTTTTCGGTACCGCAGGGGATCGATCTCACCAGAGTCGATGCCGAACTCACCGACGGCGTCCTCAAGCTGCACCTTCCTAAATCGGAGGCGGTCAAACCGCGGAAGATCGAGATCCGCGAAGGCTGACCGGCGTCAAAGGCCGGCGTCGGGGCGGGCGGCGATACCGTCAGCCCCGGCGCCCGATCAGGCTGCGCTGTCTTTTTTCGCGTCGAGTTCGGCCCAGCGGTTGTAGAGGGCATCAATCTCTTCGCCGATCTGTTGGAGATTCTCCCAACATTCGGTAAGCCGGGCCGGATCGGCGACCGTCTCCGGCATTTCCATCGTCTGCTGCAGTCCTTCCTGAACACCCTCGGCGGCGGCAATCCGCTCTTCGAGCTGCTCATACTCACGCTGTTCCAGGTAAGAGAGACGGCCGGCCTTCTTGCGCCCCCCTTCTTCGGCACCCACGACCTTCACCGGTGCCGCCGGGGGGCGATCGGCCTTTTCACTTTCCTGAATATGGGACAGCCACTGTTCGTAGTCGGCGTACCAGGCCACCCCGCCGTTGCCGTCGAAGCCAAGAATCCGGTCGCAGAGGGCATCGAGCAGAAAGCGGTCATGGGTAACAAGGACGAGGGCCCCGGGGAATTCCTGCAGGCTTTCCTCGAGGACATCGAGCGAGGGGATGTCGAGATCGTTCGTCGGTTCGTCGAGGAGCAGGATATCGGCCGGCTGCCGCATCAGCGCGGCGATCAGGATGCGGGCCTGTTCACCGCCCGACAGCTGTCCCACCGGCGTTTCCAGCTGGTCGACGCGAAAGAGAAATTTCTTCGCCCAGGACACCACGTGCAGAGATCGCCCCTGATAGACGACGGCGTCGCCATCCGGGGCCAGGGTTCGGCGCAGCGTCATCTCCGGCCTGATCTGCTCGCGTCTCTGGTCGAAACTGACGATACGGACCCCGTCGGCCGCTGTCAGGACCCCGGCATCCGGGCGCAGGCCCGCAGGATCAGCGGATGCAGCGAGGATCTGCATCAAAGTCGATTTGCCGCAGCCGTTTCTGCCCAGCAGGCCGACCCGCGAGCCCGGTGAGAGCTGGAGATCAAGGCCGGTGAACAGCGTTTTTCCGCCAAGAGATTTGGTGATACCCGATCCGTCGAGCAGCTTTTTAGTTTTGCGCCCTGTCGCCTCGAAATCGATCTGCACCGCCGAAGAAGCACGATTGCGCATCCTGACCCGGCTCAGTTCGTCCTGAAGCCTGCCGGCCTCGTCAATCCGGTATTTAGCCTTGGTCGCCCGCGCCTTCGGTCCGCGGCGGAGCCATTCCGTCTCGCGCCGGACCTTGTTGGCTAGGCGCTCCTCCTCCTGGGTCTGGAGGGCGACAAAAGCCGACCTTTCCTCAAGGAATCGCGAGTAATTGCCATCAGCCTGAAAAATCCCGTCAGGATACATCGCCGAGAGTTCAAAGACACGGTTGGTACAGTTTTCGAGAAACTGCCGATCGTGACTGACCAGCAAAAAGGCGGAGACCCCCAGCCCCTGCATGCCATTGAGCAGGCCCTCGAGCCAGAGGATTCCTTCGATATCGAGATGGTTGGTCGGCTCATCCATCACCAGGACGTCCGGGGAGACAAGGAGCGATCGACAGATCGAGAGCCGCTTGCGCCAGCCGCCGGACAATTCACCAACCGGGATCCTGTCCGCCCTGAAGCCGGCGAGACTGAGCAGAGTCTGGACCCTGGTATACCGTTCGGTCTCGGTAAAATGGGTTTCCTGCAGTGCTTTAAGCAGGTTATCGGTAGCGGTCGCCTGCTCGTCGAATACATCGGCCTGGGCGAGATAGCTGATCCGGGCATGTTTCTGCGAGACAACCTCTCCCGAATCCGGATCCTCGATACCGCAGAGGATCCGGAGCAGCGTCGATTTCCCCGAACCGTTGGGCCCGACGAGCCCGATCCGTTCCCCTGACGCAATCGACAGGTTGATATTGTGAAAGAGCCTGCGGGCGCCATACGATTTGCTCAGGCCTTTGCCGATGATCAGGTTGACCATAGTCGCCTCTTGTCGATCGATAGGGGGGTCGCACCGGTGACGATTCGGACCGCTGCCGGGACTGGGAAGCGGTCGGCAGTTACCGGCCGCGACTGGTCATACTGAAAGCTCATCAGATTCCATTCTGCCATGGTGTCAAAGGCGTGGTTCGGTTGTGCAATCACGCATTGGTCCTTTTATTGTTGAACTATTGCCCTGTCAAGAGTATAAATTAACCGGTTTTTCTGACGGCTCTTATCCTGCCGAAGATATAGATTATTACGTTATCACAACTAGTTATGTGATAGATATATGCAATTAGTATGGAATAAGTGAATGAGCGATCATTTTTACATCATCCTCACCGGCGACAGCGGCAAGACCCGCCGCCTCCCCATCCATAAAAAGATATTGACCGTCGTCAGCAGCATAGCCCTGCTGACGCTTGTGGTTCTGCTTGTTTCATCATCGTTGACGATGGGCCTTTTTGGCACAAACCTTCACTACGCCAAACAGATCGGCCATCTCCGCGAGCAGCTCCGGCACAGCACCCAGCTCATCGCCAGACAGCAGCAGAGCTCAGAGCAGCTGAAACAGCAGATGAGCCTTGAAATTGCCAATCTGGAGATGGCAAAGGCACGGCAGGCGGCTTCATTTTCCGAGGAAAAAGACGAAATCATCGCCTCCACCGTCTCTGAATTGAATGCCCGGACCGATCGTCTCAAAGAGGTCATGGATTCACTCGGCCTCAAGACCAGAAGGAGCTCTTACGCCAGACAGGACAGCGGCGGCCCCTTCATCCCCAGCGGCAACAGCGAACACGACCAGCTGCTCGTCAAGACAGACAGATATCTTGAAACGATTCGCTACACCCCTTTAGGCAAACCGGTTCCCGGCGCCATTTCCTCCCGGTTCGGTTCTCGGCTGGACCCTGTGAACAACAGGGGCGCCCATCACACCGGCCTTGATTTCCAGGCCGGCAAAGGCGACAAGGTCTTTGCAACCGGCGCCGGTGTTGTCACCATGGCCGGCTGGAACGGAAACTATGGCAACAATGTCCAGGTCGACCATGGCAACGGCTATGTGTCGAGTCTCGCTCACCTCGACCGCTGTATGGTGAAGAAGGGGGATAGAGTCGAACGAGGACAGATCATCGGCCTGGTCGGCAGCACAGGCAGGGCTACCGGTGCCCATCTCCACTATGAGGTTTCACTTAACAGCAAAATGATCAATCCGGAAAAGTTGATGATAGTTGACGGAGTTACCCTTGCTGCCCCCCGCCCTTCGACAAAGAATTAACATGGGTTTTTTCGGCAAAAAACACGAAAGCGACGGACAATTGAGCCGGGCCGATGCACACGCCATATCCTCGCTCTTCGACAAAAATATGGTCATCACCGGGTCAATTTCCTTCAAGGGTAAAGCTCGTATCGACGGGATCATCAATGGCGATATTACAGAAGGAGATCATCTCATACTCAGCGAGACCGGAAAAATCATCGGCAATATCAAGGCAGTCTCCTTTAACTGTTACGGCACCCTCGAAGGTGATGTCCAGGCCGACAGCGTTATCGCCAGAAAGACCTGTTCGATTCACGGCAGAATCGAAGCCGCGAACCTGATGGTCGAGCCTGGAGCGGCGATCGATGGGGAGATCAGAGCCGCGGCCAAAGATCTACGCCGAAGCGAAGGGGAAGAACAGGCCGCATCGCCGCCATCTTCTGCCGTCGATTCCGCCACCGATGAGTAGCACTCCCCGCAAACCTGCGCGCCCCCGCACATTGACCGAGAGGGCATTTATCCCGCGCATCAAGTGTCCACATTGCGGCAATGATCTCGAATTCTTTGAAGTCAGTGAAGATGCTGTCGTTGTTACGCACTACGTCCAGAATCCGGACAGCAGTTTTTCCATCGAGGATAGAAGTGTTCAGTCAACAGGAGGAAGCCGACTCTTCTGTGGAAGCTGCGAGGAAGATCTGAGCGAGTTGCATGAACGCTTCGCCAATATGATTTTCTAACCGGCCCAGGATATTTTTTGTCCGCCACGGGGAATTTCATCCAGTTGGCATAAAAAAAGGGCTACCGATCGGCAGCCCTTTTTTCTTCTATCCTTATCGCTCTGATTCTGGAATCAGACGCAACCAGTCGGTTTAGGAAGGCCGGCCATCTTGCAGGCTCCCTTGCCGGGTCCTGACGGGAACAGCTCATAGATCCTCTTGAGCGGGAAACCTGTGGTCTTGGAGAGAATACGGACCATCGGGGCAATACCGTTTTTCTTATAGTACTCCTGCAGGGCATCGATAACCTTGGTATGCTCATCGGTCAGTTCGGAAATACCTTCAGAACTTTTTACATAATCTACCCAATTGTCATTCCACTCTTCCATTCCCTTGAGCAGGAATCCATCCTCATCTACCTGGAAGGTCGAACCGTTGTGTTCAAGCGTTGGCATTTTAAAACCTCCTTAAATATTTTTCTGTGGCT
>Ga0209066_10006621_pt1 | contig 11759 bp, 6 predicted proteins | sample All_14_2_FD_187198 | JGI IMG/M metagenome (GOLD analysis project Ga0209066, IMG submission 187198) | Freshwater microbial communities in response to fracking from Pennsylvania, USA - Allegheny Zone_MetaG_DW_15 (SPAdes) (version 2) ...
GTAGGTATCTCGACGGTTCGTGTGAACCGGGCAAACTGGAACGGCGTCGGTTGTTCGGGCGTACACCAAATCCACTGGGCCTGGTAGGTCCGGCCCGGCAGGTCCGCATCGGCGTGAAGGGTCAACCTTGCAAACAGCAAGAACGCCCCGCACATAAGGCGTGTGACGCGTATCATTTATTTCATCCTATTTCCCGAGGTGTAAATGAAATCACCCAATTGAAGGCGTAAGACTAATTGAAAAAAATGTTCATAGCGACTTTCTCACTGGAGCCGGATCAATGTTCCCAGCGGCAGATGCGGGATGGGGCCGATGAGTTGGAAGCCGTTGAAGACGCCCGCTGATCCGGCTTTGGCACTGCAGAAAAGTCCGGTGATCGAACCGGCGCTGTCCGCGACGATTCCCGAACATACCGCGCAGTCGCCGCCGGTTGCGCTGATCGGAAAACAGGTGTCGATGCAGTCGTAGACGGCATCGCAGATGATGAATCGTCCGTACTCGTACACGGAGCCCGCCCGACAGTAAAAGTAAATGTCGTATGCGGCATTGGGAGTAAGCCCTGAAAATACGAACCGGTTGGTCTGAGCATAGACGTACACATAGTCGTCCAGTAGCGCGTTGTAAGGCAGAGGGGAGTTGCGATCTGCGTTCAGTTTTATGCCCTCCGTCGCGCTCAGGGTGAAGCCTATCGTGCTTCTCGTCGCTCCGTCCGTCAGTTTAAGTTTGGACAATGAAAAGTTGGTTACCGTGTTTTCGAGGATCACAGCGCTGTTCCAATAATCGCCGGAGGTGCCGATTCGCGCCGCACCGGAAAAGGTGTTTATCGTTCCCGGCGCACCATCGTTCGGCTGGTACCCGTCTATGTCGAGATTGACGATGTCGGCGTTCTGACGGAGGAATGAACCGACGATTTGCAACCCGTTGAAAACGGAATCCGCCCCAGCGACTGCTCGGTAAAACAGCCCGGTGATCGATCCGCTGCCGTCGGCGGCGATCCCGTTGAAAACGACGTAGTCTTTGGTCCCGTTCGTCGAGAACCAGACATTGACGCAATCGCTGGCCCATCCGTCGAATTCGAATCGTCCGTGCAGGTTGCTGTAAAGGTAGAGGTCATAGCTCTCACCGGGGGTGAGTCCCGAGATGACGAACCGATTGGTGGCGGTTGTTCCCGCATAGGCGCTGAGATAGGCGTAATCGTCCATCAGCGCATTGGGCCAAGCGACGGCTTTGCTGTAGTCGCCTCCCAAAGAGCTGGTATCGACCGAAGCGATACTGAAGCGCACCGCACTGTTGGTGACGCCGTCGCTCAGCTTGAGGTTAGGGATCGTGAAATTTGTGCGGTTCGTATCGGAGATGGTCAGGGCATTCCAATAATCGCCGTCCGAACCGACTGCGGCCGCACCGGTATAAGCGGCGTTTGTGCCGGGCACCGTGTCACTTCTGTTGAACCCGTTGAGATCGAGGTTGATGAGGTCGGCCTGATAGGGGCGCTGTTCGGTGACGGACGCGCGCAGGGCCGTGCCGTCATTACCGTGGTCGTTAATATTCGTTCCGTTTGGGCCGACGACGAAGTCGATGATATCGTTGGCATTCAATGACAGAGACCGATACTCTGCCGTAAATGGAACTCGCCATTCACTCGGCGCAGCGGTGTCAACAGAAACCACAGCGTTGGTCAGTTGATTCCCGTTCAGAACCACATGGACATCGACCCCCATGGCGGCGTTACTGACGCCACCGCTCACGTCCCGGAACGTCGCCAGAACATGGTAAACGCTTGTCCTGGGAACAACGAACCGAACAATGGCGAACCGGCTGGCTTGATTGCCGTTGTCCGGATGAAGGACGATTTCGTTCGGCGCGATGGGGTGGTTGCCATCCGTCAGCCCGTTGCTGGCTGTGACGGCTACTGAGCCGGTATTGACGTGCAGGGTGGGAAGGTTATCACTGTCTGAAAAGCCTTTGAAACAAGCGCCCCAGTCCGTCGTTGTCTTGGTCAACCGGGTCAGGGTGCCGTTCGTTACGGCGGTCGTTTTGGCGAAAGTCCAAATTCCGCCCTGAGCATCGGTGTAGGGATTCGTCGGTGTGGTTTGAGCCATATCTGCCTTCAACGTCACACCGGGATCGAAAATTGCGGCTTGAGCCGGGAAGAGGCTGACCCAAAGCATAAGGCCAAATGAAAAGGTTATTCCTCGTTGAACGCTTTCCTTGAAAGACACGTTCCGCCGGTTATTAACGTTCATTTCATTCTCTCCTTTGCATGCAGCATAACCACCCATTTCGCTCAGTACTTTACGCTTTAGATATTCTTTGCGGAAGTCAGATTGACGCAAAAAAAATATCAGAATAACGCAAAACTGGAGGGCGATAAGATGATGGAAACGTGTGGACGGGCAGACGCTCGCCCCTCCCCTCCGTCACTGACCGATTACCCCCGGGCCGGCAGCCATTTTGATTTTGGCATGACAGGCATTGCGAGCAGGCCCTTACGGGTTGCTACAAACGGAAACACCGCGTTTTCACAGGTTTGTAGTGGCGCCGTAAGGCGCTTTTTGGACATACTTAAAATAGCTGCAGGGTCGGGGAAAACGCTGGACGATTTGGCGGGGGACCGTGTACGCTGTCTCATCATTGGCGTGAGTGGTTTTCATCCGGGGGAAACGTAAGCGACAGGTCGCAGACGGGGGGAGGTGCGCGTGAGAAGAAACATCGGGATATGGTTGGGTTTGTTAGGGGTGATGACGGGGATGGCGCAGGACGGGGAACTTCCCGATATCGCGCCGAAGGCGGGGTGGGACACGTTGCCGCCCGTGAAAAGGTCCGAAAGTGATTGGCCGTGGTGGCGGGGGCCGAATCTCGACAACATTGCGGCTCCCGGTCAGAAGCCGCCGGTGGCATGGGGCGCGGGTTCAAATGTTCTCTGGCAGGTACGGTTGCCGGGCATCGGGCACTCGTCGCCCTGCATCGTCGGCGACCGCATTTACATCACGTCGGGAACAAAAGGGCAGGGGCAATCGACGATTTTGCTCCTCTGTCTGGAGCGGGCCACGGGCAGGATGGTGTGGCAGACCGAACTCTACAATGGGGCGCCCGCGAAGATGCATCCCGACAATTCGCTGGCCTCTGCGACGCCCGCCTGTGACGGCGAACGCGTGTTTGTGCCTTACCAGAGCAGCGCTTCGGTCATCATGACGGCAGTGGGGGTGGACGGAAAGATCCTGTGGAGTCAGACGGTCGCTCCCTACAACACGATACAAGGTTTTTCAGCGTCACCGAACGTGTACAAGTCCGCGGTCATCATCCCGGTCGAAGGGCCAAAAGGCAGTTATATGACGGCGTTTCACCGGGCGACCGGCGAGGTGGTGTGGCGCACGAGGTTGCGTGCGGTCAGCGAGGGTTACGGACCGGCAGTTGTTGCGCGTGTGGCTGGACGCGACCAGCTGTTGCAATTGGGCGGCACATTCACGCGCGGTTTCGATCCGGAGAACGGTGCGTTGCTGTGGGAGTGCGAGGGGCCCGCAAAGAGAGTTTGTGTCGCGACAGCGGCGTTCGATCGGGATACGGTCTATGCGACGGGCGGATATCCGAACCGGATTCTGATCGCCATCCGTGCCGACGGCAAAGGTGACGTCACAAAAAGCCATATCCGCTGGTCCAGTGACGCCAAAGTGGGATACGTGCCTTCCCCGCTTTTGTTCGACGGACTGTTGTATGCGGTTGCGGACCAAGGCTTGATGCGGTGTTACGACACGGTCGGCGGGCGTGTGCTTTGGGAGCATGATTTTAAAGTCCCGTTCTATTCGTCGCCGACGCTGGCGGATGACAAACTCTATCTGTTCGATCGCAAGGGCAAGGGGTACATTGTGCCGACGGGGCGGACGGCGGGCTCAATTGTGACCAACGAATTGCCTTCGGGCGTATTCGCCACGCCGGTGTTTCTGGAGGGGCGCATCTATCTGCGGACACTGGATGATCTCCGCTGTATCGGCGAGAAGTAGTTCGGCCGTCAGGAGCTTGGATCTCAGAGTTTCGTTTGAAAAAGGGGAAAGAAACGAATGAAACATGTTCAACTTATGGCGCTGTCGGCGTTTGCCTTTCTTCTCATGGCAGGGGTTAAAGCGCGGGCAGATAAGGACGGCATGGCTCCAGTGGTCTTCTGGACAAGTGAACCGGTCCGTCCGGGGGAAACGGCGATCATGATCGGGGAGAATCTTGGCGGTGATCCGTCGATTGAGATCGTGCGGTTACCTGACGGACGCATCCGAAAGCCGGCCAAAAGCGATGACTCTGGGATTAAGAAAGGGATGCAAGTGGAGACGTTCCAGGCGAACGCGCAGTCGGTGAAGTTCACTGTGCCTGAGTCTCTGAGTCCGGGGCTTTTCGCGGTTCGCCTGAGTACGGGCACCGGCACAGTGGACAGGGTGCTTAACCGGCCGCAGGTCTGGTGGCTACAGGGCGATGGCGGTGAGGCGGCGACTCCGGGCGGATGGCTCCGCGCGTTTGGAAGAAATCTCGGATGGAAATCCGCCGAATGTTCGCGGAAATCCATGGCGTGGCTCGACGGGCCGTATGCGGGTTTTCTGATCGTTGAAGCGGACAGTCACTCGATACGCGCGACGTTGCCTAAGGACTTGCCGGAGGGGGCGTATCGTTTGTTCATTCATAACGGAGCGGGCGGCAACGCGGGGTGGAGCGATCCCGTGGCTTTGAAGGTTGCTAAAAATGGCGTGTGGCCGCAAACGGTGTTCAATGTGACGAATTTTGGCGCGCAGGCCGACGGGGTGAAGGATGACACGTTGGCGATTCAGGGTGCCTTGGCGGCGGCTGCGACGAATGGCGGCGGCATTGTCTATCTGCCCTTAGGCCGTTATGCGGTTTCTGACACGTTGACGATCCCGCGCCGCACGGTGTTGCGGGGGGCGAGGCAAGATTGGGTCGCGCTCGCTTGGCCCGAACTTGCGAATCCGCCCGAGGCGCTCGTTCAGGGCACCAACTCGTTTGGGGTGGAAAACCTTACGATCTATGCGAACCATCACCGCCATGTCATCGCGGCAGACTTGGGTGACAAGCCTGACGCAGGGGATGTGTTTTTACGACATGTGCGTGTTCGAGGCGACTCTTATCGGGGACATCCGACGGCCGATGAGGTGGACAGCCGGTTTCGTGAGTCGATGAAGTGGTCCACAGGAGGTGGCGACACGGTGCGGATGGGGGGGCGCAACATTGAGATCACCGACTGCGATTTTTATGGGACAGGCCGAGCCCTGTATCTGAGCCGTGTCCGGGGAGGTCGTGTGGAAGGCAACCGGTTTTTCAACGGCCGTTGGGGCTGGTATTGCATTTCGGGTAGCGACGGACTGATATTTGAAAACAACGACATCACCGGCGCGGACCTGATGTCCACCGGTGGAGGCCTGAACTGCCTCGACGGTTCGCGTTTCTCGCAGAACGTGTATTATGCCGGAAACAGGCTGCAACTGATGCACGGGTGGGACCGCGAAGCGATGACGTCGGACGCGGGAGGCGAGGCGTTTTCGGGAAATCCCGGCGTTGTGAATGGAACGACGCTTGCGCTTGACGGCAAGCCGAACTGGCGTGGCAGGGATTGGCGGGGCGCAGGGGTTTTTGTGCTCGCCGGTAGAGGCGCAGGCCAGTTCCGCCGTGTGACAGGGCAGGGTGATCAGTCTGTTGAAGTCGACCGCCCCTGGGATGTCGCACCTGACGCGAACTCGTTCGTGTGCGTCACGATGTTCCAAGGGCACTACCTTATAGTCGGAAACACGTTTTCAGACTGCGGGGCGATGCAGTTTTATGGCACGGCAGTTGAGAACATCGTGGCGGGAAACACGGGCACACGCATGTCCGGTTTTCGGGGGCTGGGGCTGTGGTATCACGGATACCAGCCGAACTGGTTCTGCGAGTTCAGCGACAATGCGCTCACGGAAGGCAATTATTACCACTGGAGCAAGGCGGCCGATGCGGTCCTCGAAATATCAGGACAAGGTCGAGCCCCGTACACTGGCCCTCTAAACGTTGGAGCGGTCGTGCGGAACAACCGGCTTGACAGCCAGTCGCATATCCGAGTTGGTGGAGCGACGCGCGATGTTGTCGTTGAAGATAACCGTGTCGCGAATTCCGGGCTAGGCATTTTTGTCAGCAGGCTCTCAACGAATGTGTTGTTGTGCGCCAACACGTTTGAGAATGTCCGTGAAGAGGTCGTAGACGAGCCGGCGCTACGTCGTGCAGCTGAGGAACGCCTTCACTGCTATCTCAACCGCTCCGATCCGATTGCCAACTGGGATTTTGAGAAAACAGATCGGATGAAAGTCGCCGATGTCTCCGGTAACGGTTTCCGCGCCAGTCTCAATGCCGGAGTGACGACGGTGACGAACGGTGTGCGTGGGCGCGCCGGGATGTTCGACGGCACGGGTTGGTTGTGTGTGGATGAGCCGGCCGTGTTCAATGCGCCTAATATGACGGTTTCGCTATGGATTAAGCCTGCGAATCTTCGTGGCCGACGCGGATTGTTCGGCAAACGCCTTGGGGGCTGCGAGGCTCCATTCATCCTCTCTCAGAGCGGAGCCGGGCTCAGCTTTGAGGCCACCGACACCGAACACCGCTGGACGTTCAACTTTATCTCCGGTCCTGTGCTGAAGGAGAAGGAATGGACGCACGTCGCTGCGGTCGCGCAGCGTGGCAAGGGCGTTACGCTTTTCGCGAACGGCAAGCCTGTCGCCGAAAAATTGAATGCGTCTGACAGGATCGGTAACGGCGAGCCGCTGGTTCTCGGGCGTGAAGCGTGGGGAGGCGAGCCCTCATCAACCGGAACGCCTGGATATTTTGTCGGCCAGATGGACGAGGTCAAGGTCTGGACAAGGGCGCTCTCGCCCAAGGAGATTGAGGTAGAGGCTTCTCTTCGGCCGGCCGGAAATTGATTTCAAGGCCGCGTATGACGTGAGAGGCCGTTATTTCGGGAATACAGGCGTATGCGTCACTTCGCAAAACAGTCGGACACCAACTCGTCCTCGACGGCTTGTCCCAGATCCAGCAGATGAACATACGTTGCGATGCCGGTTGGATCGACGAACTCTGTAAAGGTTAGCGTCTCGCGGGGCGCACCTTTGCTCCAAGCTCCAGGCGCCTCAACTCTTGCTCCGACCTTGACCTTTTTTCCGTTAGGGCGAATCGACGCGTCGTTTTCTAACTCGCCGATGCGGGTTGGATCAATCACCACGCCAGAAAAATGGGGATGCTTTTTCAGTACCTCGCTATTTTGGGCTGTGCCCAAGCAATAAACGACAGGTCCGCGCATCAGTGCTGCTTTTCCTTCCTGCAACTGGTGCCCCTTGATAAAACGCCAGGTCATCGGCATGTCCAGTGTTACCGTGTCACCGGCTTTCCAGGAGCGGTGAAGCTCGAAGGCTTTCGCGTTCGGAGAGGCGGAGACAGGAGCCTCACTGTTGACGGTGACGGTAGCGTTGCGGCACCAGCGGGGGATGCGCAGCCGTAAGGTGAACGCGGCTTCTTTCGACGGTGTCACGCGGAACACCACATGCCCGGTATCCGGGTAGTCCGTTTCCTGAGCGACCGTCACGGTCGCATCGGAAGAGGTCGTCACGGTCGCCATCGACGTCGTGAACAGGTTGACTGACAGCGCGCCGTCCGTAGACCGGTAGTAGACTTTTTGGGGTAACTCCGCAACGATACGGCGGTAGTTGCCGGGGCAACAGAAACCATCCTGATTAAAATAGACGCGCGGCCCGGTCAGCGGCGTGAAATAGCGGAGCTTCCGGCCGGCTGGATCCTGCGCCGCAAAGAGCGCATTGTAAATCGTGCGCTCCATCAGATCGCCGTATCGGAGATCTCCTTCCAGACGCATCAAACTGTCTAGCCAGCGCAGCAGATAAGCCGTCACGCACGATTCGCCAATGGCGCCTGCGCCGTTCTGCGTATAAGAGAAATATTCACCGTCGGATGCCGAACCGGCAACATTGAGCCCTCCGCCCATACGCAGCAATTCATGGCGCATGTAATTCGACATGTCCATCAGCGAGGGAGTGCCGTCCATGCGGTAGAGTTCTGTTTGCGCGTAGCAGCGCGCGAGCATCACATAAACATGCGCGGGCTTGGTCTCGAATGTCTGTCGCCAGTCACGCAGCGACGCGCATTTGATTTCGCCCGTACCATTGCCGTGACGGGCGTTAGCGGCGAAATCCAAATATCGCTTGTCGCCAGTCACCCGGTACAGCACGAGAAACGCTTCGGGAAGCCCGGCCGTGCAGATCTCTTCGGGGTGCGGGTCTTGCGAGAACGTACGGATCACATAGTCGGCGAGCGCTCGCGCGTCCTGCAGCGTCTTCGCGTCGTGCGTGAGGAGGCCATTGTGAGTCAGCCCGAGCAAGAGATACTCCTGCTCATGCAGCGCCCAGTTCCGGTGGTTCTGATGGCCGTCAGGTTCGGGTTTGAACGTGCCGATGTAGCCGTCGGCGTCACGTGTTCCGAGGACGCCATCGATTAAACGGCGCGTCTTTTCCGCGACCTTCTGATCGCCCGTATAGGCGGCGAACAAACTGCCAGCATCGATGACTTTGCCCACGCCGACGTAGTGAGAACCGTTTGTAAACGGGCGGGATTGGAACGGCGAAATGAAAACACCATCCGAATCGAGCGCCATGAAGTTCGTATAGATGAGATCGTTGATCCGTCGGCCAATCTCGCCGGAAAGCTCCGGTTGTTTCAAAGTGATCGGCTGAAGCGTGTCGGCGACTCTTGGCGCGATGCCATCTCCGCAGGCCGCTGTTACGGTGAGAACCGCCATCGTTTTTATGAGAAAGGGTCTCCGCATGATTTGCCTCTGTTTTGCGTGATCGTTTCGTAGACGAATGGATAAGTTAAGGTTTGTTGGGCGTGGTGCTGTCGGCGGCAACCGGGAACATGGAGATCCTGAATTTGGCGCAGCCATAGGGAATCAATGTGATCCGCTCGGTTGGTCCTTTGCCCGTGATAGGCGCAGTGGGGAGGCTGGGCATTCCGGCCTCCGGTGACCAGTCGATGGGGACAGCGCGGGCGCGAATCTTCAGCGGCGAGGCCAGCGGCCAGTCCCAGCTGGCTGGCATTGGCACGCGTTCGACGGCGAGATCGGTTTTCCGCACGTCCAGCGCGTATTGCCATTTGGCGGAAGGATCGGGCGTGTTCGCGTCTTTCGTGTCTGGGATCGGAAGCGCGAATAGAAGTGGTCCGAACGAGACGGACGCGTAAGGCGCGTTCTGCGCGTTGGCATCCTTGCCGGTGATGACGCGCGCCTCCATCGGGAAGTGCAGTCGTACAGTGTCATCCGGCTTCCAGCGGCGTTCGACGTGCGCGAACCCCTTGGCGTCTGGCGTGACCTTGACATCGGCATTATTCACGAGGATCTCGGGCTTCGCGCACCAGCCGGGAATGCGGAACGAAAGCGGGAATGTCGCTTCGCGGGCGGGGTTGATTCGCATCTCGACTGTTTCATTAAAAGGATAGTCGGTGCGGCAGGTTATTTCAATCGGCACGCGGTTGGCTACCAGCGCGGTCACTTTGCAGGGGCCGTAGTAAGCGGCAGCAAGTCCATTGTCGTACGTGGCCATCCACATGTGCGTCACGTACCACGGCAGAATACGGTTAAGCGCCGCTGTACAGCAGAGCGGGTGATGCGTTTTCCGATAAGAATATCCAACGGCATGACCGATGGGGCGGTTGGTCGGAGAGCAGTCTGCGATACGATTGGGACTTTGGAGGTAAACATGGGTCTTGAAATTTTGCGTTACGGTCATGGGGCCGGCGTTGAAAAAAGCACGCTCGGCCCTGTCGGCGAGGCGACTTTGGCCGCTGATCAGAAGCAGGGCGGTCTGGCTCCAAATGTAGCCGGCCACATCGCAGGTTTCCGTGCCGCGGAATGCGCCGGTCGGTCCATAGAACTCGTCGGCAACGGGTACGCCGGAAGGTTGCATGGCGACGCGATCTAAGAGGTCGTGCCACGCGAGCGCTATGTCGAGAAACGCGCGGTTGCCCGTCCAGAGGTAGCCCAAGGCCCAGGGAGTCGTGCTTTCAAGGAAATGCACGACGTGGTCGCTCTTTTCCATGCCCGGCTGGGGGTTGGGCATCTTACGGTAACGGTTCCATGAGCAGCCGCCCGGGCTGATGCCTCCACCATCCGGTGCAAACAGGGCGGTCAATTTTTCGGCGAGGACTTTGTTCCCGGTCCACTGATAAGTATCGAATACGGGCCAAGGGTTTGACATGCCCCAGCCGCGCCGTATCCAGTCATCGTTTCCGCTATAAGCGGTCTCGAGCGTTCGGAGCGCGAGTGGGTCACGCGATCCTGCGTAATAGCCAGACAACGCGCGTCCCAACAGACCGCAGGCCCAGATCGGCCATGCGTCACAACCTTCGCTAACGCCTTTCTCGCCGAAAAGGATCGCTTCACGGTCTGTTTGGCTGTTTTGATTCAGCCACCAGAGAAAAAGGATGCCGTCGGTGTTCATTTTAGGAGCGAGGGCGTCAAGGCGCGTTTGAGCCTGTCGGATCAGGCTTTCGTCGTGAAGGGCATAGCCGAGGCGAGTGAGGCCGTCAAACCAGTAGCCGCCGCCCTCATAAGGCCAGCCGCCATTGGGCCAATTGAGCTTGCCTCCACGCATGGTGTAGTTGGTCGCCCACGCCTGACGAAACGCCTCGTGATACTCGTCCATGTGCCCGGTGTATCCGTCCCTCGCGGCAAGGCATCTGTCGCGCAGCCAACCCTGCGGTTCGACCGCACCGGGTGACAGCGCCAGAAGGGCGGGGCGGACCTTGGTCTCAAAGGGGCGGCGGTAGATCGCCTGTTCCTCCGTTTCTGTTTCTGCGGCAGTCCCTTTCAGCGGTAACAGAAGCACGGTGCCGTATACGAAAAACTTAGCAGACAAAAACGTGTTCGCGTTCATGGCCTTATCCCCCATCATTATTACTGGAATACTATAAAAGATCGGCTTCTGTTGCGGAAGTCAGATTTCCGCAAAAATAATAGCAGAAAACGTAAAACGGCATTCGCAGATTCCATCGTCCAGACGCCCTTGTTTTTCACGAATATGGCCCGTATTGGACACCGGAAATCTATAGGAAATTCTGGATGATTGTGGCGCTCTCAAGCAGTTGGCGCAAGGCAGCCCACTGACTTTGTTCCAACGTTCTTTGAATCGCGGCTGCCACACCGTTCGTGTTTTCTGGCATTTTTTCTCCGGAGGCTTTTTTTGTCGAAATTTTCTTCAGGACGGATTCGGCGTTCCGCGCCAGTTGTGCGGTGATGTCCGCCGGCAGCTTTACGGTGATTCCGGTGATTCCAACCTCTGGCGCGAGCACAAAGGATTGGAGTTCATAGGCGCCCAGTAGCAGATTCCACGTTGGTGTGGCGGGCTGTTTGCGGGTGTCCGAAAGGTTGACGATTTTGCCTGTCGCGTTTGTTAGGGTCACGGTCACATCGCCCGGATAATATTCGCGGTTCACCAGATAGACGTAGCGTTTGCCGCCGTCGACCACGGTGCGCACGGTCACGGGATCCGTGTTTTCACCGACCGTCTCGAACTTTTTGGCAGGCAACGCGCGATAAGCCGCAGCGAATGGGCGCAACAGATCCGCATGTCCCCGGTCGAGCGTCAGACCGCCGCGAGAAATCACCATCGGGTCGAACCGTGCCAGCGCATTTGCATAATGGCGCATGAAATGAACGCCGCCGGAAAAGGCGGGGGTGATGCGCA
>Ga0209066_10006623_pt1 | contig 11756 bp, 10 predicted proteins | sample All_14_2_FD_187198 | JGI IMG/M metagenome (GOLD analysis project Ga0209066, IMG submission 187198) | Freshwater microbial communities in response to fracking from Pennsylvania, USA - Allegheny Zone_MetaG_DW_15 (SPAdes) (version 2) ...
GGCCTAGCATGGCTGCTATTGGGGCTGTGATGACCCAACCCCGCATCCTCCTCATCGTGTCCGGCGGCATCGCGGCGTACAAGGCGCTGGAGCTGGTGCGCGTGCTGCGGCGGCAGGGCATTGCGGTGCGCGCGGTCATGACGAAGGCGGCGGAGAAGTTCGTGACGCCGCTGTCGCTTGGCGTGCTGACCGAAGATCATGTCTACGGCGATATGTTCGATCTGAAGGAAGAGCGAGAGATCGGTCATATCCAGCTGTCCCGCCAGGCGGATTTGATCGTGGTCGCGCCTGCCACCGCCGACATTCTCGCCAAGATGGCGGCGGGGATCGCCGACGATCTTGCCACCACTATCCTGCTCGCGACCGACAAGCCGGTGATGGTTGCGCCGGCAATGAATGTGCGCATGTGGCACCACAAGGCGACACAGCGCAATTTGGAGCGTCTGCGCGCAGACGGCATTCATATCGTCGAGCCGGATGACGGCGCCATGGCCTGTGGCGAATGGGGCAAGGGGCGCTTGCCGGAACCGGAAGAGATTGCGCGCGCGATTGCGGAAATGCTGGCGAAGCCGCGCCTGCCGGATCCGTTGGCGGGGCAACCGGATTTCGCTGGGCCGGAGCAGCCACTTTCGGGTCGCCATATCCTCATTACCGCCGGGCCGACGCATGAGCCGATCGATCCAGTGCGCTACATCGCCAATCGCTCATCCTGGAAGCAGGGCTTTGCCATTGCGCGGGCGGCGGCGCTGGCTGGCGCGCGGGTGACGCTGATCGCGGGGCCGGTGAACCTGCCCACACCAGCGGGAGTCGATCGCGTCGATGTGCAGACCGCGCGCGAGATGCAGGCTGCGGTCGAAGGCGCGCTGCCCGCCGATGCCGCGATTATGGTCGCCGCCGTCGCGGACTGGCGCGCGGCAAGCGAGGCGGAGCAAAAGATCAAGAAGTCCAGCGACGCGCCGCCCGCGCTCGCACTCGCCGAAAACCCCGATATTCTCGCGATGCTCGGCCGCCACGCGCAGAGGCCTAAGCTGTTGATCGGCTTTGCGGCCGAAACCGAGAAGCTGGCCGAACATGCGCAGGCCAAGCTGGCGAAGAAGGGGGCGGACTGGATTGTCGCCAACGACGTGTCCGGCGACGTGATGGGCGGAGACGCCAACACCGTGCAGATTGTGACGGCGAATGGCATCGAAAGCTGGGAGCACCTGCCCAAGGACGCCGTCGCCAACCGCCTGATAGAGAAAGTCGCAAATGCCCTCACCACAAGCTCCTAGTTTTTTGGCGCCGATTGAGATCCAGCTGAAGCGGTTGCCGCATGGCGCGGGGCTGCCCGTGCCGGCTTACGCTACGGCGCACGCGGCGGGCATGGATGTGGTGTCGGCAGAAGATGTGACGCTGGCCCCCGGCGCGCGTCATGCTGTCGCCACCGGCTTCGCCATGGCCATTCCGGAAGGCTATGAAGTGCAGGTGCGCCCGCGTTCCGGCCTGGCGCTCAAGCATGGGATCAGCCTGCCCAACACGCCGGGCACGATCGATGCCGACTATCGTGGCGAGCTCAAGATCATCATGATCAATCTGGGCACGGAGCCTTTCGTGATCGCGCGGGGGGACCGTATCGCACAACTGGTGCCGGCGCCGGTGCAGCTTGCGACGTTCGCGGAAGTTGCGGAACTGGATGAAACCGTTCGCGGCGCGGGTGGTTTCGGATCGACGGGCATCAAGGCGTCATCTGCCTCGTGAGCGACGCGTGGCAGTCCGCAATATTGGTTGCAGCGGGCTTCCAGGTGTTTCGATGCGTGGTCGATATACGCAGAAGGGCTTACGGAATGGCGATCCTGTCAGGCCTGTGTTCGGGTATATTGCTGCTGGCTCCGCTGGGGGCCGGCCGTAAGATCGTGCTGAATGTTGTCGCAGAGCAGAACCCATGACTTTTACTGACGCCCAACTTGAACGCTATGCCCGCCACATCATCCTGAAGGAAATTGGCGGCATCGGGCAGGCGCGGTTGCTGGCGGCTGACGTTGCGGTGATCGGGGCAGGCGGTATCGGTAGTCCGGCGATCCAGTATCTTGCGGCGGCAGGCGTCGGCACGATCCGTGTGATCGACGATGACATGGTCTCGCTTTCGAACCTGCAGCGGCAGACGCTGTTCGGCACCGCCGACATCGACCGGCCCAAGGGTGAAGCGGCGATGGAGGCAGTATCGCGGCTGAACCCGGACGTGAAGCTGATCGCCATCAACCAGCGGCTGGACGCTGAAAATGCCGCGCTGATGCTGCGGGATGCCGATGTGGTTCTGGACGGTTCCGACAATTTCGGCACCCGCCTGGCCGTGTCGGATGCGGCGACGCGCCTGCGTATTCCGCTGGTTTCGGCGGCGGTAGGGCAGTTCGAGGGGCAACTGGCCGTCTATCGCGGCTGGGAGGAGGACAAGCCCTGTTATCGCTGTCTGGTGGGCAGTGATCCTGATCGTGCCGAGGGCAGTTGTTCCGACGAGGGGGTTGTCGGCGCGCTGACCGGCATCATAGGCAGCTTGGCTGCGCTGGAGACGATCCGCTGCATTGCGCCCTTTGGCGAGGATAGCGCGGGAAAGCTGGTGATCGCGGATACGCTGGCGCTCCGCTTTCGTACGATCGGCCTTCCCAAAGATCCTTCCTGTCCGGTCTGCGCAACAGAGACATGCGCGGTCTGAAGATTGTTGTCCTGACGGCCGATGCCGAACGCTTTCGCGGCGCGCTGACGCTGGCGGCGGCGCATGCAGCGATCGGCGGAAGCGCGGTGGTGCTGTTGCAACTGGGCGCTGTAGCGCTTCTGGGTCCAGCCACGTTCGTGCAGGACGATCCGGCCTGCGCCGCGATCGGCTTGCCCACGCTGGCGGAACTGCTGGAGGAAGCGCTGGACCTGGGCGTGGAAATCGTCGCCTGTCAAAGCGGTCTGATGCTGGCCGGGCTGCGTGCAGCCGAATTGGATGCGCGGATAGCCGTCGGAGGCCCGGTAGGCTTCCTGCAGATGCTCGATCCAGAGGAGCGGCTCATAATCGTCTGAACGGCCACTTATCGCCGGCTTTTGCTATCGCGGGGCCATGCGGATTGCGCCGTCGAGGCGGATGACCTCGCCGTTCAACATGGGGTTGGCGAGGATCGCTTCGACGAGTTGTCCATATTCCTCAGGTCGACCGAGGCGGCTGGGGTGAGGCACCTGCTTGCCGAGTGAATCCTGCGCGGGCTGCGGGAGCCCCATGAGCATCGGCGTCAGGAAAATACCGGGTGCGATGGTCATCACGCGAATGCGATGCTGTGCGAGGTCGCGGGCCGCAGGGAGGGTGAGGCCCACGACACCACCCTTTGACGCGGAATAGGCGGCCTGACCCACCTGTCCGTCATAGGCGGCGACGGACGCGGTGTTGACGATCACGCCGACTTCCTCGTCCGCAATATTCGCCGCGATCAAGCGTGCGGCAAATTTCGAGATCATGTTGAACGTGCCAACGAGGTTGATCTCGACGGCCTTGCGAAAGCTTTCCAGCGGATGCGGCGATCCGTCCTTGGCAACGATGCGAATGGCGGGGGCGATGCCGGCGCAATTGACGAGGATGCGCGCGGGCCCATGGAGTGCCTCTGCCGCGGCAAGTGACTGCGTGACGCTATCGTCTCCCGTAACGTCGGTTACGAAAAAGGCGCCGCCAATGTCGGTTGCAAGTGCAGACCCCGCATCGGCATTCAGGTCAAAAATGGCAATCTTCGCGCCGCCCGCTGCAAGGCGGCGCGCTGTCGCGGCACCAAGGCCGGAGGCGCCGCCCGTTACGATCGCTGCCATGCCTCTATAGTCCACCGAACGCTCCCATGTTGCTGTCAGGGCTTCCTAGAGGACATGGGAAGTGCGGTAAACAAGGGGAGGCAGAGGCGGTGTGCAGCCGTTCGACACTCTGGAGACCGCTGATATGGAAAAGGGGCCGAATGTCGGCCCCTTCCAGTTGGTGTCAGCGCTGTTGGCCGCCGCGGTTCTTATCAGCATCATGCTGGCGATCGCGCTCCGCCTGGCCGCCGCCCTGCTGCTTGCGATTTTCGTCCTGCTGGTTCTGCTGATTCTGCTGGCTCTTGTCCTGGCCAGCGCCGCCTTGCTGGTTGCGGCCCTGATCGTTCTGATTGGCCATTTTCACTTCCTCTCATCCTTATCGGCGTCGATATGACGCGAGGGGACAACCAGCGCCGATAAGCTGCTGTTCCGTTTATTGCGACGAGCCGTGCTGAATTCTGTAACTGTTGGTGTCTCGACGCCGACCTGCCATCAATGCCCGGAGACCGATGACCCAGCCCACAACGACAGTTTTCGAGCGCATGTCGCGCCTGGCGCAGGAACTGGGCGCGATCAATCTGGGGCAGGGCTTTCCCGATATGCCGGAACCGTCCGCGTTGATCGAGGCTGCCCGAAATGCACTGACGGAGCGATCGAACCAGTATCCGCCTATGCGCGGCCTGCCGGAACTGCGGCGGACGATTGCCGGCTATTACGCACAGGCGCAGGGCCTGACCATCGATCCGGACGATGTCGTGGTGACGTCGGGCGCGACAGAAGCGCTGGCGGCGGCGATTCTGGCGCTGGTCCGGCCCGGCGACGAAGTGATTCTGGTGCAGCCGCTCTATGACGCCTATCTACCGCTGGTGCAGCGCGCCGGTGGTGTGGCGCGTGTCGTAAGCCTGACGCCGCCGGCCTGGGCGCTGTCGATCGAGGATATCGCTGCGATCATAAGTCCGCGCACCCGTGCGCTGATCTTGAACACCCCCAATAATCCGACGGGTGCTGTGCTGGATGCCGGCGCATGGGAGGCGTTGGGGCGATTGTGCGTGCGGCATGACCTGACCATCATCGCCGACGAAGTATGGGAAGCGATGCTGTTCGACGGCGTGGAGCATGTGCCGCCGCATGGGCTGGCGGCGCTGCGCGAGCGGACCGTGAAGATCGGCTCGGCGGGCAAGATCTTTTCCCTGACGGGATGGAAGGTTGGATGGTGTGTGGCCGCACCGGACCTAAGCGCGCGGATTGCGGCGCAGCACCAGTTCCTGACATTCACCACGGCGACCCCGCTGCAATGGGCGGTGGCCGATGGCCTGGCGCTCGATGCGGCATGGCATGCGGCACATCGCGCGCGCTATGAGCGGGCGCGGCGGCGGCTGGTCGAAGGGCTGACGCGTGCCGGCTATGTCGTGCTGCCGTCGAACGGCACTTGGTTCGTCATTGTCGATCTGGCGGCCTCCGGCCTGCCTGCCGACGACGTGATGGTTGCGGAGCGCATGATCCGCGAAGCGGGTGTCGCGTCCATTCCCGTCTCCGCCTTTTATGTCGAGCAGCCGGAGCGTGGCTATCTGCGCCTGTGCTTTGCCAAGTCAGACGAGACGATCGATGCGGCGATCGTGCGGCTTGCAGCGTTTCGGTCGAAATTCAGTGCCGGATAGGCCATGACATGCAAACGGCGCGGACCCTGTGGGCCGCGCCGTCAGCTGTCCTTAATTCCGGTTGCCTGCATCAGCTCACGCGGCCGAGGCGGTGGTAGAGGTTGGCGTATTTGGTCGACTCCGGGCTGTCCTGGATTTCGCGCATGTAGTGGGCGAGGGCGTTACGGATCAGCGTGAAGTCTTCCTGCGAGAAAACGGCGCGCGAGCGCTGCGGTTCAGTCATGTATCATCTCCTTGGTCGATGACGCTGATATGGCGTTTGGCGCGGACCAAGGGAATGGCGATGAGTGCGCGTCAGTCACAAAATTCATTGCGTAAATTGTCATAATGTGACTATCTGTCAGCCATGGATGCTCGTGATCGCAAACTCTATCTCGGTCCCCGGCTGCGTGTCCTGCGACGCGACCTGGGCATTAATCAGACGCAGATGGCGGAGGAGTTGGGTGTCTCACCAAGCTATCTGAACCATCTGGAGCGCAACCAGCGCCCTCTGACAGCGCAGATGCTGCTGCGCCTTGCCAACACCTATGACATCGATGTGCGCGATTTCGTGGCGGGCGCGAACGATGGCGCGGCCAGCGATCTGGCGGAAGTGTTCGCCGACCCGCTGGTGCGGGAAATCGGCATTCCGCGGCAGGAGATGCTGGATGTCGCGGAAAACTATCCGAGCGTATCCGAAGCCATTGCGCGGCTGTACCGCGCGTTGCTCGATCTGCGTCGTGCGCCGGCGATGCTGGACCAGATTGGTGGCGGGGCGTCGCCTGCCTCACCTATCGACCGGCTGCGTGCTTTCGTGACCGAACGGGGGAATCATTTTCCCTCGCTGGAGACGGCTGCAGAGGAAATCGCCGATGGGCTGGAAACGGATCCAGCGGGGCGGCAGATGGCGCTTCGCGCCCGCCTGAAGGAGCGGCACGGCGTTTCCGTGCAGGTGATGCCGCCGTCCGTGATGGGCGCGAACCTGCGCCACTATGACTTTCATCGGCGGCGGTTGATGCTGGCGGAGACCCTGCCGCCGTCGAGCCGCCTGTTCGCGCTTGCCTATCAAGTGGCGACGATTGAAGTGGCCGAACCTGTCCGCGAGCTGATCGCCAGGGCAGGGGAGAGCAATGAGGAGTTGCGACGCCTGTTGGCTGTCGCGCTGACCAATTATGCGGCGGCCGCCATCGTCATGCCATATGAGCCGTTCCGCAGTCTGGCCGAGGAATCGGCCTATGATCCGCATCGTTTGATGATGCGGTTTGGCGCTTCGTTCGAGCAGGTTGCGCATCGCCTGAGTAGCCTGGGGCGCTCGGGTGCGCGGGGCATTCCGTTTTTCATGGTCAAGGTGGACGATGCGGGCACTGTTTCCAAACAGTTCGCCGGAGAAGCGTTTCCCTTTGCGCGGTTTGGCGGCTCATGCCCGCGCTGGGGCCTCTATCGCAGCTTCCGGCAACCTGGAGCGCCGGTTGCCGAGCAAATAGAGACGGTGGAAGGCAAGCGCTTCATCACGCTATGCATGGCCCAGCCACCGCATGCGGAAGCCGGCGGGTTGAGTGCCAGCGCCATCGGCATCGGATGCGATGTCAAATATGCGTCCCGAATGGGTGTTCGCGCGGCGGAAGCCATGGCGGTCGAGCCCACGACCGTCGGTCCGGCATGTCCGATGTGCGAGCGTGAAGGCTGCCCCGATCGTGCGGCGCCCTCGCTCACGCGAACATTGGAGACCAGCCTCCATTCGCGGACGGCCGCGCCCTACGCTTTTCGGCGCGTTTGACGGGAAAATAAGAAGCCTGCCTGCTCCGGTCACATATCCGGAGCAGGCCTGTCGCTTCAGGCCGCGCGGCTCTGGTAATATTTGGCGTATTTGCGCGAGTAGTACATGGCGCCGATGGCTTCCGATTTCGGATCGACCATCGTGAACATGGCGCCGATCAGCGGTGCACGATCGGCCTCCAGCCAGGCCAGGCCGCTCTTGATCGCGCTGACATTGGTGTGGTTCCAGCGGATCAGCAGGATTGCGGCGTCCGACAGCGACGCAAGCGTGCGGGCATCGGCGACGCCCAGCAGCGGCGGCGTGTCCAGCACGATCCGATCATATTTCTGATCTTCACGCAGATGGCGCAGAAGGCGCGCCATCGTGTCGCCACCGAACACGTCCTGCGAGGTGAACACGGCTTGCGGGATCGGGATGATGTCCAGATTGGGCGCCCGATCCTTGCGGATCACCTGCTGCAGCGATGCGCGCCCGCCGAGCAGTTCGACGATGCCGGGACGACCGTCGTCGCCGACAATCCGGCTGAGGCCGTTCTGGCGGAGATCGCAGTCAATGAGCAATACGCGCTCGCCGCTGGTTGCGAGTACGCGGGCCATGGCGAGCGAAGATGTCGTTTTACCTTCATCCGGTACGGTCGACATGATCGAGATGACGCGCGGCGACACCACGGTTTCGTTCAGCAGCAGCGTGCTGCGGGCGATACGGAACGCCTCTGCAAAGGGTGAGACCGGCAAGTCGATGATCGTGTCGGCCGGGCTTTCCGTCTCTTCAGAGCGGCGGCCAAAGCGGCCCTTCGTCTTGAGCGCGGGCACGGACACGATGAAGGGAATGCCCAGCTTCCGCTCTACGTCGGACGCCGTGCGCAGGCCCGTGGACATCAATTCCTGTGCCGTGATCGTGCCGGCACCGGCGGCCAGCGCCAGGATCAGGCTGACAGCGAGCAACAGCGGCTTGTTGGGCGACGCGGGGCGCTCGGGAATCGTGGCGGCCTCCACGATGCGCGCCTGCTTGCCGGAATAGCCCGCGACCTGATCAACGGCCTGCTGCTGGGCGGCAAGGCGATTATAGGTTTCGCGCTGGGTGCTGGCCTGCAGCTCCAGGCTGTTGGCCATGACCGACGCCTTGGTATTGGCGGCCTGTTGCCCGCGAAGCTCCGCCAGACGGGCACGGAGCGCCTGCTCCTGTGCGGTCGCGGCGGCGGCGTCGCTCTCCAGACCCTTCACGATGCGGCGGCCTTCCTCGTCGATCTGCTGATCGACCATGCGCAACTGCTCGGTATTCTTGATCGTGTAGGGGTGGTTGGGACCGTACAGTGTCTTCAGGTCGCCCTGGTTCTTCTGCAATTCCGCCTGCTGGGCGCGCAGGCCCATGACGACCGTCGAATTGAGAACGCCGGAAACGGAATTGAGGCTGCCGGAGGCAAGTTGCGCCCGCGCTTCGCTGACACGCGCGCGCGCCGCTGCGGCCACAGCCTCAGCGTTGGCAACCTGCGCCGTCAGCGGTGCGACGAGCTGATCCGTGACGGTACCAGCAAAGGCACCCGCGCCAAGACCGCCGGCCATGACGCCTGCCTGGGCCTTGTACTGCGCGACTTCGCGATCCTTCTCGTTGAGCTTGGCGCCCTCTTCCTCCAGGCGCTTGTTCAGGAAGTCTGCCTGTTCGGAAGCGACGCCCGTCCGCGACTGCAGGCCCTTTTGAATATAGGCCTGCGCGAAAGCGTTCGCCACGTTCGCCGCCTGAGCCGGGTTGAGGGCGCGATAGGAAACGCCGACAACATATGTGCCGCGTTCCCGCTCGACCTTCAGCTTGCGCAGGACGGAATCGGCGACGGCGTCTTTCCAGACCTGCACATTCTGCTGCGTAAGGTCAGTCGGCGGGTCAATGCCGCGCGTGACGTCCGGATCGAGATCAAGGCGCAGCTTGTCCACCACCGCACGCGCCACGTCGCGCGACTGGATGATGGCGACTTCCGTATCGATCACGCCCTGATCGACCATGGTGGAGATCGGGCCGGAACCGGCAGCGACGATCGCGTCCTTGCCCGGATCGATCTGAATCTTGGCCAGCCCCTCAAACCTAGGCGTCAGCATCATAATCAATGCTGCCAAGGGTATGAAGACTGCCAGCGTGATGCCGATGAGCATCCGCTTACGGCGCCGGACGATTTCGAGCAGATCCTGCACCAATCCGGAGCCCGAAGCGGCGTTTCCTGAGGGCGCGGGCGATGGAGAGCCGTATCGCTCAATCGAAATGGGCGAGGATTCGTTCAAGACTTTCTCCATAGCGTGCGGCGCTCAATCCGTGGGCCCGGTCCCCCCGACCGAGAAAGGCCTGCAGTGCGCAATGCTAGCCAAAAGCCGAGCTCAAGTCGATAAGCAGCAATCATGAGAATTTGGCGTTGGGCGCAAACCTTCCTGACCGGAGCAAGTGCCTGCTTTTGCCAGACATGTCACCGGTTTCATGCTGCAATGCGGCAAACGCCGTGTCGATTGCGACCAACCGGGGCGGCAAACAGCGTGGACAGGCATGCGGCGCGCGGTGCACTGTTTCTGTAGAGAATCGGAGAGTGGGGATGCGGGCTTATCTGAAAAAGGCGGTTATCGCCGCTCTGGCGCTGCTTCCCGTCGCCGCCGTAGGCGAGCAGGCGCCGCAGGTGACGCTGGCCGTTCCCGGCTCCGGCGATCCGCGCAGCGGCGCGATCGAGCGGTTCACACTGCGCTTTTCCGAAGCGATGGCGCCGCTGGGCGATCCGCGCGCGACGCCGCCGGCGAAGCTGGAATGCCCAGCCGCCGCAACCGGGCGCTGGGTGGACCAGCAGACATATGTGTTCGAATTCGAGAAGGCGCTGCCGGGCGGCCTGAGCTGTTCGGTGACTTTGCGCGACGGCTTGGCGAGCGCGCGCGGCGTGTCGATCGGCGGCACGCGGCGCTTCACGATCGACACTGGCGGGCCGTCCGCGCGGGCGGTGCTGGCGGGCGGCTATGGCGATATCGAGGAGGATCAGGTGTTCCTGATCGCCGCCAATGTGGCGCCCGATCCGCGCACCGTCTCCACCTATGGCTATTGCGCCGTCGACGGCGTGGGTGAGCGGATCGCGCTGGACGTGCTGCCGGCCGCCGTGTCGGAGAAGATCATCACCGGGCTGGGCCAGAGCAACTGGTATCTGTCCAACTTCATGGACAATGCGGGACTGCCCGCGACGCTGCCGAAGGCGAGCGCGGACAAGGCGAAGATGTTGTCGCAAATCGTGGCGGTGCAGTGCCGCCGGCCGCTGCCGCCCGGCCGCGACATGGCGCTGGTGTGGGACGCGCATATCGCCGATCGCGCAGGCAAGGCGGCAGGGCGCGACCAGCGGTTCGACTTCACGGTGCGCAAGGCGTTCACGGCGCGGTTCGAATGTTCGCGGGTCAATCCGCGCGCGGGGTGCAATCCGGTGCAGGACGCATGGGTGCGCTTTTCCGCGCCGGTGCCGCGTGCGTCGGCGCTGACGACGAAGCTGACGCTGGCGGACGGCAGCGCGCGGGAAGCGAGCCTGACCGATGGCGACAAGAGCGCGGGCGAGATTTCCGAAGTGCGGTTCAAGGGGCCGTTCCCGGAAAGCGCCGCCGCCACCGTCACCCTGCCGGCGGACATGAAGGATGTGAGCGGACGGACGCTGGAAAATGGCGCCCGCTTTCCGCTGAAGGTTGGGTTCGACCAGATGCCGCCGCTGGTGAAGTTCGCCGCGCCGTTCGGCATTGTCGAGGCGAAGGAGGGCGGCGTGCTGCCTGTGACGGTGCGCGCGGTTGAGCCGCAGCTGGCGCGGCGCGTGGCGGCGGTGTCCGGCGCAAGCCTGCGCGTGGATGGCGCGGACGGAGAAGTCGCGGACTGGCTGCGCAAGCTGGATGACGCCGACGACAGCGACTATCGCGACGAGCCGGACGGCAAGGGCGGGACGAAGACCGTCAACTATACCGGGTCGGCGTCGCTGCTGGAGGGCAAGGGCAGCGGCATGAAGCTGGCGCTGCCCGGCGGTGGCAAGCAGTTCGAGGTGGTCGGCATCCCGCTGGAAAAGCCCGGATTCTATGTCGTTGAACTGGCGAGTCCGGCGCTGGGCCGCGCGCTGCTGGGGCGCGATGCGCCGCGTTATGTGTCCGCAGGCGCGCTCGTCACGAACATGGCGGTGCATTTCAAATGGGGGCGGCAGGGTTCGCTCGCCTGGGTGACGGCGCTCGACAGCGGCAAGCCCGTGGCCAACGCTGATGTGCGCGTGACTGACAGCTGCACCGGCAAATTGCTGGCGCGCGGGCAAAGCGACGGTCAGGGGCGGTTGACGGTCAAATCCGGCCTGCCCGAACCGGAGACGTGGAGCAATTGCGATGGCGACAGTCATGCGCTGATGATCTCTGCGCGCAGCGGCGACGACTACAGTTTCACGATGACGACATGGGGCGACGGCATCCGCCCCTATGATTTCGACCTGCCGTTCGGCTGGTCGGCGCGCGACGACATCATCCACACCGTGTTCGACCGGACGCTGATGAAGCAGGGCGATACGGTCAACATGAAGC
>Ga0209066_10006624_pt1 | contig 11755 bp, 12 predicted proteins | sample All_14_2_FD_187198 | JGI IMG/M metagenome (GOLD analysis project Ga0209066, IMG submission 187198) | Freshwater microbial communities in response to fracking from Pennsylvania, USA - Allegheny Zone_MetaG_DW_15 (SPAdes) (version 2) ...
GACTTCAGCCGGGCATATTCTCCCGGAAACTCCTGATCGATCCGGTACGACAGGTCACCAGACGCCAGCGCCGTCAGACCCGCGGCCGTTTCAGCGACGATAAGGGCTTGCTCGACCTGCCGAGCCTCGCTCTCCGTCTGCCTCATCGCATCAGCATCGGCCTGCGCCTGCATGGCCTCGTGGCGCTGTGCCTCGGCGTCGGCGCGAGCCCGGGTCTCGGCATCGAAATAGGTCGAGATGACGTAGTCCATGTCGAGCATGGCGGCCTTCATGATCGCAGCCACCACCTCGGCTGCGCCAAACCGGGGCGATCTTCCCAGGCCGAAACGGGGCTTGGCGTACCTGGCCACGACGGCCTCGACCAGGCCTTCCAGGATCAGGGCATAGCCGCCGATATACCAGCGAGGCTCAAGGCCGATTCTGGCATGCACCATGCCGATGCGCCTTACGGACTCGACGTAGCGCTCGTCATACATACCGGTCAGGATTGCTTCCCAATGGCGTTGCTGGGCATCCCGGGCCGACTTTATGTGCTGTTCATTCGAGAACATCGCCGCCGTTTCCGGCATGGACCGGACACGATCGTAGAATTTTGCCAGTATCGCGGGCAAGGCGGCGATAATGACATCACTGGAGTGCCGGAGGATTTCACGAACCTGTCCATCGATTCCGATGAACTGAAGTCTTTTGGCGAGATCGTCGTGATTGGCCATTACGTCGTCCCGCTATGTTGTCTTCCGACTTTGCGGCGTTACGAATAACCAAAGGTTAAATAGGTTCTACTACCTAGATTTGGTATCCGCCTCTAGAATTCTTCCCATTCGGCCTGGTTTGAGGGGGCGAGTGCGAGGGCGGCGGAGTTGGATCTGCGGGGAACGAGCTGGCTGGCGAAGGTGCTGATGCGAACCTGGGCGGCGCGGACCGGGTGAGCGGCGAGGCCCTTGGCCAGAGCCCTCAGGCTCTCTTGACTATGCTGTATCGCTCGACGGAATGCCTCAGTCGTGCGAGCGCTTCCGTGCAGTGTCTGGCCCATAGTGTTTCCTTCCAGTTCAAGGAAAAGATTGCACCATCAAACTCCGGGACCAAACACCTAGCATCAACGGCGATAGTACGCCGCTTTGTGCAAAAATGCCTGAACCCGGGGCGGGCGCGTCCTTGTAATTCTGCACGGTCTTGCCGCTCAGCCTCTGTCCTTGCTCAGCCCAAGGCGACGACCATATCCTCGATCCGTTTTCGGATGTCCGGCACGGCGATTGTTTCCCAAAAGGCCGCGCGGGCGGGGGGGCCAAGCACCAGCAGGGATGGATCGGCCGTACCGTCGGCATGGCGGACGCGGCCCCAGCCGTCGATATCCAGGCCCATCCGCAAGGGGTCAAGCCGTGCGCGACCTTCTGTGATCAGGGGCGCCGTCAAAGGGTCGGTGGCAGCGGAATGGGCCGGGCCAGTACAGTCAATCAACCAGGCCGCTGTCAGGAGGGGCGGCGGCCCAAGGCATGCATCGACCGATCGCGGCGTCGAGGACCCGCGTGGAATCCAGGCAACCCGGATAGTGTCTCGTCCCTCCTCGGCCTTGCCCAGGCGGCCGGCGAGAAGGATCAGACGACGGTCTGCCTTCAGGGTCTCAAGCGCCAGCGCGATGCGGGGCGCGATACGGTGGCGATGGACATCCCACCAGGGTCGAAGATGGCGAACCAGTCGCGACCGCTGGTCCGGGCTCGCGGTCATCCAGAGGTCAGCGGTGATTGGACGATAGGCCTCCATGACACTGCGCCACCCTCCGGCGCAGACCAAGGCTCGCGCCGTCGCCAGCCGTTCAGAGATCGGACCGCTCAGGGCTGCAGGAGGCAGGTCGGCCGGTTGATCGGCACGAGAGGCATGGGCGCGCGGGAGCAGGCCGCGCCTTGAAAGAGCCGTTGCCCGGCCTTTCCAGCCGCGTGCGACCAGCGTCTGGATGACATCTACCATCGTCAAGCCGGTCCCAAGGATCAGAACACTGTCATTCTCGCAGATTCTGTCCAATGCCTCTGCTGCCCAGGGATTTTCTATGATCCGGCTCCCGCCCGACCCACCACCCGACATCACTGAAGGTGCCGGGTTGCCGGTCGCCAGCACGATCGCATCGGCCACGAAGGTTCGGCCGTCCTCCAACAGCAACGCCTGGCCTTTGATCGCACAAGCCCTGCCGACCACACACCTGATCAAGCCGGGATGGGCGGCATCGACATGCGCCAGACGATCCCGGACGTAGTCGCCAAAGAGTTTGCGCGGAGCGAAATCGACGGGATCAGAAAATTCTGGCCGGTGAACGGCCAGCCAATGCACGAATTCGTCAGGACCGGACTCGACCGCGCTCATTCGGCCCGAACGAACGTTCAGCAGATGACCTTCGAACGATGTGGAATAGGCGACTCCCAAGCCGAAGTCGGGGGTGGCATTTAAAAGGATCGAGGTTCGCCCGTTCTCGGCCAGACGCGCAGCCAGCATGGCTCCGGAAAACCCGCCGCCGACAATAACCACGCCTTGCTTCGGCTCAACCACAACGGCCCCACATCAGGTCCAGAGACTGGACCTCACGCAGGACTATCGCAACGGCCGAATGAAGCCCGGCGGGCGTCAGATTTCCTGATTGTAGCCACCCACCTCGGGGTGAGCGGCCAGTCTGGGCTTGACCTCTTCACGGAAGAGAGCCCGCATATCGTCCTCGGAACGCATGGATTCCACCACGACTACCATCTCTGGCTTGTTCGATGAGGCGCGGACCAGAACCCAGGAGCCGTCCTCCAGGTGAACCCGCGCACCGTTGACGGTGATGACCTCAACGATCTTGCGACCCAGAATCGATCCACCCTCGGCCGCCAAATTCTCGTATTCGGCCACGACCTTGGCCAGGACGTCATATTTGATTTCATCGGCGCAGTGCGGCGACATCGTCAGCGAAGTCCAGGCGTCGGGCAGCCCAGCCTTCAGTTGCGAAAGGGTCTTGTCTGGCGTCCGGTCCATCATCTGCAGGACGGCAGCCGCTGCCACCAGGCCATCGTCGTAACCGCGCCCGATGGGACTGGCCAGGAAGAAGTGACCCGACTTTTCGAAGCCCGCGAGCGCGCCCAGTTCGGCGGTCTTGCGCTTGATGTAGGAGTGGCCCGTCTTCCAATAGACGGTCGTCGCGCCATTGGCTTTGAGGACCTCGTCGGTCTTGTAGAGACCGGTCGACTTCACATCGACGACAAAGGTCGCGTCCTTGTGCAGCGCCGACAGGTCACGTGCCAGAAGCAGGCCGATCTTGTCAGCGAAGATTTCCTCGCCGGAATCGTCAACCACACCGCAGCGGTCGCCGTCGCCGTCGAACCCCAGAGCCAGGTCGGCACCCGTCTCGCGCAGCCGCTCGGCCATGGAGACCAGCATCTCGTGATCTTCCGGGTTCGGATTGTATTTGGGGAAGGTGTAATCGAGGTCGCAATCCATCTCGATCACCTCGGCCCCCATCATCCGAAGGGCGTCGGGCGCAAAGGCCCCGGCCGTGCCATTGCCACAGGCCGCAATGACCTTGAGTGGCCGTGACAGCTTGATGTCGCCGACGACCTCCTTGAGGTAGCGCTCCTTGAAGTTTTCGATGCGCTCGACCCGTCCGCCGGGCCGTGAGACGCCAAGGCCGCCCAACACGATCTCCTTCAGACGACCGATCTCGTCTGGGCCAAAGGTGACGGGCGGATTGGCCCCCATCTTGACACCGGTCCAGCCGTTCTCGTTGTGCGAGGCGGTGACCATGGCCACACAAGGTGCTTCCAGGGCGAACTGCCCGAAATAGGCCATCGGCGACAAGGCCAGCCCGATGTCCAGCACCTCCATTCCGCCTTCGAGCAGGCCCAGGATCAGGGCCTGTTTAACCATCAACGAATAGGAACGGTAGTCGTGGCCGACGACGATACGCGGCTTGACCCCGACCTCATGGACATAGGTCGCCAGACCCAGACCCAGGGCCTGAATACCCAGCAGGTTGATCTCCTTGTCCAGGATCCAGCGCGCGTCATACTCCCGAAAGCCCGTCGGCTTCACATAGGGGATGTTCTCGTACTCGAACGTGTTCGGAACCAAGTCCTGGCGGGGCTTCAGCATGAGGCGATCCTTGGAAGACGGGCGGGCCCGAACCACGGCGGTATAGCCGCAGCCCCCGCAGCAGACAATAACGCGCCATCCGTGTTACGACTGCGATATCGACGATGGAGGGGATGCGGGCGATGAAGTCTCTGAAAATCCCCGCGCTTGCGGTCGCGCTCCTGTCCGGGGCCTCATATGCCCACGCCCAAGGCTTGCCAGAGGGACCGATAGCGACCCCATCGCATGGCCGCGCGGCCATGCAGGCGCGGCTGGAGGCGTTGGAGGGCTATTCTGGCGTATTCGGCGTGTCGCGGGGAGGCCAGACCGAGGTCCCGTCCATTGCCCGGTCCGATGGTGCCTGTCCGGTTGATCCGTCTACGCCGGTCCGCTGGGCCTCGGTGTCCAAGATGATCACGGCCATCCTCGTGTTTCAGCAGATTGATGCCGGAACCATGGTACTGGACACACCTGTCGCGACCTATCTGCCCGGGACGACCGTGTCCAACGCCGACAGAATAACCATCCGGCAGCTTCTGGCGCACCGCTCGGGTCTGTCGGAGCAGTCCGAGACGCCCGACGGCCCGCCCGGCGACCCGTTGCAGTACTGCGAGGCGGCCAAGGCCGAGCCGGGGTCGGTTTTTTTCTACAACAACTGCGACACCGTCGTGTTGGGCAAGGTGCTGGAGGCGGTGACGGGCCGAGCCTATCTCGATCTGGTCAATAGCCGCATCGGCGCGCCGCTGGGCCTGACGCTGACCCTGCGTGAGGTACCCCGGGTCGAGGCGACGATGGAGGACGGTTCGCCCTAGCCACGGGTCTGGCTCTCCGACTTCGCCCCAGCCGGAGGCCTCTACGGCACGATTGGCGACATGCTGAAGATCGACATGGCTCTGATCGAGGGTCGACTGATCTCGGCCGCATCACTCGACACGATGCTGACCGGCGACCCGGCCTTTGGATATGCGGCGCTCAGCGTCTGGTCCTACTCGCCCAATCTCGGGGCCTGTATCGGCACGACCCGGCTGGTAGAGCGTTATGGAGAGGTTGGCGGAGTCCAGGTGCGCAACTTCCTCCTGCCCGACCTCAAGGTCGCGCTGGCCATCTATTCCAACGATCACCGGACGACCTTTGGCGAGGTCTGGCAGGGACAGGGCCTGTCGATCGACCTGATCCGGGCGGCGGCCTGCGGCGCTTCTGCAGACGCCCCTTGACCCTCGCGCGGGTGCGACATAGGCCGGTCTGCTGATATCTGCGGAGCTGCCCATGCCTCGACTGATCCTGTTGCGCCACGGCCAGAGCCAGTGGAATCTGGAGAACCGTTTTACCGGCTGGGTCGATGTCGATCTGACCACAGAGGGCGAGGCCCAGGCGCGACGGGGCGGGGAGCTGATTGCCGAGGCGGGGTTCACGCCTGCGGTCATGTTTACCTCTGTTCTGACACGGGCGAAACGGACCGGTGCCCTGGCCCTTCAGTCGGCTGGCCTGACGGGCGTCCCCGTGATCGAGGACTGGCGGCTCAATGAGCGCCACTATGGCGGCCTGACCGGTCTGGACAAGGCCGAGACAGCGAAGTTGCACGGCGAGGATCAGGTCAAGGTCTGGCGCCGCAGTTATGACATCCCGCCACCGCCGCTAGCGCCCGGTGGCGAATGGGACTTCAACACCGATCCTCGCTATGCCGGACAGGCCATTCCCGATACCGAAAGCCTGAAGACGACGCTCGACCGGGTCCTGCCCTACTGGAACGATATCATCGCGCCGCATCTTGTGGCCGGAGAGGATGTGTTGATCGCCGCCCACGGCAATTCGCTGCGCGCCATCGTCAAACACCTTTTCAGCGTGCCCGACGATCAGATCGTGGGGGTCGAGATTCCGACAGGCAATCCGTTGGAAATCGACCTTGACGCTGCCCTGAAGCCGACGGCTGCCCGTTATCTCGATCAGGACCGGGCGCAAGCCCTCCCGCCGATCGCATGACCGCACCCCAGGCCAACACGCCCGATCACGATTCCCGCCACATGGCCCGCGCCATCGATCTGGCGCTGTCCCGAATGGGCGAGACCTGGCCAAATCCGGCGGTAGGCTGTGTGATCGTCAAGGACGGCATGGTCCTTTCCGAGGCTGCCACTGCAGCAGGCGGGCGCCCCCATGCTGAGGAACAGGCTGTGCCTGCCGCCGGGCCCGCGGTCAGGGGGGCGACGGCCTATGTAACGCTGGAGCCGTGCGGGGCGCGGTCGTCGGGTCGTCAGTCCTGCGCTCATTTCCTGGCCGAGGCTGGCGTCGCAAGGGTGGTCGTGGCCTGTCTGGACCCGTCCCCCTTCGCTTCCGGCCGCGGCACCGAAAGGCTGCGTCAGGCAGGGCTGGTGGTGGAGACCGGCCTGATGGGCAGTGAGGCCAGGGTACTGTGCGAAGGTTTCCTGCATCGGCTGGAAACCGGCCGACCGATGGTTCGGGTCAGCGTCGACGGCAAGGGGTTCGACGCTCGCTTCGCCGCCTCCCCACGGGCCGACCTGGTAACCGAACTGCAAAGGCTGGGTGAGGCCGGATACACCCGTCTGTGGACCGGCCCTGGCGAACTCGCCGACGCCCTGGCGGCGAAAGGTCTGCTGACACCTTAGTGAGTACAGAAACCATCGTTTCGGCAAACCTTCCTTAAGTGCAGTCGTTCACTGTGAACGTCATGGCCGCACTGAATGAGGACCCGCTGCGACGACGGATCAGCCAGACGGAGCTGAACGCCATCTGCGCGCGCCATGAACGCCTGTGGCAGGCGCGTCCCGGTGGTGCCCGTGCAGTTTTCGCCTGGATGGACTTGTCAGGCCTTACCCTGACTGGCCGCAATCTGGCCGATGCCGACTTCGCTGCTGCCCGGATGATCGGATGCGACCTGACCGGAGCCCGGCTCGACAACGCCAACTTCTTTGGAGCCGACCTTCAGGACGCCCTGCTGGTGGATGCCAGCCTTAGGCGCGCTGATCTTCGCGGAGCCTGTCTGAGGGCCGCGGATCTGTCGGGTGCCGACCTGTTCGAGGCCGACCTTCGTGAAGGCAGCCTGGCCACAGCGCGGCCCGACGGAGGGTTCACGATCGTAGAGGCGGCAAGATCGAATGAGACCCAAGCCCAAGGAGCCTGTCTGGTCGGTGCCAATCTTCAACGCTCTCGCCTGTCCGGAATCGTAGCCCAGGCAGCGGATTTTTCAGACGCAATCATGAAGGACTGCAAACTGGTCCGGGCCAATCTGAGGCAGGCCTGTTTTCGCGGTGCCGACCTGGCTGGGGCTGACTTGTCCGGAGCAGACTTGTCGGGCGCGGACCTTCGTGATGCCGTGCTGGTCCGGGTGACGGCCTCCATGTGGCGCACGGACGGGGCCAATCTGGACGGAGCCTTGACCGACGACCGATCTTCGGGTGCCCCGGTCGACAAGATGCCTGCTGCGGAGATGTTACACGAACACGCAATCTGGTGCGAAAGCGGGGGAACTCAAGGTCAGCCCTCGGTCTTCGATGGCGTGGATCTGCGGGCGCTGCGATCAATCACCGGCCTCAACCTGACGGCCCTGTCGGCGCGGAAGGCCACCTTCTATGGTCTCGACATGGATGGTGTTCAGCTTCAGGGCGCACACCTGGAGGGTGCCGATCTTCGCTCGACCCGGATGCGCCGAGCCGACCTGCGCGGCGCACGACTGACGGGTGCCAAACTGGCCGGTGCGGATCTGCGCGAAGCTCAACTTGGGCCGCTGCTGATCGGGCCGGAGCGGCTGCTGGCAGCCGATCTGTCCGGGGCATCCCTCCGCGGAGCCGATCTGAGCGGGGCGGACCTGCGTCGCGCCAGCCTGGTTGGTGCTGATCTGACACGATGCATCCTGCACGGGGCTCAAACCCGTTACGCCGACTTCACACATGCGACCCTGACCGGCGTCAAGGGCCTGGACATCACGGAGAACGCCGCATGAGCATGGTTCGACGCAAGCTCGCTCAGGGCGACCTGAATATGCTCATGGCCGCCCATGCCCGATTCGTCGAAGGCAAGGCGGGCGGCCGACGGCTGGCGCTGAAGTTCGTGGATCTGTCGGGGTTGGATATGCGGGGTGCCCTGCTGGACGACGCCGACTTCACCGGTTCGTCGCTGGAAGGGACCCGGATGGCCGGGGCGAGGCTGGAGCGCGCCCTGCTGTTCGGCTGCGACCTGCGCGGTGCCGATCTCTCCGGGGCCTGCCTCAAGCGTGCCGACATCCGGGGGACTTGCCTGCAAGGGGCCAATCTATCGATGGCCGACCTGACGCAGGCCGATTTTCGCGAAGGCATCATCGCGATTCCTCATGCCACAAAAGGCCTGGCCCAGGTCAAGCACGAGGAACGACCTGGACAGGCCGATGGGGCCCGGTTCGCCGGCGCGACACTGGACGGCTCACGGTTCGACGGGGTCAGTGCCTGCAAGGCCGACTTCACCGACTGTTCGATGAAGGGGGCCCGGCTTACGGGCGCGAACCTGAAGGACGCCGATCTGTCCGGTGCGATGCTGGAAGGCGCTCATGTCGGGGGCACAAATCTGGCTGGCGCTCGACTGGTGGGTGCGGACCTGTCTGGCGTAGCAATAGAGAATGCCAAACTTGACCGGACCGATATGACCGGAAGTCTCCGCACGCCGGGTGCTGATGTGCTCGATCGCGCTGAAACCCTGATGGAAATGGCGCTTGATGCCAATGCCTGGGCCGAGAGCGGCGGGGTGCTCGGTATGCCGGCGGTGTTCGATGGAGAAGACCTGCGTCCTCTCGCAAAACGCCTGGCCGGGCTGAAACTGCCTGCCCTGAGTGCCAAGGGAGCCTGTATGGTCGGACTGGATCTACGCGGCGTGCAGATGCAGGGAGCCAATCTGGAGCGCGCGGATCTTCGGGGAGCCGACCTGCGCGGAGCCGACCTGCGCGGAGCGAAAATGAGCGGCGCGTTGCTGAACAAGGCTGATCTCGGCGGGGTACACCTTGGGCCGCTACCGCTGGGGCCGTCACGCTCCATGCATTCGAACCTGTCGGAGTCCCGACTGCGCTATACGCGCCTGATCGGTGCTGACCTGACGCGGGTCTGTCTCGACAAGGCCGACCTCTCTGGTGCTGACCTCACCGGTGCCAACATGAAGGAAGCGAGCCTTGTCGGCACCCGGATCGATCACGCGACCGGACTACCTTCGGTCCCGGTCGCGGCTTGACGGAAAAGGGGGCAGCGCTAGCGCCACCCCCCTCCACTACGGAGTCCTGAACGGGTCCGAGGCCCTGTCGTCTCAAGCGGCGGCGGCTTCGCCTTCGATCAGGCGTGAGGCCCCCGTGCCGATTTCGATACGCCGCGGCTTAAGAGCCTCGGGCAGTTCGCGCTTCAGAGCGACCGACAGCAGTCCATTGTCCAGGTTGGCGTCGGTGACCACGACATAGTCTGCAAGCTGGAACCGGCGCTCAAAGTCGCGCTCGGCCAAGCCACGATGCAGATAGGTCTTGTGCACCCCGGCGTCGTCGTTGGCGGCCTTCTTGCCCGTGACCGTCAGGAGGTTTTCCTTGACCTCAAGGCTCAGTTCGTCCGGTTTGAAGCCCGCGACCGCGATCTCGATCCGGTAGGTGTTCTCGCCCGTGGTTTCGATATTGTAGGGAGGCCAGCCATTCTCCTGGCTGGTCCGGGCGGCGCTTTCCAGCAGACCGGCCAGACGGTCAAACCCTACGGCAGACCGATAAAGTGGGGTGAAGTCGATGGTACGCATGTCAATCTCCTGATCTTCAGCAAGACAATACCAGTCCCACATTCCCGTTGCCGGGACACAAGGGCTGGCGATGGGTGTTCAGATCTCCGATCCCTGCTGGGCTCCGGCGATCCGGAAGGCCCGCGAACGGCACCTTCGCAACCGATGTGGGAAGGTCCAGAGATCACACAAGGGCCCATATCGCATTTCCGATTCCCTATTCTTCGACTCGACGTATCGCGACAAAGGCGCTTGACCGTACCATCGTTACAGCATAGTGGAACGGTCGAAATGACCGATCTCCTGTCCTCCAAGGCTATCGAAAAGGCCCGGCGCCCGGCCGAGGCGGACCGGCGCGCGCTGTATGACGCCCTTCTGTCGTTGCGTACGGCTGAAGAGGCCGACGCCTTCATGGCCGACCTCTGCACACCATCTGAACTTCGGGCCTTTGCCGAACGCTGGGCCGTCGCGCGCCTGCTGGATGGCCAGTCCAAATCCTATCGCGAGATCGCCCTGGAAGCCGGGGCCAGCCCCACCACCGTCGTGCGCGTCGCGCGATTCCTTAAAGAAATGCCGCATCAGGGTTATCGCCTGGTGCTTGATCGCCTGAAGTCGAAAGCCTGAAAATCCAATGAGTACCGTCCAGGGGCGACTTCGCATCGCCGTCCAGAAATCCGGCCGCCTGTCCGACCGCAGCCTCGACCTGATCCGCGATGCGGGCCTGAAATGGGTCAAGGGCAACAACGACCTGCTGTACAAGGTCGAGAATTATCCGATCGATCTGCTGCGCGTTCGCGATGACGACATTCCGACCTTCGTGGCTGATGGCGTCTGCGATCTGGGTATCGTCGGCGAGAACGTGCTGGAGGAGGACAAGAACGGCGGACACAATGCCGAGGTCGTCATGCCGCTGGGCTTTGGCCGCTGCACTCTGAAACTCGCGGTGCCGCCGACCCTGACCTATGCCGGGCCGCGCTCGCTTGCCGGTCAACGAATTGCAACCTCATACCCCAAGATCCTGCGTCGCTGGCTGGATGAGCAGGGGATCGGGGCTGACATCATTACCATGCGCGGTGCCGTCGAGGTGGCCCCCCGGCTGAAACTGGCTGCCGCGATCTGCGATCTGGTCTCGACCGGAGCGACGCTGGAATCCAACGGCCTGATCGCCAAAGAAACGGTGCTGCAAAGCCAGGCCGTGCTGATCCGGTCGCCGACCGGCCCGGAACCGGAGCTTCAGGCCCTGCTGGACTCGATCATCGAACGGATGGCGGGCGTGGTGTCCTCGCAAGGAGCCAAATACGTCATGCTCAACGCTCCGCGCTCGGCCCTGGACGAGATCACTGCCATTCTGCCGGGCGCTGGTGCCCCGACCGTCATGCCTTTGATGGGGCGCGACGATGCCGTGGCCGTTCACGCCGTGTGCCAGGAAGCCGTCTTCTGGGAAACTCTGGAGAAGCTCAAGGCCGCGGGGGCCTCAGCCATCCTGGTTCTCCCGATCGAGAAGATGATGTGATGAAGCGTCTGGATTGGTCATCGCTGGACGCCGCCGGTAGGAAATCTGCCCTGGCCCGTCCGCGGCAGCGGACGGAGGCGCGCGTTACCGACGTGGTGCGCGAGATTTTCGACGATGTTCAGGCGCGGGGCGGTGCGGCCGTGACCGACTGGGCCGTCAGGCTCGACAAGGCCCCTCCGCGACGGATCGCCATCACGCCCGAGGCCGTGTCACAGGCAAGAAACGCCCTGGCCCCTGCCGACACGCGTTCGATCCGCATTGCCGCCGAGAACGTCCGCATCTTCCACCAGATGACGCGACCGGCGGATTCGCCCTTCATCGAGACCACCCCCGGCGTCCGCTCCCGCCTTGTCTGGCGTCCCATCGGCGCGGCGGGTCTCTATGTGCCCGGCGGCACGGCGCCCCTGTTTTCATCGCTGCTGATGC
>Ga0209066_10006625_pt1 | contig 11755 bp, 8 predicted proteins | sample All_14_2_FD_187198 | JGI IMG/M metagenome (GOLD analysis project Ga0209066, IMG submission 187198) | Freshwater microbial communities in response to fracking from Pennsylvania, USA - Allegheny Zone_MetaG_DW_15 (SPAdes) (version 2) ...
AGGCCCTTCGGCTTGCTCTGCAGGTAGTCCGCGCCGTCGGCCGTCCTCTTGGCCTTGGTGTCGACCCGGTGCAGGCTGACTTTGTCCTGGGCGCCCGCTTCATAGACGGTGATGCGGCTGGCGAGCGAACAGGCGAGGGGGGAATAGTAGAGGTCCATGACGGTCTCCCGGAGTTGATTTTCATACCGTCTCGCACAAAATATGCGGGCGTCAAGGATTGATTGCGAAATGGTACAGAATTCGGCGAAGCCGCGCGGCCGCCCCCGGAGCTTCGATCCCGACGTCGTGCTCAGGCTGGCGCGCGACGCCTTCTGGACCGCCGGCTACTCGGCCACCTCGCTCGACGACCTCGCTCGCGCCACCGGGCTGAACCGGCCCAGCCTCTATGCGGCCTTCGGCGACAAGCGCGCGCTCTACATCGCGGCCCTGCGCCGGACGCGCGAGGACATGGCCGCCGCCATGGCGCTCGCCCTCGGCGCGCCGGGGTCGCTGCGCGAGGCGCTCATGCGGCTCTACGCCGGCGCGACGGCGGCCTACCTCGCCGGCGAGGGGGGGCAGCGCGGCTGCTTCCTGATCGGCACCGGGGTGACCGAGTCCCTGCCCGACCCGGAGATTCGCGAAGAGATGGCGGCCTCGATCGCCGTCATGGACGAAGCCTTCGAGACCCGCCTGCGCCGCGCCCAGGCGCAGGGCGAGCTGGCGGCCGACGCCGACGTGGTCGCGCTCGCCAGGATCGCGACGGCCTGCATGAACACCCAGGCGATCCGCGCCCGCGCCGGCGCCGGCGAGGCCGAGCTGCTGGCGATCGGCCGCGCGGCCACGGACATGATCTGCGCAAAGGCCCCGCCAGGCTTGTCCTAGCGGACGGTTGTGGGAGGGGTGCCTGATATGTAGGTTGCGCGCCTCTCATAACCTAGAGTGTCCAAAGGACCCGCCCGCCGTCATGAGCGACGCCGAGAAACGCACCTTCACCGACGAGGAGGCGCTGAGCTTCCACAAGTATCCGACGCCGGGGAAGGTCGCCATTGCGCCCACCAAGCCGATGGCCACCCAGCGCGACCTGAGCCTGGCCTATTCGCCGGGCGTGGCCGTGCCCGTTCTGAAGATCGCCGAGGATCCCGAGCTCGCCTACGACTACACCTCCAAGGGCAACCTGGTGGCGGTGATCTCCAACGGCACGGCGATCCTGGGGCTGGGCAACCTGGGGGCGCTGGCCTCCAAGCCGGTGATGGAGGGCAAGAGCGTCCTCTTCAAGCGCTTCGCGGACGTGGACTCTATCGACGTGGAGGTCTCGGCCACCGACGCCGACGAGATCATCACCGTCGTCAAGAACATCGGCGTCACCTATGGCGGCATCAATCTGGAGGACATCAAGGCTCCGGAATGCTTCCGCATCGAGACCGAGCTGCAGGAGCTGCTCGACATCCCGGTGTTCCATGACGACCAGCACGGCACGGCGATCATCTCGTCGGCCGGGCTCATCAACGCCTGCCACATCACCGGCCGCAAGCTGGAGGACGTGAAGGTGGTGCTCTGCGGCGCGGGCGCCGCCGGCATCGCCTCGCTCGAGCTGATCAAGGCCATGGGCGTGCGCTCCGAAAACTGCATCGCCGTGGACAACACCGGGGTCATCTACCGCGGCCGCGAAAAGGGCATGAACCAGTGGAAGTCGGCCCACGCGGTCGACACCGACGCCCGCACCCTTGCCGACGCCCTGGTGGGCGCCGACATCTTCCTGGGCCTCTCGGCCAAGGGGGCGGTGACCCAGGACATGGTCAAGACCATGGCCGACAATCCGATCATCTTCGCCATGGCCAACCCCGACCCGGAGATCACGCCCGAGGAGGTGCACGCCGTGCGCCCCGACGCGATCGTCGCCACGGGCCGGTCCGACTATCCCAACCAGGTCAACAACGTCCTGGGCTTCCCCTACATCTTCCGGGGCGCGCTGGACGTGCGCGCGCGCCGCGTGAACATGGAGATGAAGATCGCCTGCGCCAACGCGCTGGCCCAGCTCGCCCGCGAGGACGTGCCCGACGAGGTGGCGACCGCCTACCAGGGCCAGCAGCTGAAGTTCGGGCCCAACTACATCATCCCCACGCCCTTCGACCCGCGGCTGATCTCCTACATTCCGCCTTTCGTCGCGCAGGCGGCGATGGACACGGGCGTGGCGCGCAAGCCGATCGAGGACATGGACGCCTACCGCGCCTCGCTGGCGCAGCGGCTCGATCCGACGGCGGCCTTCCTGCAGAAGCTGCAGGGCGCGGTCATGACCGCCCCGCGCAAGCGGATCGTCTTCGCCGAGGGCGAGGAGCCCAGCGTGATCCGCGCGGCCTACGCCTTCCAGCAGGCGGGCCTGGGCCACGCCCTGCTGGTGGGCCGCGAGGAGCTGGTGCGCGAGAACATGTCGCGCGTGGGCATCAGCTTCGACGACGCGGGCCTGGAGATCATCAACGCGCGCCTGTCGCACCGCAATCCGGAGTACGTGGACTTCCTCTACGCCCGGCTGCAGCGGCAGGGCTACCTGAAGCGCGACGTCCAGCGGCTGATCAACCAGGACCGCAACTCCTTCGCCGCCTCGATGGTGGCGCTGGGCCACGCCGACGGCATGGTCACCGGCGTGACCCGCAGCTACGACCAGGTGCTGGAGGAGGTGCTGCGGGTGATCGACCCCACGCCCACCGGCCGGGTGATGGGCATGAGCGTGGTGCTCTCCAAGGGCCACACCCTGTTCATCGCCGACACCAACGTCACCGAGATGCCCGAGGCCGAGGAGCTGGTGGAGATCGCCTGCGAGGCCGCCCGCGCGGTCCGCGCCCTGGGCTTCACGCCGCGCGTCGCCTTCATGAGCTACTCGACCTTCGGCAATCCCATGGGCCTGCGCTCGGAGAAGGTGCGCGAGGCCGTGGCCATGCTCGACGAGATGGAGGACGTCGGCTTCGAGTACGAGGGCGAGATGCCGCCCGAGGTGGCCCTGCTGCCCGAGCGGCGCGCCGACTATCCGTTCATGCGCCTGACGGGCCCGGCCAACGTGCTGATCATGCCGGCCATCCACTCGGCCTCGATCTCGACCCAGCTCGTCCAGGCGATGGGAGGGGCGACGGTGGTGGGCCCGGTGCTGCTGGGCCTGACGCATCCGGTGCAGATCTGCCCGCTGTCGGCCTCGGTCTCCAAGATCCTGCACATGGCCACCCTGGCGGCGTTCGAGAGCCTGAGCGTGGAGAGCGTCGTCTGATGCGTCGCCCGAGCCGACACGTCGTCATCTAGGGATCGCTCACCGTGGGGCCGCGGGCGATCCGTCGTCCGGCCCCGCGAAGGAGCGTTCCCCATGGCTTCGGCCCTCACTCTCGGCATCGACTTCGGCACCACCAACACGGTGGTGGCGCTCGCCGCGCCGGGCGAGGCCGCCCGGCTGGTGCGGTTTCCGGCGCCGGAGCGCGAGGTCTTCGCCTTCCGCTCGGCGCTGAGTTTCCACGCCCCGCCCGAGCGGCCCGCCGAGCGCACGGTCGAAGCCGGCCCCTGGGCGATCGAGGCCTATGTGGAGGACCCGGCCGAGACCCGGTTCATCCAGAGCTTCAAGACCTTCGCGGCCTCCGAATCCTTCACCGAGACCCAGATCATCGGTCGCCGCTACCTGTTCGAGGACCTGCTCTCGGCGTTCCTCCTGCGGATGCGCGACCACGCCGGCGGCGGCGCCATGGCCGACCTGCCCAAGCGGGTGATCGTCGGCCGGCCGGTGAACTTCGCCGGCGCCGCGCCCAACCCCGAGCTGGCCCTGAGGCGCTATGAGACCGCGTTCCGGCGGCTGGGGTTCGAAGAGATCCTCTACGCCTACGAGCCGGTGGGGGCGGCCTTCTTCTTCGCCCGCGAACTCGACCACGACGCCACCGTCCTGGTCGGCGACTTCGGCGGCGGCACCAGCGACTTCTCGATCATCCGCTTCCACCGCCGGGACGGGGAGATCCAGGCGGTCCCGCTCGGCCGCTCCGGCGTGGGCGTGGCCGGCGACGCCTTCGACTACCGGATCATCGACCACCTCGTCTCGCCCGCCCTCGGCAAGGGATCGAGCTACCGCAGCTTCGGCAAGACCCTGCCGATCCCCAACCGCTACTATTCGGCCTTCGCCCGCTGGGATCAGCTGGCCCTGATGCGCGCCAGCCGCGACATGCGCGAGATCCGCCGGCTGGTGCGCGAGGCCGTCGAGCCGGAGAAGCTGGCCGCCCTGGTCGAGGTGCTCGACGAGAACTACGGCTACCAGCTCTACAAGGCCGTCTCGGCGCTGAAGGAATCCCTCTCCAGCCGCGAGGAGGAGGTGTTCCGCTTCGCCGCCGGCTCCATCGACATCGCCCGGCCCGTGGCGCGCGCCGAGTTCGAGGGCTGGATCGCGCCCGAGCTTTCCCTGATCGAGACCGCCGTCGACGAGGCCCTGGCCGACGCCGGCGTCGGGCCCGAGGCGGTCGACCGGGTGTTCCTGACAGGCGGATCGTCGCTGGTGCCGGCGGTGCGGGCGATCTTCCACCGCCGCTTCGACCCGGCGCGGATCGCCGCGGGCAGCGAACTGGAGTCCATCGCCTCGGGCCTGGCGCTGATGGGCTGGGAGCGCGACCTGGGCCACTGGACGACGCGGTCGTAGGCGCCCCGCGGGGCGGGAGCGCTACTTCCCCGCCTTCCTCAGGGTCGGGCTGTCCAGGTCGAGGTCGTCGGCGGGGATCACCTCCAGGTCGGGCGCGCGTTGCTTGAGCGCCTCGCCGAAGGCCTTGGCGTCGCCGGCGACGATGACGCTGGCCTTGGCCGGATCGAGCACCGCCTTGGCGAAGGCCTGGACCTCGGCGGCGCTGACGGCCTCGACCTTGGCGGTGTACTGGCTGATCTCCTTCAGCGGCACGCCGTAGAGGGCCAGGGCGCCGAGCACGTTGGCCAGGCCGTTCGAGGTGGCCAGCTGGCGGCCGAAGCCGCCCACCAGCACCGACTTGCGGGCCTTGAGCTCCTCCGCGCCGGCCGGGGCGGCGGCCAGGCCCGCCATCTCGGCGCGGACGAGGTCGAGCACCTGGGGGGCCGACTCGTTCTTGGTCTGGGCCCGGGCGGAGAAGGCGCCTGTAGTGCGGCGCGCCGACAGGCTGGAGCCGGCGCCGTAGCTCAGGCCGCGCTTGATGCGGATCTCCTGGTTCAGCCGCGCCGAATAGCCGCCGCCGAGCACGGTGTTGGCGACGATGGCGGGATAGTAGTCGGGCGCGCTTCGGGCGACGGCGGGCGCCGCTACCGTCACCGCCGCCTGGCCGGAGCCCGGCAGGTCGATGGCGATCGCGCGGGGTTTGGACGCGGGCGTGACCGCCGGCTGGGCCGGAAGCGGGCCGGCGGGCGCGGCCCAGTCGCCGAAGGTCTTCTCGGCGATCGCGAAGCCCTGCTCGGCGGAGATGTCGCCGGTCAGCACCAGGATCGCGTTGTCCGGCCGGTAGAAGGCGGCGTGGATCGCGGCGAGGTCCTTGGACGCGAGCCTGGCGATCGAGGCCGGGGTGCCCTCGGAGACGTGGCCGAACGGCGTGCCGGCGAAAACGACGGGACCGGCGGCGTAGCCGGCCAGCGCGCCGGGCTCCTTGTAGTTCACCGACAGGCTGTCGAGCGCGAGCTGGCGCTGGCGGTCCAGCTCCTCGGCGGCGAAGGCCGGATGGCGGGCCACGTCGCCCAGGATCGCCATGGCCGCGTCCAGCTTGTCAGGCATGACGTTGAGGGTGACGGACGAGGCCTCCAGCCCCGCTTCGGTTCCGAGCGAGGCGCCGAGCGCCTCGGTCTCCCGGGCGATCTGCTGGGCGCTGCGGGTCGAGGTGCCCTCGGTCAGCATGCCGGCGGTCATGGCCGCCGCGCCGGCGAGGCCCGCCGGATCGGCCCAGGCGCCGGTCTTGATGGTCAGTTCGGCGGTAACCAGGGGCAGGTCGGACGAGCGGGCGACGATCACCCGCAGGCCGTTGGCCAGGGTCGTCTCCGCCGGGGCGGGCAGGACCGGATCGACCGGCGCGGCGATCGGCGGCGGCGCCTGACGCTCAGCTTCCGGCGCCAGGGTCACGACCGGGCCCGTGTATCGCGCGGAGGCGACCTTGGGCGGCGCCTCGGCCTTGGCGACCTCGCCCGCGGGCCGCTCGCTCTCGGGCAGGTAGCGGATCGTCATGCGGCGGTCCTCGGCGAGGTATTTCCTGGCCACGCGCTGCACGTCCGCGGCGGTCACGGCCTGCAGGTCGGCGAGTTCGGTGTTGGCGCGGGCCGGGTCGCCCTCGACCCGCAGGGCGTAGCCCAGCGCGAAGCCGCGGCCGTCGATGGTCTCGCGCTCGCGAAGGGCGCCGGCGACCAGTTCGTTCTTGGCCTCGTCCAGTTCGGCGGCGCTGGGCGGAGCCTCGCGCAGGCGGGCCACCTCGGCGAGAAGGGCCTTCTCGCCGGTCTCCAGCGTCTGGCCGGCGGACATGATGGCGCCGACCACGAACATGCCGGGCTGCTGCGGCAGGTCGGCGGATGAGAAGGCCTCGGCGGCGACCTGCTGGTCATAGACCAGGCTGTCGTAGAGCCTGGAGGACTTGCCGGCCGAGAGGATGGCGTCCAGCACCTTCAGCGCCGGCGCGTCGGGATCGGCGGCCTTGGGCCCGAGCCAGGTGATGGCCAGCGCCGGCAGCGGCACGTTGGGACCGTAGCCGGTGAAGACGCCGGCCTTGGTGCGCGGCGGCTCGACCGCCGTGACCTTGCGGATCGGCTCGGCGGGGGGCTTCAGGGCGCCGAAGTACTTGTCGACCCAGGCGTCGAGGCGGGCCTGGTCGAAATTGCCGACGACGATCAGGGCGGCGTTGTCGGGCCGGTAGTAGGCCTGATGGAAGGCGCGTACGTCGTCGATGGTCGCCGCGTCCAGCTCCTCGATGGAGCCGATGCCGGGCCGCTTGTAGGGATGGGTCGTGTAGGTCGCCTGGGGCAGCATCAGGGCGAACAGCCGGCCATAGGGGTTGGCCAGCACGCGCTGGCGCAGCTCCTCCTTCACCACGTCGCGCTCGGAGGCGAAGGTGGCCTCGTCGACCACCAGCGAGCCCATGCGCTGCGACTCCATCCACAGGAGGCGCTCCAGGTGGTTGGCCGGGACGACCTCGTAGTAGTTGGTGAAGTCGTCGTAGGTGGAGGCGTTGTTGAAGCCGCCCACGTCCTCGGTCATGCGGTCGATGCTCTCCGAGGGCAGGTCGCGCGTCGCCTTGAACATCATGTGCTCGAACAGGTGGGCGAAGCCCGAGCGGCCCTGCGGGTCGTCCTTGGAGCCCACGCCGTACCAGACCTGGACCGTCACGTTGGGCGTCGCCGGGTCCTGCGAGGTCAGCACCTTCAGCCCGTTGGCGAGCGTGCGTTCCTTGAAGGCGATCGGCGGCACGTCCGCCGCCCAAGCCGCCGGCGCGGCGACCAGGAGGGCGAGGACGAGGCAGGCTGCGCGGGCGGCGTGGCGGAGCATGGGCGCTTTCCGAGGTTGGGCTGGCCACACCCTTAGCACCCGCGCCGCCCGCGAGAAGCTTACAGCTCTGTCATTCGGCGAGCCTGACCAGCATCTTGCCGCTGTTGCGCCCTTCCATCAGGCCGATGAGGGCTGCGGGGGCGTTCTCGATCCCGTCCAGGATGGTCTCCTGGTACTTGATCCGGCCGTCCTTCAGCCAGCCGGCCATGTCGCGCTGGAAGTCGGCGTACAGGTGCATGAAGTCGGTGCCGACGAACCCGCGCAGCATGACCCGCGAGTAGATGATGTTGGACAGGTTGCGCACGGCGGACTGGCCGTCGTTGTACCCCGAGATCATGCCGCAGACCGGGATGCGGCCGAGCGTGTTCATGCGGCGCAGGGCCGCCTCCAGGTGCTCGCCGCCCACATTGTCGAAGTAGACGTCGAGGCCGCGCGGCGTGGCGTGCTCCAGCGCTTGGCGGATGGGCGTCTCCTTGTAGTTGATCACCGCGTCCAGCCCGACCTCGTCCTTCAGCCAGGCGGCCTTGTCGGCCGAGCCCGTGGAGCCCACCACGTAGCAGTCGCGGATCCTGGCGATCTGGGCGGCCACCGAGCCGACTGCGCCGGCGGCGGTCGAGACGAAGACCTGCTCGCCCTCCTTGAGCTGGCCGATGAACAGCAGGCCGCCGTAGGCGGTGAAGCCGGTCATGCCCAGGGCGTGCATGTGGACGGTGAGCGGCAGCTCGGGATCGGGCGAGAGCTTCGTCAGCCCCTTGCCGTCGGAGACGAAGTACTCGCGAAAACCCAGGCGGTTGGAGACCAGGTCTCCGACCGCGAAGGCGTCCGACTTCGACTGGACCACGCGGCCCAGCGCGCCGCCCATCATCGCCTCGTTCAGCGCCTGGCCGGCGGTGAGGCGCGGGCGCATGGCCGGATCCACCGACATGAAGAGGTTCTGCACGAGCACCTGGCCGTCGGCCGCGTCGGGGACGGCGGTCTCGACAAGGGCGAACTCCTCGGCGCGGGGCATGCCCTCCGGGCGTCGGACAAGGTGGATCTCGCGGCTGGTCGGCATGGGGCGTCTTCCTTGGAAATGAGCAAAATGAATGGGTGTCTACGGACCGAATGGGGCCTGATGGTCATTGTCGCCGAGGCCGTCGCGCCCGGCCAGTCCCGATGACTCGCGACTGAATCGAAATCGACTCGCCCGTGGCGGGAACCTCGGGCTGGGCGGGCGTGTTATTGTTTAGCCCGCTCAACGACTTGCCTGTCGGACAAGGGCGCGCGAACGCAGGCCGGCCCGGCGAACCCCCCATGCCTCCCCGCTTGGCCGGGTCGGCCCGCACCACTTTCCACGCCACCCGATGGATCGAACGGCCGAGCTGCGCATTACCCGGGGCAAACCACGCGGCGCCTGAGGCGCGGCGTGGTTCGCCACGAACCGATCACAAGGAAGCACTCATGCCGCGCCATCTCCTCATCCTCGGCCTGGCCGGGAGCCTCGGGCTCGCCGCCTGCACCACCGTGGACCCCAACACCGGCGTGGTCGTTCGCGACAACACCCGCACCGGCGTGCTGGCCGGCGCCGCCGGCGGGGCGCTGCTGGGCTATCTGACCAACACCAACAAGGGCGAGCAGGGGCGCAAGAACGCCCTGATCGGCGCCGGCGTCGGCGCGCTCGCCGGGGCCGCGGTCGGCAACTACATGGACCGCCAGCAGGCCGACCTGCGCGCCCAGCTCGCGGGCTCGGGGGTGGAGGTCGACCGCCAGGGCGACAACATCATCCTCAACATGCCCTCCGACGTGACCTTCCCGGTGGACCAGTCCGACATCCAGGCGCGCTTCTATCCGACGCTGGACAAGGTCGCCGACACCCTGAACCAGTATCCGCAGACCACCATCGACGTGGTTGGCCACGCCGACTCCACCGGCGCGGACGCCTATAACCAGTCGCTCTCCGAACGCCGCGCGGCGTCGGTGGCGGGCTATCTGGTGAGCCGCGGCGTGCTGCGCGACCGCCTCTACGTCGCCGGGCGGGGCGAGAGCCAACCGATCGCCTCCAACGCCACCGAGGAAGGCCGGGCGAAGAACCGCCGGGTCGAGGTGGTGCTGCGGCCGCTGACGGGCTGATCCGGCCGGCTGGACCGACGCTGCGTCAACCGTCGCAGGCTCCGCCGTCTTCAGCGGGGAGCCCAGCCATGTCCGACGCCGCCAGCACGCTCTACAGCCAGGTCGCCGAGCGCCTGCCGCTCGCCCGGGCCCTGCCGCGCGAGGCCTATCTCGACCCGGCCGTTTTCGCCGCCGAGGTGGAGCGGGTGTTCCGGGCGGGCTGGCTGCCGGTCGCGCGGGACAGCGACCTCGCCGCGCCGGGCGACTACCGCACGGTCGACGTGGCCGGCGCGCCCCTGGTCGCGGTCCGCGACGGCGCCGGCGAAATCCACGTGATGTCGCGGGTGTGCCGCCACCGCGGCATCACGTGGATCGAGGGCGCGGGGAACGCCAAGGCCTTCACCTGTCCCTACCACCTGTGGCGCTACGGCCTGGACGGGCGCCTGGCCGCCGCGCCGGCGATGGAGCGCTCGGAGGCCTTCGCGCGCGAGGACTGCGCCCTGCCGAAGGTCGCCACCACCCGCTGGGGCGGCTGGGTGTTCGCCAATCTCGACGGCGCCGCCCCGCCGCTCGCCCCGCGGCTGGCGGCCCTGGAGGAACGGCTGGCCCCCATCGACCCGGCCTCGCTCGTCAGTGTCGGCGTGCTCGAGTTCGACTCGCCGTGGAACTGGAAGCTGATGGTCGAGAATTTCCTGGAATCCTACCACCACATCGGCCCGCACGCGCAGACCCTGCAGCTCTCCAATCCGGGGCTCGGGACCTACGAGGGGCTCGGCGACGAGGCCTTCACCGTGCTGGAGAACCCGCCCGCCGATGCGAGCCACGCGCCGTTCGTCGTCGCCGCGGTCTTCCCGGTCACCCTGATGTTCTTCACCGAGGACGGCTCGCGCCTGGGCGTCTGGTACGAACTGGACCAGGTGACGCAGGGCGCCTTCAGGCTGAGGATACACCTGCTGGCCACGCCCGAGTTCGCCGCGGTTCCCGAGTTCGTCGCCCACTACCGCGAGCAGGTCGCGGCCGTCCACGCCGAGGACATCCCGGCCTGCGAAGGCGCCCAGGCGGGCGTGGCCAGCCCGCTCTACGAACCGGGCCCGCTCAGCCACCTGGAAGCGCCGCTCTGGCGCTTCCACCGCCACCTGCGGCGGGCGATCGGCGCGTAGGCGCCGCGCCGCCTTCGCGTCTCGAACGTGAATGATTGTTAACGCTGAACCGGCTCCCCGCCGACGCGATCCGGTCTAGGGTGGCGTCCAGACCGTCGCCCAAGGCGAGCGACGGCGTTGCGAGGCTGGGGAGGCCGGGGCGCATGGTCCGCAAACTCTTGGTGCAATTTCTCGCGTCCGCGGCGATGGCAGGCGCGGCCCAGGCGGCGGAGCCGCCGGCCAATATCGCCGCGGCCTTGGCTGACGGCGCACGGCCGGCGGCGGACACGGCGCGCGACGCAACCCGCAAGCCCGGCGAGTTGCTGGCTCTGGGCGGTGTGAAGCCCGGCGACACGGTGGTCGATTTCGTGATGGGCGGCGGTTACTTCACGCGCATCCTGTCCGCGGCGGTCGGGCCGCAGGGCCGAGTCTACGCCTACCAGCCGGCGGAGTTCATCCAGTACGAGAAGAGCTATGGCGAACACCTGAAGACCGTGTCCGGCGCCTACGCCAACGTCACGCCGCTGGACGCGAGCCTGGCGGCCCTCGACCTGCCTGATGGGCTGGACCTGGTGATGACGGTGCAGAATTACCACGACCTGCACCTGAAGCCCTTCCCGTCGGATACGGCCGGCAAGGTCAACGCCGAGATCTTCGCCTCGCTGAAGCCGGGCGGCCTGTTCCTGGTGGTCGATCATGAGGCCGCCGATGGCGCGGGCCTGGAGGTGGCGGACAGCCTGCACCGCATCGCCAAGGCGACGCTGAAGGCCGAGGTGGAAGCGGCGGGATTCGTCTTCGAGGGCGAGAGCCAGTTGCTGGACAACCCGGACGACCCGCACACGGTCAACGTGTTCGACCCGGAGATCCGCGGCAAGACCGACCAGTTCGTGATGAGCTTCCGAAAACCCGCCTAGCCGCGTCCCGGGAGGCCGCATGACCGCCAAGGGCGGGCCCGATGGTCCAGGAAGGAAGGGTGGTGCCGCCTAGGTGACTCGAACACCTGACCTACGCATTACGAATGCGCCGCTCTACCGGCTGAGCTAAGGCGGCCCGAAGG
>Ga0209066_10006627_pt1 | contig 11753 bp, 9 predicted proteins | sample All_14_2_FD_187198 | JGI IMG/M metagenome (GOLD analysis project Ga0209066, IMG submission 187198) | Freshwater microbial communities in response to fracking from Pennsylvania, USA - Allegheny Zone_MetaG_DW_15 (SPAdes) (version 2) ...
CGGCGCACGTCCTCTTCCCAGAACAGGCGGTGCAGGATGGTGTCGGCGTCCAGCGTCAGCAGTTCGTCGCGCTTGAGGCTGGCGGCCAGGATGGCGATGCGGTTGTAGTCCTCGTTCTGACCGATCTGGTCCTCGTCACGCGCCACCGCGCCGGCACCGGCCAGGTTGGCCTCGCCCTGCAGCGGCAGGCGCTGGATCAGCAGGCCGGCGGCCACCTGGTCGTTGGCGGCCAGCACCAGGCGGGTGTCGAGCTGTTCGCTCTGCAGCATGTAGTGCTCGATCACCTCGCTGAGCTTCTCCAGTCTCTCGCGCCGGTCGCCGAACAGCGGCACCACGCCCTGGTAAGGCTGCTGGCCCGGCAGGCGGTCCTTCGGGTCCAGCGTGATGGCGCAGCGCCCCTGATTGTTCACGTTCACCATGTGCGAAAGCGGCGCGTCGGGCGCCACCTCGCCCTGCACGCTGGCGGTGGCGCGCAGGCTCAGGTCGGGCTGCACCTCGGCCACGGCCAGCCGGACCGGCCCGTCACCCTGGATCTGCAGGATCAGCGCGCCATTGAACTTGATGTTGGCCTGCATCAGCGTGGCCGCGGCCGTCATTTCGCCCAGCAGTTCGGTGACGGCCGCCGGGTAGCCCCCGGCCTGCTGGCGCCGGCGCAGGATCTCCTGCCAGCTGTCGGTCAGGCGCACCAGCATGCCGCGCACCGGCAGACCCTCGAACATGAATTTGTGAAGTTCGGACAATCGCTTCTTTCAGAAAATCAACAGCGGGAGATCGGGCTCATCCCAGCTTTTTCAAGCCCTTGCGAAAACGCTCTGCGTTCTGGGTGTAGTGCTTCGCACTCTGGCGCAGGCCTTCGATCTGCTCGGGCGTGAGCGCGCGCACCGCCTTGGCCGGGCTCCCCAGGATCATGGAGCCGTCCGGAAACTCCTTGCCCTCGGTCACCAGCGAACCGGCGCCCACCAGGCAGTTGCGACCGATCTTCGCGCCGTTGAGCACGATGGCGCCGATGCCGATCAGCGATTCGTCGCCGATGCTGCAGCCGTGCAGCACCACCTGGTGGCCGACCGTCACGTCCCGGCCGATGGTCAGGGGGATGCCGACGTCGGCGTGCAGCACGCTGCCGTCCTGGATGTTGCTGCCCGCACCGATGGCGATGTGGGCGGTGTCACCGCGCACCGTGGTCCCGAACCACACGCTGGCGCCTTCACCCAGGCTCACGTCGCCCATGACCTGGGCGTTCTCGGCCACCCAGGCCGACTCGGCCACGCGCGGGGCCACACCATCGAGTTCGTAGATCGCCATTCGCTCGTCTCCGTTTCGTTTGTGCTGCAAACCTAGAATTGTAGGGATGCCCTCCGACGCCTGTCCTGCCGCCCGCCCCGACACCACGCTGCGCGAACGCGCCCTGGCCGCGCTGTGTCTGGACGACCCGGTGGTCAAGGTGCAGGCGGCCCATGCGTTGTGGGAAGCGCTGTGCGGCACCCCGGACGACGGCGTCCTGGACAGACGGCTGGCGCCGCAGGCGCTGCTGGTGCCTCCGTCGGCCACCGAACTGCCCGGCCGCCCCGAACGACCGCTGCTGGTGCCCCCCGTCGAAGTGCCGCAGCGTTCGCCCTACACACCGGATGGGTTGGCGGCCCTGCTGCACGCGGTCTGCCACATCGAGTTCAACGCCATCAACCTGGCGCTGGATGCGGTCTGGCGGTTTCCGGACATGCCGGTGGGCTTTTACCGGGACTGGCTGCGCGTGGCCGACGAGGAGGCCACGCACTTCACGCTGCTGCGCGCGCACCTGCGCAGCCTGGGCCACGACTACGGCGACTTTCCCGCCCATGATGGCCTGTGGGAGATGTGCGTGAAGACGCAGCACGACATCACCGCCCGCATGGCCCTGGTGCCGCGCACGCTGGAGGCGCGCGGTCTGGACGCCACGCCGCTGATCCAGGCCCGGCTGCGCAAGGTGGGCACGCCTGCGGCCCTGCGCACGGTGGACATCCTGGACACCATCCTGCGCGACGAGATCGGTCACGTGGCCATTGGCAACCACTGGTATGCCTGGCTCTGCGCGCGCCAGGGCCTCGACCCCATCGCGCACTACCGCGTGCTGGCGCGCACGCACGCCGCGCCGCGCCTGAAGCCCCCGTTCAATGCCGAGGCACGGCGCGCGGCCGGCTTCAGCCAGGCCGAAATCGAGTACCTGCTGGGCCCGGCCTGACACGGCACCCGTCAGACCCGCGTCAGACAAAAACGCGCCCTGGCGACACTCTTTGGCTGCGCTGCGTAAGACCAGCGTCAATCAAATCTCATAGCATCTGTGCACGCTCTCGCGGGGCTTACAGAGGCCTGACGCCGCCTGACAAGGCCGACCCGAACGGGGGCATCGACAACAAAGGGGACACCATGGAAATGGACCTGGCACATCGCATCGCGAGCCATCCCAAGTACCTGGAACTCAAGGCCAAGCGATCGAGCTTCGGCTGGTGGCTCACGGCACTGATGATGATCGTCTACTACGGCTTCATCCTGCTCGTGGCCTTCAACAAGGAATTTCTCTCCCAGCGCCTGGGCGAGGGCGTCATGACCATCGGCATGCCGATCGGCCTGGGCGTGATCCTGTTCACCATCGTCATCACCGGCATCTACGTGCGTCGCGCCAACAGCGAATTCGATGACCTGACGGAAGAAATCAAGAAGGCGGTGACGAAATGAAGACCAAGCTCTCCACCCAGACCCTGCTCTGGGCCCTGCTGCTGACCTGCAGCGGTGCCATTGCGGCCGGCGCCGACCTCGGCCAGGCCGAGAAACAGGCCACCAACTGGACCGCCATCATCATGTTCGGCGTCTTCGTGGCCGCCACCATGTTCATCACCAAGTGGGCCGCTGCGAAGACCAAGTCGGCAGCCGACTTCTACACCGGCGGGGGCGGCATCACCGGCTTCCAGAACGGCCTGGCCATCGCGGGCGACTACATGTCGGCCGCCTCCTTCCTGGGTATTTCGGCGGCCGTGATGGCCAACGGCTTCGACGGCCTGATCTACTCCATCGGCTTCCTGGTCGGCTGGCCGGTGGTCACCTTCCTGATGGCCGAACGCCTGCGCAACCTGGGCAAGTTCACCTTTGCCGACGTGGCGGCCTTCCGCTTCAGCCAGACGCCCATCCGCATGTTCGCGGCCTCGGGCACCCTGGTGGTGGTGGCCTTCTACCTGATCGCGCAGATGGTCGGCGCCGGCCAGCTCATCAAGCTGCTGTTCGGCCTGGAGTACTACATCGCCGTGGTGATCGTCGGCGCGCTGATGATGGTCTACGTGCTGTTCGGCGGCATGACCGCCACCACCTGGGTGCAGATCATCAAGGCCTGCCTGCTGCTGGGCGGCGCATCCTTCATGGCCCTCATGGTGCTGTGGAACTTCGGCTTCAGCCCCGAGGCCATGTTCGCCAAGGCGGTGGAAGTCAAGACCGGCCTGGCCACTGCCGCCGGCAAGACGCCCGAGGAAGCAGCGGTCGCCGGCTTCTCCATCATGGGACCGGGCAGCTTCGTCAAGGACCCGATCTCCGCCATCAGCTTCGGCATGGCGCTGATGTTCGGTACCGCCGGCCTGCCCCACATCCTGATGCGCTTCTTCACCGTGCCCAACGCCAAGGAAGCGCGCAAGTCGGTGCTGTGGGCGACCACCTGGATCGGCTACTTCTACATCCTGACCTTCATCATCGGTTTCGGCGCCATCACCTTCGTGCTGACCAACCCTGAGTTCCTGGACCTCAAGGGCGCGCTCAAGGGCGGCGGCAACATGGCCGCCATCCACCTGGCCAACGCCGTGGGTGGCAACGTGTTCCTCGGCTTCATCTCGGCCGTGGCCTTCGCTACCATCCTGGCCGTGGTGGCCGGCCTGACGCTCTCGGGCGCCTCGGCCGTCTCGCACGACATCTACGCCACCGTCATCAAGAAAGGCAAGGTCGACAGCGCGTCCGAACTCAAGGTCTCGCGCATCACCACCATCGCGCTGGGCATCATTGCGGTGACCTTGGGCATCGCCTTCGAGAAGCAGAACATTGCCTTCATGGTGTCGCTGGCGTTCGCCATCGCCGCCTCGGCCAACTTCCCGGTGCTCTTCATGAGCGTGCTGTGGAAGGGCTGCACCACGCGCGGCGCAGTGATCGGCGGCTTCCTGGGCCTGATCTCGTCGGTGCTGCTGACCGTGCTGTCGGCCTCGGTGTGGGAAGCGGTGCTGGGCCACGCCAAGGGCAGCGCTCCCTTCCCCTACACCTCGCCGGCCCTGTTCTCCATGACCATCGGCTTCGTCGGCATCTGGCTGTTCTCCGTCCTGGACAACAGCGAGCGCGCGAAGATCGACAAGGCGGGCTTCCTGGCCCAGCAGGTTCGTTCCGAAACCGGCATCGGTGCTTCGGGCGCGTCCGGTCACTGAACATCTGACGCAGGTCAAGGCCGCTGCCACGCAAGTGCCAGCGGCCTTTCTGCTTTTCGGGCCCTTCTGAGAACATAGCACCATGCCCAGCAGCTTCGACTTCAGCCACGCCCCGTTCGACTGCCTCACACCCGCCGAGCGCCAGCGCGTGACCGACACGGTGGACATCGGCTACTTTCCGGCCGGTACCGTCGTCCTGCATCCCGACATGCAGCCCACCCACGTGCACGTTCTCATCAAGGGCCACGTGCAGCACGAGGAGGCTGGTGAAGTGGTTGCCGTGTACGGGCCGGACGACTTCTATGGCGGCCGGGCCGTGATGGCCGGTCGCACCGGCGCCGTGCTCACCGCGCTGGACGAGGTCATCGCCTACCTGCTGCCACAGGCCACGCTGCAGGCGCTGATCGCGTCCAACAGCCGATTCAGCGCTCTGCTGTTCGCCGACCTTTCGCGGCGCCTCACGGCGGCCAGCGAAGGCAACCAGAGCCGCGAGTTCCTCTCGCTGATGATGGTGAAGGTGCGCGACGCCTTCATCCGCAAGCCCTTTTTCGTCGATGGCGGCACCGACCTGGTGAGCCTTTGCGCGCAGCTGTCCGGGCGCGGCCTGACCAATGCCCTGGTACAGGACACGGGCCCCGACGGTCTGCCCCGCATCGGCATGTTCACCACCACCGACCTGCGCGACGCGCTGCTGCGCCCGGTGCCTCCGTCGCAACTGGCGGTGCGCGAGGTGGCGCGCTTCGACCTCATCACCGTCACGCCCGAGACCGAGCTGTTCGAGGCGCTGCTCATCATGATCCGCCACCGGGTGCACCGGGTGCTGGTGCGGGAAGGCTCGACCATACTGGGGGTGCTCAGCCAGCTCGACCTGATGAGCTTCATCTCCAACCACTCTCACCTGATCGCGCTGCAGGTGGAGCAGGCTGGCGCGGTCGGGGAGCTGCAGGACGCGGCGCGGCAGATCGACGGCCTGATCGCCCTGTTGCACAAGGGTGGGGTGAAGATCGACGTCATCGCCACCCTGGTCAGTGAACTCAACACCCAGATCTTCGCCCGCCTGTGGCAGCTCATCGCGCCGCCCGACCTGCTGGCCCACAGCTGCCTGCTGGTGATGGGCAGCGAAGGCCGGGGTGAGCAGATCCTCAAGACCGACCAGGACAATGCGCTCATCCTGCGCGACGGCTTCGAGTGCCCCGCGCTGGCCGAGGTGGCGCAGCGCTTCAACGACGCCCTGGCCGGCTGCGGCTACCCGCCGTGCCCCGGGCACATCATGCTCACCAACCCGCAGTGGCGCCTGCCGCTGGCGGACCTGAAGACCACCATCACCGACTGGATCATGGGCAGCGATCCCGAAGGGCCGATGCATCTGGCGATCTTCATGGACGCGCGCTGCGTGGCTGGCGACGCCAGCCTGCTGCAGGCCGCGCGCGAACACCTGCAGGGTCTGTTCACCGGCAGCGACATGCTGCTGGCGCGCTTTGCGGCCGCGGTGGAGCAGTTCAGCGAGCCCGGCACCTGGTGGGACCGCCTGACCACGCTGCGCGGCCGCGAGGAGCAGGCCTTCGACCTCAAGAAACTGGGCACCTTCCCGGTTGTTCACGGGGTGCGCGCGCTCGCCCTGCAGAACGGACTGGAGGCCCTGGGCACCACCGAGCGCATCCACCAGCTGGCCAGCCGCGACAAGTTGGACGCGGCCCTGGCGCGCGACCTGAGCGACGCGCTGCGCTTCCTCATGGGTCTGAAACTCCAGCACAACCTGCGGCAGCAGCAGCTCGGCGAGGCGGTGCACAACCGGGTCCGGCTGGCCGACCTGGGCACGCTCGAGCGCGACCTGCTCAAGGACTCGCTGGCCATCATCAAACGCTTCAAACAGCACCTGCACAGCCATTTCCGGCTTGATGCCCTGTGATGCTCCATCAACTGCAACGCGCCTGGCAACGGCGCCAGCTGCGCAACCCGGACTACCGGTTTCTGTTCGACCCGGCGCCGCCTGACGAATGGGTCAGCATCGACTGCGAGACCACCGGTCTCGACAGGGCCCGCGACCACATCCTCAGCATCGGCGCGGTGCCCATCCGCGGCCAGCAGGTGCTGACCAGCCAGCGGCTGGAACTGCTGGTCCGCCCGGACGTGCATCGGGCACCCCTGACGGCCGAGAGCGTGCGCATCCACCAGCTGCGCGAGGCCGATCTCGCCGAGCAGGGCGTCTCACCGCAGGAAGCCGCCGAACGGGTCTTGCGTTTCATCGGTCCGCGGCCGCTGGTGGGCTACTTCCTCGAATTCGACGTAGCCATGCTCAACCGCCTGGTTCAGCCGCTCATCGGCACCGGTCTGCCGCAACCGCAGATCGAGGTTTCAGGCCTGTACTACGACCACAAGTACCGCCAGCAGCCCGGCAGCCACATCGACCTGCGCTTTGACGCCCTGATGGACGACCTGGCCCTGCCCCGGCGGCCCGCGCACAACCCGGTGAACGACGCCACCATGGCCGCGCTGGCGTTTGTCAAGCTGCGCGCCCTTGGGAAACACTGACTGGCATCCCACAACAATGCCCACAATCCAAGCAAGGGATTGCCCTGCGCGTGATAACGCGGCATAGCATCGCGTCAGTGGCACCCCAAACCATCCGCCTGGACGACTACCTGGGACATGCTTTCGACAGCATCCCGGTGGCAATGGTCGTGGTCAACCGGGCGGGCCAGATCACGCGTGTGAACCAGCTGGCCGAAACCACATTCGGCTACCGCAGCAACGAGCTGCTGGGCCAGCCGGTCGAGATGCTGATTCCGACGCGCTACCGCCAGGCCCATCCGGCCTACCGCAACGGCTTTCTGGCCGAACCATCGGCCCGCCCCATGGGCGCAGGGCGCGACCTCAGCGGCCTGCGCAAGGACGGCAGCGAGTTCCCGGTGGAGATCGGCATCAACCCGGTCCAGACGGGTGAGGGGACCATGGTTTTGTCGGTGATCCTTGACCTGAGCGAGCGCAAGCAGAGCGAGCGCCGCATCCAGGCGGCCCTGCAGGAAAAGGAACTGCTGCTCGAGGAAGTTCACCACCGGGTCAAGAACAACCTGCAGGTCATCCACAGCCTGCTGGATCTGCAGGTGCTGCGCATCCAGGACCCCGAGCTGGTGGGCATGCTGCGGGACAGCCAGAACCGCATCCGGTCGATGTCCATGATCCACCAGACACTGTACCAGTCACACGACTTCGCCCAGGTCGACTTCCACAGCCTGCTGGGCGAACTGCTGCCCACCCTGATGGACTCCTACGGCATGGTCGCTGGCAATGTGCAGGTGGTGATCGAGGCCAACAACGTCAAGATTCCCATCAACGAAGCCATCCCCTGCGGCCTGATCGTCAACGAACTGGTGAGCAATGCCCTCAAACACGGCTTCGCCGGCAACCGCCGGGGCACCATCTGGGTCTCGCTTTCGTGCGATCCCGGCGACATGGTCGAACTGTCGGTCAGCAACGACGGTCTGGGCATTGCACCGGAACAGGACCTCGACAAGGGAGGCTCCCTTGGCCTGCAGCTCGTGCGTCTTCTGGCACGCCAGCTGCATGGCCTGCTGGACATCCAGCGCGGGGATCCGACACGCTTCACCCTGCGCTTTCCACTGCCGAGGCCCGCATGAGAGACCCCGCCCGCATTCTGGTGGTGGAAGACGAGAGCATCGTCGCCTTCAACCTGCAGCAGCGCCTGTCCCAGCTGGGCTATGACGTGCCGGCCGTGGCGGTGTCCGGGACAGAGAGCTTCGAACTGGTGGAACAGACGCATCCGGACCTCGTGCTGATGGACATCCACATCCAGGGTGATCTGGACGGCATCGAGGTGGCCGCCCGGCTGCGGGAGGACCATGCCATTCCGGTGATCTACCTGACGGCCTACTCGGAAGATTCCACCCTCGAACGGGCGCGCAAGACCAAACCCTACGGCTACCTGCTCAAGCCGTTTTCGGAACGGGAGCTGCATGCCACCATCCAGATGGCCTTTGAACGCCACCGCCTGGAATCTGAACTGCTGCACCAGCAGCGCCTGCTGCAACAGGCACTGGACGCGGCCGATATGGGCGTCATCGAGCTGGAGGCCGAATCCCGGGCCATCCGTGCTCCCGGACGCACCCTGGCCCTGCTGGACTGCCCTGAAGGCACCGTTCTGACGCTGCGCGACCTGCTGACACGGGTCGATGACAGGGACCGCGAGGCCCTGGCCCGCAAGTTCGAAGAGAGCCTGACGTCGCTGCGGCGCTTCAGTGAGGAGTTTCGCCTGCTCACCCAGGGCCTGCCAACGCACTGGGTCCGGATCGACGCCAGCGTCTGGTCCGACCGGCGCATGACCGGCGTGGTGCAGGACGTGTCCCGGCAGAAGACCATCGAACACGACCTGCGGATGCTCAACGAGTGTCTGGAGCGGCTGGTGAGCGAACGGACCGCCGAACTCAGGCAGAGCCTCAAGGAACTCGAAGCCTTCAGCTACTCCGTGGCGCATGACCTGCGTGCGCCGCTGCGCAACATCACCGGATTCAGCCAGGAACTGATCGCCACCCACCAGACCGACCTGGGCGAGGACGGCATGGCCCTCATCAACCGGATCGCCACCGCCAGCCAGCGCATGGGGGCGCTGATCGATGCCCTGCTGCACATGGCGCGACTCAACCAGCGACCCCTTCAGCTGCGGATGGTGAATGTCAGTGACATTGCCAGTGAAATCGCCAGCCAGCTCATGGAGTCCGAGCCGGGGCGCGTGGCGCAGATCCGGGTGTCACCCAATCTGGAAGCCATGGCCGACCCGACCCTTGTGCGCAGCCTGCTGGACAACCTGCTGCGCAACGCGTGGAAATTCAGCGCCCGCAACGACCTGACCCGCATCGACGTGGGTGCCCGGGCCATCAAGGGCGAAACCGTCTTTTTTGTTCGTGACAACGGCTGCGGCTTCGACATGGCCTCGGCAGACCGGCTCTTCGGTGCCTTCCAGCGCCTGCACCGCGAGGACGAGTACGCGGGCACCGGCATCGGCCTGACCATCGTGCAGCGCATTGTCATGCGCCATGGTGGACGGGTCTGGGCCTACTCCGAGCCGGGGCAAGGTGCGGCATTCCATTTCACCCTGGCCCCCTGAGCCTCTCGGGGGGCCAACGATAATCGGGCATGTCCTCTGCCCTCACCGCCACGGAAGCCGACTTCGGCTCACTTGCACTGTCCCCGGCCACCCTGGCCAACCTGCAGCAGCTCGGCTATCGGCACATGACGCCGATCCAGGCGGCCTGTCTGCCGCCGGCCTTGCTGGGCAAGGACCTGATCGCCCAGGCCCAGACCGGCAGCGGCAAGACCGCTGCCTTCGCCCTGGCCCTGCTGGCCAACCTCAACCCCCGTAGGTTCGCGGTGCAGGCCCTGGTGCTCTGCCCCACGCGCGAACTGGCCGACCAGGTCACCACCGAGATCCGGCGCCTGGCACGGGCGGAAGACAACATCAAGGTCGTCACGCTCTGCGGCGGCGTGCCCTTGCGCGGCCAGCTGGCCACCCTGGAACACGGCGCGCACATCGTGGTCGGCACCCCGGGCCGGATCATGGACCATCTGGAGCGTCAGAGTCTGAAGCTGGACGCGCTCAACACCCTGGTGCTGGACGAGGCCGACCGCATGCTGGACATGGGCTTCTTCGACGACATCGTCAAGGTGGCCCGACAGTGCCCGAAAGGGCGCCAGACCCTGCTGTTCTCGGCCACCTACCCCGAGGGCATCGCCAAGCTGGCGGCGCAGTTCATGCGCGATCCGTTGACCGTTGCAGTGCAGGCACAGCACAGCAGCGCGCAGATCGAACAGCGCTGGTACGAAGTGAGCGACAAGGACCGCCTGCACGTGGTCAGCCAGCTGCTGCTGCACTTCCGCCCTGCCAGCACCATCGCCTTCTGCAACACCAAGGCCCAGTGCCGCGACCTTGTGGCGGTGCTGCAGGCACAGGGCTTCAGCGCGCTGGCCCTGTTCGGCGAACTGGATCAGCGCGAGCGCGACCAGGTGCTGGTGCGTTTTGCGAACAGGAGCTGTTCGGTGCTGGTGGCCACCGACGTGGCCGCGCGCGGGCTGGACATTGCCAGCCTGGCCGCCGTCATCAACGTCGACGTCACCCCCGACCCCGAGGTGCACATCCACCGCATCGGCCGTACCGGCCGCGCGGGCGAAAGCGGCCTGGCACTGAACCTGGCCAGCCTGGACGAGATGGGGTACGTGGGCAAGATCGAGCAGTTGCAGGGCCGCGAGTCCGAGTGGCACCCCGTTGCCGAACTGACGCCCGCCAGTCCCGAGCCGCTCGTGCCGCCCATGGCCACGCTGCACATCCAGGGCGGTCGCAAGGAAAAGATCCGTCCCGGCGACGTGCTGGGCGCGCTCACCGCCGACCTCGGTTACACCCGCGAGCAGGTGGGCAAGATCAACGTCAACGAATGGTCCACCTACGTGGCGGTGGACCGCGCCATCGCCCAGCAGGTGGCCAGCCGCCTGGCCACGACCAAAGTCAAGGGCAAGGCAGTGAAGGTGCGGGTGCTGGAAGACTAGAGGGCGGCCCTTCGATGAATTCACGGCCCCCACGCTCCACCGCTGACGCGGGTCGCTGCCCCCCAAGGGGGTGCGAATTCAGCTTGGGGCGGCCCGGCGCTGAATTCACGGCCCCCACGCTCCGCCGCTGCGCGGGTGTCGGCTTCAGCCGCGCGGGTGGTGTTGCGCGACGATGGCTTTGAGGCGCTCGCGGGCCACGTGGGTGTAGATGGTGGTGGTGGAGATGTCGGCGTGTCCCAGCAGCATCTGCACCGCGCGCAGGTCAGCGCCGTGATTGAGCAGGTGGGTGGCAAAGGCATGGCGCAGCGTGTGCGGCGAAAGCGGCGCCGTGATGCCGGCGTGCTGCGCATATTTCTTCACCAGGGTCCAGAACATCATGCGCGTCATGGCTTCGCCGGCACGCGAACCGCGCGAAGTGACGAACAGGTCTTCACTCGGCTGTCCGGCCAGTATCTGCGGCCGGCCCTGCGCCAGCCAGAGCGCCAGCCACTGCCCGGCCACCTGGCCAAAAGGCACCAGGCGCTCCTTGTTGCCTTTGCCGGTGATTCGCAGCACGTGTTCGGCGTGCCCCACGTGGTAGGTCTTGAGGGAGACCAGTTCGCTCACGCGCAGGCCGCTGGCGTACATCAGCTCCAGCATGGCCCGGTCGCGCTGGCCCAGGGGGGTGCTGGTGTCCGGCGCGTTCAGCAGGGCTTCGACCTGGGCTTCGCTGAGCGTCTTGGGCACGCGCAGCGGCTGGCGCGCGGCCAGCAGGCGCAGCGTCGGGTCGGCGGC
>Ga0209066_10006628_pt1 | contig 11753 bp, 10 predicted proteins | sample All_14_2_FD_187198 | JGI IMG/M metagenome (GOLD analysis project Ga0209066, IMG submission 187198) | Freshwater microbial communities in response to fracking from Pennsylvania, USA - Allegheny Zone_MetaG_DW_15 (SPAdes) (version 2) ...
GCGGCGTATGCCCCTTTGATGCAACGCACGCTGAAAGACATGCGGGCCATCGTCGCCAACGCGCCAGCATATGCCCGCACCAGCCCCATTCTGTCTGATCCGGCAATCAACCGGAAACTGAAGGTGATTCCGCTGGGCATCGATGAACACTCCTATCCGCAGACAGGGGATGAGCGCATCCTGCAACGCCTCGACCTGCAGGACGGAGCACCGTTCTTCCTGTTCATCGGCGTACTGCGTTACTACAAGGGCCTGCACAACCTGATCCGGGCTGCGCGCTCGGTTGACGCCCGTATAGTGATTGCAGGCACAGGCCCCAAGAATGAGCCACTGAAAAAATTGGCGGCCGAACTTGGTGTGAGCAACGTCGTATTCGCGGGCCAAGTATCCGACGCAGAAAAGGTTGCGCTGATCGAGCACTGCCGCGCGCTGGTGCTGCCCTCGCACCTCCGCTCCGAGGCCTACGGCATGGTGCTGGTTGAAGCCGCAATGCACAGCAAACCGATGGTGTCCTGCGAAATCGGCACGGGCACCTCCTTTGTCAATTCCGACAGGGAAACGGGATTCGTCGTCGAGCCCAATCAACCCGATGCACTGGCCAAAGCAATGCTTGCTCTGCGACAGGACGCAGCCCTCGCAACCCGACTGGGCGCCGCCGCACGGGCACGTTACGAGAATTTGTTTTCGGGCGAAGCACTGGGACGGGAGTATGCGGCGCTGTTTCACGAAGTAGCGAAATCTTCAAGCTGAATGCGACGGCATCGCTGCTCAAGACGAAAACACGCTGCATACCGTGCCGCCACAGGACTGCGCGCATGACGTCGCTACAACTCACTACCCTGCTGCTGGTAACCAGTGTTGCTTCCTGGCTCTTGACCGCAGCCTTGCGCCGTTATGCACTCGCGCGCAGCCTGATGGATATCCCGAATGCCCGCAGTTCTCATACCTCGCCCACCCCCCGAGGAGGAGGCATCGCAATCGTGACGAGTGCATGCGCGGCTTTTGCCTGCCTGCATGCGCTCAATTTGGTCACCGCAGTTCAGCTATGGGCCTTGCTGGGTAGCGGCATTTTCATCGCCGCAATCGGCTTTCTGGATGACCATGGCCACATCGCCGCACGCTGGCGCCTGCTGGCCCACTTCATTGCGGCAACTTGGGCACTCGGCTGGCAGGGAGGCACGCCCGCGCTCGACATAGCGGGCATCACGATCGAATTAGGCTGGGCTGGCAACCTCCTGGCCGCCGTCTTCCTGGTCTGGATGCTGAACCTCTACAACTTCATGGACGGCATCGACGGCCTTGCCAGCGTCGAGGCTCTCTGCGTCTGCCTGGGCGGCGCCCTGCTCTATCTGCTGACGGGACACGCGCCAGTCGCCTGGCTGCCACTCGCGCTGGCCGCTGCCGTGGTGGGTTTTCTGGTGTGGAACTTTCCGCCCGCGCGGATCTTCATGGGCGACGCGGGCAGCGGTTTTCTGGGCATCGTGCTGGGCATCATGAGCCTGCAGGCGGGCACCGTGTCGCCTCCGCTGTTGTGGGCCTGGCTGGTCCTGCTGGGTGTGTTCGTCGTTGACGCCACCGTGACACTGCTGCGACGCCTGATCCGGGGCGACAAGGTGTATCAGGCGCATCGCAGCCATGCCTACCAATATGCAGCACGGCGCCACGGCGGGCATCGCCCAGTGACGTTGGCGGTGGCGGCAATCAATGTGGGCTGGCTGTTGCCGACCGCAACTGCGATTGCACTGGGCTGGCTCGGAGGCCTGACAGGGTTGTTGCTGGCGTATGCACCCCTCATCGTGCTGGCGCTGCGCTACGACGCCGGCAAGCCAGAGCGGCGTTGAATTCGCACAACCTGTTGTTTCAACAAACCCGATCACGGGTAAACCCCGACGAGAGTAGAATCCCGCGATTGCTCCTGACAGGTGCCTTGGTCGTACGCGAATGATTACCCGGCACGCCCGCTCAACGCTTGTTTATCTGTTCGACCTGCTGGCTGTCATTGCCGCGTGGGTGGGTGGCTTTTTGTTGCGCTTCAACTTCGAATGGCCCGCCGACTACACTTCAAAAATGGTGACGGCGGGGGCGGTGCTGCTCGTCGTACACGCCATTGGCTGCCGGGTGGCCGGGCTCTATCGCGGCATGTGGGTCTTCGCCAGCCTGCCCGACCTGAAGCGGGTATTGAAGGCTGTGGGCTTGTCGGCCCTTGCGCTGACAGTGCTCATCGCACTGGATCGTGGGGCGCCGTTGCTGCCCAGGTCGATGATCGTGCTGTACCCCATGCTACTGCTGACGATCATGGGCGGCGGCCGGGCCGCTTGGCGGATGTGGAAGGAACACCGACTGTACGGTGGTCTGGTCGGCGCGGGCAAACCGGTGATCGTGGTCGGTGCCGGAACGGGCGGCGCGATGCTGGTGCGCGAGCTCGAGCGCAACCCTGACTGGCGGGTCGTGGCCCTGGTGGACGACGACAAGGCGAAATGGGGGCTGGAACTCTTCGGCCACCCGGTCGCCGGCAATATCGACACGCTACCCGGCGTGCTGAAGGAATATCGCGCCAAGCATGTCATCCTGGCGATGCCTTCGGCTGCCACGGAGACGCTGAAACGCGCCACCGACGTGGCCGTACGCGCCGGCGCACATGTCTTCACCGTGCCCGGCATCGAAGACTTGATGAGCGGCAAGATCGCCATCAACGCCATGCGCCCCGTCGACATCGAAGATCTGCTGGGGCGCGATCCGGTCCAGATCGACACGGCGCATGTCAAAGACATGGTCGGCGGCAAAACGGTGCTGATTACCGGCGCAGGCGGCTCGATTGGCAGCGAGCTATGTCGGCAATTGGCACGCTTCGCCCCGGCACGCCTGGTGTTGCTGGAAACGAGCGAATTCGCGCTGTACAACATCGATGACTGGTTTCAAGTGCATATGCCGGGGGTGGAGGTCGTGCCCCTGGCAGGTGACATCAAGGACGCCACGCGGCTGGAAGAAGTCTTTTCGGCCTGGGCACCACAGCTCGTCTTCCACGCCGCCGCCTACAAGCATGTGCCGCTGATGGAGCAAGGCAACACCTGGCAGGCGGTGCTGAACAACGTTTTGGGCACGCTGCAGGTCGCAGCGCACGCACAGCGCCACGGCGCCGAGCGCTTCGTGCTGATCTCGACCGACAAGGCCGTCAACCCGACCAATGTGATGGGCGCCACCAAGCGCCTGGCGGAAATGGTCTGCGAAGCGCTGCAGAACACCGACACCGGCCGCACGCAAATGGAAATGGTGCGTTTCGGCAACGTGCTGGGCAGCACCGGCAGCGTGATCCCCAAGTTCGCCGAGCAGATCGCGCGCGGCGGACCGGTGACGGTGACCCACCCGGAGATCAACCGTTACTTCATGTCCATTCCGGAGGCGGCGCAGCTGGTGCTGCAGGCCGCGGCCATGGGCCAGGGTGGTGAGGTTTTTGTGATGGACATGGGCGAGCCGGTGAAGATCGTCGATCTGGCGCGCAACATGATCCGGCTGTCGGGCTATGACGAGAACGACATCCGCATCGAGTTCACCGGGCTGCGGCCGGGTGAGAAGCTGTACGAAGAGCTGCTGGCGGACGCCGAGGAAACACGCGAAACACCGCATCCCAAGCTGCGCATCGCACGCTCGCGGCCGGTGGCCGAGACCTTCCTCGACGAACTGGACACCTGGCTATCGCAGCCGGGGCCCGTACCCGATGAAGCGGTGAGACAGGGACTGAAGCGCTGGGTGCCGGAGTACGAACCCGCGCGACATTGAGCCGCGCGGAGTGTCACGAACCGGCCCTGTCGAAAAAGGCGCTTTTCAGTGCGCCTCATCCCAGTTATCCCCCGCCCCCACCTCAACCAGCAGTGGCACCTTCAACTCCGCCACACCGCCCATCAGCCTGGGCAGTTCAGCACGAATCGCATCAAGCTCGGCCTTGGGCACTTCCAGCACCAATTCATCATGCACCTGCAACACCAGCCTCGACTTCAGGCCGGATGACGGCAGCCAGCCAGCAACGGCGATCATCGCCTTCTTGATCAGATCCGCCGCCGTACCCTGCATCGGCGCGTTGATTGCAGCGCGTTCGGCACCAGCGCGACGGCCGGCCTGGCTGGCGCGGATGTCGGGCAGGTACAGCCGGCGGCCGAACACGGTCTCCACAAAACCCTGCTCGCGCGCCTCGGCACGGGTACGGTCCATGTACTCGGCCACACCGGGGTAGCGCGCGAAGTAGCGGTCGATCCAGCTCTGCGCGGCAGCGCGCTCGATGCCGAGGTTCTTGGCCAGGCCATGCGCGCTCATGCCGTAGATGAGACCGAAGTTGATCACCTTGGCATAGCGTCGCTGTTCGCTGGTGACCTCTCCCGGCGGCACGCCGAAGACCTCGCCGGCGGTGGCGCGGTGCACGTCCTCGCCCTGGGCGAAGGCCTCCAGCAGGCGGGCGTCGCTGGACAGATGGGCCATGATGCGCAGCTCGATCTGCGAATAGTCGGCCGACACGATGAGGTGATCGCGCGGCGCGATGAAGGCAGCGCGGATGCGGCGACCTTCGGGGGTCCGGATCGGGATGTTCTGCAGGTTGGGCTCGGAACTCGACAGCCGGCCTGTGACGGCGGTGGCCTGCGAGAAGCTGGTATGCACGCGGCCGGTCTTGGGATTAACCATGCGCGGCAGCTTGTCGGCATAGGTGCTCTTGAGCTTCGACAGGCTACGGTGCTCGAGCAGCAGCTTGGGCAGCGGGTAGTCCTCGGCGAGCTTCTCCAGCACTTCCTCGTCGGTCGAGGGCTGACCGGTGGCGGTCTTCTTGACCACCGGCAGACCGAGCTGGCCGAACAGGATCTCGCCGAGCTGCTTGGGCGAGCCGAGGTTGAAGGGCTGACCAGCCAGGTCATGCGCCTCGCGTTCGAGTTCGTGCAGGCGACGGCCGAGCTCTTCGGAATGCTGGCTGAGCAGGAAGGGGTCGATCAGCACACCGGTGCGCTCCATCTGCTGCAGCACACCCAGCACCGGCAATTCGATGTCGCGGTACAGCGCGGCGAGCTGCGGCGCCGCTTCCAGCTGCGGCCACAGATGCTGGTGCAGACGCAGAGTGACGTCGGCGTCCTCTGCGGCGTATTCGGTAGCACGGTCGATGGCCACCTCGTCAAAACCGATCTGCTTGGCGCCCTTGCCGCAGACGTCGGTGTAGGGAATCGTCGTCAGGCCCAGATGGCGCTTGGCGAGGGAGTCCATGTCATGCGGCTTGTCGGACTCCAGCACGTAGGATTCGAGCAGCGTGTCGTGCGCGATGCCACGCAGCGAGATGCCATGGTTGGCGAGCACATGCGCGTCGTACTTCAGATTCTGGCCGAGCTTGGCGTGGGCGTCGGACTCCAGCCAGGGTTTGAGCTTGTCGAGCACGTCAGCCAAGGGCAGTTGTGCTGGCGAGTCTGGCAACTGAGCCGTACCGCGGTGCGCCAAAGGCAGATAAGCGGCTTCGCCCGGCTCAGTCGAAAAGGACATCCCGACCAGTTGCGCCGCCATCGGGTCGAGACTGGTGGTTTCGGTATCGAAGGCGGTGAGTGGCGCCGCCACGATCTTTGCCAGCCAGGCGTCGAACATGGGCCAGTCGAGGATCGTGACATAGCCGCCGCGGTGCGCGCCCGGCTCGGCAGGAGGATCGTCCGCCGCCACCGGCTCGGCGGCAAACTCGGTTGCAAAACGACGCGCGTCGGTTGCAGCCTTCGACGCTGCCACGCTCGCCGCGCCTGCATCCAGATCCTTCAGCCAACCGCGGAACTCGAAGCGCTCATACAGCGCCCGCAGCGCTGCCTTGTCGTCTGCGCGCGCCGGCAAGTCCTCGAGTGTCACCGGCAATTCGACGTCGGTCGCCACCGTCACCAGCTTGCGCCCGAGCGGCAAAAAATCCAGATGCTTGCGCAGGTTCTCACCCACCTTGCCGCCCACCTTGTCCGCGTTGGCAACCAGGTTGTCGAGCGTGCCGTATTCGGTCAGCCACTTCACCGCGGTCTTGGGGCCGCACTTTTCCACGCCGGGCACGTTATCCACGGTATCACCGACCAGGGCCAGGTAGTCCACGATGCGCTCGGGCGGCACGCCGAACTTGGCCTCGACGCCGGCGGCGTCCAGCACTTCCTCGCTCATCGTGTTGACCCATTTCACCCCGGGACGCACGAGCTGCGTCAGGTCCTTGTCACCGGTGGAAATGACCACGTCCCAGCCGCGTGCCAGCGCCAGCCGGGTCAGCGTGCCGATGACATCGTCGGCCTCGACGCCTTCCACCGACAGCAGCGGCCAACCTTCGGCCTGCACCGCTTCGTGCAGCGGCTCGATCTGCGCACGCAGATCGTCGGGCATCGGCGGGCGGTGGGATTTGTAATCGGGATACCAATCGTCGCGAAAGGTCTTGCCTTTGGCATCGAACACGCAGGCGCGGAATTCCGCCTTGTAGTCGCTTTCGAGCCGACGTAGCATCGACAGCACTCCACGGATCGCCCCAGTCGGCTCGCCGCGCGAATTGCGCAGGTCGGGCAGCGCATGGAAGGCGCGATAAAGATAGCTGGAGCCATCGACGAGCAGCAGGGTCGGCATCGTGAAAATCCTTGCGGGGAAACCGCGCGGGCCAGGCCGCACTCGAATGAAGGTGGGCGCCCGACTCATCAACAAGAGAACAACATGACCGCGAAAGAAAAACTCCCCCGCAGCGTGCCCGACAGCACGACCCCGCGCTACAACGCGCGCGAGTCCTGGCGGATCTTCGGAATTATGGCAGAGTTCGTCGAGGCCACAGAACGCCTGTCCTCGATCCGCCCCGCCGTGTCGATCTTCGGCAGCGCGCGCACGCCGCCGGATCACATGTACTACATGCTGGCCGAGCAGATCGCCCGGCTGCTGTCGGATTCGGGTTTCGCCGTCATCAGCGGCGGCGGCCCAGGCATCATGGAGGCAGCCAACAAGGGCGCCTATTTCGGCAAGAGCCCGTCGGTGGGCCTCAACATCCAGCTGCCGCTGGAGCAGAGCGCCAATCCCTACCAGGACATCTCGCAGACCTTCCAGCACTTCTTCGCGCGCAAGTTCATGTTCGTGAAATTCGCCGCGGCCTACGTGGTGATGCCCGGCGGCTTCGGCACGCTGGACGAGCTGCTCGAAGCGATGACGCTGATCCAGACCAAGAAGAGCCGCAAGATTCCGATCATCCTGGTGCACGGCCCGTTCTGGCAGGGCCTGCTCGACTGGTTGCGTGACCGCCTGGTGACCGAAGGCATGATCAACCGCGAAGACCTCGACCTGGTGCAGATCATCGACAAGCCCGAGGACGTCGTCGAGGCCATCTTCAAGCACTACGAGCGCCGCGGCTTCCAGCCCCTGCCGGCCGAACACGAGATGATGCTGAACCTGTGAGCGACAGCAGCTCGCCGGCTAAACGGCTAGAATCGAGGCCTGTCCTGGAGAACATCATGCGTCGCACCCTGATCGCCCTGCTGCTGGCCACCGCCGTGCCGGTCTTTGCCCAGCAGCCCCCCGCCCTCGAGCCGATTCCCGAGCCGCCGCCCATGCCGGCCGGCGTCGAGTCGGACGAGCCCGAAGTCACCATCGTCAAGCGTGGCGAAGACACCGTGGCCGAATACCGCGTGCGCGGCAAGCTGTACATGGTCAAGGTCACACCGCCGCATGGCGTGCCGTATTACCTGATCGACAAGGAAGGCAACGGCCAGATGGTGCGCGAGGATGCGCCGCCCAGCCTGGCGGTGCCGATGTGGGTGATCAAGTCCTGGTGAGTACAACGCCGGTCTGCCGCAGCTTTCCACCCGTGTATCGCAGCGATGCACGGGTATTGGTGCTGGGCAGCATGCCGGGCGAGGCCTCACTGGCCGCCGCAGCGTATTACGCCCACCCACGCAACGCCTTCTGGCCGATCATGGGCGCCCTGTTCGGCGCCGGACCGGCGCTGCCCTACCCCGAGCGCCTGGCACGGCTGACCGCATCCGGCGTGGCCTTGTGGGACGTCATCGCCGCCTGCGAACGCGACGGCAGCCTCGACAGCGCGATCGCGCCCGACAGCGTCGAGGCCAACGATTTCGCCCGCCTGTTCCGCGACTGCCCGTGTATCACCCACGTGTTCTTCAACGGCACGGCCGCCGAAGCGGCTTTCCGCCGCCATGTGCGCGGCCACATCGCCTTGCCACCCACGCTGCAGTTCACACGTTTGCCCTCGACCAGCCCGGCCCACGCCGCACGCGGTTTCGACGCCAAGCTGGCCGCCTGGCAGGCCGTGCGCAACGCTACCACCCCGTCTTTTTCGGCTGCACAGGCAGCCTGAGCCTTCAAGCGCCCTACACCCGGAGTCCGCATGTCCGTCTTCACCCCCGTCCCCGAACCCGTCCTCGCCGACTGGCTGAAAGACTATGCCGTCGGCCGGCTGGTCGAGCTGAAGGGCATCTCCGCAGGCGTGCAGAACAGCAACTTCTTCGTCACCACGACGCTCGGCCGCTATGTGCTGACGCTGTTCGAAGGCATGTCGCGCGCCGAACTGCCGTACTACCTGCACCTGATGGCCCATCTCGCACGCCACGGCCTGCCCGTACCCGGCCCCATCGCCAACCGCGATAACGAATTCCTCGGCACCTTGCAGGACCGCCCCGCCGCACTGGTCGTGCGCCTGTCGGGCGCCTCGGAGATGAACCCCGGCCTGACCCACTGCGACAAGGTGGGCGCCATGCTCGCCGGCCTGCACCTGGCCGGCCAGTCCTACGGCCGCCGCCAGGACAACCCGCGTGGCGCGGCCTGGCGCAGCACCACCGCGGCCACCGTGCGCCCCTTCCTGCCGGTCGACGAGCAAACCCTGCTCGATGCCGAACTTACCTTTCAGGCTGCCATCGATGTCGCCGCGCTACCTTCGGGCGCAATCCACGCCGACCTGTTCCGCGACAACGTGCTGTGGGACGACGACCACGGCACGCCGCGCATCGGCGGCGTCATCGACTTCTACTTCGCCGGCTTCGACGCACTGCTGTTCGACGTCGCCGTCACCGTCAACGACTGGTGCACCCGCCCCAACGGCCAGCTCGATGCGGCACGCACCCAGGCCTTGCTCGACGCCTACCACGCCGAACGCCCGTTCACCACGGACGAACGTGCAGCCTGGCCTGCCATGCTGCGCGCCGCGGCGCTGCGTTTCTGGCTGTCGCGCGCCGCCGACTTCCACCAGCCGCGCGCCGGCGAGATGGTGCTGGTGAAAGACCCCAACGAGTACCGCGACATCCTGCGCCTACGCGCCGCCGGCGTGCCGCCCCTGCCGCAATGAACGCCCCCCGCCGACACCACCCACCTCCACCTGCACCCGGCGACGTCGTCCCCGCCCACGCCCTGCAGTGGCTGGCGGACGGCTGGGCCCTGTTCCTGAAGGCGCCAGTGACCTGGGCGATCCAGGCCTTCGTCTTCTTCATCATCATCGCCGCACTGGGCGTGCTGCCCTTCCTCGGCTGGGCCGCAGCGCCCATCGCGTTGCCGGTGCTGGTCGCCGGCATGCTGTCCGGCGCGCAGAAGATCGACCGTGGCGAGACGCTGCGAGTCGACCACCTGTTCGACGGCATCCGCCGCCACGCCGGCAACCTGATGCTGGTCGGCGTGTTTCATTTGCTGGGCGCACTGCTGGCCGCCTTGATTTCGGCGGCAATCGGTGGCAGCGCGGTGCTGACCGGCACCGTCATCGGCAACGTGCCGGGCGCGGGCGTCGCCGCCGGAGGGGTGATGCTGGGCGTGCTGGTGTTCACCGTGCTGTGGGTGCTGCTGATGATGGCGCTGTGGTTCGCCCCGGCGCTGGTCATGCTGCACGACGTCGCACCGCTGGACGCGATGAAGCTCTCCGCCCGCGCCTGTTTCCACAACCTGCTCGCTTTCATCGTGCTGGCCGTGCTGCTGTACGTGCTTGTGTGGGTGGCGATGATCCCCGCCGGGCTGGGCATGCTGGTGCTGATTCCGGTGATTGCTGGCGCCCTGTATGCGGCCTGGAAAGAAACCTTTGCACCGTTGCTGCCCGCCCTGCCGGCACCGTCCGATGACGCGGCCTCCCCAAACTGAAGACACCTCATGCACGCAAACACGCTTCCTCCCTCACACGGCTGGCGCTGGCTGCGCGACGGCCTGCAGCTGTGGCGCAAAAGCCCGGCGCTGATCACCTTCGCCAGCTTCGGCTATCTGCTGGCGCTGGTGGTCGTCAGCATCTTTCCCTTCATCGGCCAGCTCGTCGCCTCGCTGATCATGCCGGCGCTGTCGGTCGGCGTGCTCAACGCCTGCCGTGCCGTGGACGCCGGTCGCAAGGTGGGGCCGGAGGTGCTGTTTTCGGGTTTTCGTACCAACCTGCAGGCGCTGATCGCGATCGGCGGCATCTACCTGATCGGCACCATCGTGGTGCTGATGCTGGTCGCCCTGGTCGATGACGGCAGCCTGATGGAGGCGATGCGCGGTGGCGAAATCGACGAGGCGACGGTGGCCGAATCGAACCTGGGTTTCGGCCTGCTGGCCGCCCTGCTGCTGTCCACGCCGGTGATGATGGCTTACTGGTTCGCGCCGATGCTGGCGGCGTGGTGGAAAGTGACCGCACCCAAAGCGATGTTCTTCAGTTTCTACGCCTGCCTGCGCAACTGGCGGCCCTTCCTGACCTACGCGATCGGCCTGCTGCTGTTTGGTGCCTTCCTGCCGGGACTCATCATCGGCGTGCTGGGCATGGTGTCGCCCACACTGGCGACGCTGGCCTCGCTGCCGGTGCCGCTGATCCTGGTGCCGGTGCTGTTCGCCAGCTTCTACGCCAACGCCCGCGACGTGTTCGGCCTGCCGGAAGGCAACGCCGCGCAAGTCATTCACCCGCCTGCAGATTTCAGCAGTGACCGCAACGATCGCGATGGCGCCTGAGCACGCAGCCACTGACACGCCCGGCCCCCTGGGTCTGCTCGGTGGCACCTTCGACCCCATCCACCTCGGCCACCTGCGCTTGGCGGAAGAAGCCCGCGAAACCCTGGCGCTTGAACGGGTGCGCCTGATCCCCGCTGGCCAGCCGCCGCACCGCGGCCAGCCGGGCAGTACGGCCGACGACCGTCTGACGATGGTGCAGTTGGCTGCCAGCGGCAACCCTGGCCTGGAGGTCGACGACGGCGAAGTACGCGCCACCCAGAAAAGCTACACCGTGCTCACGCTGGAGCGCCTGCGCGCCGAACTCGGCCCGCAACGCCCGCTGGTGCTCATCCTCGGCGCCGACGCCTTCGAAGGTCTGCCCGGCTGGCACCGGTGGCAAGAGCTGTTCGCCCTCACCCACATCGCCGTCGCCAATCGCCCCGGCTACTCGCCCCACGCCCGCCGCTGGCCCGCCACGCTGTCACCCGAACTCGCCACCGCCTGCCAGGACCGCCATACCACCCAGCCCGCCGATCTGCGCACGGCCCCCGCCGGCCGCGTCATCCCTTTCGACATGACGCCGCTGGCGATCTCCGCCTCGCTGATCCGCGACCTGATCGGCAACGGCCACAGCGCACGGTATTTGCTGCCCGATTCCGTTCTCGACTATATTGGGACGCGTGGGCTCTACCGCTGCAAAGCGGCCTGAAGCCCTTTGTTTTTTCTATCGTTTCAACTCAACCTACCGGACCTTTCCCTCTTGATGGACACCCCCACCCTGCAGCAGATCGTCGTTTCCGCCCTCGAAGACATCAAGGCGCGCGACATCGAAGTCATCGACACCTCGCGCAACACAC
>Ga0209066_10006629_pt1 | contig 11752 bp, 8 predicted proteins | sample All_14_2_FD_187198 | JGI IMG/M metagenome (GOLD analysis project Ga0209066, IMG submission 187198) | Freshwater microbial communities in response to fracking from Pennsylvania, USA - Allegheny Zone_MetaG_DW_15 (SPAdes) (version 2) ...
GCGTAAACGCCAGCCCCAGCCCCCTCCACGGCCTGAATGTGTAGTGCTGCCGAAACCACACCAGCACCAGCGCGCAGATCACCGTTTGCAGCGGATACGCCCAGTGCTCCGGCGCCCGCACATGCCACGGCAGCTCCGAGTTTTCGATGCGAAACAAGCCGGCAACACCGCCCAGCAGGCTGAACAGCAGCAGCGGCAGCACGTAGGCTGCTGTGGTGGAGGCGCGCAGTCGTGCAAGCATCAGGAAAGGTGTTTAAGGCAGCGCCAGATCCTTCGCACGGTCACTGTTCAGCAGCCATTTGGAGCACCCCTTCAAATACATTCGGTTGAACGTTGAAAGCGTCCCCGCACCCGTCGCCATCAGCGCGATCGTGCGGTTGGAAATAAACTCCATCATGTTGCTGAACCGGCCGGGATGATCCGCCTTGAGCTGAGTGCCACGCTCATAAAACGCCACAATACGGCCATCGTAAAAGTACTCGATCAACTCATGCCACGCCTCATGCCAGGCACGCTGACGCTGCTCATAACGGCCCAGCTCCTTCGCCAGTTTCTCCGGCGCATCCAGCAGCCTCTCACCATGCCTGGCAAACATCGCGCTGAGAGATTCCGCCGAGTCCAGCGCCAGAAACACCCCCGGCGACAGCATCGGATCCACAAACCCAAACGCATCTCCTGCCGAAACCCAGCCCGGACCCTGCGCGCGGTCTGAAATGAGCTGATAATTGGTGTAGGTGAAAACATCCGTTACGCGCTTCCGGTTCGCCGTCAGCGGTGAAAGCACCGGATCAGTCGCCAGCACTCGGTCGAGCCGCTCCTCACCATTCGCGCCAAACTCCGGCAGCGCCTTGGGATTCATCACAATGCCAAAGCTCAGTTTGTCCGGCAGTGGAATCCGCCAGCTCCACCCCCACGGGTGATACATGATCGCGATCTGCCCCGCCTCATACGGATGTTCGATCCCGGTGAAGTGTGCAAAGTGAGCCGTGTCCCGTCGCGACCCCGTGGCCGCTTTGATCCCGAGCACCTTGGCCGACGTCCGCGCACGCCCGCTGCAGTCGATGATCAGATCCGGCTTCGCACCCTCGCGGTAACCGCCTGCCTCCAGCGCCGCCGCATCCAGTTCCAGCTCAGGCGTGCCACCCGGATGCGCCACCAGTCCGGCTCGGTGTTTCACAAACTTCACCCCCAGCTCCTTCGCGTAGTCCTTCAAGACATCATCAAATTCAGGACGCGGCACATTGTAGGCATACGGCGGCAGCCGGCCTTCCACCGACTTGAAATTGAAATTCATCCGCGTGCCCAGATGGTGCAAAAAGCTCGCACCCGGCTTGAACTGCGAGATCGCAGCCACCCGGTCTTCAATGCCCATGCGCTGCAGGATCGCCACAATCGCGGGAATCAACGACTCGCCCACCAGCAGCGCCGGACGCTTCTCATCATCATAGACCAGCGTCTGGATGCCCTGTTTGGCGAGCATCGCCGCAAGTGCGCTGCCGGCAGGTCCGGCTCCGAGAATGGCAATGCGGGGAAAGGGGCTCATGAGTCAATAGCGGCGGAGTTTGCCGCTGGCGGTCAGCGGCAGTTCGGAAACGAAAGTGTAGAACAGCGGGACTTTGTAGGCGGAGAGTCGCTGCTGGCAAAGTTTTCTCAATTCAATCGCCGCTGGCGGTGCCTCGGCATCTTGCGGAATGATCTCCGCCGCAGGCATGGCTCCCAACGCGGGATGGGCGCGCCCGGTCACACGTGCGGCCTTGACCCCGGCATGGCTGCACAGCACCGCCTCCACCTCTTCAGGGAAGCATTTCAACCCGCCCACATTGATCACGCTGCGCACTCGCCCTCGCAGATAGAGGCAGCCGTCCTCATCCATCTCAGCAATGTCTCCCGTGGCGAACCATCCATCGCGCAAAACCGCCTCACGCGGCTGCCACGGCGTCAGATACGCATCAAACACACCCGGCCCGCGCAGCATCAGCTCACCATCATCCAGCTTCACCTCAAACGCTGGCAGTGGCTGACCGATGGAAGTCGGCTTGTCCTTCGCATGCTTCAAATTCAGAATCGGCAGCCCCGCTTCAATGATGCCCATCCCCTGCGTCAGATGCAGCCCCGTTTTCCCAGCAAACAGCTCCGCCACTTCAGCCGTCAGCGCAAACGCCGTCGAAACCGCGAGCCGCAGCGTGCCAAGTAGGGCCGCGTTCGGCAGACCGGACAGCATCGTGTAATGATACGGCGATCCGTACATCACCGTCGCCCCATGCGCCTGCATCATCTCCAGCATCACCTTGGGATCACTCGCGGGCGCAAGGATCGTCGTGGCCCCATGATAAAGATACAGCACGATGGAAACCGCAAAGTGATGCGCCATCGGCAGCACCCACAGCACCCGGTCTTCCGGTCCGATTCGCAATCCCTCGTTCGCCGCCGTGATGCGCGCCAGAAGCGTCTCATGCGAGATCACGATCCCCTTCGACGCTCCCGTGGTTCCGCTGCTGAAACGAATGAACGCAGGGTTCAAAGCCTCCAGCGCCCCTTCATCAAATGCCGGCGGCGCATCATGCGCCACCGCTTCCACACGCCACTCCTCCGCACTCTGCGCATGCACGATCACATCCAACGCCGTCGCCTTCGCCAGCTGCGCCCGCTCGCTGACCGTCAGCTCATTCGGGATCGGCACAAAGCACGCGTTCTGCTGCAAAATCGCCAGCGCCACCACAATGTAATCCGCCCCGCTCGGCGCATTCAGTCCAATGCGTGGCCGCGCCTTCTTCGGCCAGTTCGCATCTTCATTCAGCCGCTGCGCGCAGTCCTTCATGCGCGCCTCCAGTTCCCCAAAGGTGAGTTGCAGTTCCGGGCTCACCACCGCTGAATGCGTGGCGGTGCTGCGTGCAAAAATAAGATCGACGATGTTCACTTGGCGGGTTCCAGTTGGCTCAAAATCCTTCGCACCTGCGGTGCCAGGTCAGCAGTGTCTTGTTCAGGAAAAGTGGCCGCGATGCCTGCCGCCTGCCCGGTCGCCAAAGCCGTGCCCATCACCCGCGTGCTCGCCTGCGCCCGATGCGTCGTGGAAATGCAGCGTCCCGCGATGAACACATTCCGCAAATCACGCGCCCTCAGCGCCCCCAGCGGAATGCCACAGGCCTTCGGTTCCTTCGGATACAGCAGTCGCGGCCCACGCGCCGTTTCCCTCAGCTCCATGGGCCACGTCGCATTCGCCATCGCTCGCTCATCACTCCGGCTTTCCAGAATGTCCTCTTCCGTCAAAGTCACTTCACCAATCCATCTCCGGCTTTCGCGAATGCCCGCACGCACCGGCAGCGTCGTGATCCGCGCTTTGGCAAAACCATCGAGCGTTGTCTTCAGGTGATCAACAATCGCAAAGGCCACCTCGCGCCCCTGCATCTCAACCCACGTCAGACTACGCGCATCCGTCGCATCAAACACGCACTCCGGCGAGTCGCCCGGCAGATCCAGTGTCAGAAAAGCCTCGTTCAAAACAGCGCTGCTTCTGAAGTGCGCACCCGCAGCTTCCGCCGGCAGCTTTTTCTCCTGAATCGCCCGTGCCAGGCATCCCGCAATTTTCAACGGACCATCGCCCGTGAGTGCATCGCCATCGACATCACCCAGTCCGACAATGTAAGCCGGGCGCTGAAGCTCGTTTGCCAGAGTCGAATCCCACGGCTGTTTCGCCAAAGCAGCCAGCACCGCATCACCACTCGCATCGACCAGACTGCGCGGCTGCAGCGTCCAAGTCGTGCCGCGGCATTGCAAAGTCACTTCCGCGATGCGCCTTTCTTCGATCCGGCATCCAGCCACTTCAGTATGCAGCAAAACTCGTAAGTTTTGCTGAATCCGACACAAGTTGTCAAAGAACAAAGCCAGCCTCGTCGGCTGATGCATCAGCACATCCACCCGTCCCATCCGCACCGGTCCATGACCAATGCCCTGAGCCAGCAGCTCACGTTCCAGTTCCACCACCAACCCTGGATTAGCTACGCGGGGCCCCGCACCAGGAGTCGGCAGATCATACAAACCGCAGAACGAATGCACCAGCGAAGCCGTGCCCGCCCCTCCCAAAATGCCATGACGTTCCACCAGCAGCGTGCTCATGCCCCGACGTGCCGCTGCCAGGGCCGCCGCCACGCCCGCACTGCCACCGCCGATGACGAGAACATCGGGATTCGTGGTGATGGCGTTGGAATCGGGCATGCAGATAGATGAACTGAAGCGCACGAAAGCGCAAATCACGGCTCAAGGATACTCATGGCCCAGATTATCGTCCGTGATGATCTTCGCCCCGCCCCAGGCAGCCTCCATGGCCGGGCGGCGGCACCAATGCGACATGTCGCCAGGCACAGGTATGGCCTCCCCTTTGAGGAAATCCAGCACGCCTCCGAGCTGATCCGCAGCTACCACCGGCTGCCCGTCAATGCGATAGGCCGCTAAAACCCGCTGCCAGCGGCTACGGTCCGGCTCCAGGGCCGTGTTGCTCGCCAGGCAGTGATTCATCACCATCATGGTATGCGGAAACACTTCCATACCCGTTCGTGCCGCCCGCTGCGATTCCGTGCAGTTCCAAAACGCAATGCCATCAGGTGCAAGGTGCGCTTTGACCTCCGTCAAAAACTCACGCGAGAGCAGTGCTGACGCAAACTCACGCCAGTGGTGTGTAGTGTTCATCACGATGGCATCAAACCTCGCATCAGGATGCTGCCGCAACCAGCGACGCCCATCATCAATCACCAGCTCAAGCTTGGGGTTGCTCAGCAAACTCACGACTTCGGGACGCGCACGGATCAGATCCAGATAGCCATGGCTGAGTTCAATGGCGGTGACCTTCTTCACCTGGGGATGATTGACCAAAATTTGCGTCCACGATCCACTGGCGACACCGATAACGAGCACGTTTTCAATGCGATCTCGCACGGCGGAAAGGAAGTAAGGTCGCACCAGCCAGGATTTCGGCTCCAGCTTCGTGCCGATCATCCCATCATAAGCACCGTTGCCATAAACCGCACCGCTTGTGTCCACGGTAATGACCCCATGGCGTGATTCGATGGTTTGCGCAAAGTGCATGCCGTATTTGAAGTCATGCTTGTACTGCAGACGCTCGTAGAAGCCCTGAAAGGTGCCCAAGGCGACGGCAATGACGCACAGCGGCTGCAAACGCTGGCGAAGGGGCAGTTGAAATCGACCAATGGATTCAGCCCAGAGCCAGGAAACGAGCAGCAGTGCCACGCTCAGCGTCTGCATGCTCATCCATTCCATGAAGAGAAATCCGGTGAGAAGGCTGCCGGCTCCGGAGCCGATGATGTTGGCCAGATAGAGCCAGGACAAGCGGCTGCCAGTGTCTTGGCCGGGTGGAATGGCCGCCTGGCAGAGCAGGGGGAAAGTGACTCCCAGCAACGTGCCTGCTGCGATCACGAGGTAGAACCCATATTCCCAATAAGCCTGCGTCGCCAGGATGGCCGTGAGAGGCGCAATCATGAAAGCACCCACACTCGAAAGAAGCACCCAGCGCCCAAACTTGAGCCGCAGGTCGCCGGTTCGCTTCAGAGTCCATGGACTGAGCAGCGAACCGAGCGCGAGTCCGAGCAGGTAGCTGCCGAGCATGTAACCAAATACCGGGGCCTTGGAGGCGCTGGCAAAGTTGAAAACCCGTGACCAGATGATCTCCCAGGAGAGCGCCAGAAAGCCGGAGAACGCAGACCAGAGCAAGGCGGTGCAAAAGGGAATCTCGCAGCCCGCATTGGCCGCAGGTTCCTTGGCATTGTCTGCAGACTCTGCGGCGGGTTTTCTCAAGACAAGCAGCACAATGAGAGCGGCGGCGGCATTCAAACAGGCAGCGATGCGCGTGGTGCCGCTCATGCCGAAGCTGCCGAGCAGCCAGTCTGCGGCGATGAAGGCTCCGAGCGCAGCGCCGAGCGTGTTCACAAAGTAGAGGCGGCTGACGCTTTGACCCACGTGCGCAGTGTCACGCACCTGATGCGCCACCAGGAGAGGTAGCGTAGCCCCCATGAGCAGGGTGGGCAGAAACACGAGCAGGAAAACCAGAGCGCCGGTGGTGAGGCCATGGGCTTGCACAGAAGTCATCGCACCGACGGTGTCGAACAACTTCAGCGAAATGAGGCCGTAGGAACCCACGCCGAGTTCCGCGAGACCGAAGAGCAGCACGAGCGGCGCACGCGTCGATTTGGAAATCCAACCACCCGCGATGCTGCCGATGCCCAGCCCCGCTAGAAATGCCGCCACCACCATCGCCACGGATTCGACATTGCTGCCGTAGATCGTCAGCAACGCACGCTGCCAAACAAGCTGGTAAATCAGCGCCGAAATGCCCGAGAGAATAAAAACGCCATGCAGGATGATGGCGTGCAGACGGCGTGACATAGGATCACTCGAAGCCGTTGGCGCGCAGGAAGGTCAGGCTGTTGGGAATTTGTTCCTGTGATGAGGGGGACTCATCTTCAATGAAGTAGTGTGCAACGCCGTTCTTGCGAGCGGCGGCAAAGATGGCTTTCCAGTCCATCTGGCCGGTGCCGAGCGTGACGTCATTGGCCACATCCGTCTTGCCGGTTAGGAAGCCGGTGGCCACGCCTTTCTTCAAATCCTTGAGATGCATGAGCTTCCAGCGGCCGCTGTACTGGTTCAGCAGCTTCACCGGATCCTGACCCGGGAAGATGATCCACAGCACGTCCATCTCCATGGAGACAAACTCGGGCTTGGTCTCGCGAAGGAAAAGATCGAGCAGCGTGCCGTCTCCATAAGGTTCGAACTCGAAGCCGTGTGCATGATAGAACATCGTGATGCCTTCCTTTGCCAGAGCTTCACCGGCCTTGTTGAAAACGGCGATCGCATCGCGGCACTCCGCTTCGTCAAAGCTGTCCTTGTGGTCGATCCAGGCGCAACCGGCGTACTTGAGGCCGAGGGTTTTAGCTTCCTTTACCACGTTGTCGAGATCGTTCTTGTACCGGGCATACGGGAAGTGGCTGCTGACAGCTTTAAGGCCGCGCTGTTCGAGTTCGGCTTTGAACTGCTCGGCGGTAAGATCATAAGTGCCGGCGAGTTCGACCTCCTTGATGCCAAACTCCTTCACACGATCCAGCGTCCACGGCACGCCACGCAGCTTGAACTGGCTGCGCAGGCTGTAGAGCTGCAAACCGGCGGCGTTCGGTGCATCGGCGGCGAAGACTTGGGCCGTGAGGGCAAGGGCGAGGAAAAGGGAAGTGAATTTCATGACTGGAGAGGAGGATTCTTGAGGATTGAAGGTGAGAATGTCACGCAAGAACTTCACGCCCGCCGGATCGCTGCAGCGAAGGCGCCATCCATCTGATCCTCTGGCGGAAAGCTGTGGCGGGTGGTGACGAGTTCGTAACCGGGAGTGGATTCGAGAACTCTGGCAACGAGTTGTTCGTTCTCTGCTGGCTCGATGCTGCAGGTGCTGTAAACGAGGATGCCGCCGGGCTTGAGCACACGCAGGCAATTTTTGAGCAACTGCGTCTGCGTTTCCACCTGCGCGGTGATGTCGGCGGGCGTTAAACGCCAGCGCACATCGACCCTGCGGCGCATAACGCCGGTGTTGGAGCAGGGGACATCGAGCAAAATGCGGTCAAATCCGGCCTTGGCGAATTCAGGGATGTGTGGGTCTGCCCAGTCGTGCTGTTCAATAAGGGCGTTGGTGACGTGAAGGCGGTGCAAATTTCCTTCCAAGCGGCGCAGGCGGCCCGGGGCGACATCGCAGGCGATGATCTCGCCGGTATTTTCCATGAGCTGGGCCAGCAGGGCGGTTTTGCCACCGGGGGCGGCGCAGGCATCCAGGACGCGGTGGCCAGGCTGGGGGGCGAGCAGGCGGGGGGCCATGGCGGTGCTGGGGTCCTGCATGTACACTTTTCCCACGCTCAAATCTTCACGCGGTAGGTGGTCGCAGACGATGAAGTCTTCCTCCGTCGCATCGGTCATTTGCGGATAAAGGCGGTTGATGCGTGCGCAGATCGGTGCTGGCACCTGATTCCACTCGCAGAGCGCGATGGTTTTGGCTTCGCCGAACAGGCCGTGCCAGTGTTCGACGAGCCATTTGGGGTGGGAGGTGCGCGTTTCCAGCGGGAGCGTGGCTGCCATGGCCAGCAGCTCTTCCGATTCGCGGCAGGCACGACGCAGGACGGCATTGATCAGGCTACGTGCACGACCGGTGGCAGCCACGGTTTCGTTTACGGCGGCATACTCTGAAACCTTGAGGATCAACACCTGGCACAGACCGATGCGAAGGCCCCAACGGCTGCGGTGGTCGAGGTGCTTGTCCTCGGTGATCACGGCGATCCAGTGGTCAAGCAGCGAAAGATTGCGAAGGGTCGTGAGGACAATGTCGCGCAAAAAGGCAGCGTCGGGCAGGCTGAGGCTGCAGTCACGCTGGATGTGATCCATCAAGTCTGCGGCAAAACGCTCCCCTGCGGACCATTCTCCCAAAACATCCAGCGCCATGCCTCGGATGGGGACGGCGGGCTGACGTGCGGCGGGTCGGGGACGGGACTGATTCATGGGTCCGCATGACTAAGGCTGCGCAGCGCCGGACACAAGCCGCCCTTTGTCTGCGGTGGGAGGAATGATTGACAAACTTCCCGCCCCCGCCTTTATAGATGGCCCCCCGCCTTTTTCACCCGCCCAACCACACCTGACCATGGATTTTATCGCCAAGAACATCGCCGAAGTAGCCCCTTCAATGACTCTTTCCATCACCGCCCAGGCGAAGGCATTGAAGAAGCAGGGCGTGGACGTGCTGAGCTTCGGAGCCGGTGAGCCCGACTTCGACACGCCGGCACCGATCATCGCCGCTGCCGTTGAAGCCCTGAATTCCGGCAAAACCCGCTACACCGAAAGCGCCGGCATCCTCGAGCTGCGCGAAGCCATTGCTGCCAAGCTGATGGTGGACAACAACGTGCAGTATGAGCCTTCCCAGATCAGTGTGAACTGCGGTGCGAAGCACTCCTGCTACAACGCCATCCTTGCCTGTGTGAATCCAGGTGACGAAGTGATCATTCCCGCCCCTTACTGGACGAGCTACCCTGAGATGGTGCGCCTTGTCGGCGGCATTCCCGTGATCGTCGAAACCAAGCGCGAAAACGGCTGGAAGCTCACTCCGGATGAGTTCGAGGACGCCATGTCCCCGATGACGAAGATGATCATCCTGAACACCCCCGGCAATCCGACCGGTTCCATCTACAGCAAGGAAGAACTCACCGCGCTGGCCGAGATCGCCGTGGGCGAAGGCATCATCATTCTCTCCGACGAAATCTATGAGAAGCTGGTCTATGGTGGCAATGAGCACATCAGCATCGCATCCCTGAGCAAGGACATCTACGACCACACCATCACCATCAACGGCTTCTCCAAGGCTTATGCGATGACCGGGTGGCGTCTGGGCTACACCGCCGCTCCGAAGAAGATCGCGGAAGCCATCGACACCATCCAGAGCCACACCACCAGCAATCCGACCAGCTTTGCCCAGTATGGCGCTCTGGCCGCCTTGCAGATGGACCAGCAGATCGTCAGCGACATGCGTGATGAGTTCGACGTGCGCCGTCAATATATGCTTGGCCGCTTGAACAACATCAAGAACGTGCGCGTGGTCGAGCCAATGGGTGCCTTCTACTTCCTGGTCGACATTGAACCGACGCAGATCAAGAGCGTGAACTTTTGTGAGAAGCTGCTCAGCAAGCAGAAGGTCGCCATCGTTCCCGGTGTCGCCTTTGGTGCCGAGCACACCGTGCGTTTCAGCTACGCCACCGGTCTGGACGTGATCAACGCCGGCATGGACCGCTTCGAAGAGTTCTGCAACCAGCACTAATCCCGCACCGTTGCCTTAAACGGCCAGCCTCGTCTTCAACTGCTAACCTCCAAACATCATGGGCATCTACAACAACATCGTCGAAACCGTCGGCAAAACACCGCTGGTGAAGCTCAACAAAGTCACCGCCGGCCTGAACGCCACGATCGCTTTGAAGTGCGAATTCTTCAATCCGCTCGGCAGCGTGAAGGATCGTATCGGTGCCGCCATGATCGAGGACGCAGAGAAGCGCGGGATTTTGAAGCCTGACACCGTGATCATCGAACCCACCAGCGGCAACACCGGCATCGCGCTGGCTTTTGTCGCCGCTGCGAAAGGATACAGCCTGATCCTGACGATGCCTGAGACGATGTCCTTGGAGCGCCGCACGCTGCTCGCACTTCTGGGGGCCGAACTCGTGCTCACGCCTGGTGCGCAGGGCATGAAGGGAGCCATCGCCAAGGCCACCGAACTCGTCGCCACCACGCCGAACGCCTGGATGCCACAGCAGTTTGAAAATCCCGCCAATCCTGCCATTCACTCGAAAACCACCGCTGAAGAGCTGTGGGCCGACACTGATGGCAAGATCGACATCCTCGTCGCTGCTGTCGGTACGGGTGGTACGATCACTGGCGTGACCGAAGTCCTCAAACCTCGCAAGCCAAGCTTCCAGGCCATCGCCGTCGAGCCCGATGCTTCCCCGGTTATCAATCAGACTCTTGCCGGCCAGCCCGTGCAGCCCGGCCCGCACAAGATTCAAGGCACCGGCGCGGGTTTCATCCCCGGCAACCTTCACCTCAAGGACAGCACCGGCAATGCGCAGATCACGGAATGCATCAAGGTCAGCAATGACGAAGCTTTCGCCATGGCACGCCGCCTCGCCAAGGAAGAAGGAATCCTTGTGGGCATCAGCACGGGCGCCAATGTGGTCGCCGCCATCGAAGTCGCCAAGCGTCCTGAAAACGCCGGCAAGCTGATCGTCACCGTCGCCTGCTCCACCGGCGAGCGCTACCTCTCCACCGCGCTGGCAGACGAAGCCCGTGCCAAAGTGGGGGCTTAAGCCTCGCAATGACGATTGCGGCCCGAATGCCGGGGCACCTTGACGGGTGACCGGCTTCGCCTCCCTTCGTTGCTCTTCCGAACCAGCCGTTCACCGTTTCTAAAACCACCCTTTATGTCCCAACTCGATTCCACCTCCCAAGAACTCCCGGCCACAGGCATGGAAAAGTTTCTGGAGGACAACGCCCGAAAGCTTGTCTGGCTTTTCATCATCGCGGTGGTCGCGATCATCGCATTCGGCGTGATCAAGCATCAAAACACCGTCAAGGCCAACGAGGCTGCTGAAGCCTTCACGGGGGCCAAGACGGTGGAGGACTGTGATCTCGTCATCTCGCGCTATCCTGGGACCATGGCCGCCGCCAATGCGCTGCTGCTGAAGGCTGATCTGCTCTGGGACCAGAACAAAAAATCCTCTGCGGTTGAAGCCCTCAAGGAATTCACCAACAAGGACGCTGGCAATCCGCTGGCCGTTTTTGCGCTGCTCGGTCTCGGAACGAAGCTCGATGCCATGGGTGAAAACAAGGAAGCCCAGGCTGTTTTTGAGCGTATCACCAACGAATTTGCCTCCAGCGAGGCCGCGCCCATGGCGCAGGTCCGTCTCGGTGACATGCTTTGGGCGCAGGGCAAGGCTGCCGAGGCCAAGAAGGCCTATGAGGACGTCGCGGTGAAATTCCCCGACATGCCCGAGTTTCAGGGCGTCAGCCAAAATCGTCTGGACTGGATCGCGGCAACGCTGCCAACCAAGGAAGTGGATGCACCCCCGGCCCCGAAGGTGGAGCCCAAGCCTGCGGCAGCCGTTCCTGGCATGCCTGAGATCAAATTGAATGCGGTGAACAGTGGCATCGGCTCCACGGTCGCTCCCCCAATGGC
>Ga0209066_10006630_pt1 | contig 11752 bp, 13 predicted proteins | sample All_14_2_FD_187198 | JGI IMG/M metagenome (GOLD analysis project Ga0209066, IMG submission 187198) | Freshwater microbial communities in response to fracking from Pennsylvania, USA - Allegheny Zone_MetaG_DW_15 (SPAdes) (version 2) ...
CCTTAATTTAAAACGCCTGCGTTAGAAAAACGCAAGCGTTCCATATTCATTTTATTAGAAAATTTACGAGGTTAAAAATGTGACCAATGAAACGATGCCGTAGATCGTGCCAACACAGATGATACAGATGGCAACCATTTTGGCGACATTCACAAGTTTGTTGTCAGGCTTCTGCTCAGACATGAATTATTCCTTGCTGCGTTTGAAATCCACGAAGCGGTAGCCAACGCCGCGCTCGGTGAGGATGTACTGCGGGTCGGCGGGGTCTTTCTCCAATTTCTGGCGCAGGTAGTTGATATAAAGACGGACGTAATGCGGCTCGTCCCGATATTCGTAGCCCCAAACCTTTTGGAGCAGCTGATCATGAGAAACCACCCACCCGGCATTTTGCACAAGATGGAAAAGCAGACGATATTCCGTGGGGCGAAGTTTGACGAGCTTGCCTTCGAGCCAGATCTCACGGCGGTCAAAATCAATTTTGAGGCGTTTGTCCACTTCGAGCAGTCCGTGCATGGAACCGGTAGCGCCTTCTGTACGGCGAAGAACTGCCTTGGCGCGGCTTACAAGTTCACGCGGGCTGAACGGTTTGGTGATGTAATCATCTGCGCCATTTTCAAGGCCGCGCACCCGGTCATCCTCCTCACCTTTGGCGGTGAGCATGATAACCGGCACATTGCTGAACTCGCGAATGGTCTCCAACACTTCGAAGCCGTCGATGTCGGGCATCATCACGTCCAACAGAATGAGGTCTGGGGTGACATCCCGAATTCGCTGGATGGCTTGCTTGCCATTAAACGCTTCACTTACTTGAAAGCCATCATGCTCAAGATTCATGCGGATGAAGCGCACCATACGCTCTTCATCATCCACAACAAGAATACGGCGGCGATCTAAAGTATCAGGCATATTATTCCCTCACGAAACCGATGATCTTTTCTTCATCAGCATTCTCAAGAATCTCAATAAAGCTGATTTTGTTCAATGGCCAAATCACCTTGGTGACATTGTTATCAAGATAGTGCAGGTCCTTACCGTCCTTTTGGCGGGGGTTTGCCACAAGAAGAATCGTGTCTGTAGGTTTGGGGAGATCTTCAATCTCTCCAGCAACCGAGGTTTCCCCGGAAATGTGTATGATAACTGAATAAGCCATGAATTGCTCTCTTTTCTTATTTATTCTTTACCAGAATTTGTATTTTCATTTTTCCAAGTGCAACAATATCCCCATGATGGATCAACTGTTCCACGTTTGGATTCAGTCGCTTTCCATTAACATATGTCCCGTTGGCAGAACCAAGGTCCATAAATATCAGGCGGTCACCGTCTCTCTTAATCACAGCATGAAGGCGCGATACCCCAGCCGCATACGCTTGATATGGTGAAAGGTCGATATCTGGCATGATAGGCTGACCTTCACTAATACGTCCCATGGTGAATTCATTGCGCGATGAAAGTGGCAGGACCTGCCCAGTATCCAGCAGATGAATACTTCCCCAGGCATCGCTACCGTCAAAGGGCTGATATGCATCATCTGAGCCACCCAAATTCACCCTTTTAAAATTATCCGTGGTTATGGTTTGGGTAATCAGAGAATCCCTACCAATTAGTTGAGCACCACATTCGGCGCAAAACATCGCGCCAGCCATATTAGCATGTTTGCAAGTTGAACAAACGATCATCTTGCCTTCTCCTTCGCGCCGCTTAACAAAAGAGCACGGGTTTGGTATTTGATGTCTTTATTGCCACTGGCACTAAAAGCATGCATTCTTTCCAGATTATCCGCTTCGAATAATGCTGTCTTTGCAAGCGAGTGCTCGCCCTGGGATAGTAAATGGGTAGCGAGATTGTGCAAGTGACGCGCAGCTGCGTCATATTGCCCTGAATCCGCCGCCATTCTCGCGCGTTCCTGCATCCGATATAGAGTGAGACGCGAAAGGGCACTCAATATTCGGGTTGGAGGGGGCTCAGACGAAGGATTTGGGCGGACCTCACGAGTGAAATGCAATCGAATAGGCGGTACCGGAAGTGGTCTTGCGGTAATAGAAATCTTCATAGCACCGCTTAACATCGTCATCACATCACTACTCAAAGCTTCAGGATCAATCAGAAATTCAAATAACACCTGTAGTGAGGACTCTCGAAGAATCGGCCCAAGATGCATGGAACCATCTTTAACTTCTATTGCGCCACCTTCAGGCTGGAGTCGAAAAGCATAATTGATCTTAACATGCTCCTGCTCTTTGAATTCGAGCAAAACATCATCTGCATAGATATTAATCAACGCCTTGAATTTCTCAACTAGAAGATGCTCGATATCTTTGGGTTTCGAGATATATGCAGATGAGCCACCTGTTTTACTGGCTAGTGCATCCAAAAAAATATCATTCCACTCATGTCCAATCCCCATGCCAGTGATCCCAATATTCTGAGCAGCAGCTTCTTCGGCAAGTTTTAGGCAAGCCTGTTCATCGCCGTAAGTTTTACCATCAGTCAACAAAATAATATGATTGACGCGAGAAGGATCCAAAGTGCGGCGAACCTCCCGCATCCCAGCTTCCAAACCATTAAAAATTTCTGTTGCACCTGAGGCCTGCATCATTTGAATACGGCCTTCCTGTTTTTTCTTATCGGGGCTAACAGAAGCTGGAACGATCACTTCCGCACGGTCACTAAAAGAAACAACGCTTAAAACATCTTCAGGACGCAAGCTTCGTAACAACTGAATGGCCGTTCCCTTAACGATATCCAACTTTTCCCCTTGCATGGAAGTGGACCGATCTAACACCAGGCAGATATTTAATGGAGGCGTAGGAAGGCTAGTCTTTTCTTCGCGCGAACTGACTTCAAGCAAAGCATAGATCAATTGAGGTTCGCCCAATCTGACAAGATTAGGACGGCTAAAATAGACTTCATATTTTACGGCTGTATTTGCCTCAATCTCAGGAGGCAAGGTGGCATCATACATATTACGGCGCTTGGGATTGGCAAGTACCTCATATGCCTGTTGTATTTCCAAAAATAATTCAGTTTCCCCAGGAGCCGCATTTTTATCCGGGTGAAGTCGTTGTGCCGCATCAAAATAAGCACGTTTAATTTCTTCCGGTGTTGCATCACGGAAGACACCCAAAATAGCATAATAGTCAGGCTTGCTAGATGACATATTATCCAATCATTTGAGCTAATATAACAGTAATGTTATCAGGGCCACCAGCCGCATTAGCAGCTTCCACCAAATTTTGACATGCGCGATGCAAATTAGGAGCATCAGTGATCATGCGAAAAATATCATTCTCGTTAAGAACACCCCAAAGGCCATCGCTACAGATCATGAGATAGCCAGGTTGAGGGAATGGGATCGTAAAGATATCAGCTTCAAGGGATTCGCCCTGTCCCAAGGCACGGATTAATACATTCCGGTGCGGAAAGTTCTCGGCTTCATCCTTGCTAAGATGCCCAAGTTCTTCAAGGCGCTTCACGAGGGAATGATCCCGTGTGATTACTTCCATCCTGCCATCTGCATAAACGGCATAGGCACGGCTATCCCCCACATGAGCAATAGTGACCTGCTGGCCTAACACCAAAGCAGCTGTGACTGTGGTACCGCTTCCCGGCGCTTCACGCTGAACATATTGATGAGCTTCTAAAATGGAATTTTCCATTACCTCTTGAAGAGAATCCTGTAAAGGCTGCGAAGGCAGGTTGTAAAGGTAGGAATTAAACTTCTTGGTAATATTACCGCCCATAATGCGGATTGCAGCATTACTCGCTACTTCACCAAACTGATGTCCTCCCATACCATCGGCAACGATATACAAACCAAATGGAACATTCTCTGTGCTTCCCGATATAGTGGAAGTAAGAGTAAGAACACTATCTTCATTGTGTTCGCGTTGTTTACCCACAGACTGGCCTACACTGGATATAAGCTGTTTCATCTCATACTTCGCATTCTGACCAGAAACTATGGAATTGATCTGCTGGTCGGTAAGAGGCGCCGTAGTCGCCATATCTACCTGTTGCTTCTGTTTTACGGGTTCTTCCTTAGTACCGAATAATTTTCGAAAGAAATCAGCCACGAGAACTCCTTTTAGGCAAACAGAGCATAGACATGATGGTCTGTTGAGCCGAAATATACAATATCATCAAATACAACTGGTGAGCCAGTAATCGCAGCTTGTGATTCAAACTTCCAACGCAAGCGGCCTGTACGATACTCAAGACAATACATAAATCCATCCACAGACCCACAATAGACAGAATCTTTATAAACTGTTGGTGAACTGCTAACTTGATTCTCAGTGCGGAAACGCCAAACTTCCTTAGCAGTACGGGTATCTACACAATAGATAAAACCATCTGCTGCACCGATAAAGACAAAATCATCAGCAATCGCAGGAGAGGAAACCGACCCCTTACCCAGGCGGAACTTCCAGATCGCCCAACCATTTTTGGAGTCCAAAGCATAAAGTGTCCCATCCACAGAGGCGATATAAATAGCCTGACCTTTATTTATTGGGGAAGATGTTACCGACCTTTTGGCCTGGAATCTCCACTTCAGTTCACCGCGAAAATCAAGCGCATACACCGACCCGGCTTCTGTACCAAAATAGACCATCTCATTTGCAAGCAATGGAGTTGAATAAATAGGACCATCCGTTGAAAACTTCCAAATGGTACGCCCGCTGCTGGCGTTCACTGCGTGCAAATCCTGATCTTCAGAACCAAAGAAAATATGTCCATCAGAAATTCGTGGAGATGAATATATTTTCCCTTCGGTAAAATATGTCCAAACTACCTTGCCAGTTCGCGTACTTACTACATGAAGGCGCTGGTCTTCTGAGCAAAAGAATACATTATTCTCATACACCAAAGGACGAGATACGATTCCCCCATCCGACGGATATTTCCATTGGAACTGTCCATCCGCCGCGTTTAAAGCATATAAGTTATTATCATAACATCCAACATACAACATGCCCTGATGTAAAAACGGGGTTCCACGAATTTCATCTTCGCACTTAAATGACCAAAGTGGCTTTACCCCAGTGCTGACAGCAGGTATTGCAGAAGTGATCTTAGAAAGCGCGCCCGTTTTACGAGCTACATTCATCAAAGCATCCTTCATTGATTCAGCGCTTTGAAAGCGGTCAGCAGGGTTATATTGCAAGGCCGTATTGACCACAGCCTCAAACTCAACAGACACATTGGTATTAATCCGACGGATGGGACGCTCTGCAAAAGAAAATGGCGGCTCCAAACGTGGGTCGCGGCGGGTAATGGCATGGTGCAGAGCCGCACCTAACGAATAGATATCTGCAATTTGTGTTGCTTCACCACGATATTGTTCAGGAGGCGAATATCCCTCCGTACCGATCATGGTGCCTTTTTGTCCAGATTGGAAAGCTTTCGCAATACCAAAGTCAACCAACACCACATCTCCATTGTGATTAATCATCACATTGGACGGCTTCATATCACGAAAGATGATAGGGTCAGGCTTATGACTGTGCAAATAGGCTAGTACATCACACAGCTGGATCGCCCAACTAACTACCTGATCTTCAGGCAAAAATCCATTTGCATCCGCAATAACAGTTTCAAGGTCTTTGCCATGAATATATTCTAAAACCAGATAGGAATGCTCATTTTGGGAGAAGTAATCATAAATTCGAGGAATCGCAGGGTGATTGAGCGTGGCAAGCAAATTTGCCTCTCGCTCAAAGTTCTGGACGATCGTCTGACGCACAAGTGGGTCTGGCGCCAGATTGATCATCTCCTTGACCGCCACCAACTTCACCACGTTCGGAAAATGAAGGTCACGAGCACGATAAACAGACCCCATACCTCCAACGCCGATCACATCCTGAATATTGTAGCGATTAACAAGCGTAATACCAGGCTGCAATTGCTGCCGTGGACGTTGATCGCCTGATCCTGTACCCATGGGTGATGTTATATTTTTTGTTTCCAGAAGAGGCTCCTGTTCACCTTAGAGTGAATTAATGAATTATAGTGTGCAGTGGGGGGAATTGCAAATACCTGTGATTGCAATTTTGTAGACAGACAGGCTTGCACGATAACAATTTCTACGGCACAATAGGCGACGTGAAAATTCTAGCGGTAAGCGACCAAGTGATAGACCGCATGTATACGCTGATATCCAGCGGACACTTTCAGGATATTAATCTGATTCTCGGGTGCGGCGACCTGCCATACACCTATTTGGAGTATATTGTCACCATGTTGAACGTGCCAATGTACTACGTACCAGGCAACCACGACCCCGAACACAACATCAAGGATAAGCGCTCCAGTGCCGAAGGCGGCTCCAATTTGGATCTGGCAACTGAGGGATATAAAAATATTTTAATCGGCGGCTTTGGCGGCTGCATCCGTTATCGGCCTGATGGCATCAACCAATATACCCAAACAGAAGGCTACCTGCGAGCATTCCAGATGTTGCCGCAGTTATTGCTCAACCGTATCAAATATGGCCGCGCCTTGGATATTCTTATCAGCCACTCCCCTCCTTATGGGATCCATGACGATATCCTCGACCCAGCACATCATGGCCTGAAAGCATTAAACTGGTTGATCCGAGTTGTCAAACCCCGCTATCTTTTTCACGGTCACACCCATTTTTACCGAAATAACCTGGAAAGCCAGGAAACCCTCGTCGGTTCAACGAAAGTGATCAATGTTTATCCATACAAAGTATTGGAAGTATAGAAACTAGTATTAAAACGGAAGTGAGCTAGAAATGTCAGATGAATTTGATTCACGCGCGCGCGCAGATTTTAGTAGAGCGCGCTTCAAATCCTTTATCAATCAGGTATTCTCAGTAATCGCTGGAAAACACACCACCACCCTTCTTTCTTATGACGAGATCAAGGAAAAGCTGCGCATTGGCGGTCCAATTTATCGGGGAGTAAAAACCGTTCGTGTGGAGCAAATTGCAGGGAGTCTGAACCGCTATCACGAATTTGACCGGGCATTCCTGCCCAAGGAAGATCAGCTTGCCAGCCGCTGGCAAAAAGTCGACCGTGCATTTTATCAGGATGTCCACCTTCCGCCTGTAGTGCTTTATAAAGTTGGCGAAGTTTATTTTGTAGTGGATGGTCATCACCGCGTATCAGTTGCCCGCGAACAGGGACAGATATTTATCGAAGCTGAAGTTCGCGAATGCGCCACGCGCGTGAACATCACTGCAGATATCAAACCAGAGGACCTCGAGATCCTTGGTTCAAAAGTCGATTTCCTCGAACGCACCATGCTGGATGGAATCCGCCCGGATGCCAACATAAAACTAAGTATTCCAGATGGCTTCGAACGTATGCTCGAGCATATCGCTGTCCATCGTTATTTTATGGGTCTTGACCTTAAGCGCCACATCGACGAAGATGAAGCCGTGGCGCATTGGTACGACACAGTTTACATGCCCATCATTGAAGTCATCCGCGAAAGCGGCATCTTAAAAGAATTCCCCGACAAAACCGAAGGCGATCTATATTTGTGGACGCTCGACCATCAACACTATTTGTCCAAGGAAGAAGGCCAGCCCCTTCAACCACCAGAAGACGCCGCCAAACGATTCATCGAAAAAAATGAGTAAATACATGACTGACCTTCATCCACTGGCAGGAGTCTACGCTGCGGCAGTGACTCCCCTAAAAACAGACGCCTCTTCCTTTGACTTTGAATCGGTCCCCCCATTTTTGCATTTTCTCGCCTCACGCGGATGCCACGGCGTCCTGCTCTTCGGCACCACAGGCGAGGGACCTTCGTTCTCGCCCAAGGAACGCGAAGCCCTTATGCGTTCCGTCCGCGTGATTCGCAATCAGGTACGCGGATTCAAACTCCTTGCAGGCACAGGCACACCCAGCCTCACAGAAACCATCGATCTGACCAAACTCGCCTTTGAACTCAATTACGATGGCGTAGTTGTTCTGCCTCCGTATTATTTCCGCAAAGCAACAGACGATGGCTTGTTCAACTGGTTCAGTGAACTGATTGAAAAAGCCGTGCCGCAGGGAAAGCACCTGCTCGGCTATCACATCCCTGTGATGACGGGCGTTGGCTTTTCGCTGGATCTGCTCGAACGACTCAAAACTAAATTTCCCAATCAATTCGCAGGCATCAAAGACTCATCCCACGATGAAGCCTTCGCTGCGGCAGTTGGTCAACGCTTCGGGAAAGAACTGTTCGTCTTGAACGGCACAGATTCCTATTTTCATCACGCACTGAAAAACAATGCCCAAGGCGCGATCACCGCTCCTGCAAATCTGATTTCCGATAACCTGCGCGAAGTTTGGGATTTGTTTCAAGAAGGCAAAGACCCAACAGAGGTTCAAGCCAAAGTTACCGAACAGCGCCATTTTCTGGAACACTACTCTCCCATTGCCCCTGTGCTCAAGGGACTGCTTCATAAAATATATGGCCTGCCAAGTTGGCCTCTCCGCCATCCGCTGGAGAGTTTGGATGAGAAAACTCTCGAAGAAGCAGCGGAAGGGTTTTCAAAAATCACATAATCATTCATTCACAGACCTCCGAGTTCTAAAAGAACTCGGAGGTCTTTCGACTCAGGTACAATACCACCCATGACAATCTGGCGACTTCTCTACACTCCCCCATCCACAGGCGCATGGAACATGGCCGTGGACGAATCTATTCTTGAACATATTTATCGCAGCGAATCGAAACCTACTCTTCGCTTGTATTCTTGGAATCCTCCCTGCCTTTCATTGGGACATGCTCAATCTTTCAAAGATGTGGATGTTGAGCGGCTCAAATCCCACGGCTGGGACGTTGTCCGCCGCGTGACAGGCGGGCGGGCGATCCTGCACACCGATGAACTCACCTACTCGGTTACAGGCAGCGCGGATGAACTCGTCCTCTCGGGCGGCGTGTTGGAATCCTACAATCGTTTGGCGCAGGCATTGTTACACGCGGTTCAATCCTTGAGCGTGCCTGTTGAAATGAAAGAACACGAAGACGGGCATACAAAGCAAAATTTGAACCCTGTCTGCTTTGAAGTCCCATCCACCTATGAAATCACCGTGGATGGTAAAAAGCTGATCGGCTCGGCGCAGGCCCGCAAGAAGGAAGGCGTGCTGCAACACGGCTCCCTTCCATTGACAGGTGATCTCACCCGCATTTGCGATGCGCTTATTTTTGAAAACGAAAATGCGCGGGACACAGCCAAAGATAGACTCCTCGCACGCGCTACAACCGTCGAATCAGTTTTAGGTGTGGGAACTGATTGGGAAACAGCAGCCCAGGCTTTCGTCCGAGGGTTTGAGGCGGAGTTGGGTATCCAGTTCGAGCGTGGAGAGTTGTCCAAATCCGAATCCCAAAGAGCTGATGAATTAGTCAAAGAAAAATATGCACATCCCTCGTGGACGGAGCGGTCATGAAAAAAATTCTGGTGTATGGTTCGTATGGATACACGGGGCAGTTGATCGTGGAGCAGGCAATCAAGGCAGGATTGCAAATGATCCTCGCGGGGCGGGATGAAAATCAATTGCGAGTGCAGGCAGAAAGATACAAGCTGGAGTATCGCGCCTTCACATTGGATAACACCGCCGCATTGGATTCTGCCTTGCAGGAAGCCGATGCGGTTTTGCATTGCGCGGGTCCATTCGTGTTGACCTTTCGCCAGATGGCGGAGGCTTGTATTCGCAACAAAAAACATTATGTGGATATTAGCGGCGAGATCGAAGGTTTTGAAGCGCTGGCTGCGATGGACGAAGATGCGAAGCGTGCGGGTATGATGCTGTTACCAGGTGGCGGCTTTGACGTGGTTCCATCGGATAGTTTGATCGCGTACACAGCGGGCAAACTTTCGAGCGCAACTCATCTTGAACTTTATATCAAAAGCATCGGCAGCGGAGTTTCGCGTGGCACGGCTCGTTCGGGAATTGAGAACAGCCACAGGCAGGGACGCATTCGCCGCAATGGAAAAATTGTCAGCGTGCCGAACGTGTGGGACAGCAAACTTGTGGACTTTGGGCGCGGACCTTCACGCTTGGTGACGATGGGTTGGGGCGATGTGAGCACAGCATATCACAGCACAAGCATCCCGAATGTGACTGTGTATATGAGCTTTCCAAAAGCGATGATCCAAATGATGAAGTTCACGCGAATTGCTGGCCCGCTGTTATACACGCGTGCCGCAAGGGACTTCATCAAATGGCTGATCGGCATATTTTTTGCAAAGGGGCCGTCGCGAAAACAAAATGAAACAGGCTTTAGCTTGATGATCGCCGAAGTCAGTGATGGGACAAAAACTGTCCGCGCCAAACTGCGAACTCCCGAAGCATATTATTTGACCGCGCTTACATCCGTTGAAATTATGAAGCGGATTCTTTCGGATGATTACAAAGCTGGCTTCCAAACTCCCAGCAAAGCCTACGGTGCAGATTTCATTTTGCAATTCGACGGAGTACAGCGCGAAGACTTATAACTTTTTCTTCATACTTATGCCTGCAAATACACGATGATCTTCGTAACAATAATATTGAGTACGGCTACGTCTGGAGGAGTTGCACAAAACACAGGCTTGCCAAACTGGAATATTTGTTCTACAATAAATTCAACGTTTTATAATGATGATGCCAACTTATTTTAGAAAGGATGTGTAAAGATGTTGAATTTGAATTCAGTAATGATAGGTACAATGCAGCCCGCCGTGTTGGCCGCTTTCTATGAAAAGGTATTTGGAAAGCCCGCAGACATGGTTGATCCGGAAAATGGCTTTTGGGGATGGCAGGTTGGAAGTGGGTTTGTGGGCATCCTGACCCATTCCGAAATGGGTGGCAGCGCAAAGGACCCTGGGCGTGTGATGCTCAATTTCGAAACCGCTCAAGTAAAAGAAGAGTTCGAGCGTATCAAAACCCATGGCTGCACCGTCATCAGAGAGCCATATGAAATGGGCGGCGGGTTTATCGCCACCCTCGCAGACCCTGACGGTAATTTCTTTCAACTGATGAACCCGATGGGATAGTTTTGCAAAGAACAACGCACACAACAAAAGGACATGCCTGGGCATGTCCTTTTGTATGTTTATCTCATGTATAATTGTTTCCCCCGAAAGGAAACCTGCCATGTCTTTCACAAGCAAAATTGATGAGTGGATGAAAGAAGTCGAAGATCGACCCGAATCAGCTGTCACCATCGTGAAGCTGGTGGTACGGCGCTTACGTGAACTCTCCGAACGCAACGAGGAATTGCTGGCGGAAAATATCGCCTTGCAGCACGGGACGCGCGTGGAGGAATATCAAAAGCGCATTGTCCATCTCGAATATCAATTGGATATGCTCAAACAGCGTTTTGGAATGGACGCGTCTGTGATGACAGACCTCCCCACCCCAAGCGAGGGCACGTCTGTGCTGAATCTTTTGGTCTACAATGCGCATGGACGAATCTTCCGCGTTGAATTGGATGCCGATATAAAAGAAGTTGGAAGCATCACAGGCGAGATGATGACCGACCAGGAACCGCCTCGGCTTTTGGCAGTTGCATCGAATGAAAACCTGCTTTTGCTGTTCACATCAGGACGGGTGGAAAAGTTCTCAGCGGGCGATATCCCAACCGTACAACTCGGCGGTACATGGGCATGGGATCAGGCAGCGCTCCCCAACGAACCGCACGCAGGCGAAACCCTCGCTTGCATTATTCCATCCTCGCGCATGCCGCTCTCCGATTACTTTTTGCAGATCAGCCGCCGCGGGTTTGCAAAGAAAACCCTGACTACACT
>Ga0209066_10006631_pt1 | contig 11752 bp, 4 predicted proteins | sample All_14_2_FD_187198 | JGI IMG/M metagenome (GOLD analysis project Ga0209066, IMG submission 187198) | Freshwater microbial communities in response to fracking from Pennsylvania, USA - Allegheny Zone_MetaG_DW_15 (SPAdes) (version 2) ...
TCCCCACCCAGCGCATCCCCAAGGACGCCGGCCCGGTCGCCATCCCGTTCTTCGTGCGCGACAACGAGAGCCGGGCCACAAACCTGCTGGTCTCGGCGCACTCCCTGGACCAGACGCTTCTGCCCGACTCCGGCATCGTCCTCTCCGGAGCCGACACGAACCGCACGGTCACCGTCACGCCCGCAGCCGGCCGGTTCGGGACCCTCCCCGTCGACTTGACCGCGACCGACCCGCAGGGGCTTTCCGGCACGGCCCGCTTCACCCTCAACGTGTTCGCCACCCTGTATTGGGACACCGCCTCCGCCGCCGGCCTTCAGGCAGGCAGCGGCCTGTGGAGCGGCTCGACGACCAACTGGTCCGCGTCGCCCGACGGCTCCGACTCCCGTTCCGCCTGGTCCAACAGCGGCAACGACGCCGTTTTCGCGGAAGGCGGCAGCCCCTATGCCGTCGCCGTCGCGGGCACGCAGACCGTCAACGACCTGCTTTTCTCCGCAGCCGGCTGCACCGTCACAGGCGGCGCGCTCGACCACCCGCACGGGGTCATGACGATCCGCGCCGAGGCCGACGCCACCGTCGACACGCCCCTCCGGGCCGCGGCGGGGCTCGTCAAGACCGGCGGCGCCCGCCTCACGCTCGGCGCCCCGTGCGACTATCCGGGCAACACCGCCGTGAACGCCGGCACGCTGCGGATCGCCGCCAGCAACGCCCTGCCCGCCGCCACCGTCCTGACCCTCGGCGACGGCCAGACGGCCGGCAACCTGGTGCTGACCAACGCCCGGCAGACCGTGCACGGGCTGACCTTCGCCGGAACGACAAATGCCGTCACCAGCCGGATCGAGATCGCGGCAGGCCACACCCTGACTGTGGCGGGGACGCTCGCGGTCGGCGGGGTCAGCGCCGGCATCACCGCGCTCGCCGAGATCGCAGGTCCCGGCGGCACCTTCGCCGTCACGAACCAAGGCGCGTCCGTCCAGATCGGGATGGCCACCAACGTCTCCAACAACAACACGGCCACGCTGAATCTCAGCGCGCTGGGGACCTTCATCGCCGACCTCGGCACCGGCGGCGCGCTGCGCGTGGGGGAAAACTTCAACGACAAGGGCGGCAATCAGGCGGCGCTGCTGCTCGCCGCGACCAACCTGATCACTGCCGGCACGCTGGGCGTCGGCGAGGGCGGCCGCGGCTACCAGCAGACGTTGAAGTTCGGACGGGGCGCCACCACCGTCAACGCCCGCACCATCAACTTCGGAACAGGCGCGCGCGACTCCGCCTCCGTGACCTTCGCGACAGCGTCGGGGACGCTCACCGTGCGCGGCGAGGCCGGCTCGGGCCGCGCCGCGCTCAACCTGGGCACCGGCGGCACCACCAGCGGCTCGGGCGCGAGCAATCTCCTTGACCTGCGCGGGCACGCCTGCGACCTGCTGCTGAGCACGCTGACGATCGGCGATCAGCTGCGCTCAAGCTCTCCGACCCACACTCTTTACTTCGACGCGGGGCTCTTGGATGCGGACGCCATCGTCATGGCGCGGACCCAAGGCACAGGGACCGGCACCTCCACCCTCGCCGTCAGCGGAGGCTCCGTCAACGTCGGAGCCGGCGGCATTCTGCTGGCCAGCAACGCCGTCGGGAACCTCACCCTCACCGGCGGCACCCTTTTCACGGACGGCGACATCCTCAAAGGCCGGGGCGGGACCGGGACCGCCACGCTGACCCTCAACGGCGCCGCCGCCATTCTCGACCTCAACCGCCACGCCATCGGCAGCGCCGCCGCGCCGGTCAACGCCCGCCTCATCGCCGGAACCTTGCGCAACGTCGGCGAATTCAACGGCGGCGCCGACTTCGTGAAAGGCTCCGACACCGTTCTCGTCCTCGACGGCACCAACACCTATTCGGGGCGGACGCTCGTCTCCAACGGAACCCTCCGCGTGGCGGGCTCGCTCGCGAACGGCAGCGCGGTGGACGTCGCCGGGCCGGCCACGCTCGACCTCGCCGGCTCGCTCACGGCCGGCACGGTCCTCATCCGCACCAACGCGCATCTGCTGAGCTGCGGAACCCTCAGCGGGACGCTGATTGTGGAGGCCGGCGGCAGCGTGGACTCCGGCTGCGGCGGGACCTGGGCGATGGACGGGGCGGTCACCAACAACGGGGTGATCACCGCCACCGGCGGCACCGCGATCCATTTCAGCCAAAAGGTGGTCAACAACGGCCTCATCGATGTGCGCTCCGGATACGCGCGATTTTCCGCAGGCGTGACCGGCGGCGGCACGGTCTTGGGAACCTTCGATTCGGACACCACCTCCCGCGGCACCCCCTTTGCGTGGCTCGACCAGAACGGGCTCGTCAGCGGGGGCGACTACGAGGCCGCCGACGCCGCGGACACGGACGGCGACGGCGTGGCGAACTGGCGCGAGTACCAAGCCGAGACCGATCCGCTGACCGCGCTCTCACGGCCCGGCTTCAACGCCGTGCCCTATGCGGAATCGTTCGAGAACCTGGCGGGCTGGGGCGGCGTCTACACCAGCGTCTTCCCCTTCATGGGCTGGTCCAGCAGCGTTCCCGCGGAAGACAAGTCCCGTCTCGTCCGCCTGGATTACGCTTATGAGAAAACGCGTCCGCTGCCGTCCTCGACGCACACGAACGTGCTGCGGCTGGAGACGGCGCGCGCCGTCCTGACCAACAGCTTCGGCGCGGGGTTCGACATGGGCAGCGCGGTCACCCGCGTCGACCTGATGATGAAGTTCCGGCTGTCGGACCGGGTGCCGGACGAACTGACTTTCTACGACGCGGGCATCAAGAGCGCCGTCTATGCGGACGAGAGCGGGTTCCTGACCGTCTACCACGGCGTCGCCGCGCCGGACGGCACGCTGCTGAGCAACACGGTGAGCACGACCGGGGTCCGGATCGACAGCAACCTGTGGCACCGCCTGACCCTCACGGTGGACGCCACGGCGACGAACGTGGCCCTGTTCGGCGTGCGGGTCGACGGCGTGACGGTCACGAACCGGAACGCCTACCCGGCGGGATGGAAAGCCCAGTTCCTCGCCACCGGACAACTGCCGCCGGCCGGCGCGGGCGGGAGCTGGTTCCGGCTGGCCTCAACGAACCTCCGCTCCCGGTTGCTGACGGGCATCGCCTTCAGCGGCTCAGGCTACGTGGACGACCTGGTGGTCAAAGAGGAGCCGGCGTTCGTCGTGCTGAGCGTTGTCAGGACCGGCAGCGGGCGCTCCTCCCTCGGCGCAGGAGCCCTCGCCTCGGCCGAGATCCCCACGGGCGCGGAAACGCAGATCGTCTACACGGCGGACGACTGGCACCGCCTCTCCGCGCTGAAAGCGAACGGCGAAGCGGTTCCCGGCGCCACCGGAGCGCGCGCCTACACGCAGGAGTTCGCCAGCGTGACCGAGGACATCAGCAACGCGGTGGCCTTCGCGGAGGCGCTCCCCGCGCAAACGGGCTATGCGGCGGTTCCCACCGGCTGGCTCATGAATTGGGACGAACAGGCCGTGCTCGCGGGAGACAGCGACGCCTTCGACGTGCCGACGGAATACCGGCTCGGACTCAGCCCCGTCTCGCCCAACACCTTCGGCTTCGTCATCGAATCCGTCGACGTCTCCGGCAGCCAGCTCGTCACGGTGGTCAGGCGGGCGGTCACGGGCGAGCTTTCTCCCGACGGCATGCACGGGACCTTGGTCCTCCGGGCCGCGGAGAGCCTGGGCGCGGGCTTCACCAACATCGCCGCCACCGCTGTGACAGGCGGCACGGCGTTCGACGCGCAGGGGCGCCGGGCCTACACGAACACGGTGAACGGCGCCAGCCGCTTCTTCCGCGCCGTCATCGAATAGCCTAGTCCATCCTGTGGCGCTTGCGGTAGTCGCGCATGGTGAGACCAAAGGTTTTTCTGAAACGCTGTTTCAGATAGTTCTCGGTCGGGTAGCCGCAAAGCTCTCCAATGGCTCCGATCGCCAGCGTCGTGGTGCGCAGCAGGGTGCTCACACGCTCCAGCCGGATTTCCTGAATAGCATCGAGAATGCTGCGTCCCTGAAGCTGACGGAAACGCAAGTCGGCCAGCCGCCGCGACACGCCGAGATGCCGCGCCACGTCCGCCGCGCCGATGCCTTCGCACGCCTTGCCGCGGATGAACTCGCAGGCTTTCTGGACAAGACGCCCCGACGGCGAAGAGGGGGCGGTCGATCCCCGCCCGACCACCTGCCTGACGTTGCAGCGGACCGTCACGGGCTTTCGGATGAGGCCGCGCATGATCCGGTCCAGGTGGCGGGCAGCCTGAAAACCGCCCTCCTCGAAATCCGGCTCAATGCTGGAAAGGGTCGGACGCGTGTGCGTGCAGATGATTGTCTCGTTGTCCACTCCCAGCAGGGCGACCTCGTCGGGAACACGGATGGAGGCGAGATGACACACTTCCAGCACCTGTTCGGCCCGCCGGTCGCACGCCACGAACACGGCCGCCGGCTTGGGCAACTCCCGCAGCCATGCGGCCAGGCGCCGCTGCTCGCCTGACGCAGTCCCGGACACGTTGCCGTCGGGGCACACATGGCACGCCTTGCCATGTTTCAGAAGTGTGCGCCTGAAGGCGCCTTCGCGCCGCTTTGACCACGGCCATTCGGGCACGGACCCGATGAACGCGAAACTCCGGTACTCCCCCTGCCCCAGCAGATACTCCGCGGCGCGGTTCCCGATGGCCTCGGAGTCTGTTGTGATGAACGCGAAACGCGACGTCCGCCGGCGCAATGCGCCGGGATCATTCAGGTCCGTTGCCACGACCGGCAAATCCGACCCGGCAAGAAAACGTAGCGCCGACTGCGAAATGCGGGGTCCGGTGATCACGCCTTTCGCCCCCCAAGCCAACGCGTCTTTCAACGGTTCAAGATCCAGCTTCTCGCGGATCAGCCGCACGTCCCATCCGTCCTGATGCCCCGCCAGCCACCGCATGATGCCATTGTAGCGGTCGTACTGATCCTGATAGCCGATCCGCAGCGCGATGACCACCTTCTTCCGAGTCTGTGGCTGGGCGTCTTTCATGACGGTTGGCATCGTTGCAAAAAACACCGGCCGGGTCAATCGGCGTTTTGCCGAAAAACGATTATTTATTGTGCCTAAATGTGGGTGGTTTGGACGCCGGACCTCGTTTATAGTTATGCGTAGTCATTCAAAAGGAGGCTGGGCCATGTCACGGATAACACGCATCCTCGTTCTCATCGCACTCGTTTTCGGAGTCCGTCAGGGTCTGTCCGGGGTGGTGGCGTACTGGCCGTTTCCCGCCGGGACGGAGTTGTCGGACCAGTCCGGCAACGGCAACATCCTGACGAACAACGGGGTCTCGTTCAGCGGCGGCGCGGCGGTGTTCGACAAGGGTGCCTCGACCTTCATGCGGACGGACCGGCAGCTCGATCTGACCGCTCTGACCAACCTGACCCTGGAGTGCTTCTTCAAGATCGATTCCACGAACGGGCTGGGCGCCTATGCGATGCTGATGCGGCACGGCGCGGTGTCGAGCGCGGCGGGCGCCTCGTATGTGGCGTACCGGAAGGATTCATTCGACATCCAAAGCCACTCGCAAAAGGCCAACGCAACGTTTGACCAGAATGACACGTCGACCTTGACCAACCTGACGGACGGCACCTGGCATCATGTGGCCCTGGTGGTCGACAACAGCCTTTCCGGCGCGGACCGCGCCCGCTTGTTCGTGGATTATCTGCCCGCCACCCAAGTCAACGGCGGCGATGACGCGGTGATCCCGTTCATTCAGGAAATCTTTTATATCGGCTCCCACCCCACCACCGCGGATTACCAGTTCAAAGGCGCGATCGACGATGTCCGCATTTCGGATGAGGCGCTGCCGCCGGACCGGTTCCTGCGAAGCCCGTCCGTCGCGGTGCCCTTGGTCGCCCACTGGCCGTTCGACGCCGGCGACACCCTGGCCGACGCGTCGGGCAACAACCGTGCGCTGACCAACCTGAACGGCGTCACCTTCGCGCGGGACGCGGCCGTTTTCGCTGGAGGCAGCGCGCGGCTGCGCACGCGGGAGACCCTGAATCTCACCGGGCACTCCAATCTGACCGTGGAGTGCTACGTGTTCTCAACCAATCCGCCGCCCTCCGACGCGAGCGCCTTTGCCGTGGAGCACTCGGAAAACAGCGTCAACAACGTCGGAACGTTTTACCTGCTCGCCGCCCAGAAAAGCACGGCGCGGGTCGCCAGTTCATTCCGCACGGCCGGCGGGTATAACGGCGACATCTCCGCCGCGCATATCGTCACGACCAACGGGGTTTGGCATCATCTCGCCCTCGTGATCGATTCCGACGCGGCCGGCGCGGACCGGGCACTTCTGTATGTGGACCATGTCAAGCAAAGCAGCGACGGATACAATGACGCGACCACGACGGCTCTCGCCGAAAAATTCCTCTACATCGGCGCTCGCGGCGATACGGTCACGCGACTGCACGGCCTGATCGATGATGTCCGCCTCACGGGCGAGGCGTTGCCTCCCTACCGCTTCATGCCGAGCCGCTCAAGCACCGTTCCGGACCCGTTGCCCGTTGTGGCATACTGGCCGTTCCTTCCGGGAGGCGAACTGCAGGACGTCTCCGGCAACGGCAATGTCCTGACCAACGACGGGGTCTCGTTCTGCGCCGGAGCCGCGCTCTTCAACGGCAATCACGCGGTTTTTCGCACGCTGTCCGCGATGAGGCTCGCGCGGCATTACAACCTGACCGTGGAGTGTTTCATCCGCGTGCCGACGAACGTCCCCTCCGGCAGCGGCATGGCCGTGGAGCTTTCCGACAACCCCCTCGCCAGACAGGGTGTCTTCACGCTGGTGGGCGTCAAAGGCTCCGCGGCCGGATATCCCGGCGCCGTGGAAAGCTCGTTCCGGAATGTGACCCTGTACAACTCGGACCGGTCGGCCAACGGCGCGGTGACGGACGGCAACTGGCATCATCTGGCCATCGTGCTCGACAACCGCTCGTTCCGCTCGCTGCGCGCGCGCCTTTATCTCGACTCCGTGCTGCAAAGCGCGGCCGAACACAACGATGACACCTACTGCGCCTTTCGCGATGACATCGTGTACATCGGCTCGCGGGGGGACAGTTCCGTGCGGCTGACCGGTCAACTGGACGACGTGCGCATCACCGCCGCGGCACTCACTCCGGATCAGTTTTTAAAAGAACGCACCCGCCCGAAGGGGACGATGCTGCGGATTTTCTGATACCCTATCGCAAACCCGAGGAAGAAGGCACATGCTGAAGAAGTGCAGAGCGATCATGTTGGCCGCTTGCGCGCAGGCGATCAGCCTTTCCGCAAGCGAGGAAACGTGGATGCCCGGAGTGGAAACCTGGGGCGGACGCAGGGCCGTGCCCGCCGTGGTCAACCCGGTCCTGCGCTCTCCTCTGCAGCAGGTGCTGTCGCTGCGCGGCGAATGGGACTTTGTGGCCACGCCGCCGGACCGTCCCCGCCGGCATCCCGGTTGGGACCGGTTTTTCAGTAAACCGTGGGGAAACACGCGCAAGATTCGGGTGCCGGGCTGCTGGGAGGCGCAGGGGGTCGGCGAGCCGGGCATGAGCACCCCGTGGGACTGCCTCTGGGACTGCGGCCCCAAGCCCCTGCGGAATATCTTCATGGGCGAAGGCTGGTACCGGAAAACGGTGGAGATCCCGACAGCATGGCGAGGCAAACGCATCTGGATCAAGATCGGCGGGGTGCGCGCGCAAGGCTGGTTCTGGGTCAACAACACGCCGGTCGCCTGGGTCGACACCTATTGCGGCACCTACAAGTACGACATCACCGACCTCGTAAGCGCCGGCACGCAGGCCGTGGTAGTCGCCGCGGTGAACAACATCGTCCCCAGCCGCAAGGGCGGACACGCCTCCACGCACAAGTTCGGCGGCATCTATCGCGACATCGAGCTGGAGGCCACGCCCGACACGCGCATCGACGACGCCTGGGTGCGGGGCGACTTCGACGGACAGGCGGCGGAAATCCATGCGACGGTGGCGTACGCGACCGGGGCGGGGCGGCCGAAGAACCCGGTCATACGGGTGGCGGTGTCCCCTTGGCGGGGAGGGGCGGCCTCTGCGCCGCCCGCGGCGGACACGGAGGTCCGCCCTCCAATGAAGAACGGCTCGTGTCCGGTCACGTTCACCCCCGGCACGAAGGAGCGTGAAATCGTCTGCCGCCTGCCGCTTGACCCGTTCCTCCCGTGGTCGCCGGAAGCGCCGCACCTGTACGTGGTGGACATCACCCTGTGCGACGGCGACACGCCGGTGCACGGCTGGTCCGAACGGTTCGGCGTGCGCAAGATCGACGTGCGCGGCAAGCAGTTCTTTCTGAACAACCGGCCCTTTTTTGTCCGCGGGTTCGGCGACCCGTCGCGCTATCCCCTCACGCACGTTTCCCCGCCGGACCGCGAAACGCACCTCCGCCACCTCCGGCTGGCAAAAGCCTGCGGGTTCAATTACATCCGGACCCACACCAAGTGCGAGCTGCCCGAATATTTCGAGGCGGCGGATGAAGTCGGCCTGATGCTCCAGCCCGAACTCCCCTACTACGGCGACTATCCGACCGAGGCGTTCACCTTCGACCCCCTGCGTGACCTTCGCGAGCTCTACCGGCATTACCGGCGGCACGTGTCGCTCACGACCTACAGCACCGGAAACGAGGGACTTCTCGGCAAGCCGCTCGACCGGGCGATCTACGAGCTGGCCAAGCGCCTTGACCCGGACCGGCTGATGCTCCATCAGGACGGCGCTTTCAACACGGCGGAGAACTCCGATTTCCGCAACGGCCCGATCACGGTCTGGGCGCCGGGCAGCTTCGCGTGCGACGCGCCCTTTGTCGCGCACGAGTACCTGAACCTGTGCGTCAAGTACGACCCGCGCATCGAGCCCAAGTTCACGGGGGCGTGGATGCCCATGACCACCGTCGCGGCATGGGAGAAACGGCTCGCGGCGGCAGGACTCGACCGCCGCTGGGGCGACGCGATCCAGGACGCCCAGCCGGCCCTGCAGCGCCACTACCAGAAACAGGGCCTCGAAGCGGCCAGGCTGGACCCCGCCTGCGGCGGATATTCCTTCTGGCACATCGTGGACGCGGCCTCGAAACAGGGAGAGTCGTACGGGGCCAACGGCGTTTTCGACCTCTTCTGGGATGTTAAGCCGAACGGCTTCACCCCGGAGGCGCTCCGCCTTTTCAACGGCCCCACCGCGCTGTTGCTCAAAACCGATCCGGCCGGCCGGATCGCGGTTTCGGGCGACGCGGTAAAGACGGCTTTCTGGATCTCACATTACGGCGAACGGCGCTTAGAGCAGGCGCGGCTGCAGTGGACGCTGCGCGCCGACAGCGCAGTCCTCACCCAAGGGGAGTGCGCGATAGAGGATGTCGAACTCGGCAGCACGCGGCTGCTGAAGGAGCTGGAATGGATTGTTCCGCCCGTGGCGAAACCGGTTCATGCGGTGCTGGAGGTGTCGGCGCTCACAGCGGCGCAGCGTCCTCCCGAGATCCGCAATGCCTGGGACTTCTGGCTCTTCCCGGCGCGGCCCAAGCAGAAGGTGGCCGGCGTGTGCGTGTCGCCCGCCCTGTCTGCCCCGCTTGAGAAACTCTATGCCGGACTCGTTGCGGCAGGGTCGCCGGATGCGGAGCGCGCCACGCTTTTGGTGGCCCGGGGCGGCGAGCCGGAAATCGCCCGGGCGCTGGAGGCCGGAAAGCGGGTTCTCGTGATCAGCAACACGGATGGCGCCCCGAACGTGAAGCTCGGTTGGTGGACGATGGGGAGCCAGGTCGGCACCGCGCTTGCGCGGCATCCCGCGCTCGGCGACCTCCCCCACGAGGGCAACCTGTCACCGCTCCTGTTCAGGATCATGAAGCAGGGGCGCAAGCTCCCGTTTGAGGGCATGAAGGCGGAAGCCATGTTCGCGGTCGGCGAAGGGCGCGACCATTATTATCTCTATCTGGGCGAGGGCCTGTGCGGCAAAGGGCGCGTGCTGCTGAGCTATGGGCTGGACGTGGTCTCCGGAACACCGGAGGGCACCAGCCTGCTCGACGGCATGATCCGCTACGCGCAGTCCGCCGCGTTCGCCCCTTCGTCGTCCGTCCAGCTGGACCTGCAGGTGTGGAACGGCTGGAGCAACACGGTCAAAGCCGGAGACGTCGGCAAGCTGGCCGTGGCGCGGGCGACGAAAGGCAAAAACGAATTGGTCTGGGATACGCTGCCGATGCCGAAGGACGTGCACGGCAAACCGGAGCACGTCCTGCTGTGGCGGGGCGGCATGGGGTTCTTCTCTGAACCGCCGGGACGCTTCGCGCTCTTTGTGAACGAAGAAAAGCTGATCGAGATTCCTGAGCTCAGCCGGCAGGATGCGACGTGGTTCAGCGCCGACAAAACGGCGCGACTGACCTACGAGCGCGACGCGGCGACGCAGGAGCAGGGCGTCTTCAAGCTGAGCCTGCCCTCAGCAAAGCTGACTCCCGGAAAATCCGCGCGCCTGAAGGTGGTCGGCAGCGACTCCGGCAGCCTCCGCTGGTTCGGCCTCTGCCAAGCCTGGTGAAACGCGTGTAGGACTGTTTCAGCGCAACCCCCAATTGACGTCTGGCCCCAACAGGAGTACGCTGTGGCGAAACGTGCCTGACGACGGAATGTGACCGCCGTAACAAGAAAAAATTGGCCTGCGGGAACGGCTGCCTTCGCGAGTGCGCGTTCACAGGGTTTCGCTCATGACGACTCCGTATATCGGATTGCTGTTTCTCATGCTGACCGGGTGCTGCTGGGTGGCGGTGGGCGTGGTCATCAGCCGGGCGGCGCGGGACCGCCTCGACATGGGGCTGATTCAGTTGTGCACTGCGGCAGGGCTGTTCGCGCTGAGCCTGTCCATGCTGCTGGTCTCGCACCTCTTCTTTCCCTGCGAGCCGGTGTCCTTGCGGACGAAGCTGATTGTGGCGGCCTGCCATCTGTGCCAAGGACTGCTCAACTTCCTGATGATCGAACTCATGGCCCGCGCCATGCGGAAGGGGCCGAACGGCATCATCTGGTCGATTGTGCAGTCCGGCCTCGTTTTCCCCTTTGCCATGGGGGTCCTCTGCCTTGGCGTCCCCCTTTCGCCGACACGCGGCTTGGGCATCATCGCCATCACGGCGAGCATGTTCCTCTACGGGTCACGCCGGCAGCAGACGCGGGGCGCAACACGCTCGGGATTCTGGCAGTGGTTCGCGCCGGCGCTTGCCGCGATGTTTCTTTGCGGGGGCAACCAGTGCCTGGGCAACATCGCCTCCTATCTTCCGGAGGGACCCTCCTTGGGGAGCCCTTACCGGGTCCTGTTCATCCAAACCGGAACCTTTACCGCGTGGCTTGCGGCCAATCGCGCGCGCGGCGCTCTCTCGCTGCTGCCCCGGCTCAGGGCACAACCGCACGGCACGTTTCTTTGGTGCGTCATGGGACTATGGGCCGCCTCGGCACTTTCAAGCTGTTTCTTCCTGTACCCGGGCCTGGACCGTGTCGCGCGCGCCGGGGTCGGAGCGATCGGATATCCCGTTGCCGTCTGCACCTGCGTGATCGGATTCCTGCTCTACAGCATGATTGTCCTGCGCGAGAAAATTGAGCCGCTGCAGAAACTCGGCCTTGTTGCGGGACTCGCGGGCATCGCCCTCATCAGCATGCGCTAAAGCGGTTTTGTTTAAAGTGTAGCCGTTTCTGGTAGGGACGCCTCCCCGAGGCGTCCGCCTTTCGACTTGCTCAGGGCAGACGGACGGT
>Ga0209066_10006632_pt1 | contig 11752 bp, 8 predicted proteins | sample All_14_2_FD_187198 | JGI IMG/M metagenome (GOLD analysis project Ga0209066, IMG submission 187198) | Freshwater microbial communities in response to fracking from Pennsylvania, USA - Allegheny Zone_MetaG_DW_15 (SPAdes) (version 2) ...
TGACCACCCTCACCACGCCCAGCCTGCTGGAGCGCGCCCTGGCGCACTGCATCGAACAAGGCCAACTGCGCCGCCACGCCGAACGCATCCGCACCCGGCTCGACGCCGCCCGCACCCGCAGCACGCGGCTGGCGCTGGCGGCCGGCTGTCGTTTTGTGTCAGAGCCCGCCGGTTTGTTTGGCTGGGTCGATACCGGCGTGGACACCGAAGCCCTGTCGCAACGCATGCTGGACGAAGGCATTCTGATCGCCCCCGGCGCCCTGTTCCACGCCGCACGAGCGCCCAGCACCCTCATGCGCATCAACTTCGCCACCACGCAAGACACGGCGTTTTGGGGTGTTTACCGGCGGTTGGTGGCGGCGCATTGAAAATTTCAGCCGTTCAACTGCCGCCCAAAGTCTCCAAGCGTTCCATGGCTTCCAGCCACTGCGCTTCCACCTGCGCATGCCGGGCCGCCAGTTGCGCTGCGCGGGCCGGGTCGGCTGAAAACAACTGACCATTGTTGAGCTGCTGGTCCAATTCGGCCTGCTCCGCCTCCAGATGGGCGATGCGCGCAGGCAGGGCGTCCAGCTCGCGCTGTTCTTTGTAGCTCAGCTTCTTTTTGGTGGCCGGTGCGGCAGGGGCGGGTGCAGCGGCGGCGGTGTTGCCCGCTTTGCCCGCCGGTGCGCTGGCCGGGGCCGTGCTTTTCTCGCGCTGCAAAGCCTCGGCGCGGGCCGACTGCGTGAGCCAGTCCTGCACGTCGCCCACGTACTCGCGCCAACGGCCTTCGCCCTCGCTCACGATGGTGCTGGTCACCACGTTGTCCAAAAACCGGCGGTCGTGGCTGACCAGAAACACGGTTCCCTCGTACTGCTGCAACAGGTCTTCCAGCAGCTCCAGCGTGTCAATGTCCAGGTCGTTGGTCGGCTCGTCGAGCACCAGCACATTGGCCGGGCGCGCAAACAGCCGCGCCAGCAACAGGCGGTTGCGCTCGCCACCCGAGAGCGTGCGCACCGGCGCATTGGCCCGCGCCGGTGAAAACAAGAAGTCGCTCAGGTAGCTCTTCACATGGGTGCGCTTGTTGCCAATCTCGATCCACTCGCTGCCCGGGCTGATGAAGTCTTCCAGCGTCGCGTCCAGGTCAATCTGGTCGCGCATCTGGTCAAAGTACGCCACGTTTTGCTTGCTGCCCAGGCGCACCGTGCCACTGTCGGGGGCCAGCTCGCCCAAAATGATCTTCAGCAGCGTGGTTTTGCCCGCGCCGTTCGGCCCAATCAGGCCAATCTTGTCGCCGCGCAAAATCGTCGCCGTGAAGTCCCGAATCACCGTGCGCAGCGAGCCGTCCGCCGTCGGGTAGGCCTTGGTCACCTTCTCCAGCTCCGCCACAATTTTGCCGCTGGCGTTGCCGCTGGCCACTTCCAGCTTCACGCTGCCCAGCGCATCGCGCCGCTGCGCGCGCTGCGCCCGCAGCGCCTCCAGCCGCGTGATGCGGCCCTGCGCCCGGGTGCGCCGCGCCTCCACGCCCTTGCGAATCCACACCTCTTCTTGCGCCAGCAGCTTGTCGGCGCGCGCGCTGATCACCGCCTCTTGCGCCATTTGTTCCTCTTTGAGCAACTGGTATTGCGCGAAATTGCCCGGGTAGCTCAGCAGCCGCCCCCGGTCCAGCTCCACCATGCGCGTGGCCACCCGGTCCAAAAACGCCCGGTCGTGGCTGATCGTCACCACGCTGCCCTTGTATTCCAGCAGCAGGTCTTCCAGCCAGGTGATGCTGTCCAGGTCCAGGTGGTTGGTGGGTTCGTCCAGCAGCAACACGTCAGGCCGGCTCACCAGCGCCTGCGCCAGCGCCACCCGCTTTTTGTTACCGCCCGACAGCGCGCCCACCAGCACGCTGCCCTCCAGGTGCAGGCGGTGCAGCGTTTCTTCCACCCGCTGCTCCCAGTTCCAGGCGTCCAGCGCCTCGATGCGGTTTTGCAAGGCGTCCAAGTCCAGCCCGTCGGCGCCACTCAAATACAGGTCGCGCGCCGCCCGTGCATCGGCCAGGCCCACGCTGGCCGCCTCAAACACGCTGCTGGCCAAATCCAGAATGGGCTCTTGCGGCACATACGCCACACGCAGCCCGGTTTGCACCTGCACGGTGCCATCGTCGGGCTTCTCCAGCCCGGCCAGAATTTTCAGCATCGACGACTTGCCGGTGCCATTGCGGCCAATCAGACCCACACGCTCCTGGGCCTCCAGCGCAAAGTCGGTGTGGTCGAGCAGCGCCACGTGGCCAAAGGCCAGTTGCGCGTTCTGCAAGGTAATGAGTGCCATGAAATTGCCAAAGTAAAGTTGCGGCGATTATCCCAGTCGGCCTGGGCGAAATCGGCGCTGCAGAAACGACATGAGCCTGCTACTCAGCGTCACCCGCGACGGTGCATGGCATGTCCACCCAGCGACTTTGTGAAACGGCACATGTTGTTTCAAAAATGGGTAGGCAGCAAAAAATGCATTGAACATTTTTTTGGGTGTCGCCTTGAAGTCGGAATCAAAACGAAGTCAGAATAGAAAAAAAGGGAGCAAATGGTAACAACTACACCAAACCAACTGCGTCGCAACACTTACTCCGCACGGCCCGAAACCGCTGCGGTCACTGCGTTGCGTCATGGTCATACCTTGTACGCCCGGGTACACTCTTTGCCAATGGATCCGTGGCCGGATCTCAAGACGTTGCACCAGAAAAACCCCAAAGATCCAGAAGTGCCGGGAGTCACCAACTGGAACAAGCTCCCATGGCGCAGACCTGACGACGAGAGCAAGGGGCCCTGTGACGGCTCGCGACTGCTGAAACTTGCGCGCCAGTTCTCATGCAGTTGGTTCGCAATAGGGCGCGTTGACTTATCGCTATGTCAGCTCAAAGTGGGCCATGCGCAACTTTTTCAGAAGCCAGTGGAAAAGGTAGTCCGGTCACGGCTTCCAACTGCCACAGCTTGTACGTCCTGCGCCGTCAAAAGGCGCATGTGATCTACCTCGCTTTGCAGACGCCGGAAACCCCCGGCATGCTTTTCAAAGCGTAAGCCCGCAAACGTGTTGCACCTTTCCTGATTTTTTTGGGAAAGCGGGCGCACGGCAAGTGGCCAAGCATATTCAGAAAAAAGTGAGCCTCAGGGCAAAACGACACAACCTGTCGTTCGGGGTTTCTACGATCGGTTTCACTTCATAAATCTCTGTCACACGCCATGCCCAAGTCAGAAACCAAAGAACACGACACCCTGGCACTTCGCCTGGCGGCGATCATGCGCAAGCTTTACGACGGAGAAAAGCTGGCCCCGCAAGTATTGGCCGAAGAATTCAACGTAGGCATCCGTACCATCCAGCGCGACTTGACAGAACGCCTGGCGTTTCTTGATCTGGAAAAAGCGAACGGCACCTACAGGCTGCCAGCCCACAACCTGGGCAAACTGAACTTTGCCGACCTGCAGCGGTTTGCAAGTCTGGCCGGTGTCAGCGGCCTGTTTCCATCGCTGGACAGTGGTTTTTTGCGCAGCTTGATCAACGCCCACATTCAAAACGCCAGCGCCCTGTTGGTCAAAGGCCCTAACTACGAAGATTTGGGCAGTAAACGCCCTCTTTTTGAGCAACTGGAGCTGGCCATTCAAGAGCGCAGGCTCATCAGCTTCACCTACCAAAAAGATACCGGCGCCAAAACCTACACCGCCGCCGAGCCCTACAAGCTCATCAACCACGACGGCGTGTGGTACCTGGCGGCGGTGGACAACGGGCAGATGAAGGCATTCACTTTCAGCAAGATTGAAATGCTGGATGTGTCACTGGCCTGTTTTATGCGCGAAATGCCCCACGAGCAAATGCTGCTGGACGAAGACAGCATTTGGCTCAACGCCAACAAGACCGAAGTGGTGTTGAAAGTGTCCAAACCCGCCGCTCACTACTTCTTGCGCCGCAAGCTCATTGGCAGCCAGACCATCGAAAAAGAGCTGGAAGACGGCGGCCTGATCGTCTCCGGCAAAGTGGCCCACCCCAACCAGATTTTGCCCATCGTGCGCTATTGGCTGCCCAATGTGCGCATCATCAGCCCCGAAGGTTTGCAGGTGGATATGGAGCGGGAGATGCGGGGGTATTTGACCAACTGACGCACATTCAAACCCCTACCGAATCATTGGATTTGTAAGTGTTCATAGATAGGCGTCTCTGCATTCGATCCTTGTTGTAGATGTGCCTTTCCAGTAGTGAGGCGTCTACCGAGAAACTTACCGCTCCAATTAATATTCAAATCTGAAACCCAAATTTAAGATAATTTACATTTTCCAGTAAAGCCATGAAGTCAGAAAAAATTTCAATCAAATCCATTAAAGAAAAATTAAATCATATTTCAAATGGAAATGTAGACGATCGACCAACTGTCGTTGCCTATGGCCTGATGAATGCTGGAAAAAGTTTTCTTTTAAACATGCTGACGCAGCACATCGAAGAAGAGTTTTTCAAAACAAACGACATCCGGGAAACCGCTGAAATCAAAAAATTCGAGTCTGAAAAATACGTCTATCTGGACACGCCCGGACTGGATGCGAACCAGGCGGACGATGCCCACGCTCAATTCGGAGCATCCCAGGCCGATGTCGTGCTATTTCTGCACCAGCCGCAAGGCGAACTGGAGGCCAACGAGGTCAAATTCCTCAAGGCGCTCAAGCAGTCTTTCGGCAGCTTCGCGGAGAGCAACATCATCTTGGTACTCAGCAAGATAGAAAAAGAGGAGCAGGCGAAGATCGACTTGATCGAGGACAGGATCAAGACCCAGTGCACGCAGGAAATAGGCTTCTCGCCCAAGGTGTTCCAGGTGTCGAACAAACGCTACCAGACGGGGGTCATCAAGCACAAGGACGGCCTGATTGCCCAAAGCCACATCAACTCGCTGATCGAGCACCTAGACTTCGTGGCCTTGAACGCCGGGAAAGTCCGTGCGCAGCGCAGTCTTACAGAAGTCGAGGCGCTCTTGCAGATGATCGAATCAAAGGAGCAGTTGCTCAGAAGTAAAAGGCAGAACCTGAAAGATGGCATCAGTAAAGCCTTCTCGATCTTCAATGCCCAGACTGATGCGCTGAGAGAGTTTCTCGAAGATAGTTCATCGGAATATCGAAATATCTGAATTAAATTTAACAGGAGAAATTAAATGGCAATACCTTGGTTGATTGGTGGATTGGTTCTTGCTGCTGGGGCGGCACTGGTCAAAAAACTTAACGAAGATGACGACAACAGCAGCAGTAGTAGCGACGACTACGAAATGGAGTCTCGCCGCCGCGAAGAGGCGGAGCGTGAGCGTGCAGAGAACGAGCGCAAGAAAAAGCTCAAGAGTGCACGCGAGAATTTTGCAATTCGTGGTGAGAGTATTGGTGTGGATATCGCACAGTCGTTGAATAACTGGATCGAGCTCGATTTTGAAAACTCGCCCGCTTTTTCAGCAAGGCTGAATTCCAAAGGCTGCAAAATCGAGCATGCGATCTCGAATGGACAGGACATCAGCACCTTGCTCCCAAGCAAAAATCATCAGTTCGACGAAATACGCGAAAACCTGAAAATTTATTCAGATATTTACAGCGTCAGGCTGAAAAAGGGAACCAAGCTGGTCGAGGCGGGGCAGGAGATCGAGATGATCGAATCCGAACTCAAGCAGATCGGCAAGCTCAAGGCGGAAATTTCCAGACTCCAGAGAGATCTTTCCGCTCAACTATGACCTGCACGGAGATGAACATGGAAAAACACATAAGCCGCGAAGGGCTGCTTGAGTCCTTTGAAAAGCTACAGAGGCAGTTCGACAACTCACAGACCACAGCACAAGACCAGGAGCGGGATTTCGAGGCCATGCGTCAGAATTTCATGCAGCGTCTCTCGATGCGCCTGGCAGACGCACGAAAAAGCCTTCCAGACACCAGCCCCCTGAAGCCGCAGGTGCTCGGCTTCGTGGATCTGATGGCGAAAACCCAAGCAGAGTGGGACACGAAGGTCGCAGGACGGGAAAAAGGCTTAGGGTTTCGCCAAGGTTTCGGGGATTCTCTGCTGGTCTTCGTCAACGGCAAGGTCAAGTCGGGCAAAAGTTCGCTTGGCAACTACATGGCGTGGGGACATACCGACCCTGATGACGAGTTGAAGCGTCAGGTCGCCCACCGCCTGGTACCCCACTACTTTTCGCACGAACAAACCAATGTGGATGGCGGCGACACGGAAAACGAGGCAAAGGAACGTCGTGAATTCCGTGTTGGCGCTACAGAGGCGACAAGCTCCATTCAGGGTTTCAAGTTGCCAGGCTTGACCTGGGTGGATTCGCCGGGGCTGCACTCGGTCAAGAAAGAAAACGAAAATTTGGCGCGTGACTACGTAGAGCATGCCGACCTGATCCTCTACACAATGAAGTCAGACTCGCCAGGACGCGCAAGCGACCTCGCTGAAGTCAAACTGCTCCTGGGTAGAGAAAAGAAGGTGTTGCTGCTGCTGACGGGCAGCGACGATGTTGAAGAAGATTGTGATGAGGCAGACCGCCTCGTGTCTACTGTCGTGATGAAGGACACGCTACGCCGCGAAGAGCAGCGAGCTTATGTGCGCCAGGCACTTAAAGAGAGCTGTGGCGCTGAGAACGCCGCGAACATCGAGATCGTCTCCTTCTCCGCGCGCTACGCACAGCTGAACGCCAACGATTCTGCCGCCTTCTCTGACAGCGGCATGGGACTGCTGTGCGAAATCCTGCACCGCATTGCGCAGTCCGACGGGGTGCGTATTAAGCAGCGCACTCCAATCGCCAATATGCGCACCTTTCTGCAAAGCTGCCATTACGGACTTCAGCCCTACAGTGATCTTGTTTCGGGCTTCAAGCAGCCATTGGAAGACCTGAGACAGCGGTCGGCTAACAAACTCAATACTCACATTCGCAGCGGGCAGGATGAGTTGAGCTCATACATTGACGACTTCTTTGATCATCTCTCCAGCCAGCGCGACGACGAGTCGAAGGTTGGCAAGCAATTGGCTGCTTTTCAGCCATCGCTCAACGAGAAGTACAAGGAGGTTGCCTCCGAAAAGCTGGGCCAGATATTCGAGGACATCATGGTCGGCTTCAGGGACGCGGTTGAGCAGGCCTACAGCAGCAGCGACCTGGTCAAACTGCCCGAGTTCAAGCTCGAAAAAATCGAAGAGCAGATCCCGGTAGTGCGCTCAGGCACAAAAAAGCGTAATTCCATAATCGGCACTCTGGTTGGAGGCGGGATAGGTTTCGCGCTGGGAGGCCCTGCAGGTGCGGCACTGGGTGCCAGTGTAGGAGGTGGGCTGGGCAGCGCAACCGGGCGCAGCGCTGACTTCAACTACCGCAGCGTAACCTTGACCGTTGGCGATAACCTGCAAGAAATTCGCCAACAGGCCATACGCAGCAGCGAGAAGATGTTCGAGGAGCAGATGCGCAAGTCTGCGGACTCGCTGTGGTCATCAATGGATCGGGACGTCGAGCGACTGCTTGGCAAACTTCAACAAGAAATTGCAGACTTTGAGAGCCAGTTACGTCGAATGCTGCGCATCATTGAAAACACATGAGGAAAGCATGAATATCAATCCCGCCCAATTGTTGGCAGCCTACGAGGCAACCCGCGAATTTTCATCCGTAGATGATTCGGTCACCGAGCGCTTCAGGTCTGTCGAAGAAATATTCGAGGAGAAGAAGGCCAAGGCCGACGCTGTGATCATGGTTTACGGCGTTTACAACGCTGGCAAGAGCACGCTGATCAATACCTTGCTTGGCCGTGAAGAGGCTGCGACTGGTGACATACCGGTGACAGCCAAGGTTTGCGCCTACCAGTGGGGTCTGTACAGCATCCTCGACACCCCCGGGGTGGACGCGCCGATAGAGCACGAGAACGTGACAAACGCGCAAATGCTTAAGGCCGACGCGATCATTTTCGTTGTCGATCCGGTAGGCACGGCTGAAGAAGCCAAGACCTTGTCGGTGCTGATGGATCTGCAACAGGCCGGCAGACAGGTGTTCTTGGTTCTGAATGAAAAAAAGGCCATCAGCGAAGAGGATTTCATCAAGCTCAAGGATCAGATCCGTGAGCGACTACAGGGAATGGCCGCCGAGCGCGGACTAAGTGATGTCCTCAACAGCATTCCGATTGTCAGGATCAACGCCAAGCGTGCGCTGCAAGGGCAACTCACAAAAAAGCCAAAACTGATTGAACTCAGCGGCTACCCCGCTTTCGAAAAGCAGCTGCGGGAGTTCCTGCAGAGCATCTCGGCTGATGATATCTATGGCCGCTTGAAAAGTCAGCTCATCGCCTTTCTGACAGAGTACGTCGTGATCCTCAACGACCGCTCGAAGTCGGAAGTCGTCAAGAACTATGACAAGCTGATTCGCGAGATCAGTGCTGAGAAGGCCAAGCTGCGCCAGGATACGGAACGCGAGTTGTTGCATCACAAGACCAACATCTACGAGAGAAGCAAGTCTTTGATGCGCTCGACCCCGGATAACTGCCAGGCACAAATTGAAAAACTGCTTGAAAGCGCGGGCAAGGAAGTTGCAACGCACCTCAATGACAATCTGCAAATCTTTGTCAACAGCGTTCAAGGTGAGATTGAGGAACTGCAAGCGTCTCTGCCAAAAATCGCGCACAAAGGCATTGCCACCACGGCCCCCAAGCTGGAAACCTCCGCAGCCAACCCACAGGGGGAAGAATTGTCCGATGCATCCGGAATAAACCCGGCCTTGCTCAAGGGAGCTATCGACCAGATCGCTACATTGGCCAAGCCCGAACACATCATTGGCTCACTGCAATTGGTTAAAAGTACCCTGCCTTCATTGATGAAGGGAATCGGAACAAAAACCATGGAGAAGTGGGCAGCTACAGCCCTTTCCAAATGGATACCCTATGTTGGCACAGTCATCAGCGTAGCAAGCATCGTTTTTGATCTTTTCTCGGGGGACTCAGAAGAAAAACAGTTGCGCCAACAGAATGAGGAGCAACAAAGAGCGAAGGAGCGCGCGCTACAGCAAATGGAAGATTTCGCACGAGACATCTCCGACGGCTTCGAAACCTCGATGCGCGACATCATCCAGAGCGAGCTTGAAACTTTCTTCGCCAATGTGTTTGACCAGGTGGACTCGCTCAGGCAAGCCTTCAGCAGTGCCGAGCGCGAAAATAGCCAGCGTCTTGAAAGACTGCTGGAAATCCAGAGGATCGCAGTAAGCGCATGACACGCGAGCCAGACAAATCACCCTTTCCGTGCAATGGATGCGGCAAGTGCTGTCGGAAAGTTTCTAACAGCCCACAAACCAAGTGGCTGGATCGAGGTGATTCTGTCTGCAGGCATTTCGATGAAGACCTGAACGTGTGCACCATTTATGAAGTCAGACCGTTGGTTTGCCGAGTAGAGGATTACTACGACAGTTATCTTTCTGACAAGATTTCTTGGAGCGAATTTGTCAAGTTGAATATGGAAATTTGTCTTCGCTTATGAGCCAGTCAGCACTTTTTAGGGCGCTTGCGAAAAGGCAAGTTCTACGTAAATTTGCAGCAAGTCGCTAACGACAACAGTTATCGAAATCGGAGCACTTGAGCGAAGTTCGGGTATTCAAGCTGTTTCACACCCAAGCTGCATTGGCACATGACCTCGGTTGACAACTCGACCCATCAAAACATATCCAGACGTACACCATGCCCATCCGCCCCCATCCCCACACCTACACCTGCCCACAATGCGGTTGGTCCAAAACCGTGGCTCCGCGCAGCGATGCACTGGGGCCAGGGGATCATTTTTCGCGTTGCCCAGCGTGTGGCAACGCAAGCTTGGTCACCCAGCCTGCCGATGCGATGGCCGCCACACTGGCGGCAGGCCTGCAAACACTGGGCAAGCTGTGGCGGCGTTGAGGTGAATGTGTTGTTGGCAACGGCTCAGCCGCGACAGCAACTCCTTTTCGTCTGCGCCTGCTCCGTTCGTGAATGAGCAACTGAGCAAAATCCACCGGCAGAAGAGTCGAGACGCAAGGTCTTTATTGATTTCTAATCGACGCCATGACCACATCCAGCCCCACCCCGCGCAAGCGCCTGCCCATCGGCTTGCAAACCTTGTCGCGCCTGATGGAAGATGGCTGTTACTACGCCGATAAATCGGGTTACGCGGTGGATTTGGCGCAGACGGGCACCTATTACTTCCTCAGCCGCCCGCGCCGCTTTGGCAAAAGCCTGTTTCTGGACACGCTCAAAGAAATGTTCGAAGGCAACGCGACGCTGTTCAAAGGGCTGGCGGCTGAAACGCGCTGGGACTGGGGCAAGAAGCACCCGGTGATTCGCATCAGCTTTGGTGATGGCGTGTTGCAAAGCCGGGCCGAACTGGACGAGGCTATTCGGGAGATGCTGCGCCTGCAGCGCGTGGCGTTGAGCCTGCCTCTGCCAGCCGGTTTGCCGGAGGATTACATCGTGGGCAATTTCCGGGAGCTGATCGCCCAAGCCCACCAAGCCAGCGGCCAGAGCGTGGTGGTGCTGGTGGACGAATACGACAAGCCCATCCTCGACAACATCACGAACCAGCCCATTGCCACCGACATGCGTGAGGGGCTTAAGAACCTGTATTCCGTGTTGAAGGGGGCCGACGAACACCTGAAGTTCGTTTTCATCACCGGCGTGAGCAAGTTCAGCAAGGTGAGCTTGTTCTCGGGTCTGAACAACCTGGAAGACATCACCATTGACCCGCGTTACAGCGCGCTGTGCGGCTACACCGACGCCGATGTGGACACCGTGTTTGCCCCGGAATTGCCGGGCCTGGACCGCGAAGAAGTGCGCCGCTGGTACAACGGCTACAACTGGCTGGGCACCAGCGTGTACAACCCGTTCGATCTGTTGCTGCTCTTTCGCAACCGCGAATTCAAGCCCTATTGGTTTGAAACGGGCACGCCTACTTTTCTCATCAAGCTGCTGACCGATAGAAAACAGTTCACGCCCGACCTGGCCCAGACGGTGGCCGAGGCGGGTTTGCTGTCTACGTTCGATGTGGACAACATTCCGCCCGAGGCGCTGATGTTTCAGGCGGGCTACCTCACCATTGCCAGCGCCCGAAGCATTCCGGGCAAGCAGTTGTTCACTTTGCGTTACCCCAACAAGGAAGTGCAGGCCAGCCTGAACGACAGCCTGTTGCAGCACTTCACCGGCAATGCCCTGGCGGTGGGGCGGCATGTGTTTGCGCTGTACGACCTGCTGCTGGCCAACGACCTGCCCGCGCTCAAACCGCTGTTTCACGCCTTCTTTGCCACCATCCCGCACGACTGGTACCGCAACAGCCCGATTGCGCAGTACGAGGGCTACTACGCCAGCATCTTCTACAGCCACTTTGCCGCGCTGGGGCTGGACATTCGTTTAGAAGACGCCACCAACCAAGGGCGTATCGACATGACGGTGCTGTTCAACGGCCATGTGTACATCTTCGAGTTCAAGGTGGTCGATGGCAACCCGCAGGGCCAGGCTTTGCAACAGATCAAAAACCGGGGCTATGCAGACAAGTACCGCGCCCGGGGTGAGCCCATCCACCTCATTGGCGTGGAGTTCAACAAAGACAGCCGCAACATCGTGGGCTTTGAGGTGGAAGAGGGTTGAAGCCCCGCCCCGCCCTGCTGGGTTGGGGCCCGCCGGGTAACTATTCAGCCCCCCACAGGGACCCACAGCATTCAGGCGCAGGCCTGACGCGCCAAGACATGGTCGGGCACCAGTGACGGGGCGGTCTTGCCGGCCAGCCAGCTGTCGATCGCTTCTTGCAG
>Ga0209066_10006633_pt1 | contig 11750 bp, 7 predicted proteins | sample All_14_2_FD_187198 | JGI IMG/M metagenome (GOLD analysis project Ga0209066, IMG submission 187198) | Freshwater microbial communities in response to fracking from Pennsylvania, USA - Allegheny Zone_MetaG_DW_15 (SPAdes) (version 2) ...
TGAGCTGAAGCACTCAATCTTATAAAAAAGAGGGAAATCGAAAGGATAAAAATTTGCTTTTTCATGATAATTTTATTTAATTTTTTCTGCCTACTCTTTTCGTCATCGCATAAGGTTGGTTTTTCGGCTTCCACCAACTCAATTTAGCCATTATTGGCTACGCTTTAGTTTACATCCGTAGTTGCACAGAATATTGACAAGCACTATTGCTTGACAATTTTCTTAGTCCAAATATCACCGCCGTACTGCACAATCTTGACCAAGTAGATGCCAGGCTGTACATAGCTCATGTCAAATGTTTGGGAAACTCCTCCAAGTACAAGGCGATGCTGCTGGATAATCCTTCCCGTCAAATCCACGAGTTCGAGAATGGAGTTTTCAGCAATTGATTCGGGGAAAACAATTTCCAGCCTGTTGCCCACAGGGTTGGGAAACATATCAAGTTCCAATGGGCTGTGGCTGATAGCGGAATCCCTTGCGGGCCGGGCAACCATATAGCTTGCATTGCAGTTTGCCATGCCACAGTAACCGAGGTAATCACCGTGGGCAAGGTGGGCTGCCACAGCATTAGGACTGACGCAGATGCTTTGTGGGTTTGCGGGGTTGCCGGGTGGGATGTGGCATATCATAACCTTGTTGTTATTGCTCCCGCACCTCCATTCCATCGGAACAGAATTGATGCCATTCCAGTCGACACAGTCAGGTATCCCGTCATTGTCGGTGTCTTGACTGTCGTCGCCGCCAGGGCATACATCGCATATATTACCCACTCCGTCGCAGTCTGAGTCTTCCTGTGCAGAATTAGGAGAATTTGGGCAATTGTCAACCTGGTCGCAAACGCCATCGTTGTCTGAATCAAGCGGCGGCGCAAATGTTAAACCTGCCAAATAATCCCCTCCAAATTCACCGGATGAAAACATCAAACCGATTGGGATAACAGCGTTTGAGCCAATAGAAAGTTGATATAAAATATTGCCGGGCGTGGATCCGCATAATATATGGCCCGTTAAAGGATTTACTGTAACGGGATCAAGAACGATATTGGTATTCATTAGCAAAGAGGACACGCCAGTTGTCAAATTTATAGAATATATGTGTAAAACCCCAGAACAAAAATCCGTTGAATATTGAGTTGTTGTCGAAAAAAACAATTCGTCTGCCTCATTTGAACAAGTTCCAGTTATCGGATTTGCAATTATTGTAGCATTGCCAGTAAGTGGATCAACTGTCATCAATCTCCTACTAAGCGTGTTCGGTGGATAAGGAACTTCAAATCCGGCTGCGTACAAAAGACCATCGTCAGGATTATATTGCAAAGCTTCGATAAATTTAATATCTAGAAACGGAGATAGTTGGTCAATCGGACCAACTATATTAACGGTTCCTGTACACTTGTCTATTGTTGCCAAATGTGGATCAGTGAATGCATTTACTACAGTAAATAGCTTATTCACGCTGGGCACATACGTCAATCTAAACATCTCATTGTAAACAGGTGAAAGTGTAGCAATTCCATTTGCATCTCCAGTACTCTGATTAATGGAAACAAGATTATTTCCTATTATACCGTAAAGTTCAAGGTTTTGGGAATAGGTCTTTACAAACGTGAGCATCAAAACAATGCATAGATAAACCGATTTGATTGCGGAAAAAATTGAGGTTTTCATAATTCAACATTGATTATAAGTGAATGCCTACTCTTTTAATTAAAGGTAACGTTACTTTTAACATGGCTTTTCGGCTACCGCCATTTATTTTTTCTTAGAAACACACGCCTCATTCCCCAGACCTACCCACCTCAAACTCCAAAAAATAACTCCCTAGCGGACAACCCGAAGGGTCATTCATCCTTGTCATTTCCCCGGAGGGGCTTTGGCAGACGCCGACGGTCGTTTCATTTTTCCCGGCAGCCGCTTTTACAATAGCGGCCAGTTTCACCTTGTCAAGGGGTAGGGCTTGGAGCGGGCCTGGGTTCTCCTTGGATTCCACGCCCTTCACGATGCCGACTTTGGTCCAGCATTCGTCGGTGCCGACGGGGCAAGCACCGCAGTTTTCTGCATCGCCCAGAAATCCATTTCGGTCGAAGCAACTGCTCACTAGCGCAGGCTCCTGCACTGGCACCCACACGATTTTCTTGCCGAGACCAGTGGTGGGAGTGATGGCGGTTGTATTGCCCAATTCTTTGGCCATGGCGGGCGAGGGGCTGGATGTGGCTGGATTGCCCGCTTCGGCCAAGGTTTTTCCTTTATCCTTGGATTTATCAGTGCAGTCCCATTGCCCATCGCTGTAGATATTGACTTGCTTTTGGCCATTTTCAATTGTGAAGGAATGCTGAACACTTACCAGAATGGACGAACTGGCTGCTTGTCCTTTTGAAGTTCTTCTTTCCGCATCTGTTGGCAGCCAGCTTTTTGGCGTATCATCTTTGGAAGTGGCTAGCCCGCCTTGTTGCGAAATCAACAATTGGGCAGGCGAGTCTCCACCATTATCCGCCAGAGCATAGCATCCCAGCAAACTGACTGAACCATCGTCAAATATTCCAAAGTCGCACCCTTTATAATAAACAACCCTGATAGGAAGCACGATAATATCACCATCCCCAATCGCCTGCCATGCATTGGCCCCGCCCAGTTCTTCTGGCACCACGAACACCTCCGGAAGTGCCGTGCCGCCATTGTCGCCCAAGGGCAGGCCGTCTTCCCGTAAGGCCTGTACCGACCAGACATAGGTGTGGCCGGGCAGGGGGCCTTCCACGTCGGGGGGCCAGATTGCTTGGGTCTGGTTGGTGAGGCTTTGGTCAACGAGCGGGAAGCCGTAGTTGAATGCCTGTAGCACGGCGGTGCTGGGGGGTTGAGCAGCAGCCCGGCGCTGGTTGGCCGCTTGGCCATTGAGGTCGTTGCTGCCCGGCCAGAGCATTGAACAGCAACTGCTTTTATTTGAACGGTCGCTGTTTTTGTTTTGGGTGTTATTATTAGCAACTTCTGGCAGCGCAGTGGTAGCAGACTGGTAGCTGCGCAGAGGCAGGTCGTAGGGCTTGCCTTTTTTATCCAAAAGCACATACACGGCAGCATCGGGGCTACTGCCGGGCTGTAGGCGATAGGTGGGCACGAGGTCATCCTTCATGGTATGGTCGGCAGGCACTTCCATCACCCGCAGTCGGTACTCTACGGGGAAGGGCGGCGGAGGCGTCACGGGCGTCCAAGCGAAAACGGGGGGGGCTGCCGCTGGCACATTGGTGTACTGCACCGGGAACACGAGCGAGGGTTGCTGGTAGCTGGTGATGAGCATGGGCACGCAAGCTTCGGGGCTGAGTTCCTTGCTGCCATTGGGCGATATTAGCTGGGCACAGATGAGGTAGTTCCCAGCGGGTATCTGGTTGGCACGGAGATAGGTTTTTTTAATATCGCCATAGACACTGAGGGCGGAAATGGGCAGCACGTCCTGCACATCGCTGATGCGGGTCTCGAACGCACCGATGCGCTCAGTCGGCATCTTCGACAGGGAGTTTTCAATGATGATCTCGCCGTTGAGGAGGAGCTTGCACCGATACTTGCACTCCACGTCTTCGTTGGTGTTGTTCACGGTCGTGACGATTAATAGGCCGTCCTGATCGGCCCACTGCCGGGGGTCGGGGTCGGGCTGGAAATTGAGCTGCAAGCCGAGCGAGAGCTGGGCGGTGGCCAGCTTGCCGAAGGCGCTGCAAAGAAGCATGACGAGAATTCGTTTTTTCATAAAAAATGAGATTGAAAATTGGGTAAACAGTGGCCTTGTTTGTCCTTGCCGCAGGCAAACGGCGAAGTTTCGTTGACAAAACATGTCAGCATACTTGACGCCGCAGTTCGCCTACGGCGATGACAAAAAAATTGTCAAAACCTTTGCGTCAGCCCCGTCTGTAAATACGACTCGTCGTACATAGCGCCGGGGTGGATGCTGCCGTAGCGGTAAATGTTGAGGCTGCCTTGGGCGTCGAATGTGAGCTGCTTGGTCAGGCGCCAGCGCACCCGTGGGCGCAGCACGAAGCGGCGGCTGTCGGTGTAGCCCTCCTGCCCGATGACCGACCAGACCAGCCCGGTGGAGATATTCAGTTTTCGCTTCAGGAAGCCATAGCCCGGCTGCAACATGAGGGTGCGGATGTCGAGGGCACCCGTGCTGCGGTCGTTCTGCATGTAGGAGCCAGTGGCCACGACGGTGAACTGCCGCCGGGCAAAGGTGTAGCTGCTGCTGAGGGTCTGGGTACGGTTGGTGGCCAGTTCGCCGCTGAACAGGTTCTTGTCGTCGAAATCGCTGAGGCCAAAAGTAAAGGAGAGCGTGTGCGACAGGTCGTTCCGCTGGATGCGCAAGACGGGTGTGACGGCGAGGTTCCGGCTCACGAATTCCAGTCGAAGGGTATCGTTGGCTACGTTGTTGCGGGCGCCATAGTTGGAATAATTGGCCGACAGGCTGAATGATTTGGAGAAAATGGCCATCATATTGCCAGAGGCAATGAGGCGTTTGGTTGTGCTCAGTTTCGTGTGTGAGAGGTTGTCGGTGCGCTGCCCGATGGTGGCGTTCAGCAGGAACTTGTTTTGGAACAACTGCAGGCGTGGCGAAGCGGTTAGGTCCAGCACATCCGTCTCCACGAAGCCGAAGCCGAGCGGCTCGTAGCCAGCACCGAGCTTCTTGCGGCGGAGGGCGAGGCCCCAGTTTTTGTAATTAGCTTCGATGGAGAAAGTCGAGGCATAATCGAGGCGGGAGGACTGCCTGGCCGTGAAGAGGTATTCGGGGAAATTGGAGATTTTGGTATCCTCCACCTTGTCGTCGAAGGTGTTTTTTGTAAACGCACTGGCACCTGCCTCTGCCTTGGCCTTCACGTGCTGGCTGAATTCGAAAGCCGCTTCCAGTGTGGCCAGCGCCCCTTCTTGCGGGTGGGGAAGTCGGGTAACGGGATCCACGGAGGAAACTACATCCTCCACCTTGGCGGTATTGATGCCGAAATAGGAATTGCCATAGCCTACGCCCAATTTAAGGGCTTGAAAACGACGCTGATAGTTGCCCGACAATTGCAGAGTCGTGTCGGGCCGCAAAGCCCATTGCTGCACACCGTAGGTATAGGCCAGCCGAAGCACACCGGGCCGGAGGTCCACCCCTGCGCCGAAGACGGGCAAATTGCCTGTGCTCAACTCCGAAAAATCGGCGGTATGGGAGCCAAGGTGAAAAGTGGCCCAGCCAAAGGTCGGATGCAGGCCGATGGCGTTGTTGGGATTGGTGAGGCTTTGCAGCGGGTTGTCGTAGCTCGGCAAAGGCAAGTAGGCGTTGCTGAAGCGCTTAGTGGCCACGAGGTTGACGGGCAGCGAGATTTTGTCGCCAAAATGGAAAATGGGGTTAAAGAATAGGCGGTAGTTGAAATCTGGTCTTCTGGGGTGCAGGGTGGAGTCGTTGGTACTGAAATCATAGAACTCCGTGGAAATGCCGAGGTCGCCGGAGATGTGAAAGGTTTTTCCAGATTGACCGGTGGCCTGTTGGGCAGCGAATAAACAGATAAGCAGGAGGAAAAGGTATGTTTTCATTTGTGTGATTAAGGTTGGCTTTGGATTGGATTTGCTTTGTAATTCAAATTCAACAGTGCAAAAATGAAGCGGCGGGTTTTGCCCACCTATTAGCTTTTTTGAAGACAATTCCGGTCATGGTTGTGCAGGCTGTTTTGGCCAAAAAAAGAAATGCGGCGCTGGGGAGTCCAGCTGCCGCATTTCGAGGCTTTTTGGCGCATTTGGTCTTTAGAGTCCTAGTTATTCCTGAAATCAGGGGCAGTCAGCGTTTCCACCAGCACATTGATGAACCTTGATTTCATAGACTGGTGGGTTTGCAGTATTGTTCGGTTCAAACTGCACCGTGACATGACCATCAGCCAAGATTTGGTTTGAATTGAACACGGGGATTATTTTGGCAATAGGATTTCCGTTATCTTTTACAATCAATTGATTTGAATTAGTACTTGGGTCTAAATCAATTGTGTAAGTAATTTCATCTTTATCGCAAGTGTCCCGGTCTGCTTTGATAACAGCGCAATCGTAGTCAAGTGCAAGCAAGAAATGCCTTTGCTTGGAAGAGGTTGTTTTAGAAACTTGAAACTTGAAAACAATTCGGCTTGAACTAGGAATCATAAAGCCAATATCGGTTATAAGCGAGTTGGCATTGGAAACCAAAGTATTTGTGAAAATATTGTCATTGCAAGTGCAACCAGGAGGCAGCATGATGTCTTCGTCCTCAATAATTACGATATCCTGCTTCCAAGAACCCAGCCGGGCATTTACGCTGGGCGTCCCATCCTCGCAGTTTGCACGGACAGTGGCCTGGTAAAAGTGCCCCGACACAAGACCAGTAAGCAGCAACTGCGACGCCGTCGTGTCAAAAGACCCAAGCAGGGTACTAGTGGTTGTGTCAATAACTGCGATGGAATAACCGCTGGCCCCAGCTACGTCGTCCCAGTCCAGCAATGCCGTGGTCGGGCCAGTTGGAGTGCCCGTTACGACCTCTGGGGCTGGCAGGTTACAGGTTTTTGGCGGGTTGCAGGATTTGCAAGCGGGAAAAAACATACTTGCTAACAGGCAAAAAAGCCCAATGACAAACAACAAAACAGCTTGTTTCTTCATAGTTTCGAAAATTTTGAGTTAATGAAAGAGAATTAAGATGTGTAATGATTCCTTTCGATTTCTATGTTTTTTTACATTTGTAACATCGTGCAAAACAACACCCAGTAACCATTAAGTTCCATTAGCTTTTTTGACCAAAATTCCGGTTTGAGCACACCTAAGACCCAATTATTTGTGATGCGACAGAGTAAATTAGTGAGATGGATGCGTGTATTGAGCACGGATGAGCTATCGGGCCTAGTCCGATTTTCAAGTTCGGCTTATTTCAACGACGGCGACCGTCCAAAAAAAGTGGAAATGCTGCTAACCTACCTGGCTGGCTGCTATCCCTACGAGGACACCGAGTGTAGATTGGCCAAGGAAACAGTGTATGCCGCCATTTTTGAGGGCGAACCGTTCAACCAAAAAAAACTGGAAAAAATAAGTTCGGAATCCGTCGCAGTCTTCAGGAAATACATCGCCGTAAGCAACTCAGGGGTTTTAGACGGCCCGAAATTCCACGCCATCCAAGCGGATTTTTTCTTGAAGAAAGGACTGGAAAGTGAATTTGCCCATTCATTGAACTTATCCACTTCGTTGCTTGAGACAACGAAAAACCAGGCTGAAGAATATTATCGTCAGCAATTTGAACTAAACAGGATATTATTTGAAAAACTAGGCCAAAAAAGTGATAGAAAATCAGACAATAACCTAGGCAATATTATTGAAAGCTTGGATTTATACTATATCGTCTCGAAGCTCAAGTACAGCTTGTATTTTGTGTTGCAGAACAACCGGACAATAACCAAAAATGATAGAGGAACCTTGTTGATGCATGAGGTGCTGCTATTGGCCAAAACACATTATGCTGACATACCAATTTGTGCCTGTTATGTTTATGCTTTGGAGATATTTTGAAGAAAGAATATGACGAACATGCCTATACTATTTTTAAAAACAAAATAGCCGAAAGCGTTGAAACCCTCTCCAAGGAGAATTTGTCCTTATTTCACGCTTGCCTTCGCAATTACATAGCGCATCATTACAACCAAGGCAACAATGAATGCCTAACGGAATTAAACACCCTGTACAAAGAACATTTTCAAGCAGGTACCGTGTATCTTGATGGCATAAATGTGGCTACCAGCACTATCAAATCAGCCGTAAACGTAGCGCTCAAACTTGGTGAATACGAATGGCCCATCGAATTGCTGAAAACCCACCGCCACAGAATTTCTGGGCCCGAAGATTCCGAGACCATTTACAAATTCAACCTGGCCAACTGCTATTTCCACTTGGGCGATTACGATACGGTAGAGGACATTCTGCTCAATCACAATTTCAAGGAGATTTACTACAAGCTGGCCGCCAAGCGATTGGAAATCAAACTGCACTACGAAACCAAGTCGCCACTGCTGGAACCTCGTGTTGAAGCTTTCAAGATATTCGTGCATGAACAAAAAAAACTGCTTCCTGCCGATAAAATCGTTCCCAACAACTCCTTCGTGGACCTGCTACGCCAAATCATTGCACCACAGACTTTTAAAAATTGCGAGCGCATCCTTCAAATCCAGAAAAAAGTGGAAACACTTAAAGCCGTAGCCGAACGGGAATGGCTGCAGCAAAAACTTGCCAGCATGAACGAAAAGGCCTGGTAGCGCCAGAATTTCTCACGTAATCACAATACTACTCCCACCCAATCAATATCCGTCCCATCCCTTGGGGCTGTTCCTCCCATACCTTGGGCCATCTGTCCGAGCGAGGACGACGGCATTGACCACAGATTTGCGGCATGTTCATTTTTTGGGTTTCTGGTTTCATGTTTCTAGGAAGGCAAGGCTGGTTGGCTTCCCGAAAGCCATGAACCAAAAACCTTTTAAAATTCACTCGACATGAAAAAGCAAATCAAATTAATCGTCGCAATGCTGCTGTTCGGCGTGGTAGCAAGTTTTGCCAACCAAATGCCCGACAATGAAAATCGTTTGGTAGTCCACATCGAAAAAGCGGTGGGGAATGCCACCTCGCTCGACCTGCGATTGGTCAACCTGCAAAAGAAAGGAACCCTGATTCTGTTGCAGGATGTGAACGGTAACAACTGGTATTCCCAGTACGTCTGGCGGAAAGTTGGCTACGCCAAACGCCTGAACCTGAAAGGGATGCCCGAAGGCGTTTACACGCTCACGGTGAAACACGAGGATGCAACGGTGGTGCAGGTGTTGCGTCTTTCCAAGGGTGGCTTGGAAATGTCCAAGCAAAAGCAGATTGAAATGCCGGAGGAGCCGGGTCGTGACCTGGTGCGCAAGGATTGAGTTGTAAGGGTAACGTCTAGTTTTTGGCGTCTTACTTCCGATTTCCCCGACCAAAGCCAGCGAAAAGGGAAATCCTTGCGGCCTCCAAAGAATTTAGTTTTATACAATCTTGGGCAGGACGGGCGGAAAGCCTGTCTTGCTTTTTCGATACAATTACCCCTGACCCCTAAAGGGGAACCGACACCTGTACTACCGTGGGTTCCCCTTCAGGGGTCAGGGGTCAATTTCAAGGTAAACCCGGCTTATGAAAAAATTAATCACCCACCTGTTCCTCCTGCTCCTGTTGCCAATCAACGGCAGTTTTGCGCAGCAAGCCACCCCGCCGCCGGGCCGCCTCGACGGCTTGGACTTGGAGGTTTTTGAACTGCCAAACGGCGATGCGGGCAACCACGTGCAGGCCATCGTGCAGGACAAGTACGGCTTCCTGTGGTTCGGCTCGCAGTACGGCCTGCACCGCTGGGACGGCAACCAGTTCAAGACCTACCTGCACGACCCCTCGAACCCCAACAGCATTTCCAGTGACTACGTCGAGTGCATCTACGTGGCCAAGGACGGCACGCTCTGGATTGGCACCTGGGGCAATGGCCTGAACCACTACGACCCGAAAACCGACCGATTTACCCGCTACCGCCAAGGCAAATACGACGGGCTGAGCGACAATTTCGTGAACGCCATCGCCGAGGACCGCAGCGGCAATATCTGGGTGGGCACGCTGAACGGCCTCGACCGCCTCGACCCACGCACGGGCAGTTTCACCCATTACAGGCACATCAACGGCGACGCCCGCAGCCTCAGTTGCAACCAAGTGCGGGCACTGCTGGTGGACAGCAAGGGAACGCTATGGGTCGGCACGGGCTTTTTCTTCGACGGCTCCGATGCGGGCGGCCTGAACCGCTACCGCCCGGAAACCAATGATTTCGACCGTTTTTTATCGAAAAAAAATGACCCCACCAGCCTCAGCGGCAACGAGGTGCGCACTATTTACGAAGATACCCAGGGCAATTTTTGGGTCGGCACCAACGGCGACGGCCTGCACCTGATGGACCGCAAGGCGGGCACTTTCGAGCGATTCCAGGACCACGGCACAGACGACAAAGCCTTCAGCATGCCCCGTGGCTACAGCCGCAGCGCTTCGCAAATGACGTTCATGCTGGAAGACCATGCGCACCGCTTCTGGCTCGGCAACTGGAACGGCGGCATTAAATGCTACGACCCGCTCAGCGACGATGCACGACTGTTCAACGTGAGTGGCAAAAAGGGCAGCCGCTTGGAGGAAAACAACGCCTGGACGGGCTACCAGTCGAAGGACGGTGTGCTCTGGTTCAGCACGGCTGGCGATGGCGGCGCCAAGGTTTACCGCACCGCTGGCCGCAAAGGGCTTTTCAACGCCGTTTACCTGCCTTCCAAGACCGATTTCGTGAAAAGTTTTGCCGAAGGCAAGGACAAAAACCTCTACTTCTCCTCCGACCAAAACCTCGTGGGCAAGCTCAACCTCGCCCCCGACGAGGCCAAGTGTACCGAGTACCTGACCGGAGAAACCGCCTTGGCGGGCAGCGAGAAAATCGTCACGGACGCCAAAGGTCAGCTCTGGGGCATGAAGGCCGCCGGGAGCCTCGTCTGCTACGACCCCAACAAGCAGACGGCCAAGCAGTTCGTTCCGAAAAAATCGGTGCCGAACAGCCTGCCCGCTGTGCCCCTGCGGGATATTTTGCCGGATAAAAAGGGGAACCTCTGGCTCACGACCTACGGCGCTGGCTTGGTTTTTTTCGATAAAAATTTGGAACAGTTCAAAACGTACCGTCATCAGGCAGGTGACGAAAACAGCCTCCCTCACGACTACACGGGCAAGCTTTTCCTCGACAAGGAAGGCTACGTCTGGGTAACGGGCGGCGGTAAGAACCCGGCGCAGGCCCCGTTCTTCATCGCCCGTTTTGCGCCAGCGACGCAGACTTTTACCCGGTATAAAGTCAACGATTTACCCAAAAACAGCAATATCTGGCAAAGTCCTCCCGCACAGGACAAGCAGGGCAATATCTGGGTCTGCCTCGATGCTGGTATCCTGAAGCTGAACCCCGAAACAGGCGAATGCAGCTTCTACGACCAGGCCCGCCTAGGCAAAAAGGGCAGCGAACTTCGGGGCATGGTCATGGACGATGACGGGCGGCTTTGGATCATGTCCGACAAGTTGCTGGCCTTCGACCCCGTGAAGGAAACCGTGTTCTCCTACGGCAGCAGCAGTGGCCTGAAGGCGTTCCCCTTCGGGCAGGACGCCATCTACAAGACGACGAGCGGCGAGATTTACCTCGCTGGCAGCAACGGCATCCACTTCTTCGACCCACGCCAGCTCGACAGCCTCAACGCTACCCCACCCGACGTGCGCATCACGGGCTTCGAACTGCTGGACGCCGACGGCCCCGAAAACCGCTACGACGCCTCGGTGATGCAGGGCCACCCCATCGAACTGAAGCACGAGGAGAACGTGTTCACCCTCAGCTTCGCAACCCTCGACTACAACGACCCCGCTGCCAACCGCCTTGAATTTAAGCTGGAAGGCTTCGACGACGACTGGCGGGTGGCGGGTCAGGATTTCAAGGTCACTTACGTGAAAGTGCCGCCCGGCACCTACCAGTTCCGGGTGCGTGGGGCGAACAGCTACGGCGTTTGGGGCCGGGAGACATCGTTGGTCTTGACCGTCCACCAGCCGTGGTGGAATACCTGGTTGGCTTGGGCATTTTATGCTTTCATGGTTGCTGGCGCAATATTCATGGCTTACCGCTTCCTGCTCAACCGCCGTATGGAGCGGCAGGAGACGCTGCGCCTGAAGGAATTGGAC
>Ga0209066_10006634_pt1 | contig 11750 bp, 13 predicted proteins | sample All_14_2_FD_187198 | JGI IMG/M metagenome (GOLD analysis project Ga0209066, IMG submission 187198) | Freshwater microbial communities in response to fracking from Pennsylvania, USA - Allegheny Zone_MetaG_DW_15 (SPAdes) (version 2) ...
GCGCAACGTGCGCATGGCCGATGGCGCGCACGTTGCGCACATAGGCCGGTCCGTAGTCGCCCGTGGCGATGACCCCCCAGTGGTCGCTCTGGCGCGCCTTGGCGTGGGCGATGTGCCCTTCGTCGGAGAAGAAGGCGCGCGTGTCGGGCGTCGTGCGCACCTTGGCGTAGAAGGCTTCGAGCGCGCCGCCGACCGATCGGTCGATCAGCGGCTTCAAGGCTCTCAGCTGGGCCTGTTCCTTGGGGCCCAGGCCGATGAAGTCCAGGCGTTGGCTGAGAGTCTGTTCGGCGTCCATGGCGACCTTCGCACGAGTGCAATCCACGCCGCCGGTGCGTCGGTCCCGGAGCGTCGCTTCGACCGATGCTCGCTCTCCGTGGTTAACAGGATGCGAATCGCCGCGCGGACGAGGCGTCGCAACCCACTGAAGTAACAATGATTTCTGACTTCCGCCGTCACCTGAGCATGCATATTGAGGTGCTCATTCTGCGCGCCACCTGAAATGTGCGGCGGTCTTCATGAATTGGACGCGGCGGCCGCGAGAGACGTTGAGATTATCCCCGTCTATCCGTGCACGGCCTTCTCGACATTTCTCGAACTCCTGCGCGTCGCGGCCACGGTCGATCTCTAGACCAGGGATCGGCGGCGTCGACAGCCCGCCAATACCTCCAGAGGCAATCGTAGACCGAGGCGGCGCTTGGGAAGGTTGCATCATTTTGCCGCAGCGGAAGGCGCGGCTTCAATGGCCGGCCTGGCCGCGGGGGTAGTTTGGGGGAGTGCGACCAGGCCGGCCACGAGCGTTCTCGTCGCCGCAGACCTCGTGGCGATTCGCAAGACCTGCGAGCCAGAGAACGAAGACACCTCTACTCCGGCGTATCGGCGCAAGCGATGCCAAAAGCAGTCCTGAGCCGTCGAACGAGGCTGGTTGTTACCCAATACGAGTATCCGCGATGCGAATACTCTTAAGGCGCATTAACGACTTCAACCCCGCGCCGCGGCCCGCGCGACAGCCTCGCCGCCGAGCGGCGGGCAATGCGAGTGGACGGATCGGAAGGTCCTGGTGGAGCCGAGGGGAGTCGAACCCCTGACCTCCTCATTGCGAACGAGGCGCTCTACCAACTGAGCTACGGCCCCAGGAGGCGCGGAATTAGGCGTCTGGCGCTCCACCTGTCAAGCGGCTCTGCGGCGGCGCGTGCAGATCGCGGGCCGGTTGCGGCTTTGCCGTTGCGGCGAAGACGGCTAGAACCGGCGTCGTCATGGGCAACTTCCTCTATTACATCGTCAGCGCGCTGCTGGACCTCCTGGTCTGGGCGATCATCATCAGCGCCATCCTGTCGTGGCTCGTCGCCTTCGACGTGATCAACCTGCGCAACCGCTTCGTGTTCAGCGTGTCGCGGTTCCTGGACGCGGTGACCCGGCCGGTGCTGGCGCCCTTCCAGAAGATCATCCCGACCCTGGGCGGCGTCGACATCAGCCCGATCATCGCCATCCTGGTGATCCAGGGCGCGCGCATCTACCTGCTGCCCATCATCTTCCGGCCGATCATCGCCGCCCTGGGATGACGCCGCTGCGGCTGGCCGTGCGGGTGACGCCCAAGGGCGGGCGCGATGCGGTGGACGGCTGGGCGCTCGATCCGGGCGGGCGGGCCTATCTGAAGGTCCGGGTGAGCGCGCCGGCCGCCGACGGCGCGGCCAACGCCGCGCTCACGGCGTTCCTGGCCAAGGCGCTGGGCCGGCCCAAGTCGGCCGTGCGCATCGTCTCGGGCGAGACGGCGCGCCTGAAGATGCTGGAGATCGAGGGCCTGGACGAGGCCGGCCTGGCCGCGAAGTTCGGGCGACCCTAGAGCGTGACAGCTTCAAGTGGCCGCCGGTTGAAGCGGCCGTCACGCTCTGAACTTCTGAAGATAGACCCCTGTGGTCCGTTTCAGGTTAGGTCACCCGAAACGGCAAGGGTCTAGGCCGCCTGGGCGACCTCGGCCGGCAGCACGTTGCTGAGGCACAGCAGGCTGACGATGCCTTCGTCGGTCGTCATCACGCCGCGCACGAACTCGCGCACCGCCTGGTCGCCAATGTCCGGCGGCGGCTGCAGCAGGCCCTCGGTGACGGTGATGATGTCGCAGACCGCGTCGACGAGCAGGCCCACCTCGCGGTCGTTGATCTGGGCGACCACGACCACGGAGGAGGCGCTGGGGGTCGAGGAGCCGACGCCCAGGCGCGCGCCCAGGTCGACCACGGGCAGGATCGCGCCGCGCAGATTGATCATGCCCAGGACGTGGGCCGGCGCGTGCGGCAGGGGCGTGGACGTGGTCCAGCCGCGGATCTCGCGCACCGACATGATGTCGATGGCGTATTGTTGATCGCCAATGCGCACGGCGATCAGTTCTTCCCCCGCGTGGGGGAGCCGCTGAGCGGACTCTTCCATCATCTGGCCTCCAGCCGCCTGACCCCTGGCAGCATGGCGCAAAACCCCCTCCAGCAGATTAACGCGGCGAAGCTTGGCGGCCCCGACCTGCGGTCAGTTGTCGCGGGCCGGCGATCGGGCTTCAGCTGTCGGCGTCGTCGGCCACCGCGGCGCGCAGGGCCACCAGCAAGGGCTGCAGCTTGCTGGAATCGAGCTGCTGGGCGGCCTCCAGGAAGGTCTCGATCTCCTTGGGCGACGCCGACCAGGGGGTTTCGCCCGCCTTCAGGTGCAGCCGTCGGCTCGGCCCGGCGGCCAGACGCTCGCGCAGGTCCGCCGTCGCCTCGGCCGAAGCGTCGATCTCCACGGCCACGACCGGGACGCCGTCGAGTTCGCCGGGCAGCCCCAGGAAACTCACCCACCAGCCGCAGCGCAGCGTCTCGACGATCCGATTGCAGGGCGCGGCCTCGACAATTCGCTCGATTCCCCGCTCACGGGCCTCCTCCAGGATCGCCAGGCGCAGCTCGCCGCAGCGCCGCCGCGACTCGGGTTCGGGCCCGCACAGGCCAGGCGCGGCGAAGACGCGGGTCCGCTCCCACACCGCCGGGCCGCGGATCGTCTCGGCGCCGGCGGCCACCAGCTGCGGCGCGCGCTCGGCCAGCGCGCACGCCACGTCCGTGCGGTCGAGCCGGCAGATGAACTCCGGCGCGCCCCAGCCGTCCAGCGACAGGACGTGGAGCGACCCGGCGCCGGCCGTCAGCCCCTCGCGCTGCGGGGACTCCCCGCCGAGCAGTTCGGCGATGCGTTCGAACTCCCGGGCGTAGAGCCCGCGATTGTCCGCCGTCACGATGTGGATCATTTGGGCCCCTCGACCGATGTTCGTCGCAACGGGGCCGCAGGGTCACCTACACGAAAGGGGGGGCGTCGCTCAGTCCCTGGACTCGTCGAGCAGCACGCCGCGCCGCCAGGCGGCGTTGGGCAGTTGCGCCCGACGGGACACGCCGAGCTTCTTCTTGGCGTTCTGCACGTGCCAGGCGACCGTCTCGTCGGAGATCTGGAGGATCTGGCCGATCTCCCAGTCCGACTTGCCCTCGGCGATCCAGTAGACGCACTGGATCTCGCGGCGGGTGAGATCGGGCGCGGGCGGTTCGGCCGCGCGTTCCATCAGGGTCAGACCGCGGGTCGCGAAGAGGCTGGCCGCGACGTGCATCCGCTGGCGCACGTCGCTGGGGAACTCGGCCTCGGTGTCGCTGACCAGCACCACCGCCAGGACCTCGCCGAGCGGGCCGTGGACGGGCGCCACCAGGCCGTTGCGGGCGCCGGTGGCGCGCAGGTCGTCGAACAGGGCGGCCGCCTCGGGCGTCTTCGCCTTGACCTCGATCTCGTCCCAGCTGAACGGCTCAATCGCGCTGAAGATGGCCTGGACCGTCGGGTCGATCCGATAGAGCCGTTCGCTCGCATAGCGTTCGCCCAGGCCCGTCGTGGCGCCCCAGTCGAACAGGACCTTGGGCTGGACCGGCTGGCCCGGCGTCGCCACGCGCATGCAGACCGCCCGCTGGAAACCATGCGCGGCGATGCACGCGCCGAAGCTGTCGATGAGCTGCTCCAGGCTCGAGGCCTTCGCCGTATCCTGAAAAAACCTGAGAGTCGCCGCTTCAGCCGGACTCATGACGCCGCGCCGCGCGCGATCTGCAGCCCGCCCTCCGTACGCATTCGAACAACCCCTCGACGCCCCTCATTAGCGTTAAGGTTGTATGTCGGCGGTGTCCATCTGCTGCTAGGGGAAAACTGCCCAGGCGGGAGGGCCTATGCGCATTGGTCGCACCCCTGGCGCGCCTCGGCCCCGCGCTTCGCGGCGCAGGTTGCGGCTCGTGGCGCAGTTCGCGTAACGCGGGTCACGCCAGACGGTCGCCCCAGCGCAGCCGGCGATGCGCCGCGAAAGCCGCCCGATCGCGCCTGGCGACGAACCGGCGCTCGATTCCAACCGGCCCGCACAGCTCGAATTCGAGGCCGGGCTTGGCCGCGCGCGGTGGCGACAGGATCCGCGGGGCCCGCTCGGCAAGCGCCACGCCGGGACGCGCCACGGCCACATAGGCGAACTTCTCGTCCTCGAACGGCGCCTCGGCCCCCTTGGCGATGCGGTGGTCCCTTCGCCGGGGCAGGCGCTGGGCGAAGTGGCACCAGCCCGGCGCGGGGAGCGGGCAGGTCCGGTCGTGCGGACAGGGCGCGGCGACCACGCCGCCGGCGGCGACGAGCTGCTCGCGCGCCGCGAGCACCCGCGCCGTTCCCGCGGGCGTGCCGGGCTCGACGATCACGAGCATGCCGGCCGCCGCCGCCCACAGCCCCTCGACCACCGAGGCCAGCCGGGCCGGGGCGATCTCGGCCAGGGCGTAGCTCGTCACCACCAGGTCGGCGGCGGGCCAGCCCTCGCCCGGCGCGGTCAGGTCGCCCCGGCGCAGGCTCGCTCGAGCCAGCGCGTCGGGGCCGCCCGCGGCGAGGCGCCGGGCCATGTCCAGGAAGACCGGGCTGGCGTCCAGCAGGGCGACCTCGGCGATCTCAGGCCAGGCCTCAAGCGCCGCCCAGCTCGCTCCGCCCGGCCCGGCCCCGGCGTCGAGCAGCGAGCGCGGGGCGAAGCCGGGCGCCATGTCGCAGACCTCGCCCAGCACGGCGGCCACGGCCGCGTAGGTGGCCGGCAGGCGCGACATCACATAGGCCGCCGCGTCGGCGTCGCCGCCGATGGCGGCGGCCGAGGTCCCGCCGCCGCGATAGGTGCTCGACACCCGGGCCGAGCGCTCGGCCAGGTCGCGGCGCGAGGCGCCCTGCATCAACGCGTCGGCGGCCGCGGCCAGGGCGGCGGGAAGCTCCGGGCCCAAGGCGCGCCGCCGCTCAGCCGACGCGGTTCTTGACCAGGTCGTCCACCACCGAGGGGTCGGCGAGCGTCGTGGTGTCGCCGAGGTTTCCGGTGTCGTTCTCGGCGATCTTGCGCAGGATGCGGCGCATGATCTTGCCCGAGCGGGTCTTGGGCAGGCCCGGCGCGAACTGCACGGCCTCCGGCGCGGCGAACGGGCCGATCTCGCGGCGGATCCAGCCCTTGAGCTCGGCCTGCAGGATGTCGGTGGGGTCCACGTCGGACTTCAGCGTCACGAAGCAGTAGATGCCCTGGCCCTTGATGTCGTGCGGGAAGCCGACCACCGCAGCCTCGGCCACGGCCGAATGCTCGACCAGGGCGCTCTCGATCTCGGCGGTGCCCAGGCGGTGGCCCGAGACGTTGATCACGTCGTCGACCCGGCCGGTGATCCAGTAGTAGCCGTCCGCGTCGCGGCGGCAGCCGTCGCCGGTGAAGTACTTGCCGGCGTAGGTCGAGAAATAGGTCGTGAAGAAGCGCTCGTGGTCGCCGTAGACCGTGCGCATCTGGCCCGGCCAGCTGTCGGTGATGCAGAGGTTGCCGCTGGTCGCGCCCTCCAGCACCTTGCCCTCGGCGTCCACCAGCTCGAACTTGATCCCCGGCAGGGGCTTGGCGCAGGAGCCGGGCTTGAGCGGCGTCGCCCCAGGCAGGGGCGAGGCCAGGCACGCGCCCGTCTCGGTCTGCCAGTAGGTGTCGACGATCGGGCAGCGCTCCTCGCCTACCACGCGATGGTACCAGAGCCAGGCCTCGGGATTGATCGGCTCGCCGACGGTGCCCAGGAGGCGGATGGACTTGCGCGAGGTCCGCTTCACCGGCTCGTCGCCGTCGCGCATCAGGGCGCGGATGGCGGTCGGCGCGGTGTAGAAGATCTCCACCTTGTGCTTGTCGCAGACCTCCCAGAAGCGGGAGTTGGTCGGATAGTTGGGCACGCCCTCGAAGATCAGCGTGGTCGCCCCGTTGGCCAGCGGTCCGTAGACCACATAGGAGTGGCCGGTGACCCAGCCGATGTCGGCGGTGCACCAGAAGACCTCGCCGGGCCGATAGTCGAACACCAGCTCATGGGTGTGGGCCGCCCAGGTCAGGTAGCCGCCCGTGGTGTGCAGCACGCCCTTGGGCTTTCCGGTGGAGCCGGAGGTGTAGAGGATGAACAGCGGGTCCTCGGCGTTCATCGGCTCGGGGTCGCACTGGTCGGACACCGTCTGCTTCAGGTCGGAATAGAAGGCGTCGCGGCCCGGCGTCATGGGCACGTCGGCCTTGGTGCGACGGATGACGATGACGTCGCTGACGCCCGGGCACGACTTGAGCGCTTCGTCGACGTTGAGCTTCAGCGGCACCACGCGCCCGCCGCGCAGGCCCTCGTCGGCGGTGATCACGATCCTGGAGTCGCAGTCCTGGATGCGGCCGGCGATGGAGTCCGGCGAGAAGCCGCCGAACACGACGGAGTGGACCGCCCCGATGCGCGAGCAGGCCAGCATGGCGAAGGCCGCCTGCGGGATCATCGGCAGGTAGATGGTGACGCGGTCGCCCTTCTTGACGCCCTTGGCCTTCAGCACGTTGGCCATGCGGCAGGTCTCGGCGTGCACCTGGCGATAGGTGAAGACGTCGTACTCGCCGCCGTCGCCTTCCCAGATGATCGCGGTCTGGTCGCCGCGCTCGGCCAGGTGGCGGTCCAGGCAGTTGGCCGAAACGTTCAGCTCGCCGTCGGCGTACCAGCGAATATGGAAATCGTGCTTGTGGAAGGAGACGTCCTTGATCTGGGTCGGCGGCTTGATCCAGTCGAGCCGCTTGGCCACGTCGCGCCAGTAGCCTTCCGGATCGGCGTCCACGCGCTGCAGCGCCGCCTCGTAGCCGGCCGCGTCCATATGCGCCCGTTTGGCCCAGGCCTCGGGGACCGGAAAGACCTCGCCGTCGCTCATGGTGCGCGCTCCCTAGTTGCTTGGCTTGGGATTAAGCGGGAAGCACGCCCGTGCGCAACCGCATCCACGCGCTTCTGACGCGCGAAACCGGCGATCGCTCCAGCCGTTCGCTGCGATTGTCGCGCGACGCGACAGCTCACGCCGCCGCGGCGGCCGCCTCGTCGTATTCCAGATAGCCGTCCTCCACCGCCGGGATGATGTCGAGCACCTCGAAATAGGGCAGGCCGAAAAAGGCTTCGTCGCGGAGGGCGTCGATCAGGAAATAATACTGCCGCACGTCGGCGGTCTGGAACATGGCCACGTCAGTGCAGCGGCCGCTGAACGCCTCGGCGTCGAAGAAGCGCAGCCGCACGGCCGGATAGCGCGCGAAGATCGGCCGTACGGACTCCTCGACATAGGCGCCGCGTCCCTCGCGGCTGAGCGCCAGCCAGGCCGGCGTGGCGCGAAGATGGGTGAAGAAGGTCAGTGTCGGCGCGTCGGTCATGGCCGCCTCGTTTGCGTTGCGTTTCAAGGCCTTCATGATATGAGTAATTACTCACAAATGCTGCTCGCATCCGCCATGGCCGCCCCGCCCGCCGTCGAACCCAGGAAACGCCCGCGTCAGGGCCGCGCCGTGGAGACCGTGGCCGCGGTGCTGGAGGCGGCGGCTCGCATTCTCGAGGCCGAGGGGCTGGAGGGGTTCAACACCAACGCCGTGGCCGCCGCCGCCGGCGTCTCCGTCGGCTCGCTCTATCAGTACTTCCCGGGCAAGGACGCGGTGATGGCCGGGCTGATCCGGCGCGAGGCCGGCCGCTTCCGCCAGCGGCTGCAGGACGCGGCCCGCGCCGCCCGGGCCCCGCCCCTGGCCGAGGCGATCGCGACGCTCGCCGCCGTGGCCGTCGCCCATCAGGCGGCCCGGCCGCGCCTGGCGCGCATCCTGGATTTCGAGGAACGCCGCCTGGGCCTGGGCGGCGAGGCGCAGGACGCCGACGCCGGCGTGGCCGCGATTCTGTCAGGCTTCCTCGCCGACCGCGGCTTCACGGCGCCCCACGCCGCCGAGGACGCGCTGCATCTGGCGCGCGGCCTGATCGACGGCGCCCTGGAGCGCGGCGCGACCGACGGTCTGGAGGGCCGCGTCGCCGCCGCCGTCCTGGGCTACCTGCACGTCACCGGCGCGGCGGCGGGCTCGCCTTCGCCCACGTCGAGGGTCTAGAACCGTTCGCAACAAATCCGCGCCGTCCAGGCGCCGCCCCTGTTCCGGAGCCCCCCATGCTGCTGCACCTGTCCACCTGGCCCGAGATCGAAGCCTTCCTGGCGCGCTCGAAGACGGTGGTGGTGCCCATCGGCTCCAATGAGCAGCACGGCCCCACCGGGCTCCTGGGCACCGACTGGCTCTGCCCGGAGATCATCGCGCACGAGGCGCAGAAGACCGGCGAGCTTCTGGTGGCCCCCACCTTCAACATCGGCATGGCCCAGCACCACCTGGGCTTTCCCGGCACGATCTCGCTGCGGCCCTCGACCTTCATCGCCGCCATCGGCGACTGGTGCCGTTCGCTCGGCGTCCACGGCTTCGAGCGGATCTATTTCCTGAACGGCCACGGCGGCAACGTCGCCACCATCGAGGCGGCCTTCTCCGAACTCTACGCCGAGGCGAGCTTTTCCGGCCGCAAGCGCGGCTTCGCCCTGAAGCTGAAGAACTGGTGGGATCTGAAGGGCGTCAACGCCCTGGCCAACCGCCAGTTTCCCAGCGGCCACGGCAGCCACGCCACGCCGTCGGAGATCGCCGTCACCCAGTGGGCCTATCCCGACGCGATCAAGACCGCCAACTACGCCCCCCAGATCGCACCCACCGGACCCATCCGCGAGGCGCTCGACTTCCGCGCCCGCTATGCGGACGGCCGCATGGGCTCCGATCCCATCCAGGCGACGCCGGAAAAGGGCGGCGAACTGGTCGAGCTCGCCGCCAGGATGCTGATCGAGGACGTGGCGGCCTTCTCGGCCGAGGCGGTTCCCGGGTAGGCGTTCTCAGAACGCCATGGACGGGGCGGCGATGCGCGAGGGGCCGCGCTCCTTCAGCCGGCCGGCCCAGTCGAGCTGGTCCGCCGGAATGATGTCGGCTGCGTCCTTGGCGACGTCGGCGGCGGAGACGATCTCCAGCGTCTTGGACGCGGCGGCCGCGGTCGTCGCCGGCTCGACCTCGACCACGGGCTGGGTCTCGGCCTCGGCGGACTTGGCGTCGGCCGGCTCGGCGACCTCCATCGTGGCGCCCGCGCCGAAGCGGTCGATCGCGGCGATCTGGAAGCTCTCGGTCTCGGCGCCGGCGTAGGCGCCGCTGAACGCCGGCGGCAGGCCCCAGCCGCCGGTCCAGCGGTAGAACACGTGGGCGCCGATCGCGGCGACCTTGACCAGGTTGGGGCTCCAGTACGGCGCCACATAGACCGCGTGGTAGTGCGTGGCGTTGCCGACCTTCTTCATCACGTAGCCGTTCAGGGCGTCGAGCGCGACCTGCCGCGCGCGGGCCCATCCGGCCTCGCTGGGCGTGCGCTTCAGCGACCCGTCGCAGGTGAAGGTGAACTGGCAGCCGGTGGTCCGCTCCGAGCCCTGGAAGACGACGCCGCAGACGGTCTTCGGATAGGCCGGGTGGCGCATGCGGTTCAGCACCACCTGGGCCACCGCCCGCTGGCCGTCCAGGCTCTCGTAGGCGGCCTCGTAGTAGACGGCGGCGGCCAGGCAATCGACGGCGCGGGCTTCGTCCAGCATGCCCTCGGTGGCGAGATGGAACGGCTTGGCGGCGGGATTGGAGGCCTTGGCGATCGGGTTGGCCGCGTTCCAGGCGCGCGCCTGCTCGGGCGTGAGGTCCTGCAGGCGCAGCACCGTGGGCGTCTCTTCGACCGTCGCGGCCTTCACGACCGCGTCGGCGTGATTGGCGGTCAGGCTGATCATCGCCTTGTCGACGCCGCGAGGCGCGCCCGCCAGCGAGCCGGCCGGCGCGGCGCCCATCATAAGTCCGCCGCACAGGAGCCACGCCGCGGCGAGCTGCGCCGCCGTCGTGAAAGTTGCGCCCTTATGGGACAGTTGGCCGGCGCGCCGGCTGACAGCCGCCATTCGACGCTCAGCGCCGTGCACGGCCGCGGAGACCCAAGCCAAAACCAGATGATACGTCTTCACGATCGGACAACCCGTTCAGATATGCGTCCAACGTGTCCGAACACGTCAGCGACAGAAGAATTGCACACGAACCTTAGATTCGGTCCGCACACTCACTCTGCACAACTGACAGCAATGCCGGTCCTCGAAGTGGAAATCGCGCGATAGGCGACTTCCGTCTTTCGCGACCGCATTCCCCCGCGCTCGAACACCTACAATCGCGTCATACGCTCTAGGTTTCCGAGCCGCTGTCCCAGCGCGACACAGTACATGGGACGAGCGGCGCGTCCACCACAAGCGAACACGCGTAACAGGCGAACAGCAAGATGGGGGCCAGTACCGCGGGACAGGTCCGTGGGCCGGGGCGGCGGGCGACTCGTCAGGCGGTCTGGACGCGGCCCTCGCGCACCGCCACCGGCCAGGGCGTGAGCGCTTCGCCGGCGCAGGGGCCCGACGTGCAGACCCCGTCCTCGAGCCGGAACAGGGCCCCATGGCCGGCGCACAGCAGGCGATCGCCCGAACGGGTCAGGTAGCGGTCGTCGAACATGGCCAGCGGCCAGCCGGCGTGGGGGCAGGAGTCGACATAGCCGCGCACGGCCTCGCCCTGGCGGACGACGAAACCGGCGAACAGGCGATCGCCGTCCCGGAAACGGAAACTCCTGGCGCCCGGATCGGCCAGGTCGGCCAGGGCGCAAAGATCGACGCCGGCGGCCGGGCGGGCGTCGGCGCTCAACGGCGGCCCAAGGTCTGCTTGATCGGACGGATCTCGACCCGTTCGAAGAGGCCGGCCTTGCGGTAGGGATCGCCCGCGCTGACGGCCTCGGCCGCCGCCCGGTCCTCGACCTCGATCACGATCAGCGAGCCGGCCATCTCGCCCGCGTCGTTCAGCATCGGCCCGGCGAAGGGGATCTTGTCGGCGAGCGCGCCGATATAGGCCAGGTGCGCCTCGCGGTTGGCCAGGCGCAGCTCCAGGCTCGCGGGCTTGTCGACGCAGTAGAGGACGAAGGCGGGCATGGCGGGGTCCTTAGGTGTCGGCTTCGATGCGGAGGGGACGGGAGAGCAGGGCGTTGATGGCCGTATCGACGTCGGCGCGCCCGGCGAGCACGGCGTCCACCGCCTCGCAGATCGGCGTCTCGACGCCGACGTTGGCGGCGAGCGCGACCACCGCCGGAGCGGAGGCCACGCCTTCGGCGACCGACAGCTTGCCGGCCAGCGCGGCCGCCAGCGTCTCGCCACGGCCGAGGGCCAGGCCCACGCTCATGTTGCGCGACTGGGCGCTGGAACAGGTGAGCACCAGGTCCCCCAGGCCGCAGAGCCCGGCCACGGTCTCGGCCTGGCCGCCCAGCGCCACGGCCAGGCGGGTCATTTCGGCGAAACCGCGGGTGATCAGGGCCGCGTGCGCGCTGCGC
>Ga0209066_10006635_pt1 | contig 11750 bp, 9 predicted proteins | sample All_14_2_FD_187198 | JGI IMG/M metagenome (GOLD analysis project Ga0209066, IMG submission 187198) | Freshwater microbial communities in response to fracking from Pennsylvania, USA - Allegheny Zone_MetaG_DW_15 (SPAdes) (version 2) ...
GCTCGGTGACCTTGAAGCCGGGCAATTGCCCGCCCTCGCCGGGCTTGGCGCCCTGGCTGACCTTGATCTCGATCTCGCGGCACTGGTTCAGGTACTCGGCGGTCACGCCGAACCGGCCCGAGGCGATCTGCTTGACCGCCGAGTTGGGGTTGTCGCCGTTGGGCAGGGGCTTGTAGCGCGCGCGGTCCTCGCCGCCCTCGCCCGAGACGCTCTTGGCCCCGATCCGGTTCATGGCGATGTTCAGCACGCCGTGGGCCTCGGGCGACAGGGCGCCCAGGCTCATGCCCGGCGTGACGAAGCGCTTGCGGATCTCGTTGACGCTCTCGACTTCGTCCAGGTCGACGGCCTTGTCGGCGCTCCGCCAGTCCAGCAGGTCGCGCAGCTGGATGGTCGGCAGGGTGCGCATGCCCTGCGAGAAGCGCTTGTAGATCTGGTAGTCGCCGCTGTCGCAGGCCTGCTGCAGGGTGTGGACCATGCGCGCCTCGAAGGCGTGGCTCTCGCCCGAGCGGCGGGCCTTGTAGAAGCCGCCCACGGGCAGGCTGACCGCGGCCGCGTCCCAGGCCCTGCGGTGCAGCTCCACCGTCTTGGCCTCGATGCCGGCTAGGCCGATGCCGGAGATGCGCGAGGGCATGCCCGGGAAGAACTCGGCGACCAGCGCGCGCGACAGGCCGACGGCCTCGAAGTTGAGGCCGCCGCGGTAGGACGAGATCACCGAGATGCCCATCTTGGCGATGATCTTCAAAAGCCCGCCCTCGACGGCGTGCTTGTAGTTCAGGCACAGCTCACGCAGCCCCAGGTCGCCGGTCAGGCCGCGGTCGAGCCGGTCCTGGAAGCTCTCCTGCGCCAGGTAGGGGTTCACGGCCGTGGCGCCGCAGCCGACCAGGACGGCGAAGTAGTGGGTGTCCAGGCACTCGGCCGAGCGCACGATCAGCGAGACGTACGAGCGCAGGCCCTTGGCCACGAGCCAGGAATGCACCCCGCCCACGGCCAGGATCATCGGCAGGCCCACGCGCCCGGGGCCGGAGCCCTCGTCGGTCAGCACGATCGTCGCGCAGCCGCGCAGGGCCGCGTCCTCGGCCTCGGACCGGATGCGGTCGAGGTTGGCGCGCAGCGCGTCGCCCGGCCGGGACTCGGGCGCCGGGATCGGCATGGTGCAGTCGACCGCCGCGACGTTCTTCTCGCCGATCACGCCGCAGATGCGGTGGTACATGCCGTTGGTCAGGACCGGGCTTTCCATGACGAAGACGTCGGTCTGGGCCTCGTCCTGGGCCAGGATGTTGCCGAGGTTCTTGAACCGGGTCTTCAGGCTCATCACCGAGGTCTCGCGCAGCGAGTCGATCGGCGGGTTGGTCACCTGGCTGAAGTTCTGCCGGAAATAGTGCGACAGCGGCCGGTACTGCTCGGACAGCACCGCCAGCGGCGTGTCGTCGCCCATCGAGCCGACGGCCTCCTTGCCGTCCTCCACCATGGGCGCGAGGATCAGCTCCAGGTCCTCCAGGCTCAGGCCCGCGGCGACCTGGCGGCGCACCAGCTCCTCGCGGCCGTAGGCGCGCGGCTCGGGGCCCCAGACGATCTCGCCGTCCAGGTCGACCATGTTGCCGAGCCAGCGGTCGTAGGGGTGCTGGGCCGCCAGCCGGTCGATGATCTCGTCCTCGCCGTAGAGCCGGCCCTCGGCGAGGTCGACCGCCAGCATCCGGCCGGGGGCGATGTGCGTCTTGCGCACGATCCGCGCCTCCTCGACCCGGCACATGCCGGCCTCCGAGCCCATGATCAAAAGGCCGTCGTCGGTGTAGGCCACGCGCAGCGGGCGCAGGCCGTTGCGGTCCTTGCCGGCGACCACCCAGCGGCCGTCCGTGGCGCAGATGGCGGCCGGGCCGTCCCAGGGCTCCATCACCGCGTTGCAGTAGGCGTAGAGCGCCTTGTGCTCGGGCTTGATCTGGGCGTCGGAGCGGGCGTTCCAGGCCTCCGGCATGAGCAGGGCCTTGGCCATGGGCGCGTCGCGGCCGGCGCGGACCAGCACCTCGAAGGTGTTGTCCAGGGCCTGGGAGTCCGAGCCGTGCGGGTCGGCGATGACCGGCTTCACGTCGTCCCCCAGCTCGCCGAAGGCGTCGGCGGCCATGCGGATCTCGTGGCTCTTCATCCAGTTGACGTTGCCCTTCTTGGTGTTGATCTCGCCGTTGTGGGCGAGCATCCGGAAGGGCTGGGCCAGGCGCCACTCGGGGAAGGTGTTGGTCGAATAGCGCTGGTGGAAGATGGCGACGGCCGCGGCGAAGCGGGCGTCGGTCAGGTCCGGATAGAAGGCGTCGATGTGCTGGGCGAGGAACATTCCCTTGTAGATCAATGACCTGGCCGACAGCGAGCAGATGTAGAAGTGGGCGATGCCGGCGGCGGCGACGCGCTTCTCGATGCGCTTGCGGCACAGGAACAGCGCCCGCTCCAGGGCCTCCCCCTCCAGCCCCGCCGGCGGCGAGAGCATGATCTGCTCGATCTCGGGCCGCGTGGCGTTGGCCTTCTCGCCGATCACGCGGGTGTCCACCGGCACCTGGCGCCAGCCGTAGATGTAGAAGCCGAACCGCAAGGCCTCGGCCTCCACGATGGTCCGCGCGGCCTCCTGGGCGCCCAGGTCGTTGCGCGGCAGGAAGACCTGCCCCACCGCGATCGGCCCCGGCCGCACCTTGTGCCCGATCCGCGCCACCTGGTCCGCGAAAAAGTCCTGCGGCACCGACACCAGCACGCCGGCCCCGTCGCCGGTCTTGCCGTCCGCGTCCACCGCCCCCCGGTGCCAGACCGACTTCAGCGCGCGGATGGCCAGCTCGACGACCTCGCGCCGCGGCTGGCCGTCGATGGCGCACACCAGACCCACGCCGCAGGCGTCCCGCTCCATGCCCGGGTCGTAGGCGTGGGCGTCGATGAGGCGGGCGCGGTTCTCGAGATAGCGTTCGGTTTCGGCGCTCATGTCGGTCACTCCGCCGCGGCCAGCGCGGGTTGGGTCAGCCAGGCGTGGATGGCGTCGGCGGCGTCGCGGCCGTCGCGGATCGCCCAGACCACCAGCGACGCCCCGCGCACGACGTCGCCGGCGGCGAAGACGCCCGGGATCGAGGTCATCTGGGTGCGGAAGTCGGCCTTCACCGTGCCCCAGCGGGTGACCGCCAGGTCCGGCGCCTGGAAGGCCGCAGGCAGGTCCTCCGGATCGAAGCCCAGAGCCTTGATGACGAGGCCGGCGGGCAGGTCGAAGTCGGCGCCCTCGACCTCCTCCGGCGTCTGGCGGCCGGACGGGTCGGGCGGGCCCAGCCGCATGCGCGCGGCGCGAACGCCGCCGGCGGCTTCGGCGTCGCCGGTCACGGCGCGGGGCGCGGCCAGCCATTCGAAGACCACGCCCTCCTCCTCGGCGTGGGCGACCTCGCGCACCGAGCCCGGCATGTTGGCGCGGTCGCGGCGATAGAGGCAGGTGACGGACCTGGCCCCCTGGCGGACTGCCGTGCGCACGCAGTCCATGGCCGTGTCCCCGCCGCCCACCACGACCACGTCGCGGCCCTCGGCGTTCAGCTCGCCGGACTCGAAGGCCGGCACGGCGTCGCCCAGGCCCTTGCGGTTGGAGGCGATCAGATAGTCCAGGGCCGCGGCCACGCCCCTGGAGCCCGCGCCCGGCACGGCCATGTCGCGGGCGGCGTAGACGCCGGTGGCGACCAGCACGGCGTCGTGGCGCTCGCGCAGCTCGGCCAGGGTCGCGTCGCGGCCGACCTCGAAGTTCAGGCGAAAGGCGATCCCGCCCTCGGCCAGGCGCCGGGTGCGGCGCTGGACGACCTCCTTCTCGAGCTTGAAGCCGGGGATGCCGTAGATGAGCAGCCCACCGGCGCGGTCGTGGCGGTCGTAGACGACGACGTCGTAGCCCTGCTCGCGCAGCCGTTCGGCGGCGGCCAGGCCCGCCGGCCCCGCCCCGATCACGCCGACCGAGCGGCCTTGCGCGGGGCCGGCCCGCAGCGGGCGCACCCAGCCCTTCTCCCAGGCCGTGTCGGTCACGTAGCGCTCGACCGCGCCGATGGTCACCGTGCCGTGGCCGGACTGCTCGATGGTGCAGGACCCCTCGCAGAGCCGGTCCTGCGGACAGATGCGGCCGCAGATCTCCGGCATGGAATTGGTCGCCTGCGACAGTTCGTAGGCCTCCTCCAGCCGGCCCTCGGCGGTCATCCGCAGCCAGTCGGGGATGTTGTTGTGCAGCGGGCAGTGGGTCTGACAGAACGGGATGCCGCACTGCGAGCAGCGGCTCGCCTGCTCGGCGGCCTTGGCGTCGATGAAGTCGGCGTAGATTTCGTGGAAGTCGCGGTTGCGCGTCTCGGCGGCGCGCTTGGCCGGCGTCGCCTTGGGCGTCGTCGTGAACTTCAGCATGCGCTCGGCCATGGCCCGCCTCCTTCGCCCGCCGTCGGGCAAGGCGCGTCTACCCCAACGACAGCCTGTGGAAAAGTATATGGTCTACTTCATATACTATATGTTCGACGACAATCGCTGACGGGGCCGGTGGCGGCAAGGGCGCGGCGCATTTAGTCCATAAAATGGATGAACGCCATTTTTACCATAGGCTAGTCCCTTGCTGGCTTGGGAATTCCGCTGAAGGGCCGCCATGTCGGACTGGATCTACGCCGTCATCCTCGGGGTGGTCGAAGGGCTCACCGAGTTCATCCCGGTCTCCTCGACGGGCCACCTGCTCCTGGCCAAGACGGCGCTCGGCCTGCCCAACGGCTTTTGGGACACCTTCGCCGTGCTCATCCAGCTCGGCGCGATCCTGGGCGTGGTGGCGCTCTATTTTCGGCGGCTCTGGGGCGTGCTCATCGGCCTGCCGACCGATCCGGCCGCGCGCCGCTTCGCGCTCTCCGTCCTGATCGCCTTCATCCCGGCGGTGGTGCTGGGCTTCCTGCTGCACGACCTGATCAAGGAGGTGCTGTTCGAGAGCCCGAGGCTGATCTGCTGGTCGCTGATCGTCGGCGGCGTGATCCTGCTGGCCATCGACCGCTGGCCGCCGCCGGCCCGCCACCACGACGCCATGAAGACGCCGCTCGCGACCGCCTTCGGCGTCGGCCTCGTGCAATGCCTGTCGATGGTTCCCGGCGTGTCGCGCTCGGGCGCCACCATCGTCGGCGGCGTGATGATGGGGATGGACAAGCGCGCGGCGACGGAATTCTCGTTCTTCCTGGCGATCCCGACCATGGTCGGCGCCTTCGCCTACGACCTCTACAAGAACGTCGACTCCATCGACTTGAACCAGAGCGGGGTGATCGCCCTGGGCTTCGTGGTGTCGTTCGTCTCCGGCATCGTGGTGATCCGCTACATGCTGGATTTCGTCCAGAAGCGGGGCCTGGCGCCCTTCGGCTGGTGGCGGATCATCGTCGGCGGGGTCGGCCTGGTGCTGCTGGGCCTGCGCTAGCCGCGCGAGGCCGCGGCCGTCTCGTCCCGCTGGAGCTCGCGGCGGGGAGCGACGGCGTCGGCGCCCGGAGTCCTCTCGGCGTACCGGTCGATGTCGGCGAGCATGTCGCGCCAGGCCGTGTCCATCTCGGCCGTCCAACCGGCCCCCAGGATTTCCCGCAGGGTGTCGCCGACGACCTTGAAGAAGGTGGCGAACACCTCGCGCGGCACGTCGTAGCCCTCGTGGGTGATCATCTCCGTGCCGATCATGTGGTCGGCGTAGCGGCGGTCGCCGACGAAATCGAGGATGGCGGCGAAAACCCGCGACAGCATCTCGCCCTTGATGGCGCCGTCGGCGTCCCGCCAGAACAGCGGCTCCATCTCGGGATTGCTCGCGAACAGGCGCCGGTAGACGAGGTCCGTCGGGTCCTCGCCCAGTTCAGCCACCCGTTCGAGGCTGGCTTCGACGGCCGCCGAGTAGCTGTAGGTCATGAATTCCTCGCCCCGTTCGCCTGCGACCAGGCTTTCGCGCAGTCTTCTACGGGGCGGAGGCGCGTGCAAGCGGCCTGGGCGCCGCTGGGCTCAGGCCGGCGACTGCTCGGCCAGGTCGGCGTACTGGCCGCCCTTGCGGAAGCGGTAGAGGTAGGTCGGCAGGACGCCCTCCACCGCCGTGGGCGCGATCCCCAGCTCCGCCAGGCCCGGCGCCTGGCCGGAGACCACGTTGTCGGTCTTCAGGAGCTCGACCTGGTCGGCGGTGATCGGCGGGGGCACGAGGCCGGCGCCCAGCTCGCAGACCGAGCCGATCAGGCCGGCGACGGGGAAGGGCAGGGGGATCAGGGCGCGGCTGCGGCCGGTCTCGGCCAGCACCAGCTCCATCAGCTCGCGGAAGCTGTAGACGTTGGGCCCGCCGAGCTCATAGGTCCGGCCGGCGCAGTCCGGATCGACGGCGGCGCGGGCGACGGCCTTTGCGACATCGCCCACGAACACCGGCTGCAGCTTCGCGCGGCCGCCGCCGATCAGCGGCAGCGCCGGCGCAAGCGTGGCCATGTTGGCGAAGCGGTTGAAGAAGTCGTCCTCCGGCCCGAAGACGACCGAGGGGCGGATGATCACGGCGCCGGGAAAGGCTTCCCGCGCGGCGGCCTCGCCCAGGGCCTTGGTGCGGGCGTATTTGGACGAGGACGCTTCGTCCGCGCCGAGCGCCGACATCTGCACCAGCCGCGCCACGCCGGCGGCCCGGGCGGCCTCGGCCACCGTCTTGGCGCCCATCACGTTGAGGGTCTGGAATTTCTGGCGGCCGTGCTCGTAGAGCGTGCTCACCAGATTGACCGCGGCGTCCGCGCCCTGCAGCGCGCGCTGGACCGACGCGGCGTTGCGCACGTTGGCCTGGACGATCTCGATCTGGCCGACGTCGCCGCTCAGCCGCAGGTCCCCGGCCAGGTGCGGCTGGCGCACCGCCACGCGCACGCGCAGGCCCTGCCTGGCGAGCGCCCGGACCACCTGGCTGCCGACGAAGCCGGAGCCCCCGAACACGGTGACGAGATCTGCCATGGCGACCGCTCCGGCGAGAGAAAGACGAGCCGCCCGGATAGACGATGCGCCGCGGCGTCGCAATGCACATGCGCCTGGATCGAAGGACGCCGTTGACGCCCGATCGGCTTTTCCCTATCAAGCGCGCCTCCCGATCCGGTGGACCGGGGCCCAGGTGGCGGAATTGGTAGACGCGCTGGCTTCAGGTGCCAGTGGCTTAACGGCCGTGGAGGTTCGAGTCCTCTCCTGGGCACCATCGCTCTTTGCGATGGATGCTTTTCTTTCGTTTCCCCCGCGGGATGACTAAGTAAGGGCTCGCGCGGCGCGAGCCGCCTCAGCGGAGCGAACGAGCCTTGGCGATCTTCCTGCACGACGGCGACCTGCCCGACGGAGCCCTGGCCGGGGCGACCTCGGTCGCGGTGGATTCGGAGACGATGGGCCTGCGCCTGGGCCGCGATCCGTTGTGCGTCGTGCAGCTCTCGGCCGGCGACGGCAACGCCCACGTCGTGAAGCTGTCCCGCCCGGACTACGACTGTCCCAACCTCAAGCGCCTGCTGACCGATCCGGCCGTGACGAAGATCTTCCACTTCGGCCGCTTCGATATCGCCATGTTCCACCTCCACCTTGGGGTGATGACGACACCGGTCTACTGCACCAAGATCGCCTCCAAGCTGGCGCGCACCTACACCGATCGCCACGGCCTGAAGGACGTTTCGCGAGAGCTCCTCGGGGTGGACATGTCCAAGGCCCAGCAGAGCTCCGACTGGGGCGCGGCCAGGCTGTCCGACGACCAGCTCGCCTATGCGGCCAGCGACGTCCTGCATCTGCACGCCTTGCGCGCGCGGCTGGACGAGATGCTGACCCGCGAGGGCCGCGACCATCTCGCCCGCGCCTGTTTCGACTTCCTGCCGCACCGCGCCCTGCTGGACGTGGCCGGTTGGGAGGAGGTCGACATCTTCGCCCACGCGTGAGGGCGTCATGGCGCTCGCCGATTTCCCCGCGTCGGCCGTCCGGGCGCACCACGTCACCGCCGCGCGCTGGCGTCGCCGCTCGCGGCTGATCGGCGTCCTGCGCGTGGCGCTCCCCGCCGCGATCGCGCTGATCTTCGCCGGCATGGCCGCGACCGTGGTCTATCGCACCGTGGCGGGCGGGCAGGCCGGTCCCAGCGACATCGACGCGCCGATCCGGCTGGTCAACGCCCGCTTCGTGGGCCGCGACACCGACGGGCGGGGATTCGTGATCACCGCGGCCACGGCCGTGCGCGATCAGGACGACTATCAGCGGGTGCTGCTCGACCGCCCGGCCCTGGTGCTCGACGAGGGCGGGGAGCGTCCGACCCGCGTCACCGCCAAGGCCGGCGTCTATCACGAGGGCACTCGCAAGCTCCAGCTGACGGGCGGCGTCCGGCTCGTCGGCGCGGAGCAATCGTTCGATACGGCCAGTTCCCTCTTCAACACCGCGACGGGAGAACTGTCAGGTTCAGGCCCCATTCAGGGGGCAGGGTCTCTTGGAGAAATCAACGCGAAGTCCTATGGCGTTTACGACAAGGGCGAGCGCATGATCTTCAAGGGCGGTGTCCACGCTCGCATTCCAACCGACTAGGCGTCACTTCCGGCATGACTTTCTTTGTGAAATCCAGGCGATTGGCCGTTGCGGGCGCGATTGCAGCCCTGACGGCGGCGGCGCCGGCCTGGGCGCAGATCTCGCAGAACTCCCGCGCGCCGGTCGACATGACCGCCGACGAGCTCGAGGTCGTCAACGCCCAGTGCCTGGCGATCTGGCGCGGCTCGGCCGAGGCCCTGCAGGACAACGCCCGCCTGCGCGCTGACGTGCTGAAGATCTACAACAAGCCCCAGGCCACGCCGCGACCCGGCTCGGCCGGCGGCGGCTGCGGCGCGCTGGACCGGATGGAGGCGACGGGGTCGGTCTACTACGCCACGCCGACGCAGCGCGTGCGGGGAAACCAGGCGGTCTATCAGGCGGCCAGCGACACCATCACCTTTACCGGCGACGTGGTGGCCACCCAGGGCAAGAACGTGCTGCGCGGCGAGCGCCTGGTGATCCAGGTCTCGACCGGGCAGGCGCAGATGGAGACCAACGTGAAGGGCCGCAACAAGCCCGGCCGCGTGCGCGGCGTCTTCTATCCCAACGAAGAGCGCCAGGCCCAGCCTGCGGCGCCGCGCTAGGCCAGACGGCGTTGCGACAGGAGCGCTTCGAGGATCTCGCGGCCCTGGCCGGCGAAGGCCTGGTGGTCGACAACATCGGCAAGTCGTTCCGCGGCCGGCCGGTGGTCAAGGGCGTGAGCCTGCGCCTGGCGCGCGGCGAGGTGGCGGGCCTGCTCGGCCCCAACGGCGCGGGCAAGACGACCTGCTTCTACATGATCACCGGGCTGATCCCGGCCGACTACGGCGCCATCTATCTGGACGGCGAGAACATCACCGCCCAGCCCATGTTTCAGCGCGCCCGCATGGGCGTCGGCTACCTGCCGCAGGAGACCTCGATCTTCCGCGGCATGACCGTCGAGCAGAACGTCATGGCGGTGGTCGAGCTGCGCGAACACAACGCCGGCCGCGCCCGCGACACCGTGACACAGCTCCTGGGCGAGCTGCACATCGAACACCTGCGCAACGCCCCGGCGATCTCGCTGTCGGGCGGCGAGCGCCGCCGCGTGGAAATCGCCCGCGCGCTCGCGAGCGAACCGTCCTTCATGCTGCTGGACGAGCCGTTCGCCGGTATCGACCCCCTGGCCATCGCCGATATCCGCGAGGTGATCGCCTATCTGAAGAAGCGCGGCATCGGCATCCTGATCACCGACCACAACGTGCGGGAAACGCTGGATATTATCGACCGCGCCTCGATCATCCACGCCGGCGAGCTGTTGTTCGAGGGAACTCCCGAGCAGATCGTCGACGATCCCGAGGTGCGCCGCGTCTATCTGGGCGACCGGTTCAACTGAGTCGCCTCATAGGCGAAGATTCCCGCGCAGCCGCCCGTTTTCCGCGTGCCGGTTAACCAATCAGTTGGGATGACACCCTAGCCTGAGCAAGAAGCAGGCCAGGAGGGTGTTTTGGCGCTCAGCGCGCGACTCGAGTTTCGGCAGGGCCAGGGCCTTGTCATCACGCCCCAGCTGCAGCAGGCCATCAAGCTTCTGCAGTTGTCGAACCTCGAGCTGGAGGCCTACGTCGAGGCTGAGCTGGAGCGAAACCCGCTGTTGCAGCGCGACGAGCGCGACGCCGAGCCCGAGCCCGAGGCGCCCGCCGAAAAGGCCGAATCCTTCTCCACCGACGACATCCCGGTCGGCGCCGCCGACGCCGAGATGGACATGAGCCACGACGAGGCCTCGCCAGGCGAACGCGCGACCGGCGACGCGGCCGAGGCCGCCGACGCGGGCGGCGCGATCGACTGGTCCAAGGCCGGCCGCGGCGGCAGCTTCGACAGCGACGGCGAGGACTTCGAGGGCGCCGACACCCGCGCCAAGACCCTGGCCGAGCACCTGCAGGACCAGCTCGCGACGGCCGGCCTGAGCGGGGCCGAGGCCGTGGCGGCCAGCGTGCTGATCGATGCGGTCGACGAAGGCGGCTATCTGCGCGCGGACCTCGCCGAGGTCGCCGAACGGCTGGGCTGCGGCGTGGACCTCATGGAGCGCGTCCTGGGCGTGATCCAGGGCTTCGAGCCCACCGGCGTCTGCGCGCGCAGCGTGCCCGAGTGCCTGGCGCTGCAGCTCAAGGACCGCAACCGCTACGACCCGGCGATGGCGGCCCTGCTCGACAACCTGGAGCTCCTGGCCAAGCGGGATATCGCCGGCCTCAAGCGCGCCTGCGGCGTCGACGACGAGGACCTGCGCGAGATGATCGCCGAGATTCGGGCGCTGACCCCCCGGCCCGGCGCGGCCTTCGGCGGCGAGCCCATCCAGCCCGTGACGCCTGACGTCTATGTCCGCGAGGGCCTGGGCGGCCTGTGGAACGTGGAGCTGAACTCCGAGACCCTGCCGCGCCTGCTGGTCGACCAGCGCTACCACGCCCGCGTCTCGGCCGCCGCGCGCAGCGACCAGGAGAAGGTGTTCGTCTCCGACTGCCTGGCCTCCGCGAGCTGGCTGGTGAAGAGCCTCGACCAGCGGGCCAAGACCATCCTCAAGGTCGCCAGCGAGATCGTCCGCCAGCAGGACGGCTTCCTGGCCTATGGCGTCGAGCACCTGCGCCCGCTGAACCTGAAGACCGTGGCCGACGCCATCGGCATGCATGAATCCACGGTCAGCCGGGTGACCTCCAACAAGTACATCGCCACGCCGCGGGGCATGTTCGAGATGAAGTTCTTCTTCACCTCGGCGATCGCCTCCTCGGCCGGCGGCGAGGCCCACTCCGCCGAGAGCGTGCGCCACAAGATCAAGCAGCTCATCGACGCCGAACGCCGCGAGGCCGACGTCCACTCCGACGACCGCATCGTCGAGATCCTGAAGGAGGCCGGCGTCGACATCGCCCGCCGCACCGTGGCCAAGTACCGCGAGGCCATGCGCATCCCCTCCTCGGTGGAGCGGCGGCGGATGCTGAAAGAAGCGGTCTAGCGGGCCGGACCCGACGTTCGCCGCCGCCGGCTCGCGAGCTCCGAAATCGGGACGCTAGACGAACGGCGCCTCCAGCCCTTCGGCCGCAAGCGCGGCCTGCACCGCCGGCCGGGCCAGCACCCGCTCGGCGTGGGCGCCCAGGGCGCCGATCTGGCGGGCCGGCGTGGGCAGGGTGCGGCCCCAGCGGGTCATCATCAGCAGATAGAGGTCGGCCGCCGAGAACCCCGAGGCCAGGAGCCAGGGCCGGTCGCCGAGCTGGGCGGCG
>Ga0209066_10006637_pt1 | contig 11749 bp, 15 predicted proteins | sample All_14_2_FD_187198 | JGI IMG/M metagenome (GOLD analysis project Ga0209066, IMG submission 187198) | Freshwater microbial communities in response to fracking from Pennsylvania, USA - Allegheny Zone_MetaG_DW_15 (SPAdes) (version 2) ...
GCCCTGCAGCAGGGCAATTTCCGGCGACAGATCGGGACCCGGCCGGCGCAGATGCCGGTCGATCGCCAGCGCCATGCCGCCGCCCTGCAGGTCGTTGAACATCCGGGCGCAGGCCGCATTGGCATAGATCATGTGCCCATCGCCATCCTCCACCACCAGCGCGCTGTCGCGCGTATCCTCCACCAGTTCGATCAGGGATAGGGCCGCACGGGACCGCGCCAGCGCCCGATCCTGGCGCAGCATCAACAGCACTGCGGCAAGTGCCACCGCCGGCGGGGCGAGCCCGGATACCAGCGCACCGGCAATCCCGGCCCCGCCGGCCAGGGCCAGAGCCGCCCCGGCAGCCCCACCGCTTGCCCCCAGCGCCCCCATCAGCAGGGATTGCCGCAGCGAGGTCGCGCTGGTCTTCAACGGTTCTGGCACGCGCCGGAATGGCATGGATACCCTACCCTTATCGCCGTTTCGGCTTACCGCCGGGCATCTTGCCCTTCAGCTGCCAAACATAGCTGATGATCTCGGCCACGGCCTTATAATGTTCCTCCGGCACCTGCTGATCGATTTCGACCACCGCATGCAGCGCCCGGGCAAGCGGCGGATTCTCGATGATCGGAACCTCGTTCTCCTCCGCCAGGGCGCGGATTCTGAGCGCGACATTGTCCTGGCCTTTGGCGATCACGGTCGGCGCCTGCATCGTGTCGGGCTCATAGGCCAGGGCGACGGCGAAATGGGTCGGGTTGGTGATCACCACATCGGCCTTGGGCACAGCCTGCATCATGCGCTGGCGCGCACGCTCCATCCGGATCTGGCGCAACTTGCCCTTGATATGCGGATCGCCTTCCGCCTGCTTGAATTCCTCGCGCACTTCCTGGCGCGTCATCATCAGCTGCTTGTGGTTGGAATAGCGCTGATAGGCGAAGTCGCCGGCCGCGAAGATGAAATAGACGGCCAGCATGCCGATCATCATCTCCACCGTCAGCCATTTGATCTCGTTCAGCATCATGGCCGGGGTCAAGGTAATCAGCAGTTCCAGCCGCCCGATTTCGGGCATCAGGATGATGGTGCCCATCGCGCCGACCAGGATGAGCTTCAGGTTTCCCTTCAGGAACTCCACGAAATTGCGGCCGGAAAACATACGGGTGAGCCCCGTCATCGGTGACAGCTTGTCGAGCTTCGGTTCCAGCGCCTTGGGGGAATAGACCAGCCCGTTCTGGCCAATGCCGGTCAGGATGGCCAGCACGAAGAACAGGCCGAGCGGGATCGACATCAGCAGCGTGACCTGCAGCAGCAGGTCATAGAGTACGGCCCCCACGGTCTGGGGCGTTTCCATCGGCAGGCTGTGGGGCGCTTCCACGAACCTGCGCAGCAGATCCATCAGCCCCGATCCCAGCATGGGCGAGATGGTGGCGATCGCGATGGTCGCGGTAAACAGAAGGATCCAGCTGTTGAGCTCGCGCGAGGTTGGAACCTGGCCGCGGGAGCGCGCTTCCGACAGGCGTTTGCCGGTCGGTTCTTCCGTTTTTTGGCTGTCGTCCGGTTGGTCCGACATGGTCCGCCGTCAATGCCTCCCTCAGATCGCGATGAAATCGGACAAATGTCCGGCCAGGCGATCCATGAACCACATCATGATGCCGCTGATCGTCACCAGGAACACGCCCAGGCCAAGCAGGACCTGGGCTGGCAACGCCAGGAAGAAAATCTGCAGCTGCGGCATCAACCGCGCCAGAACGCCCAGCAGGATGTTGAACATCATGATGACGACGATGAAGGGCGCCGACAACTGAATCCCCAAAAGGAAGCTGTCGGCCACCTTGCGCGCCATCATTTCGACCATATCGCCCACCTGCAGGGGCTGGCCGGGCACGAACAGCCGATAGGAATCGGCCAGCGCGATCAGCATCAGATGATGCGTATCGGTCACCAGGACCATCATCGCCCCCATCATCGCCAGGAAGACGGCCGGCAACGCGCCCTGGTCGGACATCGCCGGGTTGAACAGCAGCGCATTGGAAAAGCCGGTCTGAAATCCGATCACCGTGCCGGCCGTCGACAGGGCCGACATGAAAACGCGCAGCATCTGACCCAGGAACAACCCAACCAGCACCTCGCCACCCACCAGCAGGGTCAGCGCGATGCCGGAATCCGGTGCCGGGGGGATCTGTGGCAGGATGGCCGGGGCCATTACCAGCGTCACCGCCAGCGCCAGACCAAGCCGGATGCGGGGGGAGATATAGGCCTCGCCCACCGTCGGCATCAGCATCAGGAACGCGCCGATCCGCGCGAAGACCAGGAAGAAGGCGAAGGCCTCGACCGGCAGCAGCTCGTTCAACATCCCTGCTATCCCAGACCGGCTATGCGGTCGGCGATGGAGGTCATGAAACCCAGCAGCCGATCCAGCATGAAGGGCAGCAGCACCAACAGCGCCAGGAACATCAGGATGATCTTCGGCACGAAGGTCAGCGTCACTTCCTGAATCTGCGTCAGGGCCTGCAGAATGGCGATGGCAAGGCCAACCACCAGCCCGATCACCATCAGCGGCACGGAGACCTGTAGCAGTACGAAGATCGCCTCGCGGGCGACATCGATCACCTGGCTCTGGTTCATCGCCTTCAGCCTAGAGCGGTTTTCGATCAATATGGATCGATTCCGTTTCCCCGATTGGCGAGAAGGGCCGGCGCGTGAACCGGGCGCGGAGCGATGCGGGCATCGCGCAAGACCGGTTTGCCGCCGGACGTCCGCCAATCGGAAACCCGAAGGGACGGGCAGATTTGGTCGGTTTGCGAGCTGTTCGTCCTCGAATATGCACTGGCATGTCCTTCGTCCTCACAACTCGAAATCCAACCAAATCTGCTCCGTCGGAACGATTCATATTGATCGAAGACCGCTCTACCTCGGACCGGTCCATCCCGGCGCGGATGCACCGGTGGCCTTATCCGATCCGCGCAACGCCGATCAGATCGGCATGCGCATGATTTCCTGGTAAGCCTGAATGATTCGGTCGCGCACCGTAACCACGGTCTGCAACGTCGCTTCGGCATTGGCAACCGCAGTGACGACGTCGGACAAATCGGCCTTGCCGGCCGCCGCATCAATCGAGGTCTGCTCGGCCGCGCGATTGGTGTCGATGGTCGACTGCACCGTCTCGCGCACCAGCTTCATGAAGGGCGAGTCCGGATTCTGAACGCCCGCCGCCCCGGCCAGATCGCCCGCACCCATGCCCGCCTGCGAGGCCCGTGCCTGCTCGGCCGAGGATTGAACCCGGGCCAGGGCCGCGCGATAGGCGTTGATCGAGCTGGGATCGATGGCCATGGCCTAGACTATACCTCTCAGCGCAGAAGGTCGATGGTGCGCGAAATCATGTCGCGGGCCGCCTTGACCATATTCAGATTGGCTTCGAAGGACCGCGTCGCCTCGCGCATGTCCATCGTCTCGATCAGGCTTTCGACATTCGGCAGCTTCACATAGCCGTCTTCGTCGGCCGAGGGATGGCCCGGATCGTATTTCAGCTCGAAATCCGACATGTCCTGGCCGACCTTGTCGACCCGCACCAGATCGGTATCCATTTCCCGGTCCAGCACGTTCTTGAAGGTCACCGTCTTGCGGCGATAGGGATCGCCCCCCGGCGTGGCGGCCGTGGAATCGGCATTGGCGATATTCTCGGCGATCACCTTCATGCGCTGGCCCTGCACCCGCATGCCCGCGCCGGAGATGAACATGGACGTCTTCAGATCGTCGGCCATATCCTAGCCCCTTCCTTTTTGCTCAACCGCCGCCCGAACGCCCCAGAGCCATCTTGTAGAGGTTCTGGTATTTGCGGAACAGATTGGTCGCAAGCTGATAATCGGCCCGCGTCACATCCACCTTCATCAACTGCTCTTCCAGGACCACGCCATTGCCGTCCGGCGTGACCTCGTAGACATGTTTCGACCTGGCCGAGCTGAAGGTATCGGAATCGCCGGGCGCCGCCATATGCTGGCCGGAGGTCTGCGCCATGGTGAGCTTCGCCTGCTCGCCGCGCAGCACCTTCTCGAACTCCAGCGGCTTCAGATCCTTCGCCTGATAGTTCGGCGTATCGGAATTGGCGATATTCTCCGACAGCACACGCTGACGCTGCACCAGATAATCCATCTTGGTGCCCAGCATGCGAAACAGGGGTGAATCGCCGATCATGGCTCTCTCTCCGCCGGGATGCCGATCCGCGAAGCCCCTCCCCTCCCGAGGGAGAAACCCTGCCTGGCCCGAAGGCCATCGACACGCCCTACAATTATCCTCGACATCTCCATGACCCTTCCGGGGGCTCCCGACCCCGAACGTCACGCGAGTCCTGCCCAGTAGCTTAGCAACTGCCATGCCAGCCGGACGATTCCCGAATGCCAGGAAACTCTCCACTTTCACCCTACGCCCAGCCCAAGGATTCGTAAAGCAGAAACCCATGGTTAATGCTTGTTTACCTTAATATCCGGCCCCGGTTTTCCTTGTTTTTCCTTGCGCGCTGCCCGGCCCTGCCGGCAAACACAAGCGCGGACGGGGCTCCATCCGTTAACCAGACAAAGCCCCACCCCGGGCGGTCGAGCCGGGGTCAGTCCGCAAGACGGCCGTCATATTCGGGTTTCAGGCGGCACCACTCCTCCCAGAAAGGTGCAGGCTTTCCGCCCTCCAGCTTGGCTTGCAGCACATCCAGATGCGCATGCCAGCCCGGCCCGATCATGGAAGCCTCGTGGCGGTCGACCAGCCGGCGATGGACCAGGGTCAGCAGAACGCTCTCTCCCCTGGCCTCCAGCTCGATCACGACTTCCGAGCCCGTGCCCCAGGCGAAGACCAGCCGGGTTGGCGGTTCGGCCTCCAGCATGCGGCACATCATCCGATGCTCCTCCCCGAACCCATCCGGCCGTTCGCCCGGCGGAACGGTCAGCTCGTCATTGCGCCAGACCAGTTCGAATGGGGTGTCGGGTGCAAGCTCCATATCCCCGGATGCCAGCCACTGCCGGCGCAAATCGCCATCGGTCAGATAGGACCAGACCCGTTCGATTGGGCCGGGCAGCAGGCGCTGAATCCTCAGCATGTCGGGGGCGGTCATGATGCCATAGGCATCCGGCATGGTGATATCGGGCATCAGTTCTTTCCTTTCGGTCGTTCGGTGGTGGTGGCAGCCTTTTCCTGGCGCAGCAGCTCTTCCAACCTGTCCAGACCCGTGCTCCAGAAGCGCTGGTAAAAGCTGAGCCAGGCATGCGCGCCGGCCAGCGCCTGGGGATTGAGATGGCAGACATGGGTGCGCCAGCGCACCTCCCGGCGGATCAGGCCGGCATTCTCCAAAGCCTTCACATGCTTGGATGCCGCAGCGAGCGACATCTCGAACGGTTCGGCAAGCTGGGAGATGGTGCGTTCCCCCTCAGCCAGGGTGCGGAGCATCTCCCGGCGCGTCGGATCGCCCAGCGCGTGAAAGATGGCGTTCAGGTCGGGTGCGTTTAATTCAACCATGTTGTTAAATTATCAGATGCCGCCGATGAGTCAACCATTTTGTTTAATGATGAGGCTGCGGGGCTGGCCGCGTTCGAATCGGCGTATCGTTGGGGCACGGGTGGCATCTCCATGCTTCCCCTCCTTATCCGGTAACGCGCAGTTGGGTTCAGGCATGGTCGGTCCGAGGCGGAGCAGGCCCGGTACAGCCAAGGGCGGCAAGGGTGGCGACAAGGCGGACAAGCCGCAGGTCGCCGTGGCCCTGAGCTATGAGCTGGAAAAGGCCGATTCCGCGCCGGTGGTCGTGGCTTCGGGGCGCGGCCATCTGGCCGACCGCATTCTGGAGGCGGCCAAGGAGGCGGGCGTTCCCATCCGCAAGGATTCCGATCTGGTGGAAATTCTGGCGGCGACCGAGATCGGCGACCAAATCCCGGTGGAAGCCTTCATTGCGGTGGCGGAAATCCTGTCCTTCATCTATCGCAAGAACGGCAAGCTCCCCCCGGGCGTGAAGCCCGCCAGCGCCGAGACCCTGCGCCAACCGGACAAGGACGGGCCGTGATGAGCATCGGCTGGCAGGATTATCTGCAGTTTCTTCTGGCGCTGCTATTCGTGCTGGGGCTGATCGCCCTCCTGGCGGTCCTGCTGCGGAAGCTGGGGCCGCAGCGCTATATGCCGCGCACGGACCGGCGCCGCCTGTCGGTGGTGGAGGTGCTGCCGGTGGATGCCCGCCGCCGCCTGGTGCTGCTGCGCCGGGATGATCGCGACCATCTGGTGCTGATCGGCCCGAATGAGGATGTGGTGATCGAAACCGGCATCGCGGTGGCGAGTGCGCCGGACGATGACCTGTCTTCCCCCGCGCAACCCACCCCGCGCGAAACCTTCCAGGCCCTGCTTGCCCGCCTCACCGCCCTGCGCGGCAAATCCCAGGCGCCAGAGGAATTAGGATGAGATTGCCCCAAACCCTGCGCCGCCTGCTTGTGATATCCGGACTGGGCGGCTTGGCGCTTGCTTTGTTCTGGAGCGCGCCGGCCCTGGCGCAGTCCGTATCGATCGATCTGGGCTCGGAAAGCGGCACGGTCACCGGGCGGATCATCCAGATCGTCGCCCTGATCACGCTTCTGTCGCTGGCCCCGACCGCCATCGTGATGGTGACCAGCTTCACCCGCATCATCGTGGTGCTGTCGCTGTTGCGCACGGCGATGGGCGCGCAGCAGACCCCACCCAACGCCGTCCTGATCGCGCTGGCGCTGTTCCTGACCTTCTTCGTGATGCAGCCGACCTTCCAGGAAGCCTATGACCAGGGCATCCAGCCCCTGATCGAGGAGCAGATCAGCGAGGAGGAAGCCTTCACCCGCTCGGTCGCCCCGGTGCGCGATTTCATGCTGCGCCATGTGCGCCAGCAGGATCTGGGCCTGTTCATGAACATGGCCGGGATCGAACAGGTCGCCACCCCGCAGGACACGCCGCTGCGCGCCCTGGTGCCGGCCTTCATGATTTCCGAGCTGCGCCGCGCCTTCGAAATCGGCTTCCTGCTGTTCGTGCCCTTCCTGATCATCGATATGGTCATCGCCTCCGTCCTGATGGCGATGGGTATGATGATGCTGCCGCCCACCACCATCTCCCTGCCCTTCAAGCTGATTTTCTTCGTGCTGGTGGATGGCTGGTATCTGGTCGTCGGCAGTCTGGTGCAGAGCTTCAACCCGGTTTAGATGAACTCGGCTCCCTTGAGGCATAAGGAAACACAATAGAAAGCCCTCCTGCTGAGGAGCATCGAAGATGCGTCTCGAAGCACGAGGGCGCAAGGGCATGCTTCGTTACAGATCAGATAGGCTATCGCGCAAAACGGTTGGCATCACCGCGCCGCATCCCCATATCGGACCGGACAAATTCAGCCCCGAGGATGAGGAGTGCCCGCATGCCGTTCAACGCCCAGGATTTGCTGAAACAGGTTCTGTCGAGCCCGACCGCCAAGGGTGCGCTGGGCGGGGTGGCCGGCGGCATGCTGGGCGGCATGTTGACCAACAAGAAGATGGCGAAATCGCTGGGCTCGAACGCGCTGAAAGTGGGGGGTGCTGCCGCTGTGGCGGGTCTGGCCTGGTATGCCTGGAAGAACTGGCAGGCCAAGCAGGCGGGCGGCAGCGCGACCGCCGCACCGCCCTTCTCCAGTGATGCGCAGATGGATGTGCCCCCGCGCGATGGCGGTTTCCTGCCCCCGCCCGGCCAAAGCGGCGCGGAAGAACGCTTGGCCCTGTCCATGCTGACCGCCATGATCGCCGCCGCCAAGGCCGACGGCCATATCGACGGGCAGGAGCTGAAATCCATGCTGGATGCGGTGGAAGGCTCCGACCTCGACGCCCGCGCGAAGTCAGACGTGCTGGCCCGGCTGAACCGCGATCTGTCGGTGGATGATGTGGCAGCCCTTGCCGATGGGCCGGAAATGGCGGCGGAGCTGTATGCCGCATCGCTGGCCGCCATCGCGCTCGACAGCCCGGCCGAGCAGGCCTATCTCGCCATGCTGGCGCGCAAGCTGCAGCTGCCGCCGGAGCTGACCGTGGAACTGCACCGCGCGGCCGAGGCGCCGGCACCGTTGTAGGCGTGAAAGCCATCCCTCGCCCTTCGCGACGGGCTTCGCCCTCCTCAGGGTGAGGGAAAAGCCGCACAATAAACCCGCATGCTGAGGAGCGCGGAACGCGCGTCTCGAAGCATCGGGAACTGCCGGACCCAGATAGTCGGGACATCCACGGGTCAGGCCCGAGGACAGGAGCCCGACGACGACAGCATCTCTTTGAAAAATATATAAAATGCGTCGTGGCCGGGCTTGACCCGGCCACCTCAGGCCAAGTGAAAAAAGGTCCTCGGGTCAGGCAAACAATAATAATCCCTCGCCCCCGGGAACGGGGGAGAGGGTCGGGTGAGGGGGTAGCGAATGGCGGCAGCCAATCAAAAGACCCTCACCCGGTGCGTTCCGCACCACCCTCTCCTCGCCAAGCGGGCGAGGGTTATGTCCCCGCCTACTCCGCCGCCTGCTTCGCCTCCTGGTCCGGGCGCCACATCAGCCGGGGCTGGCGGGCCGCCTGGGTTTCGTTCAACCGGCCACGCGGGGCAAGGCGCGGCGCGCCGGTGAAATACTCCGCATCGCCCTTCTTCGCACGCTCGGCCAGGGCAAGGCAGGTATCAGCGAACAGGTCGAGCGAATCCTTGCTCTCCGTCTCCGTCGGTTCCATCAGGATGGCGCCATGCACAACCAGCGGGAAATAGACCGTGGTCGGGTGATAGCCCTCGTCGATCAGCGCCTTGGCGAAATCGAGGGTGGAGACGCCCGTCCCCTTCAGGAAGTCGTCATCGAACAGCACTTCATGCATGCAAGGCCCATCGAAGGCGGGCGACATCGCATCCTTAAGCCTGGCCCGCAGGTAATTCGCGTTCAGCACCGCATCGCCCGATACCTGGCGCAGCCCGTCGGCCCCGTGGCTGAGCATGTAGGTGAGCGCCCGCACGAACATGCCCATCTGGCCGTGGAAGCCTTTCAGCCGGCCGAAGGATTTTTCGCCCGCGCCCGTCTTTTCCTCCACCAGCCGGAACCCGTCACCATCATGCACGATCAGCGGCAGGGGCGCGAAAGGCGCCAGGCGTTCGGACAGCACCACCGGCCCCGAGCCCGGCCCGCCCCCGCCATGCGGGGTGGAGAAGGTCTTGTGCAGGTTGATATGCATGCAATCGATGCCCAGATCACCCGGTCGGACCCGCCCGACAATGGCGTTGAAATTGGCGCCGTCGCAGTAGAAATAGGCCCCGGCTTCCTTCAGCGCCTGGGCGATTTCCAGGATGTCATTCTCGAACAGCCCGCAGGTGTTCGGATTGGTCAGCATCAGGGCTGCCACATCCGGCCCCAGCTTGGCCTTGAAGGCGGCGATATCGACCCGCCCGCGCGCATCGGCCGGGATGGAATCGACCGTGAAGCCGACCGCCACCGCGGTCGCCGGATTGGTGCCATGGGCCGATTCCGGCACCAGCACGCGGGTGCGGCTTTCCCATTCGCCCTTGTCTTCGATGGCCGCACGGATCGCCATCATGCCGCACAGCTCACCATGGGCACCCGCCGCCGGGCTCATCGCCACCGCCGGCATATTGGTCAGGGTTTTCAGCCAATGGGCCAGCGTATCGATCAGTTCCAGCGCGCCCTGCACGGTAGAAACCGGCTGCAGCGGGTGAATGTCGCCGAAGCCCGGCAGGCGCGCCATCTTCTCGTTCAGGCGCGGATTATGCTTCATGGTGCAGGAGCCCAGCGGAAACAGCCCCATATCGATGGCATAATTCTTCTGCGACAGGCGCGTATAGTGGCGCACCACATCGGGCTCCGACAGGTTCGGCAGGCCGATGGCGCGACGGCGGCCCATCGCCCCCAGCCGTTCCGTGACCTCCGGCACCTCGGGCAGGTCGACGCCGGACCGTCCCGGCCGATCCAGTTCGAAGATCAGCTTTTCTTCCAGCTGCAATGCGCGATTGCCGGTAAAGGTTCCGTGGCTCATGCCAGCACCTCTTTCAGGCCCTGGGCCAGGGCCGCGATATCCTCATCCGTGGCAAGCTCGGTTGCCGCCACCAGAAGCAGGTTTTCCATGGCCTTCTCGCCGGGGATCAGGCGGCTGACGGGAACGCCCGCCAGAATGCCGCGCGCCGCCAGCGCCTCCACCACGCCCGCGGCGGGTTTCGGCAGGGCCACGGTGAACTCATTGAAGAAGCTGTCGCTCAACACCCGCAGGCCGATTGCCTCCAGCGCCTCCGCCGTCTGTACCGCCCTGGCATGGTTCAACTGGGCCAGCTTCACCAGCCCTTCCTCGCCCAACAGCGACAGGTGGATGGTGAAGGCCAGCGCGCAGAGCCCGGAATTGGTGCAGATATTCGAGGTCGCCTTGTCGCGGCGGATATGCTGCTCGCGCGTGTTCAGCGTCAGCACCCAGCCGCGCTTGCCTTCGGCATCCACCGTTTCACCGGCCAGGCGGCCGGGCATCTGGCGGATGAATTTTTCGCGGGTGGCGAACAGCCCGACATAGGGGCCGCCGAAATTCAGCCCGTTGCCGATGGATTGGCCTTCGGCCGCCACGATATCGGCACCCATGCCGCCGGGGGAGCGGATCAGCCCCCAGGCCATCGCTTCGGTCGTGACCGCGACCAGCAGCGCGCCACTGGCATGGGCCGCTTCCGACAGCGCCGACAGATCGAGAATATCGCCGAAGAAGCCCGGTGTCTGGGCCACCACGCAGGAGGTATCGGCGTCGATCAGGCTGACAAGGTCTTCCCTGCCATCCGGCGCCCAGGGCGCGCGCACCACCTCAAACCCCAGGAAATGCGCATGCGTCTCGATGGTCTCGACATAATGCGGATGCAGATTGCCTGACAGCACGGCCCGCCTGCGCCTGGTCACGCGATTGGCCATCAGCACCGCTTCGGCCGCGGCCGAAGCCCCGTCATACATGGAGGCATTGGCGACCTCCATGCCCGACAGCATGGCCACCTGGGTCTGGAACTCATACAGATATTGCAGCGTGCCCTGCGCCATTTCCGGCTGATAGGGCGTATAGGCCGTCAGGAACTCGCCACGCTGGATCAGATGATCCACGCTGGCGGGAACATGATGACGATAGGCCCCTGCCCCCAGGAAGAACGGACCGTCCCCCGCCGCATGGTTCCGGCCGGCCATGGCGCGCAGCCTGCGCTCCACGGCCATTTCCCCGGCATGGGGCGGCAGGTCGACCGGGTCCTTCAGATAGACCGGGGCGGGCACGTCGCGGAACAGGGCGTCAACCGTGGCGACGCCGATGGTTGCGAGCATGTCCTTCCGGTCCGCCTCCGTCAGGGGCAGGTAGCGCATGTCATGCATTCTCCTTGGCGAAACGCTTGTAGTCCCTGGCGCTCATCAACGCATCCAGCTCGTCGGCATCGGTGATGCGGATCTTGAAGAACCAGCCGTCGCCTTCGGCATCCTCGTTGACCAAAGCGGGATTGTCGCCCAGCGCCTCGTTGACCTCGATCACCTCCCCACCCACGGGGGCGAAGACCTCACTGGCCGCCTTCACCGATTCCACGACCGCGGCATCATCGCCCTGGTCGAAAATCTTGCCCACCTCCGGCAGGTCGACGAAAACGACATCGCCCAGCTGTTCCTGGGCAAAATTCGTAATTCCGATGGTGGCGATATCGCCTTCCATCTGAACCCATTCATGATCTTCCGTATACAGCGTGTCATTGCTCATTGACGGATACTCCCCTGATCCTGACGAAAACCCTGCTTATCCTC
>Ga0209066_10006638_pt1 | contig 11748 bp, 9 predicted proteins | sample All_14_2_FD_187198 | JGI IMG/M metagenome (GOLD analysis project Ga0209066, IMG submission 187198) | Freshwater microbial communities in response to fracking from Pennsylvania, USA - Allegheny Zone_MetaG_DW_15 (SPAdes) (version 2) ...
CCGTGAGACTCGAGGCGGCGCCGCCGGCACGGGCTGCTGCCGGGCTGCCGCTCGAAAACCTCTCTCTCGTTCTTTCCCTGCCGGACCCGCAGGAAAGCGCCGCCATCGCGCGCTATCTGCGCGACGCTGGCGCGGAGGTCGACGTCGTCGTGTCCTCCCAGACGGCAGTCACCATCGATGGAGCGAAAGACCAGCTTTACCTCACCGATTTGAAGCGCCCGTGGCGGCGGGACGTGCTGGTGCGGGCGGTCGCGCAGGCCGCCGGTCGGATCGACCGTGTCGCGGCGGCCGCTCCCGTGGCGGCGCCGAGCGGACGGCTGGGCGGCCGGGTCCTGGTCGTCGACGACAATTCGGTCAACCGCAAGATCCTGGCCCGGCAACTCGAACTGGCCGGGACCTCGGCCGACATGGCGGCCGGCGGCGAGGAGGCGCTCGCGCTGTGGCGCTCGCGTCGCTACGATCTGATGCTCGCGGACCTTCAGATGCCGGACATGGACGGCTTCGAGCTGGCGCGGCGCATCCGGGAGGGCGAGGCTTCGACCGGGGCCACGCGCCTTCCGATCCTCGCCGTCACCGCCAGCACGCTGGAAGCGGAGGAAGAGCGCAGCCGGGCAGCCGGGATGGATGGTTTCGTCACCAAGCCGGTCGGCATCGAGCAGTTGAAGGCTACCCTCGAAGTCTGGCTGAAGAACGCAGCTCGGCAGACCGCATCATGAGCATGGCCTATGATCGCACTCGGCTCGTCGAGCTGTTCGGCGGCGATGCGGCGACGCTTGCCGAGATCGAGCAGGAGTTCCTCGAGACGGCACGGGCCGCGTATCGGGAGATTTGCACGGCTGAAGAGTTCGAGGCGATCGCGGGGGCGGCGCACCGGCTGAAAGGCAGTGCCGGCATGATCGGTGCCGATGCCTTGAGCCAAGTCGCGGCCGCTATCGAGCGCGCGGCCAAGCAAGCGGATTTGCCGGGCGTGCGCAGCCTCGACGCGGCCTTGGCGCAGGAACTGGCGCGCGTCGCCGCCCAGGCCGGTGCCGGTCAGGCCCGCGGCCGGAGCATCACCGTCGCGGAATAGGAGAGCAGGGCCTTTCCGTTCTGCTCCAGCAGACCGCGCAGGAATGCGAGCGACCGGCCGCGCTTGGGCACTTCCACGCGCGTGACCAGGGGCGCAGAGATGTCGCCGGCGGCGAGGAACTCGGCGGCGAACGAGACGGTGCTGGGCGCGAGGTCGGTCGTCAGGGCCGCGGCGCGCGTGATGGCGGTGTCGGCAAAGCTCATCATGTAGCCGCCATGGAGCGCACCGCCGGAGTTGCACATGCGGGCGAGCGTCGGCTGCACCAGCGAGGCGCCATCGGCTTCCTTGCGCACGAAGGCGGGACCGATATGGGTGGAGTAGGCGCTGGCCTTGAACGGCTCGAAGCCCTCGGGAACGCGCTGCGGCGGCAGATCGATCCTCGACGGCGCCTGCTCGTCCTTGCGTGCCATCGCCTTGGCGCGGGCCACGTGCCGGCACACGCCCGACCACAGCGCGATCGTACGACCCTCCTGCGTGATCGAGCCGCGCGCGAAGGCGAGGCGGCCCGTGACCTGCAGCGGCTCCCCGCGTGCTTCCAGCGGCGGGCCTATGGCCGCCCCGTTCAGGAACTCGACGGCGATGCTCACCGTCATGGCGAATGATGTGTTGGTGCCGCCGTCGGCGGCGCGGCCCGCCACCAGGCAGAGCGCATAGTCGGCGAAGGTCAGGATGCCGCCGCCGTGCACGCCGCCCTTGTAGTTGCCGTGGCGAGCGAGCGTCGGCAGCACGCAATGCACCGTGCCGGCCGTGCGCGCATCGCCCTGGAGATCGAAATAGAACGGCCCGACATGGTCCTCGAACGGGTCCGGTGGCACGAACACCGTGTAGCGGGAGAGGTCGATGCCCCAGGAGGCGAGGTCGGGAAAGGTGTCGGGCATTGTCTCTTGTGAAGCGTCGTTGGTGGGTTCTATTAGGGGAGAATCGGCCAATCACAAAGACCCACGGAGCGAAACGTCATGGCGGAATCCGCGCACAAGATCGAGATCCGTCGCGAGAAGCGCGACGGCGGCGTGGTTGCCCACCTCGTGTTCGACAATGCGCGGCGTCTCAATGTCCTGAATCCGCCCGCTCTCCACGATCTCACCGCGACCTTCCACGCGCTGTCGGCGGAGGAGGATCTGCGGGTGGTCGTGTTCTCCGGTGCCGGCGGCCGGGCGTTCATCGGCGGCGCCGACATCAATCACATGGCGGGCATGCGCACGTCCGAGGACGGTCGCGCCTTCATCACCATGGTCCACAAGCTCTGCCAGTCGATCCGCGACTGTCCGGTGCCGGTGATCTGCCGCCTCGAGGGCTACACGCTGGGCGCCGGCCTTGAAGTGGCGGCGGCCTGCGACCTCCGCATCGCCACCGACACCGCGCATTTCGGCATGCCCGAGGTCAAGGTCGGCATTCCCTCCGTGGTCGAGGCGGCGCTGCTGCCGCGCCTGATCGGCTGGGGCCGCACCTCGTGGATGCTGCTGACCGGCGAGAACATCGACTCCGCCAAGGCAGAGGCCTGGGGCATGGTCGAGGAGGTCGTCGAAACGGCGAAGATCGACGCGGCCATCGAGCGCTGCGTGCATTCCATCGTCGATGCGACGCCACTCGCCGTGCGGGCGCAGAAGCGGCTGATGCGGCGCTGGGAGCGACTGTCGCTCGACGAGGCGGTCCAGGCCGGCATCGATTCCTTCGCCCAGTCGGTGGCCGAAGGCGAGCACATCGAGCGCATGGGAGCGTTCGTCAATCGCAAGAAGAAGTAGGACGAAGAGAGGGCTGCGCGATGAGCAAGGAAACGGTCCGCATCGGCTGCCACTCGGGCTTCTGGGGCGATACCGAAACCGCCGCCGCGCAGCTCGTGCGGCATGGCAACGTCGACTATCTGGTCAGCGACTACCTCGCCGAGGTCACGATGTCGATCATGGCGGCGCAGAAGCTGCGCAACTCGCAGGCGGGCTACGCCATCGACTTCGTCTCGGTCGTCATGGCGCCCCTGGCGCGCGAGATCGCCGAGAAGAAGATCAAGGTTGTGACCAATGCCGGCGGCGTCAATCCGCTGGCCTGCCGCGACGCGGTACTCAAGGCGTGCGAGGCGGCGGGGGTGACGCTCAAGGTCGCGGTGGTTCTGGGCGACGACATCCTGCCGCGCGTCGACGAATTCCGTGCCGCCGGCATCCGCGAAATGGATACGGGTGCGGAGCTGCCCTCGAAGATCGCGAGCATGAACGCCTATCTCGGCGGCTTCCCGATCGCCCGGGCGCTGGCCGAGGGCGCCGACGTCGTCATCACCGGCCGTTGCGTCGATTCCGCGGTGACGCTCGGCGCGCTGATCCATGCCTTCTCCTGGACACCGCAGGAGTTCGATCGCCTCGCCGCCGGAACGCTGTGCGGCCACATCATCGAATGCGGCGCGCAGTGCAACGGCGGCAACTTCACCGATTGGCGGCTGGTACCCGACTACGACAATATGGGCTTCCCGATCGCCGAAGTGTCGAGCGACGGCAGCTTCGTGCTCTCCAAGCCCGACGATACCGGCGGCCTGATCACGACTGCGACGGTCGCCGAGCAGATGCTGTACGAGATCGGCGATCCGCGCGCCTACATGGTGCCGGACGTGGTCTGCGACTTCACGCAGGCGACCTACGAACAGGTCGGCAAGGACCGCGTGCGCGTCAGCGGCGCAAGGGGGCGTCCGCCCACCGACACCTACAAGGTTTCGACCACGTGGCCCGACGGCTACAAGTTCAGCTCGATCTTCATGATGGGTGGACGCGAGGCGGTGGCCAAGGGCCGTCACAGCGCCGAGTCGATCATCAGGAAGACGCGACGCCTGTTTGCCGAGAAGGGCATGGCGGACTATCGCGACGTCAGCATCGAGGTGATCGGCAGCGAGGCGACGTACGGGCCGCACGGCCGCGTGCCCGACGCGCGCGAGGTGGTCGTGAAGATCGCCGCCAAGCACGACCAGAAGGAAGCGCTGGCGCTGCTGGGACGTGAGATCTCGCCGATGTCGACCGGTGGTGTCGTCGGCATGACGGGCAGCTTCGGCGCCGGCCGCGTCTCGCCGTCGCCGGTCATTCGCATGTTCTCCTGCCTAGTGCCGAAGTCGATGGTGCCGGTCACGGTCGATGTCGATGGCCACAGGATCGCGATGCAGGAAGGCGCGCTGAGTGGCGGCTTCACCACGACGCAGCTTCCGGATGAAGCGCCGCCGGCGCACGCCCCGCCGGCCGGAGATTCGACCACCGTGCCGCTGATTGCGCTGGCTTACGGGAGGTCCGGCGACAAGGGCGACAATGCCAATATCGGCATCTTCGCGCGCGCGCCCGAGTACGAGCCGATCCTCGATGCCGAGGTGACGGAGGAGGCGGTGGCCCGATACTTCGCACACCGGATCGAGGGCCCCGTCACCCGATGGCGGTTGCCGGGCATCAAGGGCTTCAACTTCCTGCTGCGCAAGGCGCTGGGAGGCGGCGGCATGGCCTCGCTCAAGGCCGATCCGCTTGCCAAGGCCTTCGCCCAGATGCTCCTCGACATGCCGGTGCGCGTGCCACGGGCGCTCGCAGCCACCCTGCGGCAGTAGCGCGACCGCACAGAGGTCGCCAGGCCGGTTCCGCGTCTGCTTCAGGCATTTTTTATAGTGGTTTCAATGTGTTGGGTGTGAGCCGGCGTGCGCGCTCGCCTCGCGGGCGAAGCGCGCGCCTCAGGTTTCGGCAGTTCAAATTATCTATCGATTGACATAGTGTATCGATAGATACTAAAAGATCTGGTCAGCGTTTGCTAGGTGACCATGATCGACCCACAAGCCGCTTCCTCGAATCGTCGCCGGCCCGCCACGCAGGCCAGGGGTGAAGATACCCGTCGGCGCATCCTCGAGACCGCGCTCGACCTCTTCGCTGCCCATGGATACGAGGGCGCCAGCACAAGGCAAATCGCCGAGGGGGCGGCGGTGAACCTGCCGGCCATCCAGTATTATTTCGGCAACAAGGAAGGGCTCTACCGCGCGATCATCGAGGACATCGTCGCCGACACCGAGCGGCATATGTCCGGCGTGCTGCCCCGTGTCCGCGCCGCGCTCGACGATCCGAGCGTCACGCCGGCCGAGCTGACCGAACTTCTGTGCCAGACACTCGACGCCTTCATCACCGTGGTGACGAGCGGCCCGCAGGTCGACAGCCGGCGCCTCATCTTCGCGCGCTCCGAGGTCGAGGAGACACCCGGGCTCGACCGATTGCACGAGAACGGCATGCGGCAGATCTTCAATCCCTGCCTCGCTCTCTTTGCCCGTATCCACGGGAAGTCAGAAGCCGATCCAGAGATGACGATGCGCACGATGGCGCTGATCGGACAGGTCGTCATCTTCTGCAACAACCATAAACGACCGATCCTCAAGGCAGTCGGGCTCGAGGGTGAAAACGTCCAGCTGATGAAGCAGATCGTGCGCGAGCAGACGCTTGCCATCTGCCGCGCGGCCACGCCCAAAAAATAGATCCGCGAGTACCAATATGCACAGGCGGTCGCCTTTTCTCATGGCCTTTACGGCGCTGCTCCTTGCGGGCTGCACCGCCGGTCCGGATTTCGTGAAACCCGCGAAGCCGACATCGACGGGTTACACACCTGAGCCGCTGGCTCTGCAGACCAGCTCTGCGCCCGGTCCGGGCGGTGCCGCACAGACCTTCGTGCCGGAGCAGGACATTCCCGGCGAATGGTGGGCTCTGTTCCAGTCGCCGCAGCTCGACGCGCTCGTTCGCGAATCGCTGCGCGCCAATCCTGACGTGGACGCCGCGCAGGCGGCGCTGCGGCAGGCTCGGGAACTGTACTTCGCCCAGCAGGGCGGCCTGTTTCCGACCTTGAGCGGCAACGGCTCGGGGCAACAGCAGCTCTCCTCGCCGGCTTCCCAGGGGCAGACGGGCGTCGGGACGATGTTCGGTGTCACCTCGGCATCGCTCAACATCTCCTATACGCCCGATGTGTTCGGCGGCCAGCGGCGCCAGGTCGAATCCAAGGAAGCCGCGGCGGAAAACCAGCGCTTCCAGCTCGAGGCGACCTATCTCACGCTGTCCTCCAACGTCGTCGTCGCGGCGATCAACCTTGCCTCCCTGCAGGCCCAGATCAACGCGACGAACGACATCATCAACATCCTCAACAATTCGCTGACGGTGGTGCGCCGCCAGTTCGACCTGGGCGGCGCCTCGCGTGCCGACGTGTTGGCACAGGAGGCGACGCTCACGCAGACGCAGGCCACGTTGCCGCCCCTGCAGAAGCAGCTGGCCCAGCAGAAGAACCAGCTGATGCGTTTGGTCGGCCGCTCGCCCGATCAGGATCGCGGCGAGAACTTCGATCTCAACAAGCTCAAGCTGCCGCAGGAGCTGCCGCTCAGCCTGCCTTCCTCGCTGGTCGAGCAGCGGCCGGACGTGAAGGCCGCCGAGGCGCAGCTCCGAGGCGCCAGCGCCGATATCGGAGTCGCGGTCGCCAATCAGATGCCGCAGTTCACCATCACGGGGATGCTGGGCTTTACATCCGGCGGGATCAGCTCGCTGATCGTACCGGGATCGGGCGTGTGGAGCCTGGGCCTCGGAATCGCGCAGACGGTGTTCGACGGCGGCAAGCTCGACCATCAGCGCCAGGCCGCCATCGCCGCCTATGAACAGGCGGCGGCGAAGTATCGCGGCGTCGTTCTGTCGGCATTCCAGGATGTGGCGAATGCGCTTCGAGCGGTGCAATACGATGCCGATACGCTGCGCGCGCAGGTCGCCGCCGAACAGACTGCGGCCGCCAGCCTCAGGCTCTCCGAGCAACAGTACCAGCTGGGCGCCGTGAACTACCTCACACTGCTCAACGCGCAGCAGACTTATCAGACCGCCGTCATCAATCGGCTGAAGGCGCAGGCCACGCGCTACTCCGACACTGCGGGGCTGTTCCAGGCCCTGGGTGGCGGCTGGTGGAACCGCAGCGACGTCGATCCGAAATCGATGGGAACGCCGACCCGCTTCGCGCTGCCGCCGGTCCAGGACATCAAGCTTCCGCGCGCCGGTCACTGACAGGCCGCTCTTTCCGATTCAGACCAATCCATTCTGTTCAGCTCAAGAGGCATAAGATGATCAAGCGAATGCTCATCATGCTCATTCTCGTCGGCGCGGTGCTCGGCGGGTTGTTCGGCTTCAAGACCTTCGTCAACGGCAAGATCAAGGAGGCCATGGCGGGCATGGCGAACATGCCGCAGACCGTCTCGACGACCAGGGCCGAGACCAGCGAGTGGCAGCCGAAGATCGACGCCGTCGGAACGCTGCGAGCCGTGCGCGGCGCCGAGCTCTCGTTCGAGGTGTCCGGCGTGGTGGACACGATCTCGTTCCAGTCCGGCGACGAGGTCAAGGCGGGCCAGGTTCTGCTTACTCTGCGCAAGCAGGACGAGGAGGCACGGCTTGAGTCGCTCGAGGCCACGGCCTCCCTCGCTCAGATCACCTATGACCGCGACATGAAGCAGCTCAAGGCGCAGGCAATCAGCCAGGCGACCGTCGACAACGACGCAGCCAACCTCCGCAATGCGCGTGCGCAGGTCGCCGTCCAGCAAGCCGTCCTCGACAAGAAGACCCTGCGGGCGCCTTTCGACGGCAAGCTCGGCCTGCGACAGGTCGATCTCGGTCAGTATCTCGCGGCCGGCACCATGATCGCCACCCTGCAGTCGGTGGATCCCATTTATGTCGACTTCCTCCTGCCCCAGCAGGTGGTGTCGCAAATCAACGTCGGCGAGACGGTGAGAGCCCGGATCGATGCCTTTCCCGACCGAACATTCGAAGGCAAGATCACCGCGATCAACCCGAAGATCGAGACGAGCAGCCGGAACGTCCAGGTTCGGGCTACCCTCGCAAACCCCGACCAGAAGCTGATACCCGGCATGTTCGCCACGGTCGAACTGGACACGGGGGCGCCGCAGCGTCTGGTGACGCTGCCGCAGACCGCGGTGACCTACAATCCCTATGGTTCGCTTGTCTACCTTGTCGACGACAAGGCGAAGGGTGCGGGCGCCAAGCCGGAGCTGACCGCCCGTCAGGTCTTCGTCACGACGGGCGCCACGCGTGGCGACCAGGTGGCGATCCTGAAGGGCGTCGCGGAGGGCGACACGGTCGTCACTTCCGGCCAGATCAAGTTGCGCAACGGCATACCGGTCGTGGTCAACAACAACGCGCTGCCGACCAACGACGCCGCGCCGAAGATCGTCGACAAGTAGTCAACCTGCAGGACATCGTCCCATGAAGTTCACCGACATCTTCGTCCGCCGCCCGGTGCTGGCGAGCGTGGTGAGTCTGCTCATCCTGGTCGTCGGCCTTCGCGCCATCAACGCGCTGCCGGTGCTCCAGTATCCCCGCACCGAGAATGCCGTGGTCACAATCACGACGACTTACTACGGTGCCGATCCCGACGTGATCGCCGGCTTCATCACGACGCCGCTCGAGCAGGCGGTCGCCCAAGCCAACGGTATCGACTACATGACGTCGACCAGCCAGAGCGGCGTCAGCACCATCACGGTCTATCTGCGACTCAACTACGATTCGAGCAAGGCGCTGACGGAGATCAACACCAAGGTGAACTCCGTCCTGAACCGGCTGCCCAGCGGGACGCAGCAGCCGGTGCTGACCGTGAAGGTCGGCCAGACGATCGACGCGATGTATATCGGCTTCAACAGCAAGGAGCTGGCGCCGAACCAGATCACCGACTACCTGGTGCGTGTCGTACAACCGAGGCTGCAGGCGGTCGAAGGCGTGCAGACGGCTGAGTTGTTGGGAGCCAAGAACTTCGCGCTGCGCGCGTGGCTCGACCCGCAGAAGCTGGCGGCCTATGGCCTCACCGCGGCGGATGTCGGCCAAGCGCTGACGGCGAACGACTACATTGCAGGCCTTGGCACAACCAAGGGCCAGATGGTGCAGGTCACCCTCAAGGCTTCGACGGCGCTGAGCTCGCTGCAGGAGTTCCGCAACCTGGTGCTGAAGCAGGACAAGGGTGCGATCGTGCGGCTGAGCGACGTGGCCAATGTGACGCTGGGCTCCGACGACTACGAATCGGAGGTGAGCTTCGATGGCCAGAAGGCAGTCTATATCGGCATTCAGGTCGCACCGGCCGCCAATCTGCTCGACGTGATCAAGGGCGTGAAGGATGTCTTCCCGGAGATCCAGGCGCAGCTTCCACAGGGGCTGAACGGCCAGATCATCTACGACTCGACGGAGTTCGTGAACAGCTCGATCGACGAGGTGATCCATACCCTGCTCGAGGCGCTGGTGATCGTGACCCTGGTGGTGTTCGCCTTCCTCGGCTCGGTCCGCTCGGTGATCATCCCCGTGATCGCGATTCCACTGTCGCTGATCGGCACCTTCGCGATGATGGCGGCGTTCGGCTTCTCCATCAATCTGCTGACCCTGCTCGCTTTGGTGCTGGCGATCGGCCTGGTGGTCGACGACGCCATCATCGTGGTCGAGAACGTGAACCGCCATCTCGAGGAGGGGCAGAAGCCGCTTGCAGCCGCGATTCAGGCGGCCCGGGAGCTGGGCGGCCCGATCATCGCGATGACAGTGGTGCTGATCGCCGTCTATGTGCCGATCGGCTTCCAGAGCGGGCTGACCGGTGCGCTCTTCACCGAGTTCGCCTTTACCCTGGTGGGGGCGGTCACCATCTCGGCGGTCGTGGCGCTCACATTGTCGCCCATGATGTGTTCGCGGATGCTGAAGCCCCACAGCCAGGAGGATCGCGGCTGGGAAGCGCGCCTGATCCGCGGGATCGACAGGGTGTTCGATCGCCTGCGGCGCGGCTACTCCCGCTGGCTGGCCGGAAGCCTCAAGTACCTGCCGGTAACGGCGACCTTCGCGGTGCTGGTGCTCGGCAGCATCTACTTCCTCTATTCGGCCACCAGCAGCGAGCTGGCGCCGCAGGAGGACCAGGGCATCATCATCGGTTTCGCGACCTCGGCGCCCAACTCGACGATCGACCAACGCCAGATCTACTCGCGGGAAATCTACAAGATCGGCGCCAGCCATCCCGAGGTCGATCACGTGTTCCAGCTCGACGTGCCCGGTCAGTCCATCGCCGGTTACGTGCTGAAGCCCTGGGACAAGCGCGCCGTGACCTCCAACCAGCTCCAGCCGATCGTTCAGCAGGAGCTGTCAGGCGTCGCCGGCGCACAGGTGGTGGCCTTCCAGCCGCCCCCGCTGCCCGGCTCCACCGGCCTGCCGATCCAGTTCGTGATCAATACCACGGGCGGGTTCGAGGCGTTGAACGACGTGGCGCAGAAGTTCCTGCAGGAAGCGCTCGCTACCGGTCGCTTCATCTTCCTCAACACCGACCTGAAGATCGACGCGCCCCAGGCCACTGTCGTGATCGACCGTGACAAGGCCTCGGCGCTTGATCTGAAGATGAGCGACATCGGCGGCGCCCTCGGCTCGATGCTGGGCGGCGGGTACGTCAACTACTTCGCTCTGGACGGCCGCTCCTACAAGGTGATCCCGCAGGTCCAGCAGTCCTCGCGGCAGAACATCGACCAGATCCTCGACTATCACATCAAGGCCGGTGACGGCACGACGGTGCCGCTGTCGACGGTGGCATCGATCGCGACGAAAGCGATCCCGCAGTCGCTCAACCACTTCCAGCAGCTCAACAGCGCTACCATCCAGGGCGTTGCCTTTCCGGGCGTGTCCCAGGCCGAGGCGTTGCAGACGCTGAAGGATCTGGCGCAGCGCACGCTGCCCCAGGGCTACTCGATCGACTATGGCGGCGCGTCGCGCCAGTTCATTCAGGAGAGTGGCGGCTTCATCGTCACCTTCGGGTTCGCGCTGATCATCATCTACCTGTCGCTCGCGGCACTGTTCGAGAGCTTCCGCGATCCGCTGATCATCCTGTTCTCGGTCCCGATGTCGATCGCGGGGGCGCTCATCTTCCTGATGGCGTTGAGCACGGTGGGCATGCCGGGGGCGACCCTGAACATCTACACCCAGGTCGGCCTGGTCACCCTGATGGGCCTGATCAGCAAGCACGGCATCCTGATCGTCGAAGTGGCCAACGAGCTGCAGGAGGCCGGCAAGTCGCGCCTGGAAGCGATCCAGGAGGCCGCCGGCATCCGCCTGCGGCCGATCCTGATGACGACGGCGGCCATGGTCCTGGGTGTCGTGCCCCTGATCGTGGCCACCGGCGCCGGTGCCCTGTCGCGCTTCTCGATGGGCCTGGTGATCGCCAGCGGCCTGACGGTCGGCACGCTCTTCACCCTGTTCGTCGTCCCCGCCGTGTATGTGATGCTGGCGGCGGACCACTCGAAGAAGCGCGGCGCCATCGATCCCGTCGAGGCCCCGGCGGCAGGCGACTGAACGCCGGAGGCGGCTTAGCCGGGGCGGCGCGGGGGACTGCCCCGGCCGCCCCGCAATGGTGTATCCTCTCCCGATGAACGCCCCCTCGAAGCAGGTCCCGGAGAAGGACGAACGCGCAGACCGGCTGGCCGCCGCCCTGCGCGAGAACCTCAAGCGGCGCAAGGCGCAGGCGCGCGCCAAGGGGGAGGTCCCGAAACCATCGGGTGCGGGACAGGGTCATCCGGCCGCCGGCAAGACCGGCGGTTGAGCCGACCCCCTCCCTCGTTTAGAAGCGCCCCAATGAGCATTCTCTCGGACCGCTGGATTCGCCGCATGGCGCAGGAGAAGGGCATGATCGAGCCCTTCGTCGCCGCC
>Ga0209066_10006640_pt1 | contig 11745 bp, 8 predicted proteins | sample All_14_2_FD_187198 | JGI IMG/M metagenome (GOLD analysis project Ga0209066, IMG submission 187198) | Freshwater microbial communities in response to fracking from Pennsylvania, USA - Allegheny Zone_MetaG_DW_15 (SPAdes) (version 2) ...
CACTAGACACATACTCGGCACCTTGTTGACAATCTCTTGGCTCAAGCAGATTTGTGTTTCAAAAGGTGGCATTGCAAGGAGGCACGGGCAAAAGCAAACTTAGAGCTTGGCAGTGGATTCATCCAAGACTCCAATCTGGTAGTTGGAGGCTTCAGCAACGGCGAAGCTAGAGTGGTTGGTGAGCTTGAAGACTCGGCTGACGTCCTTGCCTCCCGACCTGACGAGCACGTCGGCTCCTCCCGGGTGGTCCTTGAGCCAAGGGGTGGCGTCGTACACCTTTCCGTCGATGACGAACCACACGCCCTTCTCCTTGCTGTTATGCTCGGCGACCTCAGCCATCGTAATCTTCCGCGAGCGGTTCACGTCGCCCTTCTTGTTCTTCTCATCCTGGAGACGGCGCTGATACTCCTTGAGCTTCTCCTCCGACTCATTGAGGATCCTCTGCGGCGCGTTGGCCTCCGCAACCAGGTCGCGCTTCCTGGGCTCGAGGGAGACCCAGACACCGTTCTGGGCCTCGGTGAATCCAAGAATCTGATCGGACTTGAGGGTGTTGAAGTCAGCGAGGGGCTGGCCGGGTCCCTTGAAGAGCCTGTGGGTGCCGATGGTCATCGCCCAGCAGATAGTAGTGCATTCCATCGCGATGGCCTTGCCGATGCACGAGTGGCCGCCGTACCCAAAGGGGAAGAATCCCTCCTCCACGAATCCGCGGACCTGGATATCCTCCAACCTGTCCGACTTGCCCTCGTTGAACCGCATCGGGTTGAACGTGAGCGCGTCCTTCCAGCACTTGGGGTGGCGATGCGCGCCGTAAATGTTGCACATGACCTTGGTCTCGGCGGGGATAGTGTAACCGCCAAGCTCGGCGGGCTGAGAAGCGGCACGGGGGGCGACCGAGGTTGAGGGCGTGTGGAGACGAAGGCACTCCATCAGGAAGCATCGGAGGTAGTTGAGTTTCATGATCTTATCGTAGGTGTAGCTCTCAGCGATGCGGGAGCCAGGGATGGCGAGACCCGCTGCGGCAGCCTTGGCAGCCTCCGCGGGCGACTTGCCGTCAATGACCATGTGCAGCTCCTCGAGGATCAGCAGCTGGCACTCCGGGTACCGAGCGGCCATCTCGATTCCGAGCGTCATCATGCGCGCCGTGTTACCGACACCGGCCAAGAATCCAATCATGTTGGAGATGGCCTCAACCTGGGTCGGCTCCTTGCCCATCGGGCAGCTGACAGGATCCCTGCTCAACAGGTTCCTCTCGATCATGTGGGCCAGGATGTTGTGGTCCACCTTGTTGCCGTTGGAGATGCGCTCGTAAGCATTCATAAATGTATCGGCAATCAGCTTACGGTTGTCGTTGAACTCCTTCGTTACGTGTGCGGGTTCATTCTGGCGCCAGTTCTTGTCCATGGCGCGGTTCAAAAAGATTTTATCGCATTTCTTCAACGCCTCCAGCTGCGGGCACATTCCCGTCTGCAAAGCGCGGTACGTCCGACCAAACGACAAAGCAGCGCTGATATCGGCAGCCGCAAGCTCAGCAATCGAGTACGCCTCCGCACCCTTGTTCTCGTAGAAATCCGTCTCGAGCCTTGCGAGGAAGTCCGCGGCGATCTTCTGAAGAGGGTAAGACATGAGAGCGTTGTGAGCTTCGGAGAAGAGGAAATCGGACAACATTCGCTTGTTCGCCTGGTGTTCCGGTCCGTCCAAAGCGATCTGAGCTCGGTCTTTACATCGATGGATGTTAGTTCCGAATGATCGGACAGAGACTGGAGTAAAGCACAAGGAAAATACTTACCAAAGAGGATCCGAATGTTGGCAATCACATTGGGCGGGCGAGGGAAGGTCTCGGTCGCGGCACCACCGAGAAGCGACCGGATGTGGTTCGGGTCGCGGGTGACGACCAGCGGCACGTCGCCGAGCGGGAGCATGTAAATGTCCCCGAACTCCTCGTGGAGCCTCATGTAAGTGTTGATGTCCCTAAAGTTCATCTGCTTGCACGCCGCCTTGGTCGGACCGGGAGGGTAACCCTTCTCCATCAGAGCTTTGTTGCGGGCATCCTTGAGGCCCTCCTCGCGGAGCTTGGACGATGACGCCGCGGCAGTAGACATCTTTCCTTGCTGTATGAAGTACAGAGCAAGCAATCGGATTTGTAATCCGTTTGGAACAAGTTGTGTCTAGTTCCCTGACAAAGGATGGGAATTTCTTTTTTTTTGCTAGAGAGGACATAACCACGTCTACCCCGGGTCGAGAATCAAAATACCAAGGTATATACCGCGGTATACCCCAAATTCGTGCCATTCCCCCCCGCGATAATGACGAAGGTAACATTCATCAACAAACCACACGACGAGGAACAATCCCAGAAAACACCAACTAAACGAGGCCATACGAAGAAAATGAAGAAAAGAGAAGATCAAGTGGATGGAGGAACTGATTATGACATGTTACGACGATGAGGGGGCCGCGCCGGGCCCGCGGAGAAGAGAGTGGAGCATAGGAAAAAACGCAGCGCAGCCGATTCGAAACGAGATATGTGGTTGCTGACTAAGAACGATGTTGAATGAAACCCGATCGATCGAATTCGTACCTACCTAAGTGATAGTCTAACAGAAGCAGAGGTGTGAATGCCAGAGGGAGTCTTGTGAAAAGGCGGCCGAGCGAACGAGCGATGAGCGAGCTGTGAAGGACACGATGCGATATACGTTAACGGATATTACCTGGCACGATACCATACCAGGACGTCCTTTCCTTACACCACATGATGCACCCGCATAAATTTACCTGGTCGCCTCGCGGCGCGGCACGCGATTTGCACACGCACAAACTGGAAGCGGGCACACTATTGTTAAATATTTTGTAAAGTTGTCTGAAGACGAACACACTGAAACAGGGTCGTCGTCGACGTCGGCGGAGTCGGCGAGCACTAGAGAAGTCGCACCAGAGTACAGAGCGAACAGGCGCATCGATATATGACGAGGTCGAAGGCCAACGCTCCTCCGTAACAAGACGTAGATGATGTGGCCAGGAGAGAGGCAGAAAAGTAGTTGAGTGGGTTCCCTTGTCTATTGTTAGATATTTTGTAAAGTTGTCCACGAATCGTCGGAGGAGGAGGAGGAGAAGGAGGAAGATCAGGAGGAGGGCGCTTCTCCTGACGAGCAGAGGCTGGAGCTGACCCCTCCAAGTGAAGACGAACACACTGAAACAGGTCGTCGTCGACGTCGGCGGAGTCGGCGAGCACTATAGAAGTGACCAGCGTACAGAGTGAACAAGCGCACAAATACATGACTAGATCGAGGGCCAAGCTCCTCCGTAACAAGACGTAGATGATGTGGCCAGGAGAGAGCCGGGAAAGTAGTTGAGTGGGTTCTATTGTTAGATATTAGTAAAGTTGTCACTATCGCTAGCTGTTACCAAAACCAAAAGCAAGAGTTAGGAACGAGTGTAAAATGAAATCTGAAACCGCCCAGCCGCGTCGGGATGCAAGAAGTGAGCGTGCTCACCTCTCGAGGAGAGAGGTTGATGCATAGTACTCGGACGTAGTACTCTAACGATGTATCGTCTCACCATTCCACCCTTCCTTTCCGATCGATCCGACGAAGAAAGATGAAGTACAGGGCGCCCCAACTTAAAACCACAGATCATCCGGATCTGGCCTTCGCTTCATCTATTTAACGTTGAACAAAAGGGCCCAGCATCCAGTCCGCCCGTACATATATCTCTGGACAACTGAAGCCGTGCCCCATCACCTCATAGCGACGTACGACGCCGGGGCCTCTCCCGCGCGGATCTCTGATGACGGTTCAGTCCAGGGAGTGCCGGTGTGGAGTGCTCTCAGGAAGCAATCAGACAGCAGTCGTCCCTCTACGGAATGGAGGCGGATGTGAGGAATTACACACTCTGCGACCGGCTTTGCTGTCAAAACACATCCCTTCTTTCTCTAAAAATGACTACAATATACTTGGTTGAGGTACGTACAAGAAGCGACAGAGGACAGAGGACGTTTGGGCACAATACCTGTCATTCAATCATCCTGCTGCTGGCGGCTAGGTAGATCAAGAGGTACGCTGACGATCGGCCCCTCCACCGGCGCACTGTCCCAGTCATTCATAGGGAGCGCTTTCATGTGGTCAATATTAATGGAGTGGTACCCTCCGCTCTGACAGTACTTGCTCCTTGCGTGACAGCATCGACCAGTAGGTTGGAGCCCGTTCGCGATCTCCATATCATTTCGCACCATCCACCAGGCATGGAGAAACTTGGCACAAATCGCGTTATCGCCTTGTCTGCACTCCCACGGCTTTTGGCACACCGTGTAGTGAATCGACTTGACGATGTTGTAATCGACCCTCCGGCATATCTTTGTCGATGCCATACTATTGTACTCGCAGGGATCAAGCGGAAAGGCGAGCTTTGGCTCTATTAGGGTCGCGAAATATGCCAGCAGACCCTGCACCGTCTGACCTCCCCAGCACCAACCGATGCGACTGCCTCCCCATCCCGTGTTTTGCCGAAAGTCCCCTTCAAGAACAATGCCCACTAGTTGATTGTAGACGGCATTAGATGGCTTGACGACGATGAATCCTCCCTGCACGGGAGGTGCTTTGGAGCCTGGATTGTCCATTGCGAAGTCGTACGTGAACAGAAATCCACCTTTGGGTATATCTCGGTCAAATAGACTGTCAAGGGACTGTAGCCATATCGCGTCCATGTCCATGGAGACCACCCAATCATACTCCTCCAACTTCCATGCGCACAACTTGAGCAACTCGAGCGCTCCGCAGCACCCGGATTTGTCAATGGTTTCTCTGTGTAAACCGTCAGTTCCGAACAATGCATCCGCCTAGAAGTAGCCATAGACTCACCTTAGATGCTTTCCTTTGATATTCTTGGAGTCAACGGGAGGCGGGAACTCTATGATGCGAAAGCCAAGTGCCTCCAAGGCCGGCCTGGTGGTCTGTACCCCCGCGTGGACAATCGCTACCATGTCAATTGCATACTTGCTTTTGGTCATGCGAATAGAGTGCTGAAGAACCGCTGCTCCATCTAAATAGGGCCCATCCTTCGTCACAGTCACTGCAACAGCGACGCGCTTTCGTTCTACCTGTTGCTTCTTCACCGGGACGACGATTTCAGGTTGTTGAGCGCCTTCACTCTGTTCGTTTGTCGCTTCTGTGCCCCGAACGCGCCCTTGTATTTCAGATCCATCCCGTTTTGCCGCGCGGTACCCGAGACCGAAGAACCCAATCAGAGCGAGCAGGCCAAAGAACGCGAGAGTGACGGCCAGCCTGTACCTGTTACTGTTGTACCGGCTGCGCGGAATGAGACGGCCCTCGATCGTGGGGCGATCGTAGCCCCTCACAAACAGCGACCGCCGTCGGGGCGGGGTGGTGGGAGCCTTCATCCTTGGGTGAACGAGCGTAGTCAGTTCACCTCTGCTATCTTCAGCCAATATCAATCTCGTCAGAGTTCCACAGACCACGGTCAACAAACGTTCTACCGCTGGCAACTAGTGTTGATGTGACCCTTGGGCGGGTTCTAGACGTCTAGAAATCAAAGTACAGTCAGCGACGAGACGTGGACCATAGAAGTCTGCAAACATCGGCACTTTGGTCTAGTTCTAGTGCACGAAGTAGATGAAGCTTTCTTTTGGATCCCTGATCAGATGGATGATTGTCCGCATTTGATTTTTGCTATGTGTACCCGGGTACCACAACTCTTGATGCGCATGGGGATGGGTGGGTGCTAGATATCCGGATGCCACGCTTCGTGCTGGCTTTCTCTGGCTCGGTCTGAGCTTTTCCTTGTCTGGTCCAACACATTACGCAACCTAGAACTTCAAGGTTCAAATTATTTTTTGATGACAGTATATCGGTACGTAGTTTGTACATTAGCGTCTTAGAATGATGATGCTAGCATATCGTTGCCTGCTCGCACGTTATCGACAAAGTCAAAGCCTTGTCTGGGTTATCAGGACACTGCTTTCAACCACGTCGGGCCATCCAAGTTTTGCTCTATGCGAGACAGTCCTGATCCGACTGAGGACTGTACAGTATCATGAAGAATACTGAGCGCGGCAGCGATCTGCCGTGGCTTTCCGGAGATGATACTGTACACGTAACGACCGAAAACGCGTCAATGCCGCATCAACAGATGCGGGATCATCGAACATCCTCGAGAGCACATCCTCACTGGTGCTGTCTGTTTGACGCGCAAGAGCTTCAAATTCCTCAGCCAACTTCCGCGGATCCACTAAAGATGCCATCGATTTTTGCTCCCCTATTAGTCGCGTAAACATATTTCTAGATTCAGACATTTGTTTGTTTAGAGATGACACCCGAGACTGCAAATCTGTGGCTTCTTTTGCCAAATTTGTGTTTTCGGTTGCTCGCTCGACGTTACCCTGCCTCACTGAGTCACGCAGTTGACGGGCGTTGCTGATGAAGCTAAGGCCATTAAAGAACGTATCAAACTCCCCGTCGTTATCAAGCAACTCCTGAAGTCGCTTCTGATCGAGTGCATCCAGCTCGGGAAAGTTGTCTGGAACACTGAGCTGAATGCCTTGCGACGACTCGTTCTTTTTCGCGGGTTGCTGAGTAGATGACGGAAGACTCTGAACCCAGCTAGTCCTGGTCTTCTCCGCTCGGATCAGGGCCGGGTTAATATGTGGCGGCCTCGTACAGAACTCTGTCAAGGCCCTTTGAACAACCTGACCCAAATCGCTCGATCTTTCATCCCAGTTGTACAAATCCGCGAGACCGGCGACGCGGCCAGATGAGTCCAACCAGGGGTGGGTTGCACCGGGGTCGAGGATCCGGATGACCGGGGGAACGCCTGGGAAAGTGGAGGGTAGCTCGGTTCTTAGCGTGAGAATCTTCTGGTCCGAGAGGCGGATCCCAACGTCGAAAACGTCCGGGGAACGCTGAGCGGTGGAGGGCACGGTCCTCAGGAGGGACCCCACCTGATCGCTTCGAGAAGGAGGGCCAAACATGTTGGACAACACCAGAGCTTTGCCTGCTTGTTTTTGTGTTTGATTGTTGATTGTTCGCTGCAAGTAAGAGTTTCAAGTTACTTCAAGTTGCTTCAATCAAGCACAAAAGGTTCTGTACGTACCAGGTGGTACATGCAAAATGTATTAGTAGAAGTACGAGTACAATCGGTCGTTCTCGTCTACAGTACTCATGGGGATCAGTCACATCAGGCACAATCGTTATCCTTGGTTCGACCAAGTACGTATTCGCCACGCACAAATATTTGCTTGTGCAGGGAGGGGATCATCTAGTTTAACCACCTTTCACTCGGACTGCTGGTAAGTGCTCCTGCAAGAAATGCAATATACCTATTATCGTAGATTATAAGCATCGACCTCTGAGAGGAGATCACATATTAGGCGAATCCGCATCACACTCATCAAGGAGTCTAAGCGTAAATACATCGAACCTCTCAAAGCACGTGACGACGCATACATCATTGAGGAATGAATCATCAAATCTTCAGCTCCTTTCGATCGATCAAAGCGCAAGTAGTTCATGGGGCCAATCGGAGCATGAATCGCTTGCTCATTGATACCGCTGCTCAAAATAGGGCAATTGCCAAGCGCTTGGAAGCGGGGTGACTGCACAGAGGTTGAAGTTTGCCGGGGCAAGCGTATCGGAGCTAAAATAAAAGCTCATACGTTCAGCTTCCTCTTTAGAGATGCGATTCTCAGCGATAGAGCCAAAGCGGTCTCAAACTCTTTCTTGGCGCTAAGAAGGTCAGCGGAGGGCTTGAACCCTCCGTTCCACTGACGGAGCGTACGAATAGTCTCTTCCTTAGTAGTGTTCGCAGACTCGAGATTTAATTCATCCTTCTTCTCCATCACCGTTACCTCCGCACTGGAAGCCTGTGGCCAGGTGTCTGGGACGATGAGCAAAGCCCCGTTCCTAACACTCATGCGGCTTCCGGTTAGGCCAACAAATCCCGCCCGAAGATGATTGTCCATTTCCTGGCAGAGTCTCATGTAATCTTCAGCATCTCTGAGCACTGCGGCAAGAGGACGAATCTGGCTACCAGATGCGACCTCCATCTTTCCTGTATCTTGTTCTAATTCGGTTGAGTTGAGTGAGTGAGAGAGAGGTTCAAAGTTGACTTTGCAAAGTACCTTGGTACAACGTAGTCGTTTTACAAAATTGTCACTCACATCACAATTCCAGTCGCAATATTGCACCCATTAGACCCTTTGACGACGTGGCTGACAGGATGAATCAGCTCCAGCGCGCAATTTTCAAGTCGCCCTACGCGCGCTTGGCTCGGTTAGACAAACCGGTTGGGACTTATCTACTAATGTGGCCCGGGTATTGGTCGATTGCGCTAGCTTCAACCACCGCCCTTCCCGACCCGATCCTCTTGGCTAAGTTTGGTGTAGGGGCGCTGGTAATGAGAAGCGCTGGGTGCACGATTAATGATATTCTCGATCGAAAGTTCGACGCTAAAGTAGAACGGACAAAAACCAGACCTCTCGCTGCTGGCGAGGTTTCCGTAAGGAACGCCGTGGTGTTTTTGGCAGCGCAGATGACAACAGGACTTGGCATCCTGCTAACGCTTGAGCCATTTGCAATCTACTGGGGGGCAGCGTCGGTGATCCCAGTCTGTTTATACCCTTTAGCGAAAAGATACCTTAACTGGCCTCAGATGGTTTTGGGCCTGACGTTTAATTGGGGTGCCATACTTGGTTGGGCTGCAGTGAGAAACTCCATAGATTGGCAAGTTGTCCTTCCATTGTACGCGGGTTGCGCGGCGTGGACGCTCGCGTACGATACGATCTACGCTCACCAAGACAAACTAGACGACAAGGCGTTAGGACTAAAGTCGAGTGCACTTACTGTAGGCGACGAAGCCACATCGACTTTCCTAACTTGTACATATGCCTTTAGCGCTGCTTGCATCCTTGGGGCCGGTTATAAGTATAGCGCAATCTACGGAGGATTCGATCCTCGAGTATTTAGCCTGGGTGTTGCGGGAATGGTCCTGAACTTGGGATATCAGGTCAGCACGCTGAATATCAACGACCCAGTGAATCTTGCACATAGATTTCGGATGAATCATTGGGTGGGTCCTAGCTTATTCGCCGGAATTATCGCTGCCAAGCTACTGTAAATAGAATGGATCTGTAGTTACACATATTGTTTTCAGAACTTGCCTCGTTTCAGATTGACCATGTTCACAGCTGCAGCGCCCCATTCAGGGCCATGGTTGTGGTGTCCAGGCTCGACGCCAGCCCGCTGCAAAGCCTGCTTCTCCGTCAGGCAGGTGAGAACGCCGAAAATGACGGGGATGTTCGTATCCAAGCCGACCTGCATCAGTCCGTGAGACACGGCCTCGCAGATGTACTCAAAGTGCATGGTCTCTCCCTTAATCAAGCACCCGATGGCCACGATAGCGTCAATGCTGGGATCCGACTTGATCATCGTCTTGCAAGCGAACGGAAGTTCGTAGGCTCCAGGAACCTGGACGACCTTCACCTTTGACACTCCGCTCTTGTTCAGTTCCTCGACGCAGCCCTCAACAAGGGGATCCACAACCTTCTGGTTCCATCCCGTCCGGATCACCACAACGTGCATGCCGCTGCCGTCCTGGCGCGCCTGCTTAGCTGCGCCCTTGATTGATCCTTCCATCTTTGAGTCTTCCGCAAACGTGAGCACTGAAGAGTTGCCAGAGATGTTTCCTGGCCGACTGAAGCGATTTCTTCGATAGCTATGTATTGACGAGGTAATGACGCAAGGACTGAGCAACAGTCGATTGTAACAGTGAGTGTATCAACGGGAGGAGCACGGAGGTGTCACTGATCACTGATCTGATCGATCGACTCGGGAGCTCCGTCTACCTCTGGTAGGTACCATGGTATCAACGATCAAGTTTGTGGGTGGTCTTTGGTAGGGGAAAGAGTGGACAAGTACAGAGATATGGTTGCTATTATTGTAAAAAATAGCTACGATTAGCTACGCTACACAGTTTGATATCTCCCCTGTTTCACTGCCGCGTGACGAAGAGCTCGTCCTGTGTGTAGAGCTTGTTGCGCGAGAGGAAATCGTTGACGTTTTTGAATAATTTGTCGCTCGAAAAGTTCGCGAAACGCCGCGCGCAGAGGGAAGTCATTTTTTCGCGTGGAGACAACAGAGTATTGCCTACTACTTAGTCGCCCTTCTCGGGAGCGGAAGGAGGTTATTCTGTTTACATATTGACAGCGATAGAAAGAGACAGAGATAGTCAGTCTGGAAGTACGCGCATTTCCCCAAAGCCTCTCCAACTCTTCCCCGAAAATACTCGAGTCCTCTGTGACCGGGTTGCCTGCGCCCGGTGAAGCGAACGCAGGCAGCCGTCCCGACGTTGCGATGGCGGACCAAACGGCCGCCGGGCCGGTGGTGTCCGTCCCAGTCCCAACTAAGGCGGAGACGGATGGACCTCACACGCGAAAGCGGCCACACGCGTGTCTGCCCTGGTGGTGTCGGAGGAAGAAGGTTGAAGGGAAGGACAAGGAGGTCCTCGAGCTCGGATGTGGGCCTGACACGGATCGGCCCAATAACAAGGTTATCACTGCCAAGTACAACATCTTCACCTTCTTTCCGGTCTCGTTCTTCGTGCGTTTTGTCGTCTCTGTGCTTGCTGGGGCACGCTCACTAACATCGTGTGCATCAGAATCAATTCCGGTACTTCTCCAACGCCTACTTCTTGGTCATCTTCATCATCGCGATGATCGGAGATACCAACATCAGCTCCTTGAATTGGTACCAGTCCCCATACGAAGCGACGGGCTTTCTGTTGTCCCTGGCGGTTGTCGTGTGCGTCTCGATGGGATTCGATCTTGCATACGACATCAATCGGCATTTGGAAGACAAAAAGGTGAACCAACGCAAGGCGCGAAGGATAAAAGATGACAATACCGAAGAGCTCGTCCCTTGGCAAGCACTTCATCCAGGCGATATCGTTGTAGTTGAACGAGAGGGAAAGTTTCCTGCTGATCTGCTGTTCCTCGCGGCTCGACCCGCACCGGACTTTGACGCGAACGAGGAGGAATTCGAAAGCACGAAGTGTTACGTGGAGACTTCGAACATTGACGGGGAGACTAACCTCAAGGTTCGATTCGTCCCGGCAATACCCTTTCAGACGGACTCAACCAATTGGTCGAAAAGGCTTTACGGCTGGACGGCTGAGTACGATGTGGCAAAACCAGCGCTGGAGTTCTCGGGATTTTTGACATACTCGAACCCTGATCGACCTAGTTCGACCACCAAGGTCTCGGACGTTGAAGCCCAAGACGCTTCGGCTGCCATTCCCTTGGACTTTACGAATCTGCTGCTTCGAGAGTCGGTTTTGAAGAATACCCACGAGATCGTGGGGGTGGTGTTGTATGCGGGGGTAGAGACCAAGGGGGTGCAGAGCTCGTCCGCAACCCGTACGAAAATCAGCAACGCGATGACGCTGATTAACCGTGCGATCCTCATCATCCTCTTCGTTGGTCTAATTATGGTTCTGGTGTCCGCGGGAGTGTCCTCAACCATGGACCAGGGGGTCTGGTACTTGAAGAACCCTCCCCCGTATGTGTTCGGTCCCTTCTGGTCCTCCTTCTTCACCTACGTGATTCTGTACTCCAACTTGTTGCCGATCTCCCTCGTCATCGCGACAACGATTACCAACTTTGCCCAGGCGCAGTTCGTGAACTGGGACATCCAAATGTACGACGAGACCAAGGACAGACCTGCCAAGTGCGCTACGCTCGAG